>Ga0105092_10000533_pt1 | contig 19849 bp, 12 predicted proteins | sample PPLLak2March2015_FD_87021 | JGI IMG/M metagenome (GOLD analysis project Ga0105092, IMG submission 87021) | Freshwater sediment microbial communities from Prairie Pothole Lake near Jamestown, North Dakota, USA - PPLs Lake P7 Core (1) Depth... | ecosystem: Environmental > Aquatic > Freshwater >... | reverse complement strand
GGAACCAGGCAGACCCGTGCGTGGCCGAATTGCATCGCTCGAGTTCCCCGTACCAAGCCATTCTCTATAGGCCCTCTTTGATCCTCGGCGGGAGGTGAAAGTGCGTAAAATTGGAGGCCAGATCTTGCCTACCCTGTTTGGTAATTCCAAATCTGTTTGACCGGAACTGGGATCGGCCCTATTCTCCCCGCAGCTTGGGAGTAAAGAGACACTTGGAGCTGGAGTGGGGTCGAGGTGAGAACGTTGCTCAGACGACTTGACACTGCTAGCCCGCTTCGTCGCCCGCTCACGGACCCCATTCCGAACGTCTCCTTCACATTTGGGAGTCAATCAGCCATGGAAACAAACAGAACCGGCGGTTACGGTCGTTGGCTGGTCTTGGGCCTCGGCCTTTATCTGGTGTGCCTCGCAGGGTTGCTTGGTTACCTCCTCGTGAAACTGTGGCCCGCTTTCGGAACAAATCCCAATCCGCAGTCTTCCAATCTCGCTCTTTTCGGAATAGCCCTTAACGGTGTGCCGCTAGACACGCATCTGCTTCTTCTGGTCATGGTGTCCGGTGCTATCGGCAGCTACATCCATGCCGCTACCTCCTTCGCCGACTACGTGGGCAACCAGAGGCTCACTCCGTCCTGGCTCTGGTGGTACCTCCTGCGCACTATGGTTGGGGTCAGTCTGGCGGTGCTCTTCTATCTTGTCGTGCGCGGAGGCTTTCTGTCGGCGGGCGCAGGGGCAAACGATGTCAGCCCGTACGGGATCGCTGCCGTGGCAGGACTGGTGGGTATGTTCTCCAAACAGGCAACCGATAAACTGAAGGAGGTTTTCGACGTCCTGTTCAAGACCGCTCCTGGCGGGGGAGATGCCAAACGGCAGGACAAGCTGTCGTATCCAAAACCCGTCATTTCCTCTGTGGAACCGAAAGTGGTCGACGTAAACGTTCCAGCAACGGTCATTGTCACGGGTTCCGGTTTCGTGGCGGAATCCAGGGCAATGGTCGGAAACCGAGAAGTTGTACCAGAACTGGGGGACGATAAGAGTCTGAAGGTACCACTCAGTCAAGAAGATACGGCTCAAACCGGGCCGCTTTCTCTCACTGTGACGAATCCCTCTCCAGGAGGGGGTGTTTCTGAGCCGGTGGAGCTTACGGTCGTCCGCAAGTGAGGCCCGGGACAGCGGAGAGAGCGAGATGCTCAAGGTGTTCGAAGATCGTCGCAGATCTCCAGGATCTTCAAAAGAGGGCAGTGATTTTCCCTGCTCACGACTCGAGCTCTCCAGTGGGGGTGCGTCGCCATGGCTCGATCAAGTCTGATTCGGGTGATGATATCAAGTCGGTGCAACGACCCGATTGTGTACGCGGGTGATACCAAAACTCTTACCGATCTTCGCCGCGTTTTGAAGGAAGAGCTGGAAAGCCAACTGCTGTTGGACAGCAATCTGTTTGATGTCTGGATTAACGAAGATGCACCACCGGCCGAAGGCTCGGCGGATTCTTGGGAAAAGTGCCTGCAAGAGGTGATGTCGGCGGACATCGTTCTTGTTCTTTATAACGGCAATGCCGGATGGGCCAAAGAAAAAGGGGATGTCGGAATATGCCATGCTGAACTGCAGGCTGCTTTATCAGCGGCCCCCGCGAAGGTTTACGTGATCGAGTTGCCGCTTGGACGTTTGGGCAAAGGTCCCGCAAGAAGCAGGAATGAGCGCTTCCGGCAGTATGTCTCGACTCAAACTCGATTTCGGGGTGCTGTCTGCGAAACGGGAGACGACGTAATTACCCGCTGCAAAGAGGCCCTGCGGGATGCAGTCGTCGATATGGTCCGACTGGGTGGCCGGGAAACTAGAAAAGGCCAGTACGCTCGAGGCACTTCGCTTGATTGGAGTCGCCTGAACTTTCAACAACGGCGCGCTTCTCTTTGTAGCATCGTCCGAGATTGCCTCAACTCAAGGGCGGGAGCCGAGGAGGAGAAGAACTCAGTCTTCATAAGGATTGCGGGAAGACAGATTCTCGCCCTGTGTGACGGAATTCCGGGTCCAATGACAGTTGCTTCAGCTCGCGAGATGGTTGGCCAGCCGTTCCTCAGAGATTACGAGTCGGCGGATCTCTTGAAAGGAGAGCGGGGCGGCCCCATTCACCTCATAGCTTGCCATCGCTCAGTTACGGAAGCCCAGGCAGCCAAACAACTCGGCTTCCCGGATGCCACAATCGTTTCCCCCGCATTCGGGGTTTATGTTGCGGACAACATTCAAAAAATTCAGATGGTCTTTATCGCGAATTGCCGTGATGAGACGTCCACCCGCCATGGCGTCCAACGGTTCTTCGAATGGCTCGAGCAGTCGGGTGAGGCGAAGCTTCTGAGTGATCGGGCTGCGTCGAGGGCAAGAATCGTCCAGGCGATCGCGGCCGAGCGCGCGCTAACAGCATGACCAAGGACTCCCGCGTCTCTCGAAGGCTTGGATGATCCGCTTTACCAACCGGTCATCTGCCGTTTAATCACGCCGGCACTGACAATGCCGGGTCCGACACGAAATCCTCAAGAACGGTATCCGCAGCAACGACATCTGTTGTTTTGGGCGAAGCCGCGAGCACACGAGTAACTGTCTGACGGAAAAGCGGGCCACTGCGTGGCTTCACCTCAAGGATCATGATGGTGTCGCGGGACGCCGTCCCACCGGTTGCGAGCTGAATCAAGCGGTCGAGAATCGCCGGCAGGCAAGAGGCGTCATATCCCCCAAGATTCTTGGCCGATTCGATCAAACCGTCGATCGCTTCCTTGAAGTCGCCAAACCGGACCTTTTGGTTTTGGCGAACGCGGTCCATTCCGCGTTTGAGCGACTGCATGGCCTCGACTAGCGAATCCTCATAGTTGAAGAGTGTCTGTACCAATTCCACCATGTTTCCCGGTATTGATACTTCGATCGGCTTCTTCTGCCCGATGAACCAGGCGGGCAGGAAAACGCTTTTCAGATTGTTCCTGAGTGACGCGGATCGGTGCCAGCGGTAGGCAATCTCTGAGCAGTACGCGAATCCGACACGGGCCAACCAGTGAGTTGACGGCATGGCTCCGTACTTATGCAGTATGAAGTCCCTCATCGCCACCCGGATCAATTTGCCGAGCTCACCACCGTCCGGGTCGTTTGCGTCACTGAAGCGGAACGCGGTGAGCAGATCCTGGTGCGAGAACTTAACGCGGTAATCGACCTTTACGGCGCCCAGTTCGCCTCCGCAATCCTCGGCAAGCTGGCGCGCATATGAGGCCGGATCCTCCCGGAGGAGACCCAGCAGAGCGGCGAATCGCAAATGCTGCGTGAGTTCTTCAACCGAGGTATCCTCGTCTTTCTCCATCAAGCGGTAGTCGCCCGTCAGCGCCTTTATCAGCGAAGCGCCCATAGGCTTGAACTCTTCACCCTGCGCCTGCGACTGCTCGGCGACCGCAGTCAGGAGGAACTTGCTGTACATCTCCTCCTTGAAGCGCCATCCTGACTTCTTCTTGCGTTCGACATAAGTGCGAGCGGTGTAAACGTGCAGAAGCCCGCTTCCCTGCGCCTCGATTGCGTGATCAACTTCACGCACAAGAGTTACTATCCCTTCGAGTCCCCATCCCAGCACGTTCACTTTTACCTCGGTGGCAGACTCCAATTGGTCTCGAAACATTCCTTGTCGCAACCGCACAACCGTCGCGTCATACGAGTTCAGCACCTCATGAAAGTCGCCGCGTGTTGCCAATCTGGCCAGCTTCTGGCCCTTTTCATGAGCGAGATTGATCTCAACGTCCAACAGCTTTTCATTTCGACGAGCGCGTGTGTAGGCGAGATGGAGCTTGGCTTGGAACGATTGCTTTACCTCTTCACGTAGCCGCTCGTACCACTTGTTCTTGAAGTTCTCGACCTTGCTAAGGTTGTTCCCCAGAATGTCAAGCAGTTCTTTGACATCGGTCTTTTTCAGTTGATCAAACGCTTTGCCGACCAGGCTTTCGACCAGCCCCTTGAGCTTTTCATCGGCGAGCGCGCGGATATCGGCTTCCGTCTTGAGTGTGCTGAGTTTCGCAAGCAGCTTGTCGAGAGGAAATTCCTGCTTTAGAAGATCGATCCACTTCTTGATCTCGGTATCGGCCTCGCCATCGATAAATCGCTTCGCCTGCCCGAGCAGTTGGAGCGCCTCAGTAAAATTCTCGTTCTTCTGAAGCACATCGAAAAGCTGCTCGTTGTAGAAGCGACGGAGAAGGTCGATGACTCCGGAAAAAGCCGGGGTTCCGGTCAGGCTCAACAACTGTTCACGGGAGCCGGCACCAAGAACGAGATCCAGTGCAGTCGTGATGGTGGTCAGCTCCGCCTCTTTCGCTTCCAGGATCGTATGGTAAAGGTCGATAATCCGCCGGTCCAGGTTCGCGTAAGCGTTTGCGATCTGCTGCATACGGAGCACAAACTGTTGGACGGTTTGATTGGCCAGCGCGATGCCCAGTGCCTCTTGTGAATACTTACGTAGAGCAACCATCAGGAGCCTGCCGGCCGCGTTTTCGAGATCCTCCAAATTCGTGTAGCGTCGAACGTCGTGGAACAGCTCCAGCATGCGATCGGCGTGCGTGCCTATCAGTTTCGACAGGAAATCATCCGCCGATTCCGGAAGGCCCTTTGCCTCGATGTCTGCTTCCCAGGCAAAGTCCGCTGCAACGGACGCCTGCGATTCACGACTTTTTCGCACCACAAACCGGCACCAGTTTTGCTCGGAGCCGGGGCGCGCTTCTATCTGGAATTCGCCGGCCAGCTTATAGCCAAGACTAATTGCTGCGATCGTCCGCAACCGATACTCCAGGTCAAGCTTCAGATTGTTGACGCCGATGTTACGTGTTCCCGTGACCGAGTAGCCCCACGAAAGACCTGCGTTCAGCCGGAGATAGCCTCCGAAGCGGGAGACCAGCAATTCGCCCGGGGCGGGAATCTCGCTAATCTCATCCACGTGCTGAGGCAGCCGGATGCCTTGGTAGAGGTCGCCGAGAATGGAGCTGGCGCGGAGCCGTTCATTTCGGGTAATCCATCGCTCGTAAGCTACGGTGCCGCCCGCCGCGATCCCGGCGGTGACCGAGAGCGGCCCGGTTGGAAAGTCGGCATTTGCGGTACCCTCCGCTTTGGCGTGAATGACGACTCGCGCGCAGAGATGTTTTGGACCAATGGAAATACCATACTGGCGAGCCAAGTCCGCATCGCGGTCCGGCCACAGGACTTGCACCTGGTGGACGAGTTGCGCGTCGACTTTGACGAGAAGCTTGAAGTCGTTCTGACGGCCGAATGTAAAGTCGCGTGTGGCGCCGCCACCCAACGTCACGTCCGCTACCGTATCGGTCTCCTTGTCAAATGACCCCTTCGCTTCTACGATCGCTTTCCACGCGTCGTTATCGGTCTCGAGCTGGAAATTGCCGTTTCCATCGAGAAAATTCCGAGAAATTCGTGATGGCACTGGAAGCTGAAGCATACGGTCCTCCTACGGAAATTACCCACTAATCTGGCTGACAACAACATTTCTTTCTATCCTCGGGGCTGACGCCTGATCGCAGTTCGCCGGCGGCATCAACACAAGTCCTGGGTATCAGGCATCCGTCAAGCGATTCGAGCATGTTCCCTTCTTTCCGCGGCTGTAGGGCCCCGGCGGTTTCATGCCACTTCTTAGCTGTTGAAAGCGGGAAAACCCCGTGATTTTCTGCACTTGATCCTAGCGCTAATCTTCCTGTTAATCAAAAAACATTACATTGATCTAACGGTTGATTAGCCAAGGCTGCCTCACCCTTGATCCTTCCGCGGTTTTGTTATAAAGCGTCAGATACAAAAGCGTTCTCTTTGCGATCGACTGAAGGTTCCTCTGACCACCGGGAGGCAGCCATGAATTTTGACCCAACATTTGATGAAATGTCTTTCATCGCCGAGCTGGAGTCGGCTCAGCCCAAACAATTGGCTCAGATGCTTCTCAACCCTACTGCGAGGGAAGAGAAGATACTGCGCGTCTACTTGGGTGACGCGCGTTACCGGGCCATGCATGCAGCGGCGCTCGCGCAGGCTCAGAGTCGGGCTCTGCGGCAACCTCGGGGTAACGTCGTCGTGATCCACGGAATCATGGGTGGAGAGCTGACAGCGCACGCAGGCAGCCAGTCAGGCGGCGCTTCAACGCTGGCCCAGCAGATCTGGGTCAAGCTTGCCCGCCTCATATCCGGTCAATTCGGGTGGCTTGCGCTGAATGCTGCGGGGGATGCCGAGCTTGACCGCACGCACCGGATCGAGGCGACCGGCATCCTGAAGAGCTACTATGGCGAGCTGCTTCTCAGCTTGTCGAGGAATTGGAATGTGTGCGCTTTCTGGTACGACTGGCGCAAGAGCCTCGATGAGGCTGCGACCCTGCTTCATCGCAAGTTGATCGAATGGTTCGAGTCGGCTCCGGTCCACCTCGTGGCTCACTCCATGGGAGGACTCGTTGCCCGCACCTTTATCAACCGTTACCCGGATCACTGGAAGAAGCTTTGGGACGATAACAATGGTAGGGCTGGCGGCCGACTGGTTATGTTGGGCACGCCGAACCACGGCGCCTTCATCATCCCGCAGATCTTTACGGGGGCCGAGTCCCTTCTTCGCAAACTGGCCTTCGTAGACTTGAGCCACAGCCTCGATGACATTGTCACCGTCGCGAATACTTTCATCGGCGCCTACCAGATGCTTCCTTCACCGTTTGTCCCTGGTGGCGGCGCGTTCAAACCGCTCTACCAGGCTCCAACCTACAAGGGGGCGAAGGTGTCCCAGACCCATCTAGACACGGCTCTTCGACACCACGAAATATTACAGGAGACTGTTGACCCGGCACGGATGATTTACGTAGCCGGATACGATCAGCCGACCTACGACGGCATCAAGGATTGGGGTGCTTTCGTTGACAGAAACGCGAAGAAAGCTCGAAAGGCATATTCAGTCACGCTTGCCGGCGACGGTCGAGTGCCTCATTCCCTCGGCCTGCTGCCTGGCGTGCCGACGTATTTCGTGGACGCGGAGCATGGGGAACTGTCTCGCGATCGGGCGATCCTGGCTGCGCTCGATGACCTTTTGGTATCGGGTGTGACCAGGGGGCTTCAGCGCGAGGTTCCGGTTTTGCGCACGGGGACCGCCCAAGACGCGGCCAGAAGGATGGAGGAGTGTGAGGAAGAGGACGACAAAGACGAGAAAATCCTGGAAGCCTACGTTTCCGTCAGGCAACGCCGTGGACCTGGCAACGGAGTTCAGACACCGAATCCTTCGATAACCGCCGAGGAGCGGATGGCCGAGGAACGGATCACTCGCAGATTTCTGAGCGCACGAGGCGTTCCTTCGCGACGAGTGTTGCCGACCGTTGAAGTGCCGTTTGGACCGCCTGAGCTGAAAATCCGCCTCATTTGCGACGACATCGGATCGGAAGGGTTTCTGGGGAAGAGCAAAGACGTACCGGCAGTGGATGCAATCAGTGTCGGTCACTATCGGGCGGTGAGACCGATCAACGCCGAATTGGCTCTCGACCGCGTAATCAGCGCCCCCCTCGGTCCTGTGAACGGCGAGGGGAAAGCCCTTCTTATTACCGACCTGTCGGAACGAGGAACGATCACCGGGGAGCTTGGGCAGCCTTTCTTGATTCCTGATTTCCGGGACGCACAATCGATCGCTTCCGGCCGATTGGTCGCCGTCGCTGGAATGGGGGATACGGGTTGCTTCGGGGAGCCGGAACTCACCGTGCTGGTTCGGGAGCTAGTCTGGTCTCTCAGTCGGCTGGGCAAAAGGCATCTCGCCTCGGTCCTGATCGGATCGGGTGCCGGAAACCTTGAAGTACCGGAAGCTGTTTCAGCCTGGGTGCGCGGCTTCAAGCACGCCCTCACCGGCGTCTCCGACACAAAGTGCCTGAACACCATCACCTTTGTTGAGTACGACCCGGAACGAGTCCGACAGATCGATATTGTGCTGCGGGACATAAAGGGCAGACTCGATCAGGAACGGATGAAAATCAACTACGAGGGCTTTAGCCAGGAAGAGCTCCGAAAGGTCATTAAAAAGCGAGAAGAAGAACGCATTCGCAACTTGTCCAACCGAAAGAAAGGTGAGGAGCGCGAAGAAAAACTGGCCATCGCGCCAACGCGTCTGACGGTCTCACTTGACGGAGACACCTATCGCTACGGAGCTCTCACCGAAGACGCTTCGGTTCCTGAGCGGGACGTTGACCTCGATCCACGCCTGGTGACCGAAGCCAATGACCAGATTGCAGCGGAGTATGATCTGTGCCGCCAGCAGGACCGGGCCATTGTCCTTGGCCAGTTGCTACTTCCGCAGGAACTGAGGCCGCACCTGTCCACGCGCGCGCCGTTGGTGCTTTTGCTCGACCGCAAAACGGCCGGCATTCACTGGGAAATGGTTTCACTACCCGGGACTAACCTGTCAGCTCCGGGGACTGGCGGTGAGAGACAGCCGGATGAAATGGAGTGCTTCGGAACGACGCGGGGAGTCACCCGACAACTGCGGACCGGCTTCAGTCCGCCGCCGGAACCGCCGCCACCACCGCAGCGCGTCCTCAGGGTTTTGGTTGTAGCAAATCCGGCTGTGGATGCGCCATTGAAGGGCGCCGAAGAAGAGGGCTCCGAGGTTGCGGCAATTTTCGAAAGCTATAACACGCTGCTAAAAAGCGGTCCGAACTCCAAGAACCGGGTACAAGTCATGCAACTCCTTGGACCCCTCGAGGCTACCCGGCTCGCGGTCCTCAGTGAGCTCACACTGCGCTCGTACGATGTGCTGCATTTCGCGGGGCACTGCTTCTACAATCGCCAGAATCCCTCAGCCTCTGGCTGGATCTTCTCGAACGGAGAGGTTCTGAGCGCCAAGGAACTGCGGCGCATAGACCGCGTCCCACGGTTCGTTTTCTCGAACGCCTGCGAGTCTGGCCTTGCCCCTGACGAACAACGGACTGCCGATCTAGCGCCCAGCTTTGCCGAGGCTTTCTTCCTAAAGGGAGTGACCAATTTTGTCTGCACCGCGTGGCCGATTGATGACATCGCGGCGAGCACCTTCGCACGCGTCCTCTACCTGCGACTGCTCGGTCTAAGGAAGGACATGGCAGAAGCAGGTGATGGTGATCTCTCTCTCGCTCCTGAAGGGCCTGAGGCGATGTACGATGCAATGCGGCATGCCCGCCTGGCCGTTATGAAGACATCAACGGGCTTTCGCACGTGGGGTGCCTATCAGCATTACGGCAATCCCTATTTTCGCTTCTTTGCGCCCGCTCGCTCCAGCAAGGCGGCGCAGAAGGAATCGGAGCGATCCGAGACGTCGGAAGTGCCGGACGTTACAGTCGGGGCGTGAGGAGGTGATATGGCTAAGACTTCTGTGCGATTGCCGTCGGTCAAAGGCTCGAAACAGTCCCGGGAGCTTCACTGTTCCAGGGTGTATTTCATCGGCGCCGGCTTTTCGGCGGGCCTCGGGTATCCGCTCGGCAATGGGCTGATCAGGTGCCTCAACAAACATCTTCGACGGATGGGAGCAAGAAACGGGAGCGAAGCCGAAAGGGTCGCGGCGGAGATTCTCGACTTCGAGCGGACCTATGTGCAGGCGGACTCTTCTCAGTATTTTGGCAATGTTGTCGAGTTCTTTACACTTGCCCAAATGCATGCGGAGGATCCGTACGACTTCCTGTTTACCGGGAAAAACGACGGCTCTACCTTTTTCGAAACTCTCGCCGCTCTGACCCGCACCTGCTTTACCAGGATTTGTCAGAACAACCAGGGGCCCGGAGGTATACCCAAACGAATCCTGGACACGGTCGTCTCTTCCGCCCACGCTGTTGTCAGCTTCAACTGGGATGAGGAGGTCGATTGGTATTTCACATGGAAGAACGACGAATCGGACCCGGTCTATACGCGAAAAGGCTGGAGCGGGCCGAACGAGTACCTCTTGCTGAAACCGCACGGATCCGTCGGCTGGTATGACATTGGTCAGGGACTGCGTAACCAGAACCTCTACTTCATCGTCTCCGATGCCGACGAGCGAATTCGCCACAACAAGCGCCGCTTAATCTCCTACGAGGCTTTTCGTTTGCCGCTCACCCACGGCTCGGTCAACCCTCACACTCTGACCTGTCCGCCTGTCATATCGGCTCCCACTTTCGCCAAACAGTTCAAATACGAAGAGCAGCGGCTTATCTGGAGTGATGTCATCGAAGTCTGCAAGCAGGCAAACGAATTCGTCTTTCTGGGGTATTCGCTGCCGACCGACGATTACTTTACCCGCGCCGCTCTGCGAAAGTCGCTCAATGAGAGGAAGCCGGACTCTGTTCGTTGTCTGATCGTAAACCGGGATGTGACGAGACCGAATCCCAAGGCAAGGAACTTCGTGCAGCGGCTGACGAGCTACGAACAATTGATGCAAAACTACACGAGTGTCTTCGGCCCCCTGGAGGCCCGAAACTTCCTCAAATGCGATTTCAGCGATGATGACGAGTCATTCGAAGAAAAACTGAAGGACGCGATCTCAAAAGCAGTGATCGCATAGCTGGTCACCTGGGGTATCCATTTAACCGGAGAAGGGCAGGCGTCATGGGCGGTTCGCCCCTGGAGAGCGCAGGCATCCTGCCTGCTCGTGCCACCTGCAAAATTAATAGTGCAACCGGCACGAGCAGGCAGGATGCCTGCGCTCCCAGGGGCGAACCGCCCATGACGCGAAAATCGAATCCCGAGGGTGCGCGGAGTGTTCTGCGGAGCGCGGCCCGTGCCTGCTTCAACCAATGGGCCGGGTCGCTCCGTGAAAAACACTGCGCTCACGGCTCTGACTGGGAACCGCATTGCGCCGCCCGAACCGTTATCTCGTCAGGATCCTACCAGCCCTGCTTCTTGGGGATCGCAATCCAAAGAATCACGTACGGGAGGAAACCGGGAAGCCCGCCTGGGAGCAGAAGGAGGATGAGCAGCAACCGAAACCAGATCGGCCTGATTCCATAAAACTCGGCCAACCCTCCACAGACCCCGGCCACAATACCGTTCTGTCGCCGCAGTTTGTTTTGCGCATGGTCGATGATCTGACTCATATCAAAAGATACGAAGCGGGTGAATTGAAGGTTCAGCCGCGGGAGGCCGACGACGCCGCCGGCAGATCAGTCGCAGGGCGCTTTCTTCATCGGGAAGTCGATCGCTTTGAACTGCCCCTTGGAAGCACCCTCGATTCGGGCAACGAGAGAGCCCTCCCCTTGCAGGCGATAGATAATCCTCTGCGGGAAATCATGTTCGGGGTTCTCGAAGACCGCCTCTCGATCCGCCGCCTTGACGAGTTTGAACGAAGCTTCTCCCTGCCCGGAGGGTTTCGCGATGTAATGGACTTCTCCGGCCTCGTTTTGGCGAAGCAGGATGAACTCATAGGCGACGGTCTTACCGTTCTTTACAGTCCGGCTCATTCCCAGCATTGTCCCTCCATCCGGGGCCGTCCACTGTTCGGAGACTCGGCTCCCGTCTCCTCCCAGCCAACAGCCCCGAATCCAGGCGACGTCATGAATCGTGAAGTTGCGCGGGGAGGGGACTTCATTCTGAGGAGCAAACAACAATAAGAGGCTGAGGACCAGTCCAATCACAATTATCCCCCTGGTTAAGCGAACAAGCTCAGATTGATTCTAGCGGAAAATCGCGAGTCGGACTGAACAGGCGATTAATGGCTCTTGCAACGAGGCTGTAGCCCGCTCTGCCCTGTCTTAATCGCCGGAATGTCAAATCCGAGGCTGCGCGAGCTGCCCGAAACTACGGGGAGGCCGGGCTTGATCTTTCGGTGCGTCGGACATGAAATTTTGAGGCGAGGGTCAGATCCTCGACGATGGACCCGGCGGAGGCGATGATTGAATCGGCCGTCACCGGATCAAGATGGCCGCTCTGACGCAGCGCTGCTACCTCGCTAATCAACGTTTGAAGTTGGTACTGGGCCGCACGAAGACGCCCGCGGTCGGCTGCCGCTTGCGCGGCGTTTAGCTCGGAAATCAGGATCGACCTTACTTGCGGTTCGAGATCGAGTTCTTCAATCTGAGCAAGAAGAGACTCGATCGTCGGGGCGGAGGCAGGCTCGAGGGCGAGCGCAAAAACCTTCGTGCCCGTGGGCAAGCCGTTGTTGGAAGCCGTCCAGTTGATTCCGCTGTCGGTGCTCTTAAACACGCCGTCCGTGGTTCCGGCGTAGACTGTACCGGCAATGACAGGATCGGCAATCAGGGGAAAGTGGTCGCTGACGAACATCGTGGGACGGAGGTTACGGTTAATCGAAGTCCAGGTAAGTCCAGCATCAACACTCTTGAAGAGTCCGTGCAAGCGTGCCCCGGCGTATAGAACCCTGGTGTCCATCGGATCAACAGCCAGCGAAACAACCTGCAGGTCGGTCAGGCCGGTGGTGAACCCGGCCCAACTTATTCCTCCGTCGGTGCTCTTGAAGAACCCAGCTGGGTTCGCGCAGTTAAATGAACATCCCGAGATTCCCAGGTAGACGGTCGTCGGGTCGGCCGGATCGACGGTCAACCCAGAAACGTAGGTGTTCTTGAGTCCCGCGTTAGCGGGTGTCCAGCTAGCACCTCCGTTCGTCGTCTTGAACACACCACTGAAATTCGTGCCGGCATATAGAACAGCCGGGTTGGATGAGTCGGTGGTCAGCTCGGTGGCGACCGAACCGGGAAGTCCGGCGTCGGCAGCCACCCAATTCCCGCCACCGTCGGCGCTCTTAAACACATTGCCGGAAAAGTACATTGAGCCCCAGATGCTAGCGTAGATTGTGTTGGAGTCATTTGGATCGAGGGCCAACTTCTCGATGACGGTCTTGGCTAAGCCGGCAGGTAACCAAGTGACTCCTCCGTCGGTCGTTTTGAAAACACCTTCGCCAAGCGTCCCAGCATAGACGGTCTCGGGGTGAGTGGGATCGATCGCCAGGGAAAATGTGTGGCCCAAAATCCCGGCATTTACGGAAACCCAGCTAGCCCCGCCATCCGTGCTTTTGAATACCCCGTTATTGGTTGCGGCGTAGGCTGTTTCGCTGTCGGCCCGCACCAACTGAATTTGCGACAGTAGAAAGACAACGACAATCGCCAAAACGGCGTTGAGGAGTAGTCGAATACTTCGCTTGTCCATATTCTCCTCCTATTCAAAGAAGACAACCAAAGGACAGGGGAAGATCTATAAACCTTGATGCTTCAAGCTCCGAAACCGTTCAAGCGGAGGAGCCGTGCGGGAAGCACAATCGGTTCGTAGTTCCGCCTTCAGGCGGGCTTTTAAAGTCGGTCAACTTGCGCAGAACGTACGCTTAAAAGCCCGCCTGAAGGCGGAACTACGAACCGATTGTGCTTCCCGCAGCATCTTAGCCGAAAATCACAATCACTTTGCTCCGGCCAGGGGGAGGGCAGAGAAGACCACGCCTTCCTTGGTCTTGAGCGTCGTGATGATGATCTCGCCGTCGGCTTCGATGCGCAATGCGCCTTGCTTGAAGGTGGGCGGCAACTCCCCGAGCAGACTTGAATCGACGAATCTCGCTCCATGTTGCCTGGCCGGCAGTTTTCCGTCCGCAAGATCGGGAAACAATCGCTTGGTAACGATCACCGACTCTTGACCGTTGACGTAGTCGACAATTGAGATGGTGACTTGAACCGGGTGATCGGTCGGGTTCGCAACTGCCAGAGCCGTCTCCTCAGTCGGGTTGAAGTAGGTTGTAAAACTGCGGTTTCTCGCCGAAGAGAAGACGGAGGTCTCATGCTTGACTTCCCGGGTTGTGGAATCCACTACCTGGTAAAGGGCCAGTCCATCGAGCTTGGTGCCGGATTTCACACGAGCCCAACCCAGTCGAGCGCCGCCTGCCATACCTCCAAATTCAAGCCTCTTAGAGAATCGGGCCGGGACGCTGAAAGGCTGGTTCGTCCACCACTGGTTATCAATGATTGCCTGCAGTGCCTGGCCGTCGGAGCCAAAGAACTCAAGGATCACGTTGTCAGCCGCCTGGGCGGTATTGTTGACCAGCAAAAGGACGGTCCTCAACTCACCGTCGGCAAGAGTCCCAAAGCCGACTTGGGCAAAATACGTTGCCCCGACGTTAACCGTCACGATGGCTTGCTCGTGCGCGGTCTCGCCCGTCTGAGTGTCCGCCACGTTCAGCTGGAACTTCAGCGAAGTCCCGTCCACATTGACACCAGGTGCAACAAAAGTGGTCTTTGCCGAGTCCATTCCTACCAAACTCACGGGCGGCCCTTCCTGCTGGCTCCACGAATACGTCATGTGAGTCTGAGTCCCATCGGAGGAGGTGCTTCCGGAGCCATCCAGGGTGATCACTGTGCCTGCCTCGGCCGCCGAGGTGAGGATCGTAGCTCCGCTCTTTACGGCAACCTTGGCAGTGAGTTTGAGGGTCGTGATGTTGAACGAGACGGCCTCGGTGGAACTTAGGCCCTGCTCGTCCGTGACCTGCAAAGTGACGGTAAAGGTTCCTTGGGTGGCGTTGCCAACGCTGAGTGACGCAGTGTTCGTGTTCGAATTTGAGAGCGTGACACTGCCGCCGGTCAGGATCTCGCTCTTGGTCCAGACGTAGGTCAACGCTGCGCTGCCGCCGTCATCGGTGCTGCCGGTGCCGTCTAAAAGGATGGTGGCCGGCGAGGCGACGTTAATTGTGCTGCTCGGCGCCGGCTGGAGCAGCCCGCTTCCCACCTGGTACTTGATCCTGGCGGTTGGAGCCTCGTTCGTGGACAGGGGTTGGACGTTAATCGTGGCATCCGCCGCCGACATCTTATGGTCGGCCGTATCCCTCTCTTGGGCGGTCAATCTCACCTGAAAAGTCCCCGCAGTTGCGAGCGGGCCGAGATCGACAGTGACGGCCCATTGCTTGGCCGGCGCCGGTATCGCAACCGGGGTTGCGTTTATGGCCGTCGGGCTGACGGCTTTCCCCCCTGCCTGAAGCCAGGCGCACTGCAAGTCGACCTCGTCGCCGTCGTTGTCGGTCACAACACCGTGGAGAACCAGGTTTTCGCCAACGGTCTTATTCACCGGTGTCGTGACTGTGACGTTTGGGGCCGTGTTCCCGGTGACAGGTGGAGTCGTATCTGCCGGTTTCAGGTACGCGACCGCCGATGCCCTCACCTGGTGCATTCCGTCTGATAATTGCAGGAGGATTTGCAGGTCCACGTTGCCGATCATATTCGGCACCGCAAAACTCATGGTGCTGCCTTCACTGCCGATAGGGGTGATAAGTCCCAATATGGTGCCCCCTGTCCCTGTTCCTACAGTCCAGTCACTTCTGTACGTGTCATTTGGGTCCGGGTCATAGGAGGAGCCTGAGTTGGCGATGACTGTGTTGCCGGTCGGAATTCGATTGGTTGCAGTCCCGAATGTCCCGGTAATACCAGGCACCGGAGGATGGTTGATGCCGCTGAGCGTGATGTTAAAAGTCCATGAGGCGGTCTCCGGTCCATCCGCAGCGTTCTCGTGTTTGGCAGTCACAACAACTTGAACCGACTGTCCCACGTAAGGGGTGTTTGCGGCGTCACTGCTGCTGATCCAGGGGAACGCAAGTTCGGCACCTGGGCCGGCGAAAGTGGTTTGCTGGTTGCTGGAAAAGTACACTTTCGCAGTCGGATCCTGCTTAATCGCCCAGTCGTAAATGAGCGGAAAGCCGTCCGGATCGCTGGCCGAGACGTAGAGTCGCAGAAAATCCATCAATCGGACCTGCTGAGACGGCTTGGAACACTGGGTATCGTTGAAAACCGGGGTCCCGGCTATCAGGGAGGCACAAATCACAAAAGAAATCACAAAGGGGATAGATAGTCTTCGCATAGCTCCTCCGGTAGTTGAAATTCCTAATCACCCACTAACGAAGAAGCTCACCGGTACAGCGCCATCTGAAGACGTGGCTGGTTGCCGACAGAACCGGAAAACGAGGCCTCACCGAGCAACCAGACGCGAGCTCCCCTCCCCCTCTTCGGGTGCGGCCCGCATAATATCACGACGGGAATCTCTTGCCGACCCCTAATGTGTTGTCCGGTTCAAGAAGTGTGTAAAGAATTGTGTGGGTGATAGATAGAAGCGGGCCTGTGGAGCGATAGTAGTTGCGTCCAGCCCTATTGTCGCCGGGCTCGCCGAGAGCCCGCCAAATTAGCGCACGTGTCAACGAGGGACGATAGGGAGAAGTGGCGGATGGCGAGCCGCAGACTAGTCGCTCCGCGCTACACTTAGACCCATGCCGGGCTCTCAGCGAGTCCGGCGCCGGACTCTGGAGCAGTCCGGCCACGATAGGGCTGGACGCAACTACTATCGCTCCACAGGCCGACCCGTTCGGGCGTCAGACGCTTTTACAACATTCGTACCGTGCGCGGCCCTGAAAGAAGATTAGACCGGCGTGGCGAATGTGCCGGGGCTCTTTTCGGTCGCGCGAAATTGGGGCGTTCGTTCGCGTTTTGCCTCAGCCAGCGCCTTCCGCACCCCTTCGGTGTCATAATCCATGGCATATACAGGCGTGGCCGGTTGCTGGCGCCACGAGTCATCCAGCCCGCCTGCGTCCACCGGGTCGAACCCAAGCTCGTCAATGAGGCGCATTACGGCAGCCTTGGATGCCTGGTTGTCGCCGGCAACCGGCAGGGCGATCCGGCCGGCGGCGCCCTTAGGTCGGCCGCGCTCGAGCAAGTGCTGCGCGTAAATGTTGTTGAACGCTTTGACAACCGGGCGGCCGAGCAGTTGCGAAACCCACCGGCTTTCCGTCATGCCGTCCTCAATCTCGTCTATGCGGCCGTCCCGCTCTCGGGGATAGTAGTTGCCGGTGTCGACGACGACCACATCGGCCGGAACGCCGGCAAATAAGTCCTTTGGGAGGTCTTTTATCTTAGCTTCAGGGATAGTCACGATGACAACCTGTCCGGCCCGTGCTGCTTCTCGCACTGAGACTGCCTTGGCCCCGGTCTCCGTTGCCAGGCCGGCAAGGGTCTCGGGACCTCGAGAATTGGCTACAAACACCTGGTGGCCCAAGGCGGTGAACCGACGGGTGAGGGTGCCGCCGATCTGGCCGGCACCGATGATTCCGATCTTCATGTTTTCCTCCTGTCCACGTTCGTTCTTTGGTGAACCGAGTTCCACAGAGGAATAGGTAAGGATTGATTCGATAATACAGGCAAGTGGGGCGATGGAAAAGTGGTCGTGGGTGCCCCTAGAGTGGCGTTGCGGAACTGCGCACCGGAGTGGAGGGCCGAGACTGCCGAAGACGGGCTGCGGAGCACAATCGGAGGCCTGAAGGGCCGACAACATAATAACCCAGGGCGGAGCGTTTTTTGCGTAGCCCTGGGCTACAGTCGACAAAGGCGTGGAGTCCTCCCCAAGGAAGTGGCGCCTGCCTTATTACCCCGGAAACTATAGACATCCGGCCCCGCTGGGGCCTAAACAAAAACGGGTGCCACTTCCTTGGGGAGGACTCCACCGTGCGCGGCTTTGACGGATCTGCTAGACTCCTACGTTTGGGCTGTAACACAAGAAGGGGGCTGGGGGCAGCGAGCAGCATGGATCGGCAAGACATACGTAACATCGCAATCATCGCGCACGTGGACCACGGGAAAACGACTCTCGTGGACGCGATGCTGAAACAATCAGGACTCTTTCGCGCTAACGAGCGAGTGGTCGAACGGGTCATGGACCGAATGGATTTGGAGCGGGAGCGGGGCATCACGATCCTGGCCAAAAACACTTCTCTGCGCTACGGCGGCGTGAAAATCAACATCGTCGACACGCCCGGCCACTCGGATTTCGGCGGGGAGGTTCAACGTGTCCTCAAGATGGTCGACGGGGTGATGCTCCTTGTGGATGCCTCGGAAGGCCCGCTTCCGCAGACGCGCTACGTGTTGAGCAAGGCCCTCGAATTGCAACTGAAGCCCGTGGTCGTGATTAACAAAATGGATCGGAGCGACGCCCGGCCTGGCCAGGTTCTCGACGAGATCTACGACCTCTTCATTGATCTCGATGCGCAGGAGGAGCAACTCGATTTCCCGGTCATCTACGCCATCTCGCGCGACGGTATCGCGAAAGAGCGGATTGAGGACGACGGAACCGACCTGCAACCCTTGTTCGAAGCCATTCTGCGGCATATCCCTGCACCGGTCGCCAATCCGGGTGAACCGCTGCAACTGCTGGTGACGAACATTGATTACAACGACTATGTAGGCCGACTGGCGATCGGCCGGATCTCGGCGGGCCAGGTGGCCATCGGGGATACCGTTTCGATCTGCAAGCTGAACGGGGACGTCCAGCAGACTCGAATCACTCAGCTTTACACATTTGAAGGCTTGAAACAGGAGGCCATCGAGCGCGCTTGCGCCGGTGAAATCATTGCATTGGCGGGCATTGAGGGCATCGAAATCGGTGAGACGATCGCGAGCGAAAATGATCCACGCCCGTTGCCCACGATCCTGATAGATGAGCCCACCATCTCAATGGTCTTTTCGGTCAATACATCACCGTTTGCCGGCCTGGACGGGAAATACGTCACGTCCCTGAAACTGCGCGAGCGGCTTCAGAAGGAGCTGCTGGCAAATGTCTCGATCCGGGTCGAAGACTTGGAATCGGGGACGGTGCTGGGCCAGACGACCGGCCAGGGCGCCGTCGGCAGCTTCCGGGTGAGCGGGCGGGGAGAGCTTCAGCTGAGCATCCTGCTCGAGCAGATGCGTCGCGAAGGGTATGAGGTCCAGGTATCGAAGCCGACCGTCATCACGCGGGAGGTGGACGGGGTCGTGCACGAACCGGTCGAACTGGCCATCGTTGATATTCCGGACCAGTTCGTTGGTGTCATCACCGAGTCCTTCGGGCAGCGGAAGGGACAGCTGATGAAGATGGTGAATCACGGAACCGGGCGCGTCAGGCTGGAGTTCGAAGTTCCGTCCAGGGGCCTGATCGGCTTTCGAGGACAGTTCCTGACTGATACCCGCGGAACCGGGATCCTCAATACGCTTTTCCTGCGCTGGGCGCCCTGGTTTGGCGACATCCGGTCCCGAATGACGGGTTCGCTGGTGGCGGATCGGCCCGGTGCGGTGACTGCATATGCTCTCTACAATCTGCAGGAGAGGGGAAGGCTCTTTGTGAGTCCGGGAACCAGGGTTTACGCGGGAATGATCGTTGGAGAAAACGCGAAGTCGGTCGATCTGGACGTCAATGTCACGAAGGACAAGAAGTTGACCAACATGCGAGCCTCGACGGCGGATGAAGCCATCCGGTTGGTACCTGCCAAGTCCCTGACGCTGGAAGACACGCTGGCGTACATCAAAGACGATGAATTGGTCGAGGTGACTCCGACGGCCATTCGTCTGCGCAAGAGACCGGGTGAGTGAAGACCTGGGGGCGACGGATGGCCATATTGCTACCGGGCACAATGGGTGGTCCGCTTACTGCGCTCCGGGCTGAAGCCCGTTCGCTCCGTGCGCGGCTCTGTAAATTGGCGTCGGCCCCGAGCTACGTGCAAAGTGCAGGGCAAAGGGAGGCGGATGCTTTATCACGCCTCATGGCGACGCCGCTTTGGTAGTGTGCACAATTGAACTGTTCTCGACTGTAGATGCGCGTTGCTGCAAATACCAAAGCGGCGTCGCCGGTAGGCCTTATAAAGCTTCGGCCTCCCTTTGCCGCCGCACTCCAGAAAAACTAAAACCGGAACTTCAGCGACAATCCGATGCTCGGGCCGCCTGGCTCCCAGGCGAACGCTTTCATCTCGCCGTTTGCGTCCATGAAGCGCAGGATGTCACCGTAATGGCTCGGCTTGCTCCCGGTCGGCTCGCCTGTGATGAATCCGCGTTGGTTATCCTGGAAGACCGTCGCGAGCAGGTTAAACACTGGAGGAAGGTGCTTGTGTCACCGGG
>Ga0105092_10000532_pt1 | contig 19862 bp, 22 predicted proteins | sample PPLLak2March2015_FD_87021 | JGI IMG/M metagenome (GOLD analysis project Ga0105092, IMG submission 87021) | Freshwater sediment microbial communities from Prairie Pothole Lake near Jamestown, North Dakota, USA - PPLs Lake P7 Core (1) Depth... | ecosystem: Environmental > Aquatic > Freshwater >... | reverse complement strand
GGGGCGGGCTAGGTTGCGCCCCATGGAGACATGGGATGCGATCACATCGCGGCGAGCCACCAATGATTACGGCAACGAACCGCTCGCAGAATCGGACCTGGAGCGGATCCTCGAAGCAGGCCGCCGCGCCCCGTCCGGAAGCAACAACCAACGATGGGATTTCGTGCTGATCCGGGATCGTTCCCAGTTGGAGAAGATCTCCCATGTCTGGCAAGGCGCCGCCCACATCGCCAACGCCGCCGCCGCTGTGGGCCTGGTCGCCCCGTTCGATGACGATCTGCGCCTCACTGCCGTGATCAATTACGACCTGGGACAGGCGGCGATGTCGATGATGATCGCAGCCGCCGATCTCGGGATCGGGAGCAGGACCGCCTCCGTCCGGGACTACGAGCTGGCATCGGAAGTCCTCGGACTCCCCGAAGACCGGCGTCTCACCTGGCTTCTCGGACTCGGTTATCCAGCGGACCGGCCACTGAAACCCATCAAGAACCCGGCCCGCCGACCGCTCGACGAGGTTGTCCACCACGATCGATGGTGACGACGATGGGCTTGGATCCGATCAGCCGCTCGATCCCGATAGAGGGCCCACTCGACCTCAAAGCGACCCTGCGCCCCCTTCATGGATGGTTCGCCGATGACGGCTGGTGGCTAACGGCGCGCACCCCGCTTGGCGCGGGCTCGCTTCGCATGAGACGAACCAAGCTGGAGCTCTTTGGCGACGCCTGGGGGGACGGCGGGCCATGGCTGCTCGACCGTCTCGACGCCTTCGCCGGGCTCGCCGACGACCCGACGGAATTCGAAACCGATCATCCAGTTGTCGGCGAGCTGCATCGACGTCATCCGGGCTGGCGTTTCGGGAGGACTGATCTGGTGTTCGATGCCCTGGTGCGTGCGATCTGCGGTCAAAAGGTGACAGGTGAGCAGGCGACAGCGGCGCTCCGGGGCCTGCGGCGCCAGTTCGGCGATCCGGCTCCGGGGCCGCGGGAGTTGCGCCTGCCACCCGACCCAGAGCAGATGTCACGTGCCCCGTACTGGGTCTATCACGGGCTGCACCTCGAGAAGCGACGGGCTGACCTCCTCAGAAGGGTGGCGGCCACGGCGGCTCGCATCGACAAATCGAGATACGCGACTCCCTCAGAAGCCGCGGCTCAGCTGGTCTCGATCCAGGGGGTGGGACTGTGGACAGTGTCCAAGACTCTCTCGATTTCCCACGGCGACGCCGACCAGGTCGACGTCGGCGACTTTCATCTCAAGCACATCGTGGTCTATCACCTGACTGGCCGCCCGCGTGGAACAGACGAGGAAATGCTGGAGCTGCTCGAGCCGTTCCGCCCTCATCGGGGGAGGGTGACCCGGCTCCTGCACACTCTGGGACATGAGCCCAGCTTCGGCCCCCGTGTTGCGGCGAGGGACATCACCCGGAGTTGAGTGAGGGTTCCTCCGGCACCTGCTCGATCGGCCTGAGCAGAACCACGGCGGAGATAGCGACCATGACCAGCAAGACGTAGGAGAGGCTCGTCGGGAGGGCGGAGCAGATGAGCATCCCGACCCAGCCGATTGCTCGGATCATCGGCGTCCGGAACTTCGGCGGACCGTCGATGCTCAGCAGGAAGAGACTGCCGCCGATGGCGCCGGATACTCCGAACCCGAGGACGACCAGCAACATCCAGGGCGGCTCATAGGTGTTGGAATCGGTGACGGCTTCGAACAGATTGATCGTGACCATCCACGCTCCATACAGGAGCACGACCAGGCCAGTGAGCCTCGCGAAAGTTCGCATCGCCAGGTCATCCTACGATCAACGCCGATGATCACCTATCGCACCGGCAACGACCTCGACCTAGATGACATGATCGAGCTCTACGTCGACTCGACCCTCGGTGAGCGACGCCCAGTCGGCGATAGGGGGCGAATGGCCCAGATGCTGGAGGAGGCGGACCTCGTGATCACTGCATGGGACGTGGACCTGATGGTGGGGATCTCGCGTTGTGTCACCGACTGGGTCTACTGCACCTATCTCTCCGACCTCGCCGTGCGAGCCGACTACCAGGGCCAGGGGATCGGAAAGGAGCTGGTTCGTCTCACCCGTGAGACGACCCCCGACGCCACAGTGATCCTCCTCGCTGCGCCGGCCGCGGTCGATTACTACCCCAGGATCGGGATGACCCGCCACGACAGCGCCTGGGTCCTCTGGCCGGGGGAGCAGCCCGTCTAGTCCCGCTCCAACCAGGTGACGATCAGGTCTCCGACGACGTCGGGATCATGCATCTCGTTGTGACGCGCCCCCTCGACCACCTCGACCACGGCCTCGGATCCCGCACCGGTGAGGGCTTCGGCGAAGTCGGTGGCGAAGCGGAGATCGATCAAGCCGTCCTCCTCGCCGTGCATGATCAGACTGGACAGGTCGGGGTTGTTCGCCACCTGGTTGAGGGGATTCCCGGCCTGCCACAACTCCGGGTCCTCATTGGGTGGGACGCCGAAGAATGGCACGATCAACGGCCCGATCCGGGCAACGTCGTAGGGGCCGGCGAGCCCGACAAGACGGTCGGGGATCACAGGCTCAGCCAGCGCGCACCCGCTGCCATATACGTCGACGTCCAAAGCGACGAGGGCGGCCAGATGAGCCCCAGCCGAATGCCCAACCACGGTGACGGTGCCGTCGCTGTCGGGATGATCAGCGGCATTGCGGACGGCACAGGCGACATCATCGACAGCCACCGGGAAGCCGGCGATGCCGTTGGACAATGTGTATGCAGTGTTGACCGTGAGGTATCCCGCAGCCGCGAGGAACCTGGCCAGACCGCCCATCAGCTCCGGCGAGCCGCCAACCCAGCCACCGCCGTGGACCAGGACCACGGCCGGGAACGGGCCTTCACCCTCGGGCACCCGGATGTCGAAGTCGGCACCGGAGAGATGTGTCGTGGCCGGGCCGGCCGACGTGGATGTGTCCAAGGGAAAGGTGGTCGTGGTGGGAATCCCCGGTGTCGTAGCCACCGCGTTCGGCTCTGACTCCGGAGCACAGGCCGACGCGAACAGCACCACGAGGGTGAGCCAGGTCAGCCGAGCAGCGACGCGGCGTCTCGATCCAGGTACCACTCGACCTCGGCCTCCCCGTCACCCAGCCGTCCAGCCGGCGTCGTCCGTTCGAAACTCGCTCGCACGGCCGGCGCTTTCGCCACGCCAACCGCCAGGACCATCAGAAGGCGCGCCTTCCAGAGGAGATTGAAAGTCGCCGTGAGTCGATCCTCGTTGAGAGCAGGCACATGGTTGCCGACGAACCATCGCCTCGCTTCGTTCAGGGCGGCTGTGCCGGGGAAGAGAGACGCCGTGTGCCCGTCCTCCCCTACCCCGAGCAACACCACGTCGGGGGGCCCGTTGCCATGGATAGATCTGAGCCGCGCCTCGTAATGGGCGGCCGAGTCGTCAGGCCCAAACGACTCGCTCCATTTCGGCCGGTGGAACACAGCGTCAACATGGTCGAACAGGACGCTCGCTGCCATGCGCCCGTTTGATCGCTCGTTGTCGGGAGGCACCCATCTCTCGTCGGACAGCCATGCATCGACCCGGTCCCAGCCCGTGGCCCGGCCACGCAGCTCTTTGTAGGTGGCCTCGGGCGTGGAGCCTCCGGCAAGACCGAAGGAGAACCGATCGGTGGACGCGCCAAGCAGGTCGGCCACCCTCTTGGCTGCTGCCTCGGCCACCTCCTGGGGCGTCTCGTGGACCATCGCCTCCATCGGGTCACGGTACCTGCCCTACATTTGCACCATGGCCATCAGCACCACGATCACCTGGCCCGATGGCCAGGTTTCGGGTCGGCTCGCCGGCTCCGGCCCGTCTGGCGTGCTCCTCGCCCACGGGGCAGGCACCAACCAGGACCATCCCTTCATGATCTCTCTGCGTGACGGACTGGCCCTGGCGGGCCACACGGTGATGACGTTCAACTATCCCTACACCGAGCGGGGCTCGAGGAGCCCCGACCGCCCCGAGCGGTTGGTCGAGGCCCATCGCGCCGCCGCCGACTTTCTCGACAGCCGCGTCGATCATCTCTTCCTCGCAGGCAGGTCGATGGGCGGGCGCATGGCCACCCATCTCGTGGCCGAGAGCTACCCCGCCGAGGGGGTGATCCTCTATGCGTATCCCCTTCACCCGGCGGGTCAGGAGGATCGGCTGCGCGTGGCTCATTTCCAGGATGTGCACGTCCCGTTGCTCTTCTTCCAGGGAACACGTGATGCCCTCAGCCGCATGGAGCTCTTCGAGCGGCACATCCAAACCCTGCCCAATGCGAGTGTTGAGCTGCTCGAAGGGGCCAGCCACTCGTTCCGGGGCGGAGGGTGGACCGAAGAGACGATGCTGGACCGTCTGGTCACCGGGTCAGCGCGATGGATGGACGAGGTCTCGTCTGGCACAAGCCACGGGACCGGGCCATAATTGGGGCCTCACCCACCTCATCGAGGAGCCCTTCGAGATGTCTTCGCAAATCACTCTGCGCGCCGAGACGGGCCGGCCCACCGGCTCGCGTGAGTCGCGCCGTCTCCGCCGGACCGGGCGCGTGCCGGGCATCGTCTACGGCAAGGCCACTGACCCGATCAATGTCGCCGTCGACGCCCACGACCTCCACATGGCCCTGCACACCGAGGCTGGCGCCAACGCTCTGATCAATCTCGAGATCGAGGGGCAGGACGTGGTCCTGACCATGGCCCGGGTCATCGAGCGGCACCCATTCCGCAATGAGTACCGCCACATCGACTTCGTGACCGTGTCACTGGACGAGACCGTCCACGCCGAGGTAGTCATCCATTTCTTGGGGACGCCGATCGGAGTGATCGAGGGCGGCGTGTTGTCGCCGAGCAAGACCCATGTCGTCGTCGAGACTCTGGCCACGTCTATCCCGTCAGGAATCGAGCTCGATATCTCGGGGGTCACCATGGGAGACGCGCTGCGTATCGCCGACCTTCCCGAGCTCGAAGGAGTGATCTACACCGAGGATCCCGAAACGGTTCTCATGAGTGTGACCGCTCCGGCCGCCGAGATCGAGGAAGAGCCCGAAGAGGTCGAGGGCGAGGAGATCGAAGGGGCTGAGGAGCTCGCCGAAGGTGAGGAGCCCGATGGCCAGGCTGAGGAATCTGCTGCGGACGAAGCCAGAGGCGAGTCCGGCGAGTAAGCCCGCCCGCGCAGTGATCGGACTGCGCAACCCGGGATCGGACTACGAGGGCACCCGACACAACTCGGGTTATGAAGTGCTCGCGCGTGTCCTGGCACGCGCTGGGGAGAAATTGGGCCGGGGCCCTTCGCGGGTGCAGGCCCAGGTAACCCAGATCGGCGCCGGCGAGGACCGGCTCCTGTTTGCGGTCCCTTTGACCTACATGAACGAGTCGGGTCGTGCCGTGCGCACTCTGCTCGACTACTTCGATCTGTCTCCCTCTGACATCCTGGTCATCCACGACGACATCGACCTCGCCTTCGGGCGTCTCCGGCTTCAGGTCGGGGGTGGAAGCGGTGGCAACAACGGGGTTCGATCCATCGAGACCGCACTCGGAACGAAGGACTTCAATCGTCTCAAGCTCGGTGTCGGTCGCCCACCAGGACAGATGGACCCGGCCGACTACGTCCTTCGCCCGTTCAACAAGGCTGAGCGCGCCGAGGTCGAGCTCATGATCGAGGATGCCGCCGACGTCGTCGAGCTCTGGCCGACCGACCCGGCCCGGGCTCAGGAAAAGGCCGCACACCGGGGTCGAGACTCGTCTTCCTGAAGTCGATCAATCACCTCGAGGGGCACAGGTCTCGTACCCACTAACCAACCAGGTGTCGTTGATCCGGGCCACTTCTACGACCAGGTACACCCACCCTCGCTCGTCGGTGAAGTCCACCGGTGACATCGACATGTCGCCGACGCTGAGGGTGTGCCAGTCTTCGTGCAGTCGCCAGTCCTCCGACAGGCGAAAGGCTTCGATCGCGTCGGGGACCGTCTCGAAACCCATCGCATTCGTGTAGAAGTCGCCACCCATGCTGTGCTCGACGAGCTCCTGCGAACAGGTCAGGCGCCCCATGATGAACCCCTGGGTGGTTGTTGTGATCTGACCGAGTGATTCGGTGCCGCAGGAAACCAAGTTCATCGCCAGCACGACAAGCACGACGCGGCGCACCTAGACGATGCTATCCCGAGGCGGCTCAGGACAGCACGGTTAGCCTCGCCCCGATGTCCGCGTCCGAGGACCGCGCCCGATTCGCAGCGCTGCATGCGGCCGGCTGCTTCGTGATGCCCAATGCCTGGGACGTCGGATCGGCGCGGATCCTGGCATCGCTCGGCTTCGAGGCGATCGCCACCACCAGCTCCGGACATGCTGCCTCGTTGGGTCGGATGGATCAGCGAGTCACTCTCGAGGAATTGCTGGCTCATGTCACTGCGCTGGTGGATGCTGTCGACGTGCCGGTCAGCGTCGACGCCGAGCGATGTTTCGCCGATGATGCCGGCGGCGTCGCCACCACTGTGGAAAGGATCTCGGATACGGGTGCTGCGGGGGTATCGATCGAGGACTACGACGCCGGCTCCGGGATCGACCCGATCGAGATCGCAACGGAGCGGGTGGCCGCTGCAGGAGAGGTGACCAGGTCGACCGGGATGGTGCTCACGGCTCGGGCGGAGAATCACCTCTACGGCGTCGACGATCTCGAAGACACGATCGCCCGCTTGATCGCCTATCGCCAGGCAGGCGCCGATGTGGTCTATGCGCCGTGGCTGGCCGACATCGGGGATGTCGAAAGGGTGGTGACCGAGACCGCGGCCCCGGTCAATGTGCTGGCCCGGGTAGACGGGCCCGGTGTTTCCGAGCTCGCCGACATCGGTGTCCGGCGCGTCTCGACCGGCGGAGCCCTGGCTTTTGCTGCGTACGGGGCGATGGCCGCCGCGGCCCGGGAGCTGCAATCGGAAGGCACCTCGACCTACATCGGAAGGGGGCTGTCGATGGACGATCGTCGGGCGGCCTTCGACCGATAGGGATCGACGTGGCAGACCTCATCGGCGCCCTTGATCAGGGGACCACCTCGACTCGCTTCATGATCTTCGACCGCGAAGGAGCAGTCGTCTCGGTCGACCAACGAGAGCATCGCCAGATCTTCCCCCGGCCCGGGTGGGTCGAGCACGACCCTGTGGAGATCTGGTCGAAGACGACATCGGTGATCGAAGGGGCTCTCTCCCGTATCGGCTTGAAGGCATCGGACCTCGCGGCGGTGGGCCTCACCAATCAACGTGAGACGACGGTGATATGGGACCGGAGGACCGGTGAGCCCGTTCACAACGCCATCGTCTGGCAGGACACCCGCACTGCCGACCTGTGCAACGAGCTCGCCGGTGACGAGGGCGCCGACCGATTCAGGGCTAAGACCGGTCTTCCCCTGGCCACATACTTCTCCGGCCCCAAAGCACGTTATTTACTCGACGACCTCGATCTGAGGGAAAGAGCCGAACGGGGGGAGCTCGCCTTTGGGACCATCGACTCCTGGATCGCCTGGAATCTCACAGGCGGCCCTGAGGGAGGGCGTCACATCACCGACGTCACCAATGCCTCTCGCACCCTTCTCATGGACCTGGCGACGACCACGTGGGACGCCGATCTGAGCCTCGAGATCGGCGTGCCCAGCGCGATCCTCCCCGAGATCGTTCCTTCGATCGGGCTCGACCTCGAGTGTGCCGGCCCCCTGAGCGGCGTCCGCCTGGCCGCGATCCTCGGTGATCAACAGGCGGCGCTATTCGGCCAGGCGTGTTTCGACCCAGGCGAGGCAAAGAACACATACGGGACGGGGAATTTCATGCTGCTCAACACCGGGGAGAGCCCGGTGACCTCAGACGCCGGGCTGCTGACCACCGTTGCCTACCGCATCGCCGACCAGCGCACGGTGTATGCCCTGGAAGGCTCCGTTGCGGTCACCGGCTCGTTGGTCCAGTGGCTTCGGGACAACTTGCGACTCTTCGACGACGCCTCCGAGGTCGAGGCCATGGCTCACTCGGTCGATGACAACGGCGATGTCTACTTCGTCCCGGCGTTCTCCGGTCTCTTCGCCCCCCACTGGAGGCCCGACGCCCGGGGTGTGATCGCGGGCCTCACCCGTTTCGCCGAACGGGGGCATATCGCGCGGGCCGCCCTCGAATCGACGGCATTCCAGACCCGGGACGTTCTGGATGCGATGGTGGCCGACTCCGGTGTCGATCTATTGGAGCTTCGGGTCGACGGTGGGATGACGGCGAACAGCCTTCTCATGCAGTTCCAGGCCGACATCCTCGGAGTGGATGTGATTCGGCCGAAGGTGGCCGAGACCACTGCCCTCGGCGCCGCCTATGGAGCCGGTCTAGCCGTCGGGTATTGGTCGGGTCTCGACGAGATCCGGAGCCTGTGGGCAGAGGACGCCCGATGGTCTCCGGCGATGAGCGACGATGAGCGTGCTCGTCTCCACGGACGGTGGCAGCAGGCGGTCCAGAGATCACTGGGCTGGGTCTGAGCATGTTCGACGGATTCGACCTGGAGATGCTCGATCTCGATGAGATTCGGGTGCGAGTTCGTGTCGGTGGCGACGGCCCACCGCTGCTCCTACTCCACGGCAACCCACAGACACATGTGATGTGGCATCGAGTCGCACCCCGGCTAGCCGAGAGTTTCAGGGTTGTCGTCCCGGACCTCCGTGGCTACGGAAAGACATCGAAACCCCCGTCCTCTCCCGACCACAGCCCGTACTCGAAGCGGACGATGGGTCACGATCAGGTCGAACTCATGACGAAGTTGGGGCACTCCAGGTTCTCGGTCGCAGGTCATGACCGGGGGGCGCGGGTGGCCTACCGGATGGCGCTGGATCATCCCGATGTGGTCGACAGGCTCGCCGTCCTCGACATCATTCCCACCGGAGAGATGTTCGCCCGCGGTGGCCGGGATTTCGGGCTCAGCCACTATCACTGGTTTTTCCTCGCCCAGCCGACGCCCCTGCCCGAGAAGCTGATCGGTTCTGACCCCGATTGGTATTGGCGATGGCATACGACCAGAGGTCCTGATACCAGCTTCTTCGACGTTCGCGCCCTGGAGGACTATCTCGACTGCTTCTCCGACCCCGAGACCATTCGTGGGATCTGTGAGGACTACAGGGCCGGGGCAACCATCGACTTCGAGCACGACGTCGCCGACAAGGAGGAGGGTCGAAAGATCGAATGCCCGCTTCTCGTGCTTTGGTCGGGACGAGGGCCGATCGACGACTGGTACGACGTCCTCGAGGTCTGGGGCGAATGGGCCGATGATGTGCGGGGCCAGCCTTTCCCATGCGGGCACTATCTCCCCGAGGAGGCTCCGGACGAGACGGTCGAGGCACTCATGGCCTTCCTCTCTGAACCGGCGCCGTCGATAAGATCGGATCGGTAGTCGAGGAGGACCCCGATCTCAACGCCTGACATCCTGGCGCTCTCGCGGATCCTTCTCGTGCCGTTCATCATGGCGTTCACCCGGTCCGACCGCATCGACTATGCCCTCGTGATCGCTGCCACTCTCTTCGCGGTTGCCGCCTTCACCGATTTCCTCGACGGCTACCTCGCCCGAAAGACCAGCGGCGGCACCCTCCTCGGAGCCTTTCTCGACACCACGGCCGACAAGATCCTGATCACGGGGACGTTGCTGGCTCTGGTCTCGATCGATCGGGTGTCGATCTGGCCCGCCTCGATCATCATCTTCCGCGAGTTCCTGGTGATGGCCCTGCGTGGGGTGGTGGCGACCCAGGGAGGGCTCATCCGCCCCTCGACCTGGGGGAAGATCAAGTTCATAACCCAGTTCGTCGCCATCTTCCTCGCCTTCTTCAGGCTCGCCGACCGCTGGGGCCTCTGGTACCTCGACCAGTGGGCGATGCTCATCGCTGTCATCGCCACGGTGGGATCGGCCTGGGGATACATCTCGGCTTTCTGGCACACGGTTCGCTCGGAACCGACCCCAACTCGCACGTGAGGGTCGGCGTAACCGGCGGCAGCGGTGTGGTCGGACGCGCCGTGGTCCGCCGCCTGGTCGGCGAGGGCCACGAGGTCAGCGTCCTGGCCCGGACTCAGGCGTCCTCTGCCGACCTGGCGGGCCTCGGCGCCACTCCCGTCGATGGCGACGTGATCGATCCTCCCGGTCTTCTCCCGTTGGTCGACGGAAAAGACTGGGTCTTCCATGTCGCCGGGATCAACGAGATGTGCTCCCGCGACCCCGACCTCATGGACCTCGTCAACATCCAGGGCACACGAAACGTGATGGAGGCCTGCCGCTTCGCCGGGGTGGGGAGGATGATCCACACCTCTTCGGCCGCCGCCATCGGTGAGGCTCACGGGACCATCGGATCCGAGGCGAGCCGTCATCGAGGGAGCTATCTGTCCCGGTACGAGAGGTCGAAGCATCTCGCCGAGCAGCTCGTCCTCGAGGGAGCAGGCGATCTCGACGTTGTCTTGGTCAGCCCGTCATCGGTCCAGGGACCGGGCCGGGCGACCGGTACCGGCAAGCTCATCCTCGATCTCTTGAATGGAACGCTCCAATTCCTGGTGGAGACGACCGTGTCGATCGTCGACATCGACGATTGCGCCGGGGGCCACATTCTCGCCGCGGAACGGGGAGCCACTGGCCAGCGGTACATCCTCAGTGGCTCCAGCTCCTCGACATCGAGGCTGGTCGACCTGTTCAACCAGATCACCGGGGGGAGCCTGGCTCCGAGGTTCCTGCCCGGTTGGGTGGCGACGGCAGGAGCACCTGCCATCGAGCTCGGGGCGCGGATCACGAATCGGCGCCCGCCGGTCTGTCGTGAGATGGTCAGGGTTCTCAGGGCTGGTCACACCTACGACGGGAGCCGGGCCACCCGGGAGCTGGGACTCGAGTACACCCCGCTCGAGACCACGATCTCCCGCACTGTCGACTGGTTCCGCTCCCAGGGTCTGCTGGTCTGAACCACAGGTACCATCGGCCCCCCGATGGTTGCCCCCCTCGAGCCACTCCTGTCTGGTTGGCGGTCCGCCCCACTACCCGATCTCCACGGCACCTGGTCCGTGGCGCCGGGTGGGCGTGCCTTCGCCATTGCCGGTCTCGCCGACCAGGTCGAGACCTCCCTCCTGGTGGTCGTGCCCGGGGAGAGAGACGCAGAGGAGCTTGTCGATGACATCTCCTTGTTCCTCGACAACGTGCTTCTCGCCCCTGCCTGGGAGACGCTGCCCTTTGAGCATGTGTCGCCGAACATCGGCACGATGGCGCACCGCTCCGAGGCGAGACACGCGTTGGAACAGGGCGATCGAGCGATCGTGGTCAGCAGCGTCCGGGGCGCGATTCAACGTCTCAGCCCATCGGCCAACACACCCCTTATCCTGACTCCCGGCGACGAGGTGAGCCTGGACACCCTTTCCCGTGCCCTGGCCGACCTCGGATACTCCCGTACCGATCGGGTCGAGGCACGTGGCGAGTTCGCGGTGAGGGGCGGGATCGTCGATGTGTTCCCGGCACAAGCCGACAATCCGGCGCGGCTCGACTTCTGGGGTGATCAGCTCGAGGAGACGCGGGCCTTCTCGGTGGCCACCCAACGCTCCGAAGACGTCGTGCCCCGGCTCGTAGCTTTCCCGGCTCGGGAGGTCCGGCCGGATCCACTGATTCGCGACCGGGCCGTTCAGCTGGTCCGGAGCGAGCCGTGGAGTGCCTCCACCTGGGACCGGATCGTGGCAGGGCAGATCTTCCCTGGCATCGAGTCGTGGCTTCCCTGGCTGGCTGAGCCGATTTCCATGATCGACGCCCTCCCCGAAGCTGCGGGTCTTGTCATCGTGGAGCCGAGCCGCGCCCTGGACCGCGCTCGTGAGTTGGTGAAGGAGGAGTCAGAGCTGGCAGCCGCCCTTGCCCCGACTTGGGGCGATCAGGCGCCGGTCGCCGGAGAGCACCCGGCGCTGTTCCTCGATCTGGAGGAGAGGCTCGCCCGCAGGGCCCACCTGCGAATGCCCTCGAGTCCCACCAGGCCCGGCGACCCGGTTGTCGAGATCAGCGCACTCGACGCCATACCCGGGAGTCCTGAGTCGGTAGCTGTAGGGGTGGGGAGGCTGCTCGGCCGGCAGATCGACACAGTGATAGCCATGGATGGAGAAGCCGCGGCTGATCGCGTGGCAGCCGCGCTGGCCGAACAGGGCCTCGCCCTCGACCGTCTTCCAGCCCTGGTGACTCCAAGATCGGGAGTGATCCCCCTTGGGATACACAAGGGCTTCGTCGCCCCTTCGATCGGGGTGGCGGTACTCGGCGAGCAGGAGATCGCCGGTCGACGGCGAGCCCATCGCCGATCGGGTCGGTCACGGGCCGAAGTCGGACAGCAGTACCGGGACCTCACCGAGGGAGACTTCGTGGTCCATCACCAGCACGGGATCGGCCAGTTCGAGGGTTTGGTCTCGCGCACGATGGCCGGGATCGAGCGTGACTACCTGATCATCGCCTACGCCGCAGGGGATCGGCTCTATGTGCCGGTCGACCAGCTTGCGGCCGTCCGCCGCTACACGGGCGGCGAGGTTCCCCGCGTTTCCCGGATGGGGGGCAAGGACTGGTCGGATCAGAAGACCAAGGTTCGCAAGGCGGTGGCGGCGGTCGCCCAGCAGGTCGTCGAGCTACACCGGATCCGAGCCGCCGCCACCGGCCACACCTATGAGCCGGACACGCCCTGGCAGCGGGAGATGGAGGGATCGTTCCCCTACGAGGAGACGCACGATCAGATGCAGGCCATCGTCGACGTCAAGCGTGACATGGAGGCCGGGCAGCCGATGGACCGGCTCGTCTTTGGCGATGTCGGCTATGGCAAGACCGAAGTCGCAATCAGGGCCGCATTCAAGGCAGTTCAGGCGGGGAAGCAGGTCGCCGTGCTCGCTCCCACCACGCTCCTCGCCCAACAGCATCATCAGACCTTCGCCGAGCGATTCCAGAGCTATCCGGTCAATGTCGAGGCGCTGTCCCGCTTCCTCACGCCCAAACAGCAGAAGACCGTCGTCGCCGGTCTCGCTACGGGCGAGGTCGATGTGGTGATAGGCACTCATCGGCTGCTCTCAGACGACATTCATTTCAAGGACCTCGGCCTTCTCGTCGTCGACGAGGAGCAGCGATTCGGGGTGACCGCCAAGGACGCGATCAAGAGACTCAAAGTGGGGGTAGACGTCCTCACCCTCACCGCGACCCCGATACCGAGGACGCTGGAGATGGCGCTCACAGGGATCCGCGACGTCTCGCACATCAGGACCCCGCCTGAGGATCGTCACCCGATCCTGACCTACGTCGGGCCCTATGACGAACAGTCGGTTTCGGCCGCGATCCGGCGGGAGATCCTCCGGGAGGGTCAGGTCTTCTACGTCCACAACAGGGTCCAGTCCATCGACCGCGCCGTTGCCCGCCTCCAGGAACTGGTGCCGGACGCCAGATACGTCGTCGCCCACGGGCAGATGTCGGAGGGCCAGCTCGAGCAGGTGATGATCGATTTCTGGAGCGGCGAATACGACGTGATGGTCGCCACCACCATCATCGAGTCCGGGCTCGACCTGCCCAAGGTGAACACGCTGATCGTCGAGCGTGCCGACCTGCTCGGTCTCGCCCAGCTCTATCAGCTGCGAGGCCGGGTGGGAAGGTCTGATCAGCGTGCCTACGCCTATCTCTTCCACCCGGCCGACCAGTCGCTGACCGAGGATGCCCATCGGCGGCTCGAGGCGATCGGGGAGGCGACCGATCTGGGCTCAGGGTTCCAACTTGCCTTGCGCGACCTCGAGATCAGGGGCGCCGGGTCGATCCTTGGTGAGGTGCAGAGCGGCCACATCGCAGCGGTGGGATTCGATCTCTACGCCGAGCTGGTGGCGGAGGCGGTTTCGGAGCTGGAGGGCAGGGAGCCGGTGATCACGGCGCAACGGGAGGTCCGCATCGACTTGCCTGTGGACGCCCATTTGCCGGACTCGTATGTCGCCGACCAGGAGCTGCGACTCGAGGCCTATCGCCGACTGGCGACCACCATCACCAACGCGGAGGTCGACGACGTGGCTGCCGAATGGGCCGACCGGTACGGTCCGCTGCCGCCAGAGGCGGAGGCTCTCATCTCCCTGGCCCGGCTTCGGGTGGAGGCGTTGCGGGTCGGTCTCGAAGAGCTGGTCCAGCTGCGTCATGAGGTGAGAATGGGCCCGGTCGACCTGAAGAGCTCGCAGGAGGTGAGACTGAAACGGCTGCAGCCCCGCTCAGTCTTGAACGCGCAGGAGGGTGTGATCTTCATCCCCGCCCCCCGCGATCTGGTCCCAGGGCTTATCGCCTTCCTCCGTGAGATGTGGGAGGAGGAGTCGTAAGTTGTAGGTGGTAGGTCACCTCCCACCTACCACCTACGACCTATTACTCTTCCCCTCTCCCCCTCTTTCGAAGGAATCCGTCGTGAAGAAGTACGCAATTCTCCTGGTCATTGCCGCCATCACCCTTGCCGCATGCGGCAGCGGAGGCAGCGGTGGTGGAGTGGCAGCGACCGTCAACGGCACGGACATCACTGTCGCCGATGTAGAGGCCCTCATCTCCGGGGACGGGTCTGAAATCCCGAAGGCGGAGTTCGCCGGCGCCCTCGGATTCCTCGTCCAGCAGCAGATCATTTCAGAGGCCGCCGAGTCCGAGTTCGGGATCGCGATACCAGAGGAGGACGTCACTGCCGAGGCCACTGCCCTCTTCGAAGAATCGGCGGACGGCCAGACACGCGAGGAATTCCTCGAGGCGCAGGGGATCACCGAGGAGCTGTTGCAGCAATTCGCCTACAGCCAGCTGCTGGTCGGGGAGATCAGCGAAACGTTGCAGGCAGATGTCGAACAGCCCACCCAGGAGGAGGTCGACACCTTGATCTCCGATGCAGAGGCGCTCTACTGCTCTTCGCACATCCTGGTTGCGACGGAGCAAGAGGCAAATGATGTCCTTACGCGCATCGAGGCCGGCGAGGACTTCGCCACCCTTGCCACCGAGCTGTCGACCGACACCGCTAGCGGGGCGCAAGGGGGCGACCTGGGCTGCTCTGCTCCGGAGACCTACGACCCCGCCTTCGCCGCGGCCCTGACCGCGGCGGAGGTTGGTGTTCCCACCCAGCCAGTTGAAAGTCAGTTTGGCTTCCACGTCATCCTCCTCAGAGACGACGAGCTACCCACCGAGGCAGAGGCCATCGAGACGCTCACCGCCGATGCATCCAGCGCGGCGGCCAACACGTGGTTCACCGAGCAGTTCGAGTCAGCCGAGGTGACCGTGGACGAGACCTATGGCACGTGGGAGGCGACCCCGACACCCCAGGTGGTCCCGCCAGCCGAGTGATAACGGTCACAGGTCTAGGCCCCGGCGATCTCGACCGGATTCCGGAGGCAGTCCGCTCGATCTTGCTCGATCCCGGCCGGACGTTGATCGTCCGGACCGAACAGCACCCGGCTGCCGAACAACTCGCCGCGCTCAGGGAGGTGATCAGCTGTGACGACCTCTATCTGAGTGGGGAATCCTTCGAAGAGGTGTATCGGGCGATTGCGGATCGGGTTCTGGAGACGGCTTCGAACGGGCCTGTCGTCTACGCCGTACCGGGCAGCCCTCTCGTCGGCGAGTTCGCGGTCAGGATGCTGCGGGATTCGGATTCCGAGATCGAGCTGATCCCGGCCGAATCTTTTATCGACGCAATCCTCGACGAGGTTCGATACGACCCGCTGGACCGGGGTTTGCAGATCCTCGATGGTCACGACCTGCCCGAGCCTCTCGTATTGGACAAACCGACCATCATCGCTCAGCTCGACCGTCCCGAGGTTCTGGCCGATGTCGCGGCACGGATCGGGCGGGTACTCCCCGAGGAGGCCAGGATCCTGATGCTGGCAGGTCTGGGCGCCGCCGATGCGGTTCGGCTCGAAACGTCTCCCGACGAAGTCGACTCCGCCCTGGCCGGATACCGGACGTCGATGTTCATCGACACCGATCCGGGAGGTCTCATCGGGGCGGTGCGGACCATGACGATCCTGCGCGATGAGTGCCCCTGGGACCGGGAACAGACCCATCAGACCCTGGTCAAGTATCTGGTGGAAGAGACCTACGAGCTCATGGACGCGGTGGGGAAACTCGACTCCGACGGGACCGACTGGGTTGGCTATGCCGCGGTCGAGGACGAGTTGGGGGATGTCTTGCTCTCTGTCCTCTTCCACGCCGCCATCGCCAGGCAGAACGGCGTCTTCGACATCGACGACGTGGCAGAGGTCATGAGGCAGAAGCTGGTGCGTCGGCATCCGCATGTCTTCGGCGAGGTCGACGTCGATTCAGCCGCTGATGTGAAGCGGAACTGGGATCAGATCAAGGACGAGGAGAGGGGCTCCGAGCGGGAGTCGCAGATGGACGGGGTCCCGAGAGCGCTGCCGGCCATCCAGCGGGCCTCGAAGGTCCAGAACCGGGCGGCCAAGGTGGGTTTCGACTGGTCCGAGGCATCTGAGGTCCTGCCCAAGGTCAGAGAGGAGATCGACGAGCTCGAGGCGGTGCTCACCGATCCATCCGAGGCCGAGTCGGAGTTGGGGGATGTCCTGTTCTCGATCATCAATCTGGCCCGTCATCTCGGCATCGACGGAGAGCTCGCCCTGCGCGGGGCAGTCGATCGATTCGAGACGCGATTTCGGACAATGGAGTTGGCCGGACCGCTCGACGGCTTGACGCTGGTCGAGCTCGACCGGCGCTGGGAACACGCCAAGAAAAGACGCCCTGCGTTGTAGGTTGTACGAGCCGCCGGACCCACGACCCATAACCCACCACCTGGAACCCACCATGACTCAGCCCAAGATCGAGCGCATCCTCGCTCGCCAGATCCTCGACTCGCGGGGCAACCCAACGGTGGAGGCCGAAGTCCACACATCTGGAGGCGGATTCGGCCGGGGCGCCGTGCCATCCGGGGCCTCGACCGGCACGCTCGAGGCGGTCGAGCTGCGTGATGGCGGCGAACGGTGGGATGGCAAGGGGGTGACCAAGGCGGTCGGCAACATCGTCGACCAGATCGCACCCGCCCTGGTCGGGATCGATGTCACCCATCAGGAGCGCATCGATCAGATGATGATCGACCTCGACGGGACGACCACCAAGGGCAAGCTCGGGGCCAATGCGATCCTCGCCGTTTCGCTGGCGGTGGCCAGGGCCGCATCGTCCGCCGTGGGCCTACCTCTCTACCGGTACCTCGGTGGCCCGGCAGCGCAGGTACTTCCGGTGCCCTGTCTCAACGTGCTCAATGGTGGTGCACATGCTGCCAACTCGGTCGACATCCAGGAGTTCATGGTCGTGCCCGCCGGCCTCCCCTCCTACACCGAGGCGCTTCGGGCCGGGGTCGAGGTCTACCACGCCCTCAAGAAGGTGGTCGCCGGGCGCGGTCTTGGGACCAATGTCGGCGATGAGGGCGGATTCGCCCCCGACCTGCCCACCAATGAGGCTGCACTGGAACTGCTCGTGGAGGCCATCGACGTGGCCGGCTATCGGATCGGCGAGGAGATCTCCCTTGCCCTCGACGTGGCTGCCACCGAGTTCCATCGGGAGGGGCAATACCACCTCGAAGGCGGCGAATTGGACTCGCCCGAGATGGTGGATTACCTGGCGGGGCTCGTCGAGCGTTATCCGCTGGTCTCGATCGAGGACGGGATGGCCGAGGACGACTGGGAGGGTTGGAAGGCATTGACCGACCGCCTGGGTCAGGGAATCCAGTTGGTCGGCGACGATCTTTTCGTGACCAACGAGGAGATACTCCGTAAAGGCATCGCAGAAGGCGTGGCCAATGCCATCCTGATCAAGGTGAACCAGATCGGATCCGTCTCCGAGACCTTGCACACGATGGGCGCTGCCCGGGGCGCTTCCTACGCCACGATGGTCAGCCATCGGTCCGGGGAGACCGAGGACAGCTTCATCTCACATCTGGCGGTCGCCACGAACTCGGGTCAGATCAAGACCGGCGCCCCTGCCCGCGGTGAGAGAACCGCCAAGTACAACCAACTGCTCCGAATCGAGGAGTCGTTGGGTGGCGAAGCTCGATTCGCCGGTTGGGACAGCTTCCGGAGGGTCGTTTGACCCTCATTCGACGACCCGGTGTGGCCCTCGTCACTCTTCTCTTCCTGCTTCTCGGCGCCGCCTTCATAACCCAGGTCGTGCCCTACCGGCAGATCATCGACTCCCAGCGCCAGGTGACGGCGGCCCAGGAGAGGCTGGCCACCCTCGAAGCGGACAACGCGACGCTCCAGGCCGATGCGGCCGCCCTCAACACCGACGAAGAGATCGAGAAGCTGGCGCGAGAGAAGCTCGGGTATGTCCGCCCTGGTGAGACGGCATATGTCGTTCTCGATCCGCCCGGCTCGAACCAGGCTCAGGCCACGGAACAAGAAGTTCTGGTGGTGGACGACAGGACCTGGGTGGATCACATCTGGGATTTCCTCACCGGCGGCGATCTAGATTCAGAGGGATGACCCCCTCCGACGACCGCCAGGTCGTCGAGATCCAGATCGGGCGTCCCATACGCGCCGAATCGAGCCCGGTCTCACGCTGTCATCTCGGTCTCCCCGTCGTCGTGCGGGTTCCCCCGATCCTCGATGACGGAACGCCGTTTCCCACCCTCTACTGGCTGACCTGCCCGCTGGCCGTAGGGCGTGTGGCACGACTCGAGGGGGCCGGCGGGATAAAGCGCCTCGAGCGCAAGGCCGAGTCGGACCCGGATTTCGGGACCCGGCTCGCCGAGGCCCACCAGTCGTATGAGGGGGAGCGAACGACCTTGCTCCCAGGGGATGCCTCGAACCAGCCATCTGGAGGAGTCGGTGGGACCCGAACCGGGATCAAGTGCCTCCACGCCCACTACGCCCACACGCGAGCAGGTGGTGACAACCCTGTCGGCGAGCTGGTGCAGGATTGGATCGAACCCCTGGATTGCACCGTGCCCTGTGTGCTGGAAGGGGAGATGAACCCGGAATGGGTCGCTCGCCCGTGAGGGTGGGGGTAGTCGACATCGGCACCAACTCGATGCGACTGCTGGTGACGGATGGGACCGAAGAGATCGGCCGATGGGTCGAGGTCACCGGCCTGGGCCGGGGAGTCGATCGCACAGGCACCCTCTCCCCGGATCGAATCGAGGAATCGGTGGCCGCCCTGGCTCGCTTCGGGGCGGAGATGGATATGGCGGAGGTCGGAAAACGGGCCGCGATCGCCACTTCGGCCTCCCGCGACGCGGCCAACCGCGAGGTGTTCTTCGACCTTGCCGAGTCTGCCATCGGAGTGAGGCCGAGATTGATCACGGGGATCGAGGAGGCCCGTCTCGCCTTCGCCGGCGCCACCTCTCAGGTCGATGTCGCTTCGCCCATCGTCGTGTCTGACATCGGTGGGGGCAGCACAGAGTTCGTGACCGCCGAAGGAGAGGTGTCGTTCGAGGTCGGGTCGGTTCGTCTCACCGAGCGATCGATCCCCACACGCCCGGCATCTTCGACCGAGATGGAAGCGGCTCGAGCGCTCGTTGCCGGGCTCTTCTCAGAGATCGACCTCCGGGTAGGGACCTTGATTGGGGTTGCCGGGACGTGGACCAGTCTCGCCGCCGTTGCCCAGGACCTCCCCGAGTACTCGACGGATCAGGTGCATGGTCACCGGCTGAGTCGTGACGTGTTGGCAGACACGATCGACTCGCTGGCCTCGAAGACGCTCGAGGAGACCGCGGCCATCGCTGCACTCGACCCCAAGCGGGCCTCGGTGATCCTCGGGGGCGCACTGGTGGCGGAAGGGGTGATGGACATCCTGGAGGTCGATGAGGTGATGGTTTCGGAGCACGACACCCTCGACGGCGTCGCAATGGAGTTGCTGGCTATAGCCTGATGGCTGGCCCGGCCCGGG
>Ga0105092_10000530_pt1 | contig 19896 bp, 20 predicted proteins | sample PPLLak2March2015_FD_87021 | JGI IMG/M metagenome (GOLD analysis project Ga0105092, IMG submission 87021) | Freshwater sediment microbial communities from Prairie Pothole Lake near Jamestown, North Dakota, USA - PPLs Lake P7 Core (1) Depth... | ecosystem: Environmental > Aquatic > Freshwater >... | reverse complement strand
TCTTTTGAAGCTTTGCCTAGGGGCGTGTCAAAAAAAGAGTCATTGCCATAATTCTTTATAAGGCCTTCAGAGAGCATTACCCTATAGGCATCATCTATTTTTCTAGGCCATATCTGACCGGGATATGCATAGGTGTCATGCGATAACCTCGAATCAAAAACCTTTTCGGCATCAGCATCCTTGGATTCTATAGCTTGAGTGGTGCAGAGATATTTTATCCCTCCAAGAGCATATTTTTGGGGTATGGCTTCATAGAGCTTTCCACATATAAATTTGCCTTCTTCAGTGAGTCTGTGCATTAGAATAGCTGTTTCCAGGGCATCTAGTTCTTCGTCAAACTCTAAACAGCTCTTAAACACAAACTTGGCTTTGGTGCGGTCATTGCGATTTCCAGGATAGATCTGAGCAAGGACGTTTTTCTTTAAGAAACCAGGTTCTTTTAATTCATTATAAATCTGCAGGCATAGTTTCTCACCTCCAGGGCACAAGTCGCTAGTTACATGAGTTTTCGCCAGGCTATAATCCAGTTTTAGGGCATCTAGAACTAGTTTTTCAAAATTTTTCTCTAAAAGCTCCTGCCCAAGAACCTCAGTTACGGAAGCTATATCTGGGTTTGGCTGAAGGCCATAATCGCTCCACAGTAGTATAGCTGAGCTGGCTCCATTGAATTTAATATCATAAGGGTCGCTGATTCGTGCCATAATTATTGGAACTAATTAGGTATTTTAGGCCAGAACTCTAAAGCTACAAAAATATGTCCTTTGTAATTCTTTTGTAATGCCCAACTAAGCCAATTCCGCCCTAACAACCTTGTCAATTTTGGTGGCCTTTATCTTAACCCTTGAAGGAATGCCGTGAGCGCCCCTTTCCCAGACGGCTTCATTAACTGAATTGTCGAGCTTTACTTCATCAGCTTTCATATGCCTTAAAAGGTACTCCTGTATGATTTTTACCGCTGCGTTAGCCCTCCTGACTCGGGGCTTAATCTTTGCCTTCCTCAGTGGGATTACATATACCCTTGTTAGTTCTTCTGCCATAGCCTAATTAGTCATTAAATTTTAAATTAGAGGCTTATCAGTATGGAAATAGCTAAAAACTGGCCTCTCTAAGGTTATTTAAATACCTGAAGGCAGTTAGGAGTAGAATTTATCTTTTAAGTCTTAAGTTATGGAACTGCTTATACCCAGCGAGGATTACAAGAAATACCGCATGAATAAGGGAGAGGTATTCAGGAATAAGAAGCTTGACCGCTTTTTGTCCTGGGAAACCCCATCAGGGCGGAATATGTTCAGCATCCAGTCAATTGATTCAAGAATAAGGATTGCCGCAAAGTTCCTTTGCACAAAAAAGAATGTTGCGGTAGTCTGTTCAGAGTTAGAACTCCCGGCAGCCCAGGAATTTGGCAAGGCTACAGGCGCCAGAGTTGTTGATAATTACCGTTCAAGCCTTTTTTCAAACCCAAAAAACCAGAAATATACTGAGCCAGATGTCATTTTTGTCACAAATGCCGATGAGAACCGGAACGTTATCGCTGAGGCAAACCTAAATAATGTCCCAGTTGTCGCTTTTTGCAACACAAATTCAAAGACCGATGGGATTGACTTAATCGTTCCAATTAACACGACAAACCAAAAATCACTTGAAATCGCACTTTGGCTAATTGCAAATGAAATAAGGAAGCTTAGGGGAGAAAGTGAAATTGCAATGGACGTTTTCAGCAAGGGAGACACGGAATAATTAAAAGTTTGATTCTGATTTGTTTAGTATTTGGGTATTCTTGGCGTGATTATGGGGATAGGATTTTATGATTGGGCGGGTGCATCACTTTCCAAACCTTCTCTTTCTCTGGTTAAATTCCTCGATTGCTTTCAGAAAATCCCTTTTGGTAAATTCCGGGAAATATTTTTTGGAAAAATAAAGCTCTGAATAAGTTGACTGGAACGGCAAGAGGCCGCTTAGGCGCATTTCGCCGGATGTTCGGATTATCAAATCCGGCTCTTCGTTAAGCCACAAATATTTTTTAAAATCCTTTTCAGAGATTTTCTTTTTTTTGCCGGTGACAATCTGGTTTACCGCATGGATTATCTCAGCCCTTCCTCCATAGTTTATCAAAAGGTTTACCGTTAGGTCCTTGTTATTTTTTGTCTTCTCTTCCACTTCTTTTGTAAGCTTCTGCAGCCTTTTTGGAAGCCTCTTTACATCGCCTATGACTTTCATCCTCACTCCATCTTTTTCAGGGCTTTTAGTTTGGATAATATTTTCAGATTTTTCCTCAAATAATTCCAGAAGCTGCTTAATTTCAGTTTGAGACCGGGTCCAGTTTTCTGTTGAAAATCCCCATATAGATAATGTTTTAATGTCTGCCTCCTTGCACCAGTCTATCATCTCCTGAAATTTATCCACCGATTTTGAGTAGACTTCTTTAAGTGACTTATCATGGAGTTTAGCATACCTTCGGTTTCCGTCAGGAATTATTGCAATTGAGTTAAGCATAATATATTCTCGGCGGTTTATTATTTTCTATATTAGACAATTTAAACGATTGTCTATATTATGGTAGTTTTGATGTTCTTTTTAGCCCTGGCATTTACTTTATTTGCCGGGCTTTACGATTTGAAGACTTCAAATGTGCATGAAGAGGTTCCTGTACTCCTGGCTGCATTTAGCATATTTTACTGGCTGATGTTCTCGCTTGTCAATTCAGATTTATCATATATTCTTGGCTCTTTAACTACCGGAATAATCTTTACATCTATTTCACTTCTTCTGTACAAGGCAAAAATCTGGGGAGATGGCGACGCCTGGATTATGGGTGCTATTGGCTTTTGCATTCCCTCCCTGGTTGGAAGTTTTCTTTCGCCAGTCACGGGAATAGTTACTTATCCCGCATATTTTTTCTTTAACCTGTTTTTAGTTGGCGGTGTTTATTCTATTGTTTATATTTTCATTTATGGAATTTTGCGCCAGGATATCTTAAGGGCATTCTGGCATGAATTTAACAAGCTCCGGGCAGTTTATATAGGCGCGATTTTTGCAGGATTTCTGGTGTCGATCTACCTGCCCTTCTTTTTCCTGATTGGATTTTTGCCGCTTCTCTACACATACGCAAAGGTTGTTGAAAGCGGTATGAGAAAGAAAATTCCAATCTCAAAGCTTAGCGAAGATGATGTTTTGGTTGGGGGTGACATTCGGGGACTGACACAAGTGGAATTTGAAAAATTGAAGAAGACGAAGGAATTTGTTGAGATTCAGGATGGTGTGAGGTTTACAATAGTGTTCCCGCTAACCTTGATATTCCTTTATTATGGAGGATTTTTTGGGCTTTTGGCAGGGTTTATTTAGGTAATAGTGAGTACTTTTAAATATAAAGTTAGTTAAATTTATGAGTGCTAATGGGGGCTGTGAGGGAGATTCTATTGATTATACCCATGATGCTTCAAATAAATCAGTTATCGTCAAAAGGAAGGATGTTGAAGGAACATTGCCAATCTTAGTTAGAGAAGAGTTTAAAGGGAGAAAGATCGCTGGAGATATACCAGAGGTCACTTTTGGAGTTGGCGGGCAGGATGTTTGGTCTTCTGGAGACGGAAAGCCGGTTTATGTGGACCGAGATGTTGGGAATAAACTTTGGTCGAATCCTGACTTTCCGGAAGTAGAGGTTGTTTTAATTCCTAAGAAAAGAAGCTTTTTGGGAAAACAGGGAAATTTTAGTATTGCCCCGGATAACTCATTGAAAGTCTATGGCGGGCAAAATGTAAACTACCAAAATAGTTGCCATGAAGACAATCCGTTTTTGACATTCGAGTATTTTGAAGGGTTCTGTCTGGAAGAATCCGCAAAAAGAAACTTGGATTTTTGGAGAAGGGTATGCGACAGTTGGTGTGGATATAACTATGATGTAGGATTATATCCATACAAAAAACTTAAGTCGGAGGATTACAAAGAAGCCCTCCCGTTTTTAGAATCTGCAGCAAAAGCCGTGGTTGATGTTGTAGAGTTTGGCAGGGGAATGGATAGAATTAACAGATTAGGGAAAGCTGAGGCGATTCTTCTGAAGCAGCGTGATGGTTCATACAATCGCTTGGTTTCAGAAGTGGCTTACCATGAGGGTAAGTTGAAAAATCTTTATGAGCAGATAAAAGTGGCTGAAGAAAAGGCTTACCTGCTGCCGGACTTATCCTTGGCCGAGCCTGGCGCGCTTGAGGCTATGAGGCAGTCCAGTAAATTAGATTTATCTGAAGTTAATGTCTTACTGGGCAATATAGGACATCATACTAAAATCAGGGACCATTTAAATAATGCTGTCTCTGCCAGAGATAAGGAACTTACTCTTCAGGCATATAGGAATATTTTTGAAGGAAGATATGGCATATAATCGGGCTCACGAGCGTTAATAATCTCCAAAAACGGCATTTGCAGAAGTAAATTTCCTTTTTTTCTGCCTTACAGGTATTCTCCCCATGCCCTTTTGACAAAAATGCCTCTATATAAAGGACTTTGGAGAAAGCCTTTTAAAACTTAGTTGCAACCTATCTTATGGCGGAATACAGGGAAATTGCCATTTCCGAGTTCTTTGAGAAAAACAAGCACCTATTGGGTTTTGATAATCCGACTAAAGCGCTGCTTACTATGATTAAGGAGGCTGTAGATAACAGCCTTGATGCCTGTGAAGAGGCAAGCATTCTCCCCGAAATTAATGTTTCCATACAGAATCCTGATGGGGCAAACTTCACTATTTCTGTTGAGGATAATGGCCCTGGAATCGCAAAGATGCATACTGCTCGCGTTTTGGCGAAGCTTCTTGTTGGCTCTAAGTTCAAGTCATTGGGAGAGGCAGGAATGCAGTCAAGGGGCCAGCAGGGTATTGGCATTTCTGCATGCATACTATATGCTCAGCTAACTACAGGAAGGGCGACATATATTGAATCGAAAACAAAAGGGGAGAAAATGTACTCTTGCCACTTGCAGCTTGACACTTCCAGGAATGAGCCAATAATTACCGATGAGAAGCTTTTTGAGTCACCTAAGCCTCATGGCCTGAAAGTTATTCTTGACATGAAGGGAGTTTACAGGAAAGTCAAGGGCGTTGATGATTTCTTAAAATACACGGCAATAGCAAATCCCCATGCAAGGATTACATTTATTGACCCTGAAGGCACAAAGACGATTTATGAGAGGGTTGCAAAAGAGCTTCCGAAAAAGCCTAAGCCGGTAATGGCACACCCGCATGGAATAGAGCTTGGAACTTTAATTAAAATGCTTGGCAGAAGCCCTTCAAGGACAGTCTTTTCATTTTTGATGAATGACTTTTCAAGGATTGGCGCCCAGTCTGCTAAAGAGATATGCCAGACAGCAGGGCTTGATGTCCAGACCCGGCCAAATGCGATAAATCGTGACCAGGCAGAAAAACTGCTTGCATCCATGCAGGCTGCAAAAATACAGAGGCCTCCAACCGATTGCCTGTCTCCAATTGGGGAAGAGGAGTTATTAAAAGGGCTTCAAAAGACGTATAAGGCAGAGTTTGTCGCTGCATGTTCAAGACCCGTTGAAGTTTATAGGGCCATCCCATTCCAGGTTGAAGTAGGGCTGGCTTATGGAAAAGAGCTTTTGCCTCCAGACCAGCTTGCTGAGCTTATTAGATACACCAATAAGGTTCCGCTTTTTTACCAGCAGTCCGAATGCGCAATTTATAAGGCAGTTGTCAAGACCCCTTGGAAAAGATATGGGGTTCCACAGTCAAATGGAAACCTTCCAATGGCACCAATGGTGATTACTGTCCATGTCGCATCAGTCTGGGTTCCATTTATTTCTGAAGGAAAACAAGCAATAGCTTCATATCCGGATATCATAAAAGAAATCAGGCTTGCAATTGGAGAGGTTGGCAGAAAGCTTCAAAGGCACCTTTCTTCTGAAAAAAAGAAGTATGCCCAGGAAAGGAGGCTAAAGGTTTTTGAGAAATACGGCGATGAAGTTGCAACTGCTATTTCCGGCCTAACGGGAAAGCCGAAAGCCGAAGTTTCGGAAATTGTGCTTAAGGAAATACAAAGGAGGAGAGGATAATTATGGCAGAAAAAAATGAGAGGGGGACAAATTCAGGCATCATCATAGAGAGGCTTAGGCAGAAATTTGGGACTGAGGTTCTCGAGATGTTTGCGCAGGCAAAGGATCCTACGCTGCATATTGCTGTAAGGACCTTAAGCAATGTTTACTTCGATGAGAAAAAAAACATGATAATGCTTGGGAATAAAACCCAGAAGAGGACATTTTTTGACCTCAAGGATGCAAGGAAATTCATGCAGACGCTTATCGTTGCCAATGGCTGCAAAAATTTAATTGAGTCTGGAAAGACAACTTCAATAAGAGACCTGTTCTACAACACGAAACACACTATCGGCGACACAAAAGAAAACACTTTCGACGAACAGGAGGAGTCTGACCCGATTATCGAGGATATTGAAGTCAGCGCTAACGCGCTTAGAGAGGAATTGCACCTTAGAGCCCAGAGCAAAGGCTCTATGGTTGGTGACTTGACCATCCAGGATGCGGGCGACACCATTGACCTGAGGAAAATGGGCTCTGGCGGCTGGGCAGTCCCTTCAATCGTTGAGCCGGATATTGTCCAGTTTAAGGAATGCGGAGCCAAATTTATATTGTTCATAGAAAAGGATGCTGTGTGGTCCAGGTTCAATGAGGATAAGTTCTGGAAAAAACACAACTGCATCATTATCCATGGCGGAGGACAGCCTCCTCGAGGGGTTAGAAGAATGCTTAGACGGCTTCATGATGAATTGAAGCTTCCAACTTATGTATTGGTAGATAACGACCCATGGGGTTTCTACATTTACTCGGTTGTAAGGCAGGGTTCAATCAACCTGGCTTACGAATCTGTAAGAATGGCAGTACCAGACGCAAGGTTTATCGGGCTAAGTTCCTTTGACCAGGAGAGGTACAAGCTTCCTAATGAAGTCACCATTAAACTTGACGACGGCGACAAGAAGAGAGTAAAAGAAATACTTGCCTACCCGTGGTTCCAGAGAAAAGAGTGGAGAGAAGAGCTTGAACATATGGTGAAGAAAGGAGTCAAGCTTGAGCTTGAAGCCCTGAGCGCTAAGAAGCTAACTTTCATCACAGATACATACCTTCCAGAGAAGATTGAGAGAAAGGAGTGGCTTGCTTAGGTTAAATATATTCAAAACTTTTTGATTATTATGTCAGGGTCGGAACTTTGCAGGATTCTAGATAAACCCGAAATGTTAGACGCGCTTAGGAATGCAGCAGACGAAGGAAAAGTTTTAGAATTTCTAGTTCATAAAAATGCCCCCCAAGCTGCAAGACTGCTTGTTAAAGAAGGAAAGGCGAACCTATACTATAGCCCAGTTCCCATTGAAATTGGAGGCATTCATTTTCCAAAATCTGATAACTATATAACCTATGATGGAAAAACAACCCTGCAGTTGATTGATACTGGATTGAATCCAATTGAGGATAGTTTTCATGGAGTTAATTTTTTCTATCAGGACATGGCGCGGCAGTTAGTTAATAGATATCCGGTTTCTGCCAAGCAAATAGACATTTTTTATGCAATGATTGGCTTGAAATATGCACCCAGAGATATAGTGAGCTATCTTGAGACTGGATGCTTAAGGTAAGATTGAGAGAAAGGGGTTTTGGCTTAGATTGGGGGCCTTGAAGGAATAGTTATAGCCCCGATGCTGAGATTATGTATTCTCAAAGCTATTTGGGGTCTCTGAAATTAAATGCTTATTCTTATGAGGCTTCTAAGCATGTTCCTGCAAAAATCATGCCGTTAATTAGGATAATACTTTTGATTCAGAATAAAATAATCCTCCAAAAATTAAACAAATTTTTTCTATTCGCAGTCGCCGCAGACCCACATGCCTCCAGAGAATCTCAGGTCTTTGGTGAATTTGCCGCAGACTTCGCAGATTCCCTTTTCATTCTTGGTTTTCTTTTCGCTTCCAGGCTTTATCCTGAGCCACTCGATTTTGTCAAGCAGGTAATTTGGCATTGCCCTCATGACATCCTTTATTGTGATGATGCCGACAAGCTCTTTTTTCTCCATATCCATGACTGGATACCTCTTGATGTTGTCCATGAGCATCTTGTCAATTACATGAAGGACCTGCTCATCCTGTGAGACGAATTTTACCGGAGTGGTCATTATCTCCTTTACTTTGATTCTTGGAGATTTGCCTTCCGCGAGCCCCTTTTTGATTATATCTGTTGATGTGATTATTCCTTTAAGGACTCCATTTTCAACAACAAGAAGGTTGTCAATCCTGTTTTCGCTCATCCTTTTGCCGGCTTCAATCAGAATATCATTAGGCTCGATTGTTACAATCCCTGTAGACATTACGTCCTTTACAAGAAACCTCTTCTTGAAGAATGGTGCTATCATAACTTAATTACGTGGCTTTAATATGCTTTAGGTTAGTTTCGACTATTACCGATGTGAGGCATAAGTTCATTATTCTGGAAAATGTGCTATAATTTTACTTAATTTTCATTATTTATGGAATTAAAGTCTATTGAGGGCAAATGGCAGAAAAACTGGCAAGATGCCAAAATATTTGAGGCAGTGCCGGATAATAGAGAGAAATTCATGGTCTGCTGCCCTTACCCTTATGTAAATGGTGTCGGACATTTGGGCCATCTTCTCACTTCAATGAGAGTTGAGGCAATGGCAAGATTTAGGCGAATGCAGGGCTATAATGTCCTTTATGCCCAGGGCTTTCACGCTACGGGCCAGCCAATTGTCGCCGCAGCCAAAAGGGTTGCTGAAGGTGAGTCAAAACAAATTGAGATTTTAAAGAGCATGGGCGTAACAGACATCGAGCCTTTCAAAGACCCGCTTCACTGGATAAGCTTTTTCCCAGAGGTTTGGAAAAATGATTTTGAAAAGCTAGGATATTCTATAGACTGGAGGAGAAGCTTTATAACGACCCGCCTTAATAAACCTTATGATTCGTTTGTAAGGTGGCAGTTTTTGAAATTGAAGGAAAAAGGTTTGGTCGAGAAAGGAACTCATCCAGTTATTTTCTGCTCAAAATGTGGCTTTCCAATTGGAGACCATGATAGGGCTGATGGAGAAGGAGTAAATCCTGAGGAAGTTGTCCTGCTTAAGTTTGACCTTGATGGGATAAAGCTTCCTGCGATGACTTACCGGCCTGAGACAATGTACGGAGTCACTAACCTATGGCTTAACCCGAATGGAAATTATGTCCGGGCAAAAGTCGGCAGCGAGGAATGGATAATTTCAAAAGAAATGATTTCCCCGCTTATTGACCAGAACTTTGAAGTTTCTGTGGTTAAAGAAATTTCCGGAAAAGACCTGATAGGAAGATTTGTATCAAACCCCGTCAACAACACAAAGGTCATAATCCTTCCTGCAGATTTTGTTGACACAAAAATTGGAAGCGGCGTTGTAATGAGCGTTCCGGCTCATGCGCCTTTTGATTATATCGCAGTCAGGGATTTAAGGCAGGATAAAAAAAGGCTCGAGGAATTTGCAATTGGCGAGAAAGATGTCAATTTCCAATTCCTTTCACTTATAAAAGTTGAAGGCTATGGAGAGTTCCCTGCAATGGAACTTGTTGAAAGGGAAAAAATAGGGTCTCAGAAGGAAGAAGAAAAACTTGAAAAAGCAACTGAGGAAATATACAAGAAGGAATTCCATTCGGGAGTCTTGAAGATTAAAGGGCTTGAAGGAAGAAAAGTATCTGAGGTAAAAGATGATGTGATTGATGAGTTTGTCGGCAAAGAAATTGCCTTAAGATATTATATAATCCCGCAGAAGGTCGTGTGCAGGTGCCTGACAACTGCGACAATAAAGATTGTCCGCGACCAGTGGTTCCTTAAGTACAAAGATAAACAATGGAAAAAGCTGGCTCATGAATGTGTTGACCAGATGAAGGCTTATCCCGAAGATATCAGAAAAAACTTCCATTACACGATTGACTGGCTTAATGACTGGGCATGTACCCGGGACAAGAGGACCTCACTAGGCACGCTTCTGCCATTTGATGAGACTCAGATAATAGAGAGCTTATCGGACAGCACAATTTACATGTCCTACTACACAATTTCGCATATGCTTCAGCAGGGAACTTTAAGGGGAGCCAAGAGTTATACCGAAAGCTTTTTTGATTATATTTTCTTTGGAAAAGGTGATAAGAAAAATATTGCTGGTGAAAACAATGTTGAGGAGAGCTTTTTGGAAACCGCCAGGAGAGAGTTTATTTATTGGTACAAAAATGGCTTCCAGCTCAGGAATTCTGGAAAAGACCTCATACAAAATCACCTGACGTTTTGCATATTCAACCACACTGCGGTTTTCCCAAAAGAGAACTGGCCAAGCGGAATTTCAGTAAATGGCTATGTGATGCTTAATGGCGAAAAAATGAGCAAGAGTAAAGGCAATACTGTTTATATGAAAGATGCCGTTCGGGACTACCCTGTGGATGTCTTAAGGTTCCTCGCTGCATATGCCGGCGACACCGGAATTGAAGACGCAAATATTGAGCTCAGAGAAGCTAAAGCTATTGAATCAAAGCTCCTGAGCTGGCACAGCTTTGCGACAGAGTGTTATGGAAAAGGAATTAATGAAAAAAGGCCGATTGATGAATGGTTTGAGATGATGATTGATAAGACAATTGAAGCTGCAACGAGAGATTATGAAAATGCAAATACCAAATCGGCTCTTCAGTCAGGATTTTTCAATTTAGGAAATATCTTCAAGTGGTACCGCAAGAGGGCAGTTGATTTTAATAAAGAAACTCTTAAGAGATATATCGAAGTCCAGACAAAATTACTGGCTCCAATTACGCCACATCTTTGCGAGGAAATCTGGTCAACAATAGGAAATGGTGGGTTTATCTCGCAGGCTAAGTGGCCAGTTGCTGAGAAAGCTTATAATCAGGAACTGGATATTGGTGAGAGGATTATTGAAAACCTCTATGCAGATATGAAGGCTGTGGTTGAACTGAGCAAATTGGAAAAGCCCCGCCAGATAAAAATTGTTGTTCCTGAGGCTTGGAAGTATGAGCTTTCTGAGATGCTGGGGGAAAAATTAAAAGAGACAAGAAATATTGGAGAGCTGATGAAAACTGCAATGAGCCTTGAAGAGTCAAGAAAGAATGGAAAACTTGTGCAGAAATATTTAATGAAGGTCACAAAGTCGGGCATGGCAGAATATGTAATAGCTGAGCAAAAATTTGTCGAAGCTGCGCTTCCATTTTTTGAGAAGGAATTTGGCTGCAGAGTTGAATTGACAAATGAGCCTTTGAAGGAAGCCTGGCCAGGAAAGTTTGGGATTGTTGTGGAGTGAGATATAGTGCGTTAGATAGTTGAATTTAGGCGTACTTTTCTTTCAGCATCTGGGCTTCAGGCGTTTTTAGCATAGCTTCTTCGATATTTCTGCCAAATCTGCAAAGCGGTTCCAGATAAGGTTTTCCAAATACTTCCTTACCCAATATTTTTATCCCAAGATTGAGCATATACTTTTTTGGTACTAGGAGCGATTCTGAAGAATTGGACAAGAGAAACAGAAAATTATCATATAGAAATTTTTTGTAATCTTCAATAAAACCTTCAGAATTTTTTTCGGGAAGAATGTCAAACACCTTGTAGGTATCTGGAATGTCTTGAAAATATTCTTCAAACCAGGACAAGTAAGTTTCAGATTTTTCTGGAATAATATAATCATATACCTCACCATCGATTTGTCTTTTTTGGATTTCAAATCCTATGCCGTCTTCAATAATTTTATACTCCCATCTGCTTTTAGGAATAAATTTTCCCTGAGGCTTAGCATCGGTCATTATCATTGCTTTCTATTTTTCTCAAATTCTTCAATCTTGTCCTCAATAGTTCTCTCCTTTTTCTGAGGCTTAGGGATTTTCTTAACTTCTTTCAAAAGACCTTCAAGGTGCTCAGACCAGTCAACTATTTCCAGTTTCTCATTGTCTTTTTCGCATTCATCCCTGAATCCTGGAGAATAAGTATATCCTTTGGTTGGCAGTTCCTCACTGTTTGGCTTTTTACTAACCGGCGCTTTTTGGGAGACAACAACACAGGAAGTTTCTTTTGGGAGTTCAATAACCTCAATTTTTCCCGCGGGAGTATTCACCGCTTTTGGCAACTCCTTAACAATCTCTATATTTACCGGTGCTTTTACAGCTTCGGTCTTTGCTGGTTCTGCAACCGCCTTTTTTTGGGCAAAGAAGTTTTCCTTGACATCTTCCCAAAGGCTTTTCTCGCCGTTTGAATAGTGAGGCACATAGCTAATGGAGGTTTTTCTGACGGTATCTATTTTTTTTGAAATAAGCTCTCTAAGCTCTGCAATAATCATGAGCTTTTCATCAGTATCCTTTGTGTTGACATACATATTCCAAAGCTCCTGCTTGGCAAGTTCTATCTCTTGCCTGGCTTCAATTATAATCTGCTCTTCAGTTTTTGAGTGGTCTTCAATGACCTTGATTCCCATGCTTCGAAGATCCTTCCTGATGTTTTTGACTGGCATTGCAAGCTTCTCAGATATCTTTTCCGGGACATTTCCCATCAAATAGAGCGCCACAACGCTTTCTTTTCTTTCCAAAGGGTCTTCTTTACCTCCTACCATATTTATCACCTAATTATAGTTATAATTAATATTTAAATACCTCTCTTGTTTATATACTCTGCGAGAGATAGTTTTCTATGGCAGAAATTACAAAGCACGAACACGTCGTGCCGAGGGGAGAAGATGATTGGGCAGTTATTCCTGCAGGAGGAGAAAGGGCTTCCAGGAGGTTTACCACCAGAAAAGAAGCTCTAACCTACGCAAAGGATTTGGCGACAAAGCACAATGTATGCATGGTTGTTCATGATGAAGAGGGAAAGTTCGAAGAATTTGACTGCGATCCTATCGTGAGAAATCAGCACGTTGTCAGGAAAGGAGATAACTGGGGCGTTGTGGAAGCAGGAGGAAAGAATGTGGCAGACATTTTTCCAAGTAGGAGCGAAGCTCTATCATATGCCTACCATATGGCTGCAAAGCACAAGGTTTGCATGCTGGTCCACGATAATGAGGGAAAATTCCACAGCGAGGTTTGCCCGCCAGAGGGAAAACCCGGAATTGTAGAAGTTGTAAAAACAAAGATGGGCTGGTAGATTTTGTACTTTTTTTGAATTTTTTCTGAGGGTTTATTATATATCCTCAAATAGATATTCTGAAAAATAAAACCCGACTATTTGAAATTATCCCAATGCCGCAAAACATACCTGATCATGGGCTGAAGGGTTTAGCATCAAAATAGCAGCGCATTCGATTGCATTCCAGTTCAATATTATTGCCCCTAGAGCTAAAACTGCCAGTCCTATTACCAAAGCCTTCTTTTTGGATACTTTTCTTAAATCAAGCCTAAAATTCTGAAAAACCAAAACATAGGGTTCTGTTACATTGCTTGCTTGAAATCAGCTAATGAGCTAGACTTATGATTATCGGTTTTATCCGAAAAGGCTGCTTAGGCCAGCTGCTGCTTCTTCTTTCTTTTTCTCTTCATCCTCAGCCTTCTTTTCTTCTTTCTTCTCTGCTGCAGGTGCCGCTCCAGATGGTGCTGCCGCTACTGCTACAGGCGCTGCCATTGCTGAGGCAAGCACTTCCTCTATGTTTACACCTTTGAGGTTCTCTACTGTTGCCTTAATCATTGCTTCATTTGCGTCAATTCCCGCAGCTTTGACAATTCCAGATACTTCTTTCTCGGTTATCTCTTTCTTTGCCTCGTGTAACAATAATGCCGCGTAAATGTACTCAAGTCCCATATCTATCTATACAGTAAAAATTTAAAATAGATTCATCAAATAGGCCTATTTATTATACCTTTGGAAGTTGTCATGGCCAAGCATAGCCATATAAAGAGGCAAAAAGGGGCTGTCGCCAGCTGGAGGCACCACCTTTGCGTTTTCATTCATTAAATCCCTTAAAATGCCAAAAAACTGATGATACGATTTAATCCACAATTCTTTATCTTCAAGCAGGGTTAACCCTTTTATATCAAGAATTTCTTCCAGGTCAATGCCTGATTCTTTAAGCAAAGGTATGAATTTGACTATTGTTTCTGCTTCTTCCGCCTTAATGGAAAGAGCTAGTGTAGGATCGTCTTCAGCATAAAGCCATTCTTTATTCAGATGCCCATATTTACCTTTTTTGATAGTTATTGTTATTTCGTCTTCTTGCCAGGGTTTCTCGCATGGGATCATCTCATACAGAACTATTCTTTTACGACCGCCAGGACAATTGGATGAGTTATCAATATATAGTTGAATTAGTCCTCTTTTGTCAGAACCTCTGTGTGGATTGCACTCATTTGGCAGGTCATAACAGCTCCAGCCAGTATCGTTGCTTTTTTTGTATGATTCACAGAATCGGCAAGTATCTTCGTCCCTGAGGAATATGTACCTATTATAATCTTCTCCAGAAGGTTCTTTATTCCACATATACTATCTAAGAATTATCTAGTTTATTACTTCTTCGCCTTCAGCAATTCCGCTCTTTCCATGAAGTTCTTCAAGTGAGATTTGTCTCTGAAAAAGCCACCTCCCGCCTTTCTGTAAAGCATGTTATAATCCTTCTTTTCAATCAATCCTTCATCTCTAAGGTATTTTAATTCAGCCCTTAAACCTCGGATTTTAATAATCCACTTGGTTTTTGACTCTAATCTTGAATAGGCGCCGCCTTTTCTCCTTCCCTGCTCCTTTCGCTTGTTTTTGTTGATTGAAATGGTCTTTTTCTCAGGAAGCTTCTTAATAACGCCCTTTCTGACAAGAAATCTCATATCTGCGGCAGTAATAGCTTCTTTAACTTCTTTCTTGTTCTCTGGGTTAAGCCAGACTCTTGATTTGCCGATTTTTAGAACCCTTGCTGCCAATCTTTTCTTGTCCATAAGCCATTTACATTAAATAAATTAAAAAGGCTTTGTGAGTTCCTTTTTATGCTGATTAGGATAGGATATCTACGCCAAAAGCATTTGCTCCATAGTCTCTATTCAGTTCTTTTACAGTACTTCCTCCGCCGCACATAACCTCCAGAACAATGGGACGATGGACTATCTGGATAATATGCCTGCAGCAAGCTTTTTTCGGGAAGTGGATAGAATTCTGGTTCCAGGCGAAGTATTTTTACCTTTGGATAGGGATAGAGAAAAAGTTAATTGTTGTTTCCGTCAATCAGGTACTCTCCATTTGGAAGAGATTACCCGAGAAAACCCCTCTAGCATAGTTTTGAGGCAGTCAAAAATAGACTGAGTTGTCTCGACAATTAATCTCCGCAACTCGCAGAAGAGCTTCCATCCGGGTCTGAGTAAGTTTTTGATATTCCCGTTGCAGCCATGGCCCCATTCATATCAACAGAACAAAAATTTGGTTTTTCTGCAAATCCGCTGCAAAGCGCTCTTTTTACGGCTTCGGGACTTCTTCCCGCGGTTTTGTCATCAGCGTAACTAAATTCATCTGTTGGCTGGCCATTCACTAGCAGACTTGGTGAGCTTCTTACTCCTTTCAGGTTTGCTATGCCAAAGTCTTCCTGAGCATAGGCAAGGCCTCTAGTGGGGTCTTTCATGCCCTCGTTAAGCTTTTTTTGTTCAACTCCTGAGTTTATTAGGCATTTTGTTGTGTTTCCGCTTTCCATATAGCAACCTATATAAGGCCAGTATTTATCCGGCTGCTCTTCCTGCAAGACCATTTGCCTAAGGTTTTCCTGAGCCTCTGTGTCTCCGTGCATTGATAGAATAGCCCCATCCTTGACTTCTCCAAGATAGCGGACCTTAATAAAATCTTTAGATTTAGGGGCTGTTTTTATGATTTCTGAAAGAATTCTCTGCATCTGCAGTCCATATGGGCATCTTGAAACGATATACGCATCAAGAATTGGCTTATCCTGGTGGCCGCTTTCGGAGAGATGCACACTGCCATATAAGCTGGAGTTTGTGTTTTGGTTCAATTCATTTGCCTCTGCCAAAGGCATGGCTGCATAAGCCGCGCAAAATAATGCGGCGCCTAGTAGGCCTATCGTTAAGTATCCTGGAAGTTTTGAATCTGCCAAGTCTATTCCAATGGGATGATATATGGAACTGTAGCCCGGATTCAGGGTGGGATGTTCATAAGCTGAAGGTCTGTTGCGCGATAGTTTCTGCTTATTATGAAGCATTTCTCCCCGATGCCTGCTTCTTGTGCGATTCATAATAAAATATTGGGTCTCTATAAAAGTTGCTTGCAATAAGCGTTACAATTAGGCTACAATCGTATTGGAACTACCATCCCTTTTCCGGTAATGATTCTAACTGCAGCTTGATTTTTGGCCTTTAGAAAAAGCCGTTTGGCTGAAAGATCAATCTGGATATATCAAAAAACTAAAATAGAAATAAAACAAAATTTGAAGGATTTAACAGCTGCCTGAACTTCCGCTTGTGCTGCTTGAGTATCCAGCGGCCAGTCCTGTTGATGCTCCGCTTGTTAACATTTGTGTTGAGCAGAAAGAAGGCTGCGATACGAATCCACAGCAAAGTAAATTCTTTACTGCTTCAGCGCTTCTTCCGTTTGTTCCATTGACTGCGAAGTCGAATTCGCTAACTACCTTACCATTCATGATAAGCGTAGGTGAGCCGCTTACTGAGTTCGAGCTAGCCATGTCAAAGTCTTTCTGGGCGTATGCAATGCCTCTCTTGCTGTCGTTCATGCAGGCATTAAGCTGAGTTTGGTCGATTCCTGCTGTTTTAACGCATCCGGTGGTGTTGCCTTCGGTCATGTAGCATCCTACATAAGTCCAGTATTTGGCTGGCTGCTCTTCTCTTACGCAGATTTGAAGCAGGTTTTCCTGTGCTTCTGCATCTCCGTGCATAGAGGTTATTTTGCCATTCTCAATTGAACCTATGTATCTGGCCTTCATGTATTGGGCTGCTTCAGGGGCTTTGCTTGCAATTTCAGCCATAATCCTTTGCATCTGCAGTCCATATGGGCATCTTGAAACTATGTATGCCTCAAGAACAGGCTTGTCAGCCTTTGTCATTTGTGCGCATATCTGTGCCGGGTCTGTTGATGGCTGCTCGGTATTATCTGTCTGGTTTGCCACATCTTTTTCAAAATCTGCGGTAATGATTCCCGAAGGGCATATAAGCTCAGAATTCCTTGTGATGTAGGATTCAACGAGCTGTGACTGGTCGCCGCTTGAAAGGTTTATAGTAAGCTGGTAGACTCCTGTGTTATTGACTTGGGTTGTGTTTACCAATGTTACCGTGGCTCCTGGGCTTAAAAGATACTTGGATATGAATCCAACTGCTTTTTGCCCTGCCGCATTCATCTGAGCGGGGTCATTTGTGCTTGCGTTTGTGGTTCCCATAGAATAGAAGATAAGTCCTCCAAGGGCTAGACCAACAATCAAACCTACAACAAATAGGGCGATTGTGTCAAAAGACCCGCGTGACCTTTCTTCATTCTTCACAGCTTTTTCTTCGCTTTTTTTTGGCTCTGCTTTAACTTCTTCGCTAGACATCTCTGTTGGCATTTCTTCCTTCTTTACAAATCTTCCTTTGTGTCTTCTTGCCATAATCTGATAGATATTTATTTTTCTTTGCTTATTGATAATTTCGTTACTGCTTAATTTAAATTTTTGTTATTTTATGGCAAACGTTAAATGTACCGGGTGCAGTGTCGGGCTGACAGGAGAAGGTTTTGTTAGGTTTGAGTGCCCAAATTGCGCCAAAGTTGAAATTGTAAGGTGCCAGGTCTGCAGGAGGAATGGTCGGGCCTATACATGCTCAGCTTGCGGTTTTGAGGGACCATAGTTTAGAATTATATCCTATTGGTGATAATAATGGCATGCATAAGTTATTGGCAGGATAAAAATTGCGCTTTGGCAGATACTATATGTTATACAATATATAATAGCCTAAATTCTCTTAAGAATTCTGATGGCTCTGAAGGTGACGGCGCACTTTTGGGAGGATGCTCTGCAGTAGCGCTGGACCTGCTCTTAGTTAGCCAGTATGGCTCACAGCTTGCCCTGAGCTCTAACCCATTAATTTCATTAAGAATGCCGATTATAGTAGTTTCGGCTGTTGCAACGGGTGTAATCGGCGCAGCAATTGGATATTCAGTCCAGGAAGCCTTTAAGAAGGCCAAAACTTACTGGAAAGGGGACTCAGAATAGCAATTCTACCACTTTAAGCTAGTTGTTTGGCTAAACATAGTTTTATTTGCAAACAAAAATGAACTTCATGCAACTGTATTTGTAGGTACCCCTCTGTTTCACATGGAACTTCACGCAAGTGGAAAATTCAAGCCCCAAATAAGCCGCCATTTTGCCAAAATGCCGAAAATCGGGGAAATTCACAGATACAAGCCTTTCTTGAAAATGAACCAAAAGGTCTCCACATGAATTTGGCGTGAAACTGCTGTGAACAGTTTTTTCTTATGGAAAGATATACTATTTATATGGGCACCATCCTCGAGCTGAAAAACGTTTCAAAGATTTACGATGTTGGAGACAGCAAAGTCTATGCAATAGATAATGTAAGCCTTAAAATCAAGGAAGGGGAATTTGTTGAGATACTTGGAACTTCTGGTTCAGGCAAATCCACTATGATGCATCTGATTGGCTGCCTTGACCTTCCGACAAAGGGGAATATTTTCCTTGATGGGCATGATATTTCCCATTTTTCTGAAAGCCACCTGGCAAACACAAGGGGCAAAAGGATTGGCTTTGTCTTCCAGACGTTTAACCTAATATCTTCAATGACGGTTGTTGAAAATATTGCGCTTCCTTTGCTTTTCCAGGGAGTTGCAGCAGAGGAGAGGGAAGAAAAGGCCCGGGAATTAGCGATATTTTTTGGCCTTGAGCATCGGCTTGACCACCGGCCTAATGAATTATCCGGAGGCGAGAGGCAAAGGGTTGCTATGGCCAGAAGCCTTGTGGCAGACCCAAAGATTTTGATTGCTGATGAGCCTACAGGGAACCTGGACTCAAAGACGGGTAAGGTCGTTATGGAGCGGCTTAAGGAGATAAATAGGCAGGGTAAGACTATAATTGTAGTCACTCATGATGCAGACCTTACCTGCTATGCTGACAGGGTCATTTTCCTTAAAGATGGAAAAGTCATGAGTGAGGCAGGCACCTGCGCCAGGCCTCCCGGGGAATTAAAATATTTTTCAGCAAAGGAGAAAAAGCCTGAATCAAAGGCTAAAGCGGCCAGGAAATCCCGTTAGAGTCAGTTAACTATTTATTTTGGGTTATTGATATATGAGGGTTGATAATTTCATTTGGCTGGCTTTGATAGTTTCATTAGTATTGCCTTTGGGTCTAGTCAATGCTGCATCCCAGGATTTTGCCGCAATTTCAGTTACTCCTTTGAAATATGAGCCGTTTCCAGCTCAGCCAGGCTCGTATGTGAAAATATGGATTAATGTCCAGAATACCGGGCTTGAGCCTGCTGAAAATTTGGTGGTTGTTTTGGAGCCCGAGTACCCTTTCTTTTTGGACCCAAGCGAAAATAACACGCGATATGTTCAAAGGCTTGAAGGCCAGGATAATTCCCTGATAGACTATAAGGTCAGAGTTGCTGATGATGCTGTTGAAGGCGAAAATGAATTGAAATTAAGATACTCTACTGGAGACAAAACCTTCTGGGTTGAGAAAATCATAAAGATAAATGTCCAGACCCTTCGCGCAAACCTGGATGTTGTTTCAGTGAATAACCAATATGTTTCTCCTGGAAACACAACCTCGCTTGAGATAACCCTTAAGAATAAAGGTGATGCTTCCCTCAGGGACATTTCGGTCAAGCTTGACTTGTCGAATGTTCCCTTTTATGCAATGAATTCAATTGCCGAGAAAAAGCTCTATAT
>Ga0105092_10000529_pt1 | contig 19964 bp, 20 predicted proteins | sample PPLLak2March2015_FD_87021 | JGI IMG/M metagenome (GOLD analysis project Ga0105092, IMG submission 87021) | Freshwater sediment microbial communities from Prairie Pothole Lake near Jamestown, North Dakota, USA - PPLs Lake P7 Core (1) Depth... | ecosystem: Environmental > Aquatic > Freshwater >... | reverse complement strand
GCAAGAAGCAGCAAAAGTGCAAGCAGGGCAAACGGGCTTATAAATATTATCCAGAAATACTTGTTAAACTTTTTCCGGTTAGTGGTGGTTATTGTCATACAAAAAAGAAGTGAAGCGGGTAAAAGTAATAATTATTTGAATTAAAATTTTGAACTTAGTCGCATAATTGATTTATTTGCACCGTCATTAAACGTTTATAGATGATTAACAATCTTGTTATAGTTGAATCACCGGCAAAGGCGAAAACGATTGAAAAGTTTCTCGGAAAGGATTTCCAGGTAAAGTCGAGCATGGGGCATATCCGCGACCTTTCCAAAGAAGACCTGGGCATTGACATAAAGGATAATTTCAAGCCGAAATACATAGTTCCCCCGGATAAGAAGAAAACTGTAACCGAGTTAAAGGAGCTGGCAAAAAAATCCAAAACAGTATGGCTTGCCTCTGATGAAGATCGGGAAGGAGAAGCGATCGCCTGGCACCTTTTTGAAGAGCTGAAACTGAAGAAGGAAAATACAAAGCGTATCGTTTTTCATGAAATCACCAAAGATGCCATTTTGGATGCCATTGAGCATTTCCGTGGGATTGACCAGAACCTGGTGAATGCACAACAGGCCCGCCGGGTGCTTGATCGGCTGGTCGGTTTTGAGATTTCGCCCATTCTGTGGAGAAAAGTGAAGCCATCATTGTCGGCCGGCAGGGTGCAATCCGTCGCAGTAAGGCTCATTGTTGACCGTGAAAGGGAGATCATTAATTTCAAGAGCACATCGGCATACCGCATCACGGCTGTTTTTGAGGTTAAGGACAAGAACAACCGGGTGCATCTTCTGAAAGCCGAACTGGACAACCGTTTTCCCGATAAGCAGAAAGCTCTGGCTTTCCTTGAAAAGTGCAGGAATGCTGTATTTACGGTGTCGGATGTGGTGAAAAAACCGGCAAAAAAATCACCTTCCCCTCCCTTTACCACCTCCACACTGCAACAGGAAGCCAGTCGCAAACTGGGCTTTTCGGTATCGCAAACCATGACAGTTGCACAGCACCTGTACGAAGCGGGATTAATAACCTATATGAGAACCGACTCGGTTAATCTTTCCAATTCAGCCCTGGCAGCAGCAGAAGAAATTATAATCCGGGAATTCGGAAAGGAATATGTGAACATCAAAAATTTCAAGACAAAAACAAAGGGAGCCCAGGAAGCGCATGAGGCGATCCGGCCGACATACCCCGGCAATCTGTCTGCGGGGGCCAACACTACGGAAAAAAGATTATACGAACTGATATGGAAAAGAACCATCGCTTCACAAATGAGCGATGCCCTGCTGGAGAAAACAACCGTTACCATTCAGGTATCCGGACAAAAAGAGAAATTCATTGCTGAAGGAGAGGTTCTGAAATTTGATGGTTTTCTGAAGGTTTACATGGAATCATCCGATGATGAAGCAGAAGAAAAGGTGGAGGGGATGTTGCCTCCGATTGAGGCCGGAACGAAGCTGCCATATGTTTCAGTCAGTGCCACTGAAAGATACACTCATTATCCACCCCGGTATACTGAGGCGAGCCTGGTGAAAAAACTTGAGGAACTCGGCATCGGAAGGCCATCTACCTATGCCCCTACCATTTCCACCATTCAGCAGCGTGGTTATGTGGTTAAGGAGGAAAGACCCGGCAGGGAACGCAGGTTCAACGTGATCATACTGGAACGGGGACAGATAAAAGAACAGGTTAATACTGAGATAACCGGGGCAGAAAAGTCAAAGCTCTTTCCGGATAACATAGGTTTGGTGGTCAATGATTTTCTTGTGGAACATTTTTCGGATATCCTGAATTACAATTTTACGGCATCCGTGGAAAAGGAATTCGACGAAATTGCGGATGGTAAATTGAACTGGCACGATATGATCCGCCGGTTCTATTCCCCATTCCACCAGAAAGTTGAAGAGACCCTGTCAAGAAAGGAAAATGTCAAACCGGAACGGTTTCTGGGGAATGATCCCGAAAGCGGGAAACCCGTATATACCCGTATGGCCAGATTCGGTGCGGTGACCCAGATCGGTGAAACAAACGGAACGGAAAAACCCAGGTATGCCCAGTTACGCAAGGGTCAGAATATTGAATCCATCACCCTGGACGAGGCTCTTGGACTTTTCAAACTGCCGAGACTCCTCGGACAGTATGAGGACAGTGATGTAACCGTTTCAACCGGCCGGTTTGGTCCTTATGCCCTGCACAAGTCGAAATTCTATTCCCTTAAAAAGGAAGATGATCCGTATACTGTTGAACTTGACCGGGCTGTGGAGATCATCCTGGAAAAACGTGAAAAAGACAGCAACAAGCTTATCCGTGACTTCAGCGAAGATAAGGACCTGTCTGTGCTTAACGGTCGCTGGGGTCCTTATATCAGTCATAAAAAGGAGAATTACAAAATCCCCAGGGGAACTGATCCCAAATCACTGACTTACCAGGATTGTATGAAGATAATCGCAGAAGCCCCTGCCGTACAAAAAAAGAAAAAAAAGCGCTGAACCATGGACCTGAATGAATACTTTGAACCGGTAGCACTTGACGAACCAGAGGATTCCTTCAGGTTCAGCGATGCCATGTTCGGAAGAAATATAAGTATCCATACGCCAAACGTTGCAATTGACGAGATCAGCAATTACCAGATAGCCATCCTGGGAGTGCCAGAAGACCGTAATTCGGGAAACACGGGGACCAGTGCGGCTCCTGACCGTATCCGGTCAAAGTTATACGAGCTGTTCCGGATCAATGAAAAACTGCGGATCATCGATCTTGGAAACCTTAAAAAGTCGTCCCGGGTAAATGATACTTACTTTGGCCTCCGGGATGTGATGATGGAATTGCTGAATAACCAGGTCACGGTTATTGTCTTAGGCGGTTCACAGGATATCACGCACGGTATTTTTATGGCCTATGAGCAGGTTAAGGAAGCGGTCAATGTGGTGATCATTGATTCAAGGTTTGATATTTCCGAAGGTCCCCTGCAGTCTATATCGTGGATATCGCATATGCTAAAGGGCAGGAAGCTCCTCGGCTGCACCATCCTGGGCCACCAGCAGTACCTTGTAAATAAAAAGGACCAGGAAGAACTTGAAAGAAGGAATTGCGAAATTATCCGGCTGGGCAGCCTCCGGTCAAACATGTCTTCTGCAGAGCCCTTTCTGAGGGATGCCAACCTTATAAGCCTTGATATAGCTGCGGTAAAGCAATCGGATGCGCCCGGCACCAGGCGGCCTTCGCCGAATGGAATGCTTGCAGAGGAAGTCTGCCAGCTTGCCCGGTATGCCGGAATGAGCGATCAGGCTTCCTGTTTCGGATTGTTTGAGGTAAATCCCGAATACGACAGCAATGATCAGACTGTTCACCTAACAGCCCAGGCTGTATGGTATTTCATCGAGGGATTTTCGCAGCGCAAGCATGAGATCCCCTCACAGATGAGCGCCGATTTCAAGGTTTTTCTGGTAAACCATCAGGATATGGAACATGCCCTGACTTTCTACAAAAGTCTGGTGACAGGAAGGTGGTGGATGGAAATCCCTGTTATGAAAACAGGCAAACCGGTAATGGTAGCCTGTTCGGACGGGGAATACCAGCAGGCATGCAACCATGATATCCCCGAGATGTGGTGGAAAGCTTTTCAGAAGGTGAATTAGTGATAGGTAACGAGTAACCATTAACGAGGTTTGCTTGTCATTTTATTTTCATCACCCACAATTCCTGATCAAGTTTTTCATGCAGGTTCCGAATGGCTTCTGCTGCCTCTTCCTTTGTGGCGTATGAACCCAGGCTGACCATATGGTATTTTCCCCTTCTTGGAAGAATTTCGGGAGCAAGCCCCTTTTCACGGAGCATACCTTTTTTCTTTTCTGCATTGGCGACCTCCATAAAGGCACCGGAAATAATATGGTAGGGCCCTGCATGGGAAACCGGGGGATTCGGTGTAGAAACGGGCAGGGATTCGACCTTGGTCTCCTGTTTATTTTCCTCAAAGCGCAGGGCATTCTCCCGGGCAGTGCGCTCTTCCAGCTGCCGGTTGACGTCGCCCTGCAGGGAATCCGTCCCTGTAACCTCACGGCTGCCAAATACCATCCGGTCTGCTTTCTTGCCTTCACTTTTCACCTTTTCTCCGGATCCGTGAATACCGGGAAAAGGATCAAAAATTCCTGTGAAATAGGCCAATATGGCAAGCCCTGTTAAAACCACAAGCAATGTAACCGGCACCCGCCATCTTTTCCGGGGCCTGATGACCGGCGCAGGAAGTTCCTGGGGCCTGGGAGGCGGGATGTAGGCTTTTTCGACTTTTGCTGGGGCGGGTATTTCAATCTCAGGCAGGGCAAATACGCCGGACAGATTCAAAAGATCCTCAGATGCTTTGAATTTCAACCTGCCATTCCTGTCGGGTATAAATTCACCAACTCCTTCAATTACCGCCTTTCCGGCGATCCTGATATTTTTTTCAAGGTCCTTCAGGAAATTCTGAACGGTTTCATCGGCCTCGGACTCCGAAAGGCCCAGCTTTTTCCGTACGGATAGCATGAACCGGCTGTCTCCTGATTTCTGCTGGCTTTCGAAGATTATGTTTTTGGAAGGCGGAATGAGAAGCCTGGTAGATTCATTTAACCTTGCCGGCTGGTGGACTGACCTGAATGTACCAAATCCCGGAATGATAAGCTGGTCATTCCTCAGAAGATGTTCCCTGATGATGGATGCTATGTTCACAATTGGAGGCATGAAGGTATTGTGCAATTCTTGTCAAAATTAATAAAATATGGATCGTAAGTACCAAATAACTATCTTCGTAACGTGTAACCCTTAAATAGCTATTGGTTTGAATAAAATCAGCATGGTTGATCTGTTGGGACAATACAGGCGTATAAAGCCCGAAATCGATCAGGCGATTCAAAATGTAATTGATAATACGGCTTTCATCAAAGGCCCTGATGTGAAGGCATTTGAAGCAGAACTTTCACAATACCTGGGTGTAAAACACGTGATTGCATGCGGCAACGGTACTGATGCATTGCAGATCAGCCTGATGGCCCTAGGTCTCAATCCCGGTGATGAAGTCATTACGCCCTGTTTTACATTTATCTCCACGGTGGAAGTATCGGTTTTGCTTGGACTTACGCCCGTGATTGCCGATGTGGAACCCGGTACATTCAACATAGACATTGCTTCACTTGAGAAGGCGATCACACCTCGGACAAAGGTCATCATTCCGGTTCATCTTTTCGGGCAGTGTGCAAACATGGATGAAGTGCTCCGAATCGCCAATGAGCACGGAATAACAGTTATTGAGGACGTCGCACAGGCCCTTTCAGCCAGTTATACAGACTGGAGCGGACGGAAATATAAGGCCGGTACCATGGGACGGATCGGTTCCACTTCGTTCTTCCCTTCCAAAAACCTGGGATGTTTCGGCGACGGAGGGGCTATCATTACGAACGACCCTGTCCTCGCTGATAAAATGTCAGCCATTACCCACCATGGGATGAGAATACGGTACCATTATGACATGACCGGGGTAAATTCCCGCCTTGATACCATTCAGGCGGCTGTGCTCAGGGTTAAACTCAGGTACCTTGATGCCTATTCTGCAGCAAGAAACGCGGCAGCTGGTGCGTATGACCAGGCATTACGCGGATTACCCGGAATTACGATCCCGGAACGTTCATCATTCAGCACACATGTTTTTCACCAGTATACCATCAGGTTGAACGGAATCAACCGGGAAGCGCTGAGAAAATATCTTGAGGCCAGGAGTATTCCAACCATGGTTTATTACCCGGTTCCGGTGCATCTTCAAAAGGCATTTCAATACCTTGGTTACAAGACAGGGGATTTTCCCGTTTCAGAAAAGCTGTGCGAATCTGTGCTTTCTCTTCCGATGCATACTGAGCTCAATGAGGAACAGATAAATCATATAACCCGGAGTATTATTGAATTTGTTAATTCCTGAACCGTGAACAAGGAATATTTCGCACATGAGACAGCTGTAATCGATGTAGGGTGCACCATAGGCAAGGGTACCAGGATCTGGCATTTTACCCACATCATGACGGGTTGTACCATTGGTGAAAACTGCAACCTGGGTCAGAATGTTGTTGTTTCCCCCGGTGTGATCCTGGGTAATCATGTTAAGGTCCAGAACAACGTTTCGATCTATACCGGCGTTATTTGTGAGGATGAGGTCTTTCTGGGCCCGTCGATGGTTTTTACCAATGTAATTAACCCGCGCAGTTCCGTGGTGCGCAAGGACCAGTATATGCAAACCCTGGTGGAAAAAGGTGCCTCCATCGGCGCCAATGCGACAATCATTTGCGGGATCAGGATCGGCCGATTTGCCTTTATCGGAGCAGGCGCCGTGGTTACCCGGGACGTAAGCGCATACGAGCTTGTTGTGGGTAATCCGGCACGGCATGCAGGATGGATGAGCGCCTTCGGGCATAAGTTGAAATTCGGGGCGGACGGATTGGCAGAATGCCCTGAAAGCAGGGAGAAATATAAGCTTGAAAACAATCATGTAATTCAAATTCCATAAAAAATGCAGGCAAAAATTCTTGTTACCGGAGGAACCGGATTTATTGGATCCCATACAGTCGTAGAGCTTTACCAAAACGGATATGAAGCCGTTATTGCCGATAATCTGTCGAATTCCCGTATCGAGGTTCTGGATGGTATTGAGAAAATATGCGGCAAAAGACCCCTTTTTGAAAACTTCGATCTGTGTGATCTCGGCAAGCTGAGGGATTGCTGCCGTAAATATCCAGACATAAAGGCGATTATTCATTTTGCAGCGTTAAAATCCGTTGGCGAATCAGTCGAAAAGCCCCTGGATTATTACGGTAATAATCTGATCTCCATGATCAATATTCTGCGCGTAATGCAGGAGTTTGGCATTTCCTCACTTGTCTTTTCCTCTTCCTGCACGGTATACGGACAACCGGATATTCTCCCGGTAACGGAGGATTCCCCGATTAAACCGGCCAGCTCACCTTACGGAAATACAAAACAGATATCAGAGGAGATCATCCGGGATACGATTCTTGCCAGTCCTGAACTAAAGGCTGTTGCCCTGCGGTATTTTAATCCGATAGGTGCACATAAATCCGCCCTGATTGGTGAATTGCCGCTCGGAACACCTATGAACCTTGTTCCATATATTACGCAGTCCGTGATCGGCATCCGCGAGGAGTTGAGGGTTTTTGGATCCGACTATGATACACCGGACGGCACCGGGATCCGGGATTATATTTATGTGGTGGATCTTGCCAGGGCCCATGTTGTAGCCATTGACCGGCTCCTCAGGAGTAAAAACAGGAAACCCTTTGAAGTTTTCAACCTGGGCACAGGGAAGGGAATGTCAGTCATGGAAGTTGTTCATGCATTTGAAAGCGCTACAGGACAAAAGGTAAAGTACAAAATCCATCCAAGGAGACCCGGCGATATCGCCACGGTATACGCCGATACCTCACTGGCCAACGATGAACTTGGCTGGAAAGCAGCAGCCAGCATGGAGGAAACACTTCTTTCAGCCTGGAACTGGGAAAAGCACATTCGAAAATAACATTATAATAAATGCAGTAAACTTCATGGGGAAAACGATTCTGATAACAGGTGGGGCAGGTTTTATAGGCTCCCACGTAGTAAGACTGTTTGTAAAAAAGTATCCTGATTACCGGATCATCAATGCTGATAAGCTGACCTATGCAGGGAATCTTGAGAATCTTGCAGATATTGAAATGTTCAGCAACTATCAGTTTATCCGTATTGATATTACCAATATGCAGGATGTGAATTCCCTGTTCAGGGAAAAACAATTTGACGGCATTATACACCTTGCCGCCGAGTCCCATGTGGACAGATCCATTTCCAATCCGCTTGAATTCATTCATACCAACATACTGGGTACGGCGCTTTTACTCAATGCCGCGACGGGACAGTGGAAGGGACTGCCGGGATCAAAGCTGTTTTACCATATATCTACCGATGAGGTATTTGGTTCTCTCGGGAAAGAAGGCTATTTTACGGAAGAAACCCCTTATGATCCCCGAAGTCCGTATTCGGCTTCAAAAGCAAGTTCCGACCACCTGGTAAGGGCCTATTTTAATACTTATGGATTGCCCGTTGTTATTTCGAACTGTTCAAACAACTATGGCCCAAATCAATTCCCGGAAAAGTTGATTCCCCTGGCCATCAATAATATCAAAAAGAACAGCCCGATCCCTGTTTACGGGAAGGGTGAAAATATCAGGGACTGGCTGTATGTGGAAGACCATGCAATCGCCATCGATACAATTTTTCACGGTGGAAGGACGGGCCACACCTATGCGATCGGTGGCAAAAACGAATGGAAGAATATTGATCTGATAAAACTTCTGTGCAGGATCATGGACAGAAAGCTGAACCGGACGGAAGGAAGCTCTGAAAAGCTTATTACAATGGTCACTGACAGGGCAGGACATGATCTCCGCTATGCAATAGATCCTTCAAAATTGAACCGGGAATTGAACTGGTCTCCCTCCCTGACGTTCGAAGAAGGCCTGGAAAAAACGGCAGACTGGTATATGAATCATGGTGCCTGGCTGGAGCATGTTGTCAGCGGTGATTATGAGAAATATTATGAAAAGCAGTACCTGAACCGCTGATCATTCAACGGTGACAGACTTGGCGAGATTCCTCGGCTGGTCCACATTGCATCCCCTCATTACAGCGATATGATAGGATAAAAGCTGAAGGGGTATCACGGCCAGGAGGGGCGAAAAAATAGCATCGGTGGCGGGTATCTCAAGAATATGTCCGGCAAGTTCACGGATGTTTGTATCACCCTCAGTTACAATTGCAATGACAACCCCCTTTCTTGCCTTGACCTCCTGAATATTGCTTACTATCTTATCGTATGAATGATCCTGGATGGCCAGTACCACCACAGGCATGTTATGGTCAATAAGCGCAATGGGTCCGTGTTTCATTTCCGCGGCAGGATATCCTTCGGCGTGAATATAGGATATCTCCTTTAGTTTCAGGGCTCCTTCCAGGGCCACCGGGAACAAATATCCGCGGCCCAGGTAGAGGAAATTATTCACCCCCTTGTACAGTTTAGCGATCTTCTTAAATTCATTATCCTGGGCGAGGATACGGCAAATTTTATCGGGTATGGCAGTCAGCTCGGTGATGTAATGTTTATATTGTTCCTGGCTGATCAGGTTTTTTTTATGCGCTACCAGGATGGCCATCATGGCCAATACAGTAACCTGTGCGGTAAAAGCCTTGGTGGAAGCCACCCCGATTTCGGGACCTGCATGAGTATAAACTCCGCCGTCGGTTTCACGCGGTATGCTTGAGCCAACCACATTGCAGATTCCAAGGACGAGCGCGCCGGCTTCCCTTGCAAGCTTAACGGCAGCCAGGGTATCCGCCGTCTCGCCACTTTGGCTGATGGCAATTACCACGTCGTCTTTCCCGATGATGGGATTCCGGTACCGGAATTCAGAGGCATATTCCACTTCAACCGAGATCCGCGCAAGATCCTCGAACAGATATTCGCCAACGAGCCCGGCATGCCACGATGTACCGCATCCGATGATGATAATATTCTTTGCTTCCACGAGCCGCGGGATGATGCTATACAACCCGCCAAGACGCAGATCCGATTTATCGGAGGTTACCCGGCCCCTGAATGTGTCAAGGATGGACCGTGGCTGCTCAAAGATTTCCTTCAGCATAAAATGATCATACCCTCCCTTGTCAATTTCACCCAGGTCGAGATCGAGTTGCTGTATAACCGGAATGAGGGAGACATTGCCAAGGGTCTTAATTTTCATTTCATTGCGGGTAATTATGGCAATGTTATAATCATTAAGATAAATAACGCTTTTCGTAAATTCAACAATTGGGGTGGCATCCGAGGCCAGGAAGTACTCATCATTCCCGACTCCGATCACGAGTGGGCTTCCCTTGCGGGCTGCGATGAGCTTATCCGGCTCGTCGGTACAAAGGATCACAACACCGTAAGCCCCTTCCACTTTGGACAGGGCTAGCCTGACAGCCATTTCGGCTGATACGCCGCCTTTTTGATAGATGTATTCTATGAAATTAACGAGCACTTCCGAATCCGTTTCACTTTTGAAAACAATTCCCTTTCGCTCCAGCCTTTCCTTTAACAAGGCATAGTTTTCTATAATTCCGTTGTGTATGAGGACAAATTTCCCGCCGAAGGAAGAATGAGGATGGGCGTTCACGTCGTTGGGTTCACCATGCGTTGCCCAGCGTGTATGACCGATGCCTATTTTCCCTGATACAGGATGGCCTTCAACGGATTTTTCAAGATCACTGACTTTGCCCCTGCATTTGTAAACCCGGACTTTGCCATCCCAGATAGCAATCCCTGCTGAATCATAACCCCTGTATTCCAGACGTTTTAAACCATTTATCAGGAGGGGAAAAACGTCGCGATAGCCAATATAACCGACAATTCCGCACATACATCAAAAATTTCGGGAAATGTTTACCTTGTCACCGATCCGTTCAGGATCTGATCATAAAACGCGGAATAGGCATCTACGTAAGATTCCGGGTCCTGATAATGTAATAAAGGTTTACCTGATTTTTCTGCCACCTTCATTACGTCAGCATGGATCTGTGGACTGCCGATTATGATACCGTCGGACATTCCGATGACCAGTTTGCTGTAATTCACATAATTGGGATCCTCAACTACTTTCAGATCGGCATCGGATACCCCGTCCATGCTCAGTTTCTTCCTGAAGGATTTATTCAGGGATTTGTTAAATTCGTTGTTATAAAGTGAAAGTACCACTTTTGAGTTTCTGAAAACCGGGTCGTCGTCGTGAAGTTTTTTCACATACAAGGCAAGAAGTGCTGAGAACCATCCGTGACAGTGTATGATATTTGGCGGCCATTGCAGCTTCTTTACGGTTTCTATGACTCCCCTGGCAAAGAACATGGCACGTTCGTCATTGTCTTCAAAATATTCACCCATATCATCGCTGAGGAGGTATTTCCGCTGGAAATAGTCCTCATTGTCGATAAAATAAACCTGCATTCTGGCTGCCTGAATAGAAGCTACTTTAATAATAAGCGGATGATCCGAATCATCAATAATTATATTCATTCCCGATAACCTGATCACTTCATGAAGCTGATTCCTCCGTTCATTGATGCATCCGTATTTTGGCATGAATGTCCGGATCTCTCTTCCTTTCTCCTGTATGGCCTGCGGCAGATTTCTGCCGATTACGGACATTTCTGTTTCCGGCAGGTATGGAGTAATTTCCTGGGAAACATAAAGAACTTTAGTTCCTGTCATTTAGTTCTTCAGAAGTTTTAAGTTCTTGCAAAAATACGAAAAAAACTAATATTTTATTTAAAATGAATATAAGGAAAAGTGCTTTTCTCGACGGTCGCTACTCCACTATCCCCACTGCCCTTACCGGACTGCCATCCCCGTCCTTTATCCTGAGGGGAAGACAGGAGAAAATAAAATCCCTGCGGGGAAGATTTTCAAGATTTACCAGATTTTCGATGAGGATCATCCCGGAAGAGAGCAATATATGGTGCACCCTGAGAGATTCCGATTCTACAGGGTCAAAGCTTACCGTATCACAGCCTGTACCTTTCAGATGGAATGATGTCAGGTAAGATGCCGCTTCTTCATTCATGACGGGAAACCCGGTGAAATAGGAAGGTGTACCCCAATATCTGCTCCAACCGGTCACAAGCAGCACAAAATCAGCAGAACGAATGTCCTTACCGTATTGCATGAGGTGTTCCATGGTTATGATCCCGTCGGCTGTTATTTTCCGGAAATCAATAGCCACTCCGGGGCCATAGAAGTTTTCTGCCGGTTTGGAGAGGATATCATTACCCCCTGCGAGCAGGTGATATTCACAATCAATATGTGTTCCCGTATGAGTTGTAATGCTCAACCTGGTCTCATTGAAATTGTCTTTGTCCAGGGTGGATTCCCTTTGCAGTACAACGGGACCTGACCCGGGAAAAACGGGCATACCCGATTCCAGGATATGGGAAAGGTCTATGAGTGTCACGGCCATAGGGATAAAAAATTAAAAGGTAGTGAAAATCAGCAACCAAAATTATTAAAGAACGTAATGAATACATGTCAATCATGTTATTGATTTATATCAACGGTATGATGGTCAAAAATATTGACAGGTTCGTCATAAGAAACAATCCCGGTTCAATATTTTACGTACAATTAACTGAAAACAAAACGCAACTGTTATGGACAACCTGATAATCGAACCAACAAGCAGTACACCTGCCGTCCAGTTCAGAGAGGATGGAAGGTTACTTATTGAAGGGCGTTCTTTGCCTGAAAACGTCATGAAATTTTATACCCCTTTGATTGAATGGGCAGCCAAACTGACTGTACAGACAGTAAAACTGGATATAAACCTGGAATATCTCAACAGCGCATCTTCTAAAAAGCTACTCGAATTACTAAAGGTTTTTGATGCCAACAGCCATATCAATTCCTTTCTGGTCAACTGGCACTATGAAATTGATGATGAGGATAGCCTTGAGAACGGCCAGATTTTTGAAGATCTTTTAATAAAGGCAGAATTCCGTTACCACGAATATTCTGAAGCCATCTAAGTCCGCCAGATTTTTTTCAATGTCCCGGGTTACTGAAAATTTATACAGGAACCCGGGATTTTTGTTTAATTTTAAGGGTTAGAGAGGGGGGAGAGAGAGCGAGAGAGGGGGAGAAGGAGAGAGAGGGAGAGAGTGTGGACAAATAATTAAAACCGGATATGTATAGATTATTTAACGATTGCTTACGTACTGCAGTATTAAGGATTCTGCAGATCTTTATCATGGCTGGATTTTTTCATGCATGCCAAACTACTAAGGATGACAACTTCCTGAGACTTTCGGAAGATGGTAATCTTCAAACCATCGTGATACCGGATCAGCCTGATCAGGTAACCCGGTTTGCGGCATCTGAAATGAAAGACTACCTGATGAAAATCACCGGGATTGACCTCCCGGTTGTTGAAAAATCCGATACCAGGGTCAGAAAGGGGTTTATTGAACTGGTCGTTAAAAAAGATACAACTTTAACCTGGGATGGATTTGCTATTCAGACCACCGGTAAGCATATGATAATTCAGGCCGGGGAACCCCGCGGATTGTTGTACGCTGTTTATCACCTCCTTGAAGAGTCGGGATGCTCTTTCTTCTATCCCGGAGCGCAGGAGGAGATCGTGCCCCGGAAGACCGGGATCGTATTTAACAGCGGCACGGTCATTCGAAAGCCGATGTTGGAACACCGGGGACTGGCTCCCTACGGATTGGATTCAACCAGTGTTGATATGGGCAGGAAATTCATCGATTGGATGGCCAAAAACAGGTTGAATTATATTCTGATTTCAGAAGATCGTCCAAGTGACAGTGACGGGCCTGCCCACGGATCAGTCTGGAAGAATATCAGCCGTGACCTATTGCCGGAATTGCAGAAGCGGGGCTTCATCATTGAAATGAGTGAGCATTGCGCCCCGGTATTTTTCCCGAGGTCCCTTTACAAGGAGCATCCGGATTGGTTTGCCTTGAATAATGGAACGAGACTTCCGGGGCCTCCGCCTTATTCCGGACAAATGTGCTATTCAAATGCGGAGGCTGTTGAATTTTATGCCAGTGCCATCGCCGGCTATGCCGCGAAGCATCCTGAATTTCATATTATCGGTACCTGGCCTCTGGATGGAGGGGAGTATTGTGAATGTGAAAACTGCCGGGATCCCCAGACAGTATTCAGGGCAGCCATGCATGTGGCCGATAAGGTGCGGAAAGTCAGACCGGATATGATCGTGGAGCATCTTGCCTATAAGGTTCAGACCTGGCAGCCGCCAGACATGGATAAAATTCCGGGGAACATGTCAGTATTATGGTGTCCGGATGCAGGTGAAATGGACTCCCTGGCGCAGGCCTGGATCAGAAAGGCCGGGGATGCCGGAGGAGTCTATCAGTTTGAATATTACATGGGGGACAATTACAGAACCAGGGCAAATGTTTGGCTTCGCCCCGGATACTCGGCGGATGTTGCGCGCCATGCCCGGGAAATGGGATTCAGGGGTGTGATCTCATTATACCTGCCGATACAGAACTGGTGGAGGGCTTCCTTTAATGGCTGGTTCTTTGCCCGTGCGTGCTGGGAAGAGGATATGGATGTCAGAATGAACCTAAGGAATTACTGCACGGCGTATTACGGATCTCAGTCGGATGGTATCGAAAATATTTTCAATCGCATTTTGTTCGAATTACAGCAGGAGCCTTACCAAGATCAACTTATGAGTGCCGCTGAAAGGGTTAAATTGGTCAGGACCACAGTTCCTTCCATCCTTCAGGAAATTGACAGGATCCTGCAAAATACTGGAGACAAGGATATTGCACTCAGAATTCAAAGGTTAAGAACATATGTTGAATACGGGCAGTTACACTGCGAGGCCATGGTAAACCGTAAACCCATTGATCTTAAGCGCCTTGCAGATTACAGCCTGAATCATCCCGACCAGGAAATGGTTCTCATGTATCCCGGATATATCACCTGGAGGAATTTGGACTGAGGGTAGAGGTTGGAAGCTGGAAGCACGAAGTTGGAAGCTGGAAGAGCTTCGTGCTCACATAAAACTTTTTGGTAATCTGCTTGTTTAATAACCGGTTTATTTTTCCCGGCAGTAGGTTTTTAATTATTCAGATCCCCTAAAAACAATCCCATGAATTTACAGGACCTCCCTGAATTTAAAAAACTGGTAAGGCGCAAATGGCAGGTTTCGATATTGCTGACTGTCATTATGCTTGTGATCTATTTCGGTTTTATCCTTCTTATAGCGTTTGACAAACAGTTTCTTGCCCGGTCCATCGGAAGGAACCTGACTCTTGGACTTCCCATAGGTATAGGAGTGCTGATTTCGGCATGGCTGCTGACAGGAGTTTATACTTACTGGGCAAACAGGGTGCACGACAGCCGTATCAGCGACATTAAAAAGAAGATCGGCAAATGACTGTTACACTGATCCTTCTCCAGGGCGTGACAAATACTGTCAATCCCTTTGCCATCGCTATGTTTTTCTGCTTTGTTTCCATAACCCTTTACATTACCTGGTGGGCAGCCAGGAGGACAAAGACCTCATCTGATTTCTATGCTGCAAACCGGAATATCACCGGATATCAAAACGGATTTGCGCTGGCAGGCGATTACATGAGCGCCGCCTCCTTCCTGGGTATTGCCGGGATGGTTTCCCTGAGGGGCTTTGACGGGCTCATCTATTCGATTGGTTTCCTTGTGGGATGGCCATTGCTGATTTTTCTGATTGCCGAACCCTTGCGGAATCTCGGCAAATATACTTTTTCAGATGTCGTGGCTTACCGGCTCAGGCAAAAACCGGTACGGATTGCCTCAGCTACGGGTTCACTCATCACCATCGCTTTTTACCTGATTGCCCAGATGGTAGGAGGAGGAAGCCTGATCAACAAGCTTTTCGGACTGTCTTACGGATCTTCGGTTGTAATAGTAGGATGCGTGATGATGACTTATGTGTTATTCGGGGGAATGCTTGCCACCACATGGGTACAGATCATCAAGGCATTCCTGTTGATCGGCGGTGCCACAATCATTGTGCTGCTCACACTGTATCGTTTTGGTTTTAATCCCATTGCACTTTGTCAGGCCGCGGTTGACAGGTACGGAATATCGGTGGTATCACCGGGGAGTTATATTTCAAATCCCTGGGACGCTCTTTCGCTTGGTATGGCCCTGATGCTGGGAACGGCGGGACTGCCACATATCCTTATGAGGTTTTATTCGGTCCCGGATGCCAGGCAGGCAAGAAAGTCGGTTTTTGTGGCAACGGGTCTGATCGGGTATTTTTATATTCTGACATTTTTCATCGGTTTTGGAGCGATGATGCTTGTAGGCCAGGAAGCCATTACAGCGGGCGGTGACAAGGGCGGGAACATGGCCGCCCTGATGCTTGCAAATTCCACAGGGGGACCCGGTTTCATGGGTATTATTGCAGCCGTTGCCTTTGCGACAATCCTGGCAGTGGTGGCGGGTCTTACGCTTTCCGGGGCTTCGACCATTTCACACGATCTGTTCACCAGTGTTATCCGCAAAGGAATTATCGATGAGAAAGGGGAGGTAAAGGTAGCCAAAAGAGCAACCATAGTCCTGAGTATGATCGCCATTATTCTCGGACTCCTTTTCAGGGATCAGAATGTGGCCTTTATGGTAGGCCTTGCTTTTGCGATTGCTGCCAGCGCAAATTTTCCCGCCCTGATATTGTCTATCACATGGAGGGGGTTCACCACGTGGGGAGCAGTGTTTAGCATTCTGACGGGGGTTGTGCTTGCCGTGGTGCTGATCATCCTGAGTCCGACTGTATGGGTGGATATATTTCACTATCAAAATCCGGTGTTCCCGTTAAAGAACCCGGCGATCATATCCATGCCCGCTGCATTTATAGCAGGCTATATCGGATCGGTACTCAACCCGGAGCCTGAAGCGGAATTAAAATTCGAAGAAGAAAAGATCCGCACACATTTGGGGATCGGGGCGCATTAGATCTGTAACCCGACAGAGGCATATCCGGTCTGTATTCATTCAATCGAATTTACCGGACCTGAGTTTTACCAAAGGGAATGGTTATTCCAAGCCAGGGAATAGCTATAAATTCACGCAACGAACTTTCCAGGGGCATGAAAAGCCCAAAATCAAGACCTGCCTTCTTTATTACCCATCTGAAGCCTGCTGACAGCATTACCAGGTTATCATTTTCGCCTGCGTCAATAAAATAATTTTCGGTTATGAGGTATCCCCTTGCACCTGTTCTGATCATGCCACTGAGACTAATGGTAGGAGTTTTCGCCCAACTGTTGCCGGCGTATCCGTAACCCAATCCCAGGCTGATGTTCCGATCACGTGAGCCGAATGTAGTTATTCCATATACCAACCCAAAACCCGATTCTTCCTCCCCCAGTACCTTGGCAAGTAAAGCGCCGGCTCCAACGTTGAATTTATCTTTTTTAACCGGAATGGAGAATTTTGGAGTCAGCCAGACCGGGGTGGAGCCACCGCCAAACAGGAATAGAGGCATAAACCCGGCACCGATGGAGAAGTAATCTGTAACACCCACGCTCACCTGATTAAACAGTACCAGGATGTTTTGATAATAAGCTTCCCCTTTCTTCAGACCGTAACCATTCGGGGCCCATAAATAGCGGGTGGATTGAGGATTATCGGACCAATATTCACCCTTTTTTATTTGGGTTGGGTCAATCCGGATTATCCGGGTAATATCTTTTTTGGTGAATGTCAGTTTACCCAACCTGGTCTGAAGGATCAGTCCGGCTGTGTCCCTGGAGATTATCGTACCGGTATACTCGTTTCCGTCCCGGGTTTCAACACGGTAAAATACTGCGGAATCCGGCTGGGTTTGTGTATAGCTGATGAGTGGCAAAGGACACAAAACAATCAACAGTATAATCTTTGGATAAGTTCTGAGCATAGGAGGTTGATTTAGATAGCCGGTTATTTCCACAGGATCAGAACATGAAAGGTATGAAATGGAAAGGGATTCTGCAATATTGGTGATTTAGATATTGTATCGTCCTGCGATGAGCCGTTATTTATTGTCGGAAGATAAAAGACAGAAGTCTCTGGCTTGCAGGCCTATCCCTATGTGGAGCGGGTTACAAAATGACGATGATAAGCCTGAAGGGCTGAAATATTGCAGCCCGGGGTAAAACCCCGGGAATATGATGGCAGGATTACAACAGAGCCCTGAAAGGGTTAAACAAACAATCAATCAGTAATTCCTTGATTTGAATACCGGACATCGAACGAAGCATTTCCCGGTTTATCGGGAGGGTTGGTGGAGGAATTCAGCAATATTAACATCAATCATATGATTTCTTCTGGAAAAAATATATATATGTTGATTTTCAGTTATTTGTTGAGTAAATTTGTGTTGTGAAACCGGCATTTGATTTTCTTTTTTTACAATTATTAACCAATGTTAAGGAGAATTAAAAAATGGCAACCTATTTTTTATTCGGAAGGTATTCGGCTGATGCTGTCAAGGGCATGAGTTCAGCGCGGACTGAGAAAGCCATCAAACTTATTCAGAAATATGGTGGTGAGCTTAAGTCAATGCACATCATCACGGGCGAATACGATATTGTCATCATGGCCACTTTTCCGGGTTTAAGCAATGTGGTTAAGGCTATTGTATCCATAACCAAACTGACCGGTATTGGATTTGTCACATCTGAAGCAATACCGGTAGAAGAATTTGACAGGATCGTTGCGGATGTGTGAGGACTTGAAATTAATTGTTGCAGAGGAGCTAATAAATAGTGGGTGGGCACAGCTTTGAAAAGATGAGTGCTGTAAAGGTCAGGTTTTCATGATTTAGTTAATTTGTTTATTTAATGCTTTATTGTGGCTTCAACTTTTGAAAATTGTAACACAAATTCCGGTAATCGTTCTCCTATAATTTGAATAGCATCCAATTCCTTGTTGAATTGCTGCCATTCCTCTACACTGAATTTGACCCCATCGGCACCAATATTTTCTTGCATGTGTGCCATTTGCGTAGTGCCGGGAAGAAGCTTTATTCCCTGATCCCTATTTTCGTCGGTTTGAGTAGTTACAGATTGATGGGAATTGGATTTAAACATGTATTGAGAAAAATATCATAAATCTACCGACATGCCGAATTCGGCACCAATGCCGGCAACTTTGTCACTAAGAATGAATATTTGCGGATCAAATATGTTGTATATGAACACTGATGGGCCCGCAAAAACAGTTATTCCTGATTTAAAATGGTAAGTACCTCCCAGGCTGGTAATCAATCCAACACCGTTTTGTTTATCAATCTTAGTTGAATTGTTTTCCAAATAATTGTATTCAAGATTCACAATTCCTCCATATGTTATAAATATGTAATTGAAAAGAGTTTTTTCAATATATATCGGGATGCTGAATACTTTAATGTGATGATTATAATAATAATTCTGGCCATAATATTTTTCTGTAGCATAAATTTCATTCCAGGAAAAGTCGAGTCCTATAACCATCCGGGTGTTCTTTTTAATGTTATAAAAGCCATACAGGTTACCGGCATAAAATGGCTTATTGGAATAGGTATAGTCGCCGCGGCCGTACACTTCATCCTCAAACCCGGCAAACACAGTATTCCTTCCAAAGGGAATTACAAAAAATCCTATTCCTCCCTTGCTGATTTTTTCCGTTTCTGACTGACCGTAGCAGAAAAATGAACTAAAAATAAAGAATGCCAATAATACTGTACTGGGGTGCATATTATGTGTATTTTTATTTTTCTTAAAAACATTCTTTATAAATATAACGGATATATCCAATTAATATGAAATCTCATCCGCTTTTTTACCACTGCTGTGTTTGTATTTGGCGGCCTCATATTCGCCGGATCAAAGAGTGCAACTATTCTGCATTTGCTTGAATAATTTTAATTAATTCATTCTTGGATTTTAGGGACTTTAAATACAGTTCATATTTCATTGCCTCTTTTTTCGTTTCAAAAGTTATATAATAAACTACTTTCCAGGGTTGACATCTTTTAGTATATCCTTTATTTTTAGTATGATTATGTGCAATTAGCCGGGCCTCGAGATCATGTGTGAACCCGACATAATACTTGTCGCAACGCTCTGAATAAAGAATGTAAGTGCAGAACATGACAATTACCAAAAACAAAAAAGCCACCGTTTCCGGTGGCTTAAAGTAGCGGGGGCAGGACTTGAACCTACGACCTTTGGGTTATGAGCCCAACGAGCTACCAACTGCTCCACCCCGCAATATATTTTTTTATCAATATTTCAAATTACCTCTTCGGACTTGAACCTACGTCCCGATTCATCGGGAT
>Ga0105092_10000528_pt1 | contig 19990 bp, 15 predicted proteins | sample PPLLak2March2015_FD_87021 | JGI IMG/M metagenome (GOLD analysis project Ga0105092, IMG submission 87021) | Freshwater sediment microbial communities from Prairie Pothole Lake near Jamestown, North Dakota, USA - PPLs Lake P7 Core (1) Depth... | ecosystem: Environmental > Aquatic > Freshwater >... | reverse complement strand
TGCTGGCCCGTTCAATCCTCGCCATGTATACTCAGGATGACGAGGCAGAAAATTATTCGCACATTAACCTGCTGAAACAGTCATTGAATTTCATAGCCAAATTTCCGGTAATTGCCGCTTATGTATATTTCGGATTCCGTCACACTTATCAGAGAAAGTCACTGATCTTCCGTCATCCGGATCCTGCGCTCAGCACGGCTGAAAATTTTCTGTACATGCTAAAAGGGGAAAAGTATGAGCGGCTGGAAGCCGATATACTCGATCTGGCCCTTGTACTGCATGCAGAACACGGAGGAGGAAACAATTCCACCTTTGCCACCCGTGTAATCAGCTCAGCCGGTACAGACACCTATTCTGCTATTTCGGCGGGCCTGGGCTCGCTGAAGGGATATCTCCATGGCGGGGCTAATCTTCAGGTGGAAGAAATGATGAAGGACATAAAGAAAAATGTGAAAGACTGGTCGGATAAAAAAGAATTACTGGCTTATTTGCAAAAGATCCTCAGAGGACAAGCAGGTGATGGCTCAGGAAAATTATACGGGATCGGCCATGCCATCTATACCCTATCCGATCCCCGCGCAATCCTGTTGAAGGACAAGGCAAGGGAACTGGCAGAAACCAAGGGCAAGCTGGATGAATATAAATTATATGAAACAGTAGAGGAACTGGCGCAGGAAGCTTTTGCCAGCTTTAAAGAAGGAAGCAACAAGGTAATTAGTGCCAATGTCGACTTTTACTCAGGATTTGTATATAAATGCATTGACATACCGCAAGAGCTTTTCACACCGATTTTTGCCGTTGCCCGTATGGCCGGATGGTGTGCACACAGATTGGAAGAAGTTACCTTTACCTCGCGGAGAATCATACGCCCGGCCTACAAGAATGTTTTTGGAAAAATACCGTATGAATTACTTGACGACCGGGAATAAATTTATTTATAGTAACCCTGTTAAAAAAGGGATATAGTTATTTGAATAGTTGTAAAATTATTATCTTTGCCTGCAAGAAGATGGTGTATGAAAATTTTGCAGCATAAATATGATAATAATCTCAATAAAACTCAACCTTGTTGAGAGTGGACTTATCGTGGAATATCAAAAGCCATTCTCTACACCTGAGAATGGCTTTTTTTTTGAAAAGGAATCTTAACCGGAGACAAGAAATATGACTAGCAAGGGATTGCCAAAGAAACAGGGACTTTACGACCCCGCTGAAGAGAAAGATAGTTGTGGAATCGGATTCGTCGCCCAGATAAAGGGGATAAAATCCCACGATATCATTCATCGCGGGCTCGAGGTACTTGAAAACATGTCGCACCGCGGAGCAGAAAGTTCAGACAATGTTACCGGGGATGGCGCCGGGATCTTAATTCAGGTTCCGCATAAAATTATCCTGGCAAAAGGCATAAAAGTGCCGGAAGAAGGAAAGTACGCTACAGGACTTGTTTTTCTTCCGCAGGGTGCCAGGGAACGGGCTGCATGCGAAAAGATCCTCATCGATTCACTTATTGCAGAAGGAGTCGATGTGATTGACTTTATAGATGTACAAGTGGATAATTCCATTTTGGGAGAAATATCCCGCAGTTCGGAACCCTTTATCAGGCAGATTTTTGTTACAGGCGACTTTGAACAGGATGAACTGGAGCGGAGGGTATACATTGCCCGCAAAGTTTCGGAAAACCAGGTCAGACAATCTACCATAAGGAGCAAGGAATCCTTTTATCTGCCCAGTCTATCCACGAAGGTTTTAATATACAAAGGGATGTTTACCTCCCACCAGCTCCGCCTGTATTTTGCCGATCTTAGGGATAGCCGGCTTGAAAGTGCCATTGCCCTCATCCATTCCAGATTCAGCACAAATACATTTCCTACGTGGGATCTGGCTCAACCATTCCGTTTTTTGGGACATAACGGCGAGATCAATACGATCAGGGGAAACCGGATGTGGATGAGTGCAAGGGAATCATTGATGAAATCAGGTTTGTTTGGCGATGACCTGCAGAAACTGTTTCCTGTGATCGAACCCGATAAAAGTGACTCGGCTTCACTCGATAATGTGCTTGAATTTCTTGTGCTTACGGGGAAGTCACTTCCCCACGCGCTCAGCATGCTGATCCCTGAATCCTGGAATGACAAAAATCCGATTCCTGAAAGCCTGAAAGCTTTTTACGAGTATCATTCAACCATCATGGAGCCATGGGACGGACCGGCTTCCATCGTATTCAGCGATGGCAGGTTCATCGGCGGCACACTCGACAGGAATGGCCTCAGACCTTCCAGGTATATTATCACCAAAGATGATATGATCGTCATGGGTTCGGAAGTGGGCGTACAGATTTTCCCGGCAGAACAGATCAAGGAAAAAGGACGCCTCCGTCCCGGTAAGATCCTGCTGGTTGATACCCGTTTTGGGATAATTGTTCCTGACGATGAGGTAAAAAGACAGTTAACCGAAAGGAATCCATATGCAAACTGGCTGAAAGAAAACCGGATCGATCTGAAGGATATTGAGGTAAAGCAACGTGTGCCCACTTCACTTGGAGAGGAGTTTGACAATTACCTCAAAGTTTTTGGATACACAAAAGAGGACTTTGAGTTCCTGATTAAGCCCATGGCCATGGAAGGGCAGGAACCGGTAAGTTCCATGGGGAATGATACCCCTCTGGCCGTAATGTCAGATAAACCGCAGCGGCTTTTTAACTATTTCAGGCAGCATTTTGCCCAGGTGACCAATCCGCCCATCGACCCTATCCGTGAGGGACTGGTCATGTCACTTACGAATTACATTGGTGCAGTATCCCGGAATCTGCTCATGGAATCTTCTGCACAGTGCAAGCTGATAAAATTCAGGAGTCCGATTGTTACCAATACTGACCTTGGAAAAATACGCAACCTCGATCAGACCCAGTTTTCGCATGGTGTAATCCCCATGCTATTCCCTGCTGACGCTGAAAATCCCGGGAAAGCACTTGAAACAGCGATTGCCGACATGTGCCGCAAAGCAGAAGAATCTGTGGATAAAGGCCACAATTTTATCATTTTATCAGATCGCGGCATATCCCAGGCATTGGTTCCCATTCCTTCGCTGCTGGCCGTATCCGCCATTCATCATCACCTGATCAATACAAAGAAACGAATGCAGGTGGGATTGATCGTTGAAACTGCTGAACCCAGGGAGGTGAACCATTTTGCCCTGCTTTTTGCTTATGGTGCCAGTGTAATTAATCCTTACGGTGCTTTTGCCATTATTGAGAGCCTGTGCGAATCGGGCGAGATACAGGAAAGTTATGTTACAGCCCGGGAACATTTTATCAAATCGATTGACAAAGGGTTGCTCAAGGTCATGTCGAAAATGGGGATTTCCACCCTCCGAAGCTATCACGGCGCCCAGATATTTGAGGCCATTGGAATTTCAAAGGATATTACCGACCGGTATTTCAGTGGTACGGATTCCAGGATTAGCGGAATCGGGCATGATGAGATTGCACTTGAAGCGCTGATCATGCACAATGCGGCCTATTTCCCCGGTGCGCAGGATTTGCCCGGACTTTCCTCACAGGGCACCTATCATTACAGAAAGAATGGCGAACAGCATGCCTGGAATCCTGAAACGATTGGCCTGTTACAATGGGCTACCCGAACGGAAGATTACCAGAAATACAAGGAATTCAGTGCCCTGGTAAATCTGGAAAACCGCAAGCCGCTTTTCCTCCGGGGTTGCGTTAACCTGAAAAAGGGCAACCCGGTTCCCATCGAAGAAGTTGAACCGGAAGAAGCCATTCTGAAACGCTTTATCACCGGAGCCATGTCATACGGATCGATCAGCAAGGAGGCTCATGAGGCGCTGGCCATCGCGATGAATTCAATCGGCGGTAGAAGCAATACGGGCGAAGGCGGTGAGGATGCCGAAAGATTTAAAACCAGGGCCGACGGCACCAGTGCACGCAGTGCAATTAAACAGGTAGCATCCGGAAGGTTTGGGGTAAATACAAATTACCTCATCAATGCGGATGAGATCCAGATCAAGATTGCGCAGGGGGCTAAACCGGGTGAAGGCGGACAGTTACCAGGCCATAAAATAGATAAGATCATTGCCAAACTGAGACATTCCACCACCGGCATTACGCTTATTTCACCGCCGCCTCACCATGATATCTATTCAATTGAAGACCTTGCACAGCTCATCTTTGACCTGAAATGTACTAACCCAAGGGCAAGGATTAACGTAAAGCTGGTCTCGGAAAAAGGAGTGGGAACCATTGCCGCCGGAGTGGCCAAGGCGCATGCCGACAGCATAACCATCAGTGGCTGCGAGGGCGGAACAGGTGCCAGCCCGGCAAGTTCCATCAAATATGCCGGTCTGCCCATGGAACTAGGCATCTCAGAAGTTCAGCAAACCCTGGTGATCAATAACCTGCGCGACAGGGTCACACTCCAAACGGACGGTCAGCTGAAAACCGGAAGGGACGTGATCTATGCAGGATTGTTGGGGGCAGAGGAATTCGGTTTTGCTACTGCCTCGCTCATTACCCTGGGTTGTATTATGATGCGCAAATGCCATTTGAATACCTGTCCGGTAGGCGTGGCAACACAGAATCCGGAACTGAGAAAACGGTTTATTGGCAAATCGCAATACCTGATCACCTATTTCAGGTTTATTGCCCGGGAAGTTCGTGAAATAATGGCTGAAATGGGTTTCCGGAAATTTGAAGACCTTGTGGGCCGTGTTGACCTCGTTGAACAAAGAACTGATATCGACCACTGGAAAGCATCCAAACTTGATCTTTCACAAATCCTGTACAGGCCTAAGGAAGCCTCCAAATTTGCCAACCATTGCACCTGTCTTCAAAAACACAAGATCGAAGATGTAATGGACCACGAACTGATCAAAATGGCCAACAAGGCGATCAAGAACAGGGAAAAAGTATGGATATCCAAAGACATCACCAATACCGACCGGACCATCGGAGCCATGTTATCGGGTGAAATTACCCGCATCCATGGTGAGACAGGCCTTCCCGACGGAACATTGATATGCAAGTTCAAGGGGTCTGCCGGGCAGTCGTTTGGCGCATTTCTTTCACGCGGGGTACATTTTGAACTCGAGGGTGACTCAAATGACTACCTTGGAAAAGGACTCTCCGGAGGACGCATAGTCGTTGTCCCCCCTAAGGGATCGACTTTCAGGCCCGAAGAAAACATAATTGTCGGCAATACCCTTCTGTACGGTGCCACAGTGGGTGAAGTATACATTCGAGGGGTTGCCGGAGAAAGGTTTGCCGTAAGGAATAGCGGGGCTGTGGCTGTCATTGAGGGAGTGGGAGATCATTGCTGTGAATATATGACCGGCGGCCGGGTAATTGTACTGGGTAAAACGGGGCGTAATTTTGCAGCCGGAATGAGCGGGGGTATTGCCTACGTGCTGAATGTAAAAGGCAATTTTGACTACTTCTGCAACAAGGGCATGGTTGAATTAAGTTCAGTAGGTGATCATGATGATTTGCTTGAATTACAGCGTCTTATCAACAACCATTATTTGTACACCCGCAGTGAACTGGCTGAAAGTATCCTGGTAAAATGGGATGAATACTTGCCAAAGTTTGTCAAAGTCATTCCGTTGGAATACAAGAAGGTTCTTGAAGAGCAAAAACTGAGCCAGCTGATCGAGAAAATCCAGCAGACAGAAGATGAACCTCATTTTCATTATTAATTTTTGATAATTATTTTTCAGATAACATACAATGGGAAACCCAAAGGGATTTTTACTGGTACCGCGTAAGACGGCCGGGTACAGGCCGCTGAATGAACGGGTCTATGATTTCGGTGAAGTTGAACAGACCCTGAATGAAAAGGACAGGCAGGACCAGGCAGCAAGGTGCATGGATTGCGGTGTTCCTTTCTGCCAGTGGGGCTGCCCGGTAATGAATAACATGCCCGAATGGCAGGATGCCATTTACCGGGGGGACTGGAAGAATGCCATTGATTTGCTGCATGTCACGAATAATTTTCCGGAATTTACCGGGCGCATATGCCCGGCGCCGTGTGAGCATGCCTGCACACTCAATATCCAGAATGACCCGGTGACCATCCGGGAAAATGAAGCCGCTGCTGCAGAAAAAGGGTTTGAAATGGGATTTATTGTTCCCCATCCTCCTGCCATTCGCACCGGAATGAAGGTTGCCGTGATCGGTTCAGGCCCCGCAGGCCTTGCCTGTGCCGATCTGCTCAATAAATGGGGCCATCATGTTACCGTATTTGAAAAGGATGATGCAATCGGAGGCTTGCTGCGTTATGGCATACCCGATTTCAAACTGAATAAGAAAGTCATTGACCGCAGGCTTGAAATCTTGCTCGAAGAAGGGATCGATTTCCGGACCAACACTTTCGTGGGAAAGGATGTGACGGGTTCTGATGTGCTTGCCCGGTTCGACGCCGTCTGCCTTACCATTGGTGCCATGAAGCCGCGTGCATTGACAGCTGAAGGTGCTGATCTGAAAGGGATCCATTTTGCCATGGATTTTCTTACACAGCAGAATAAGGTCAACCGGGGGATAAAAATTCCGGATGAGGAAAGAATACTGGCCACCGATAAGAATGTAATTATCATCGGCGGAGGTGATACCGGATCCGACTGTGTAGGTACGTCCATACGGCAGGGAGCCAGAAGTGTCATGCAAATAGAAATACTTCAGAAACCGCCGGAAACACGAAATCCGCATAATCCCTGGCCTTTCTGGGCAAATACACTTCGGTCCTCAAGCTCTCACGAAGAAGGATGCGAACGTCGCTGGAGCATGTCCACCAAACGTTGCCTGGGTGAAAATGGCGAGGTGAAAAAACTCGAAATGGTGGAAGTGGAATGGGTAAATGAAAACGGCAAGACCACTATGGTTGAAAAGCCAGGAACCGCCCGGATCATAGGTGCCGACCTTGTGCTGCTGGCAATGGGATTTGTACATTGTACCCACGAAGGTCTGGCTGAAGAATTTGGACTCGAATTCGATCCCAGGGGGAATATTACGGTGGACAGGAACTTTCATACAAGCAGGGACAAGGTATTTGCTGCGGGTGATGCAACCATTGGCGCAAGCCTGGTTGTTCGGGCCATATTCCAGGGCCGGAATCTCGCACGGTCGGTGGACAATTTTTTACGAAAAAACAAGTAGGCCGCCAGCACCATGTCAACCTCCATGAGAGGCATAGTATATGCCATTATTACTGCAATCTTATGGGGGACACTGGCCATTGTGCTGAAAGTATCCCTGTCGGATCTTACCCCCGCCGATATTACCTGGTTTCGTTTTGTCATGGCCTTTGCGGTGCTCGCCCTGTATTATTTTTACCGAAAGCCGGCATATCTTCGCATCCTGAAACGGCCGCCCGGCTTACTCATCATTGCCACCCTGTGCCTGTCATTAAATTACTTCGGCTTTATCAAGGGACTGCAGTTTACTTCTCCGGGTGTGGCCCAGATTTTTATTCAGCTGGGACCGGTGATTCTGGCCATTTCTGGTTTTGCCTTCTTTCATGAGAAAATTTCAGCCAGGCAGGTGGCCGGACTGTTTATTGCCGTGGCCGGGCTGACCATTTATTACAGGGAGCAGGCCCACCTGGTTTCCTCCGGTGGAGCAAACTGGTCAACCGGAGTTGTATGGATCCTTATCGCTGCGGTATCCTGGGCAGCTTATTCAATCCTGCTGAAAGTGCTTGTGCTGAAGTATCCGCCCATGCAGCTGAACCTGGTTATATTCGGATTGCCTGCGCTTGTTTTTCTACCGTTTGTACATTTCAGCCATTTCCTCGGACTGGGGGTAACAGGCTGGTGCATCCTTCTATTCCTGGGATTTAATACGCTGATTGCCTATGGGTTGCTTTCACTGGCCATCCAGTACACCGAGGCAAACAAGGTCAGTGTGATCATTATTCTTAACCCCATTCTTACCTTTGTGCTCATGGCAATCATCAGCCATACCGGGGCCACCTGGATCAGTCATGAACAATTTACCCTGGTGACTATTGCCGGCGCATTAATCGTTCTTGCCGGGGCCATGCTTACCATTTTCAGGAGAAGCAGTCATAGTCAGTAACTTTATCCTATATTTGCAAATATTCTATCTGCCACCCATGCCACTGCTTACTTCCATAATTAACTGGCTGAATGTTAAACGTGTGCATCAGCTGGATCTGGTCAGGAAATATCCAGCAGAAGTACAGCAAGAATCCTTTTCCAGGCTCATCACAAAGGCAGTGGATACGGAATGGGGGAGAATGCATCATTTTGACACCATAAAAACTATTTCCGAATTTCAGGAACGTGTTCCCATTCAGAGCTACGAGGAAGTAAAACCCTATATAAACAGGCTGAGAGAGGGAGAACAAAACCTGCTCTGGCCCGGTGATATTAAATGGTTTGCCAAATCCTCGGGCACAACCAATGATAAAAGCAAATTCGTACCGGTCAGTAAAGAATCCCTTGAAGAATGCCATTTCAAGGGAGGCAAAGATGCTCTGGCCCTGTATTGCCAGTATTACCCTGAAACAAGGATTTTTTCGGGAAAGGGACTTACCCTGGGAGGCAGCCATAAAATAGATAATTACAATACCCAGTCATACTATGGTGACCTGTCTGCCATCCTGATCGAAAATCTGCCCTTCTGGACCGACTTCATCCGTACACCTAGTCATGAGGTCGCCCTGCTCGATAAATTTGAGGAAAAACTCGAACGCATTTCCCGGGAATCCATCCATGAAAATGTGACTTCAATTGCTGGTGTCCCATCGTGGAACCTCGTGATGCTGAAGCATATCCTTAAATCCACAGGCGCTTCCTCCATACTCGACATTTGGCCAAACCTGGAATTGTTTATTCAGGGGGGAGTCAGCTTTATCCCATACCGGGAACAGTTCAAATCCCTGATCCCCTCCGCGGGAATGCATTACCAGGAGGCATACAACGCCTCTGAAGGCTTTTTTGCCATCCAGGATGACCCGCTGGCAAGCGACATGTTACTAATGCTCGATTACGGAATTTTTTATGAATTTATTCCGGCAGAAGAGGCAGGTAAATCCAATCCGACTGTGCTGACCATACAGCAGGTGGAAAAGGACAGAAATTATGCGCTGGTGATTTCAACCAATTCAGGATTGTGGCGATACCTCATCGGGGATACGATCCGGTTTACGTCACTGTTTCCGCATAAAATTGTGATTACCGGGCGGACAAGGCATTTTATCAATGTATTCGGTGAGGAAGTAATCGTTGACAATGCGGATAAGGCCTTGCGTATTGCATGCGATAAAACCAATGCCGAGATCACGGATTATACGGCCGCACCTGTATTTATGAGTGCGGATAAGCAGGGTGCCCACGAATGGCTTATTGAATTTAGCTTACCCCCGGCAGAACTCGATTACTTTGCCACCCTGCTCGATCATGCCCTGATGTCGATCAATTCGGACTATGAGGCCAAAAGGTACCGGAATATGACGCTCGACAAACCCATTGTGCACCAGGCACAAACCGGTACATTCTATCATTGGATGCAGATGAAGGGTAAACTGGGAGGACAGAATAAGGTTCCCCGTCTTTCGAACGAAAGAAAATACCTGGAAGATCTCCTTGATATTGATGCCAGATTAAGAACTGTCAAAAAATAGGTTAATTTTATCAGAATAATCTCCGTTTTATGAGTATGCACATTGCGATTGCCGGCAATATTGGCTCGGGAAAAACAACACTGACGAACCTCCTGTCCAAAAATTTTGGATGGGATGCCCATTTCGAAGATGTAGATGACAATCCTTATCTGAACGATTTTTATAATGATATGCAGCGCTGGTCATTCAACCTGCAGATCTATTTTCTAAATACCCGTTTTAACCAGATCCTTTCATTCCGGCGTTCGGGAAAGACCCTGGTACAGGACCGCACCATCTATGAAGATGCATATATATTTGCCCCGAACCTGCATGCCATGGGGCTGATGTCAACCCGTGATTTTGAAAACTATTTCACGCTGTTCAACATGCTGAGTTCCCTGATACAACCGCCCGACCTGGTTGTATACCTGCGGGCTACGGTTCCCGCCCTGGTTAGACAGATTCAGAAAAGGGGAAGGAAATATGAAGACAACATCCGCCTCGATTACCTGAAAAGGCTGAATGAAAGATACGAGGCCTGGATTGAATCCTACAAGCTTGGGAAAATGCTGATCGTGGATGTAGACACCTACAACTTTATTGATAAGCCGGAAGACCTGAATGTGGTGATCGACAAGGTGAATGCCTCTATTCACGGGTTGTTTTAAACCACTAAGCCCCATTTACCCTCTCCAGAATATATTCCCAGGAGGCAGCACAAATTTTGGCTCCCGCCTCTTCTATAACTTTTCCGGCGAGCAGAGCCCCCAGTTTACCGCATTCCTGCGGCGACATGTCATTTGCCATGCCATAGAGATAACCTGCTGCGTAGAGATCACCGGCACCGGTGGTATCAAGACATTTGACAGGGATCACCCCCACTGCATATTTATTACCCAGGTGACTGATCAACGAGCCTTTATCACCTATTTTCACAACAGCCGTATCACATATTCCGGCAATAACTTCCAGCGCCTTGTGCGGATCATCCTGTCCGGTAAAAGCACGCGCTTCTTCTTCATTGGCAAAGACCACCTGAATCGAGCCGGGAATAATCCGTTTCAGAAAATCAAGATTCGCTTCCACCACATTATAACTCGCAAGGTCTAGGGACACCGTCATTCCCATGTTCCTGGCATGCAGCAGGGCCTTTTCAACCAGGGCATGATTCAGAACCAGGTATCCTTCCATGTGCAAATGATCATATCCGCTGAATATTTGCTCGTCAAGCATTTCAGCAGATAATTCCACTGCCGCACCCAGAAATGTGGCCATTGTACGTTCACCATCGGGTGATACCAGCGCACGTGAACTGCCTGTTATCGAAACGCTTTCTGCCAATAGGGGAATGATGCCCTGTTTCCTCATATCCTCCCGAAAGAAATTTCCCAGGTCATCTTTACCTACTGCACCGATAAAGCCGGTAGGCAATCCAAGTCCCGCCAGGCCATGGATTGTATTCGCTGCCGATCCGCCCGAAGACATATGGGATTTACAATCACTGGTGGATTCTTCTATCCGGAGGGCTGTATCGGCATCAACCAGTTGCATGCTTCCACGGGGAAGTGAAAAATTCCGCAACACATCATCGCTTTTCAAAAAAATAATCACATCCACAAGGGCATTACCGATGCCAAGAATTTTTTTCATATGGGAAATCATTAGGGTTTCAATCGGGTAAAGATAATTAGATGAATTTATTTATCAAGAATAGCCGGATTTTAACCGCTTAACTCCACACCCCGGGTATTTTGTTACCGCACTTGTTGCATATACCAGGCTTTTTGGGCAAAGTAAGCGCATGTGTTTTATTTCTTGTAATCATCAACGTATGACAATGGGGACAATGTGTGCTTAATCCTGAATCGTCCGGTGAAGATATATACACATACCGCATTCCTGATTTAAGCAACACTTCACGTGCATGGGTTAAACTGTCATATGGAGTGGCATTTAACGTAGAAAGTCGATAATAAGGCATGAACCGGTTGATGTGGAAGGGAGTCTCCTGAAAACCATTGTCCGCCAGCCATTTTCCCATTTTCTCGAAAAGAACCCAGTTATCGGTCCACCCGGGAACCAGCAGGTGTGAAATCTCAAGCCATACTCCGCTTGCCTTGATCAGCTTCAGTGTTTCAAAAACAGGCGCGATGGTTCCGCCTGTCATTTTCATATAGGTGGTTTCATTAAATGCTTTCACATCAATAACGGCTGCATTAAGCAATGGGAGCAATCTTTTAAGGGGTTCGGCACGAAAGTAACCATTGGAAGTGATTATATTTTTGATCCCCTGCTTGTTTGCAAGGGTGGCCGTGTCGAACATATATTCATAAAAAGCCAGGGGTTCAGTATACGTATAGGCTACCGTTTGGATCTTCTGCTTATTACAACCGGTTATCACATCAGTGGGAAAAAGCTGCTTCCGGGGGACCTCGGCAGGACTTTTCTGTGATACTTCATAAACGTTGCAATACAGGCACTGCAGGTTACAGCCGGCAGTTCCAACCGACATGAGTTCCGTTCCGGGATGAAAATGATACAAGGACCGGATTTCCGGCCTTTCTGTATTTACATAATAAGGATTCCCGTAAGATCGGGTGAAAAGTTTTCCATTCCGGTATACCCTGGTTTTACAGTCTCCCTGCCGGATTTCAGTGACAGTGCAATTGTTGGGACATAATTCACATCTGGCACCCTGAGGAATGAGCTTGTAATACATTGCCTCCCGGGTGTATTTGTCATTGTCCGATCCAGGAACTGCGTTGCCAATTCCCCTGCAAAATTCAGCAGGTATCCCTGCCAACCCCATCCCTGCCAGGCTATACCCTATAAAATTTCTCCGATTCATTGAATGTACTTAAACATATACTTCAAGTAATTTTAAATATCACACCAATAATTAATCGATTAAAATGATTTGGTATATTCCTTTTCCCGGTTCAATCATCCCGCTAATTGTGATGATAAAACTATAAAGAATCCTGGACACAATGAAATTATTTCAACAAAAAACCAGGACGGGGATCATCCTGGTTTTGGCTCCTCAGCTAAGACTCGAACTTAGGACCCTCTGGTTAACAGCCAGATGCTCTAACCAACTGAGCTACTGAGGAATTTTCAAGGCTGCAAAAATAATATGAAAACCTGACATAAACAATAGACGCTGGCAATTATTTTGATTTCAAAAATAATTTAAATTCCTGCATGAATACCAGGGAGCGACCTTGTTGAAAATATTTTTAGTGTTTAACACACAGAAAAACAAACTAATGGTATTATATGATGGGGGAAGGTTTAATTTTACATTTGATATTTTACCGAAATAAGATAATTTGGCAATCTCAAATGCCAGGTTATTTTGCATGGAAATACATTCTGCTTATCGAGATAGTATTATTTAAAACAATTCGTTTTAATTATTAAAATATGGAAAAAGTAGTCATAAACAGTTTTGCAGAATTCGAGACATTCGTAGGTAAGGGACTTGGCGTATCAGATTACCATACAATCACACAGGAACAAATCAACCTGTTTGCTGACGCTACCCATGACCATCAATGGATTCATACAAACCCTGAAAGAGCCCTGAAAGAAAGTCCCTATGGAACAACCATTGCTCATGGCTATTTAAGTCTTTCCATATTACCTTACCTTTGGCGACAGGTTGTTGAGGTGAACAACATTAAAATGCTGGTTAATTATGGTATTGAAAAACTCAGGTTTAACCAGCCGGTTTTGGTGAACAGCGATGTAAGGCTCATTGCCAAATTAAGTTCGCTGGTAAATTTGAAAGGGATCACCAAGGCTGAAATTAAAGTAATGCTTGAAATCAAAGGCAATAAAAAGCCTGCATTGGAGGCCTCCTTGCTTTTCCTGTATCACTTTATTTAGTTTCCTGAATGTGGTTCGTGATATGATCAGCTTCCCCGGAGTTTTTTGATCTCGTTGAAATGATCTATTGTCATCTTTTCACGCTCAAGCCGCGTCTTTTTCTGGTATTTTTCATATTCTTCCTTTAGCTCCGCCAGGTCTCTCTTGGTCCGGAGTGTAAAAATCCGGTTTTGCCTGAAAGTAAACCAGCCTATCAGAAGGAGCGCCACCAGCACTGCCGTGATTGTCCACATGAACGTATTGTAAGTCTTCTTGTTTATTTCCAGTCCAAGTACACTGATACTTTCTTTAGTACGGGTCACCTCTGTCAGTTCTGCATTAAATGCTTCCTGCGCCTTTTTAAGTGAATCGATCCGGTTATTGAGCGTGTTATTGCGCAAAATCAGGGCATTGATCTTTCTCGTTGATTTGGATAATGTATCAATTGTGTTTTTACTGATGATCTGAAACATATCCTCTCTCACTGCCCTGAAATTCTCGTATATGCGTGTATGTTCCTCCAGGTATTTTAATTGTTCCGGGATGGGTTCCTGTTTAAAAACATCGGGCATATCATTCTGACAATTTACCCGGGTGGCAACGGCCAGTAAAATGGCCATAAGGAAGCTTAACTTTAGTATGGAGTGACTCATTATATAATGATTTGATTTAATCCGCTATATCCGTTATGTAACGGTTAAAATTAAAATTTATTTTAATACAAACATATGATGGAGAAATTGGTTTTATGGGTTGTGCATTTAATTTGTGAAATAAAGGAACCTCAAGTGGAGTTATATATTACAGGTAAAAACTATGGATAATCTTTGGCCTTCAGTTGTTGATCCTGAAATGTAGTTTATAAATTCTAAAAAATACTGAAATGGGATGGTTTAATTTTTTCTCAAAAAAGAATGGGGCGGAGGTGCATAATGCAGCAAATGATAGCATTACCCATAACATGGATCCGGATATTCCGAAGGAGTTATTTTCTGACGGACAATTTAAACTGCAGCAAGGCTCTCTCGCGGCCAGCGGCCTGGGAAACGGAATGGAACAAATTTACAGTTTTCTTCAGGCGGACTATGAATCGAAGGGTTACAGTGATGCCCTTGTCAATCCCGATAATAGTTATAAAACGGATAATATCAGGTTAATGCAGTTGGATTTGAAAATATTGATTGATAAGACCAATACATACTATGAGAATCTCATCTCAGAACTAAACCTGCATATCGTGATCAGATCAAGGGCGGGACTTTTGGATCTCGTTCATGAGCTGGAGAACCGTAAGCTGCTGGTGGAAGATCATCAGAGAAAACTTATTGAGCTACGGTCAGGTATGGACGATGACAATGGCATGTGCCAGCGGATTATCCTTTCATACCAGCGCGGATTTATGAAAGGGTTGTCTGCATTAACGCAATCGGGTATTCTGAACCGGAAAATATAAATGATATGAGAGATATATGGCTTAAAATTGGTTGCTTTTTGACAGGTTATAATTACGTTATAATCAAGAATTCCAGCGAGGCAAGTGCGAAATCGGTGAAGAAATATCTGTCAGCACTGCTGATCGTATGTATCATCTGGGGATTTATCGGATATGTTTTTTCCCAGCGGTATATACATGCGGGCCCGTTGGGCGCAGCCCTGGTTTCCTTTGTAATGGTCATTATTGTAATTCAGATTGAAAGGCAGATTATTCTCACAACGGGCAAAAGCAACTGGGCCCTTTTCTTCCGATCGCTGATTGCCGTGGTGATGGCCATTGTGGGCTCCGTGATCATCGATCAGATTATATTCAAGGAAGATGTGGAAAAATTAAAAATAAGCCGGATTCAGGAGGAGGTAAACAGCATCCTGCCATCGAAAACCGCCCTGCTTGATGCGGAGATCGGAGCACTGGATTCACTGATCAATAAAAAGGAACGCGAACGGGCGGACTTAATTGATGAGGTAACAAGGAAGCCTTTTGTAAAAGGGAGTACATCTGAAAGAAAGAGCCACATTATTAAAACAACGGATAAAAAGGGCAATGCACATGATTCTATTGTAACCCGCACTGACCTGACGCTCACTGATGTGGCCAATCCCAAGGTGGCATTTATTGCCACCACAGATCAGCAGATTGCTGACCTTCGTTTGCAGAAATCAGATAAACAGAAGTCGAGGATTTCGATACGTCAGGACCTGGAAAGCGAACTAAAGGCAAGAACCGGTTTTTTGGATGAGTTGAAATTATTGATTTCGATCCTGACATCAAATACAATTGCCCTGATCGTGTGTATTCTGATATTCATATTCTATCTCGCACTGGAGCTGTTTGTCCTTGGCATTAAAGTCGGCGATGCGAAAAATGACTATGAAAAGACCATCATGCACCAGATGGATATGCGAATTAAGATGATTGAGGAGCTAGCCAGCCAATATGATAAATCGATGATCAAAAACTGATTGCTTCGCCTCGCCCGCAATAACCTGTGATCTGTCACTTCAGTTTAAACACGGAAATTTGAAATTGGCCGGTAAATTATTAATTTCCGGAAATAAATACAGGCAATCATGGATAGAAAATTGATTGTAAGGACGGGTATCCTGCTCACCGTTTTCTTCATCAATCCAACAGCGTACACCCAAATGCCCTCATCAGGGAATGGATCCGGAGCTTATGCCACGGGGAATTACAGAAACCTCTTTCAGGAGAATGGACATTCAAAGAAAGAAATATCGCAAAAGATCAATGCTGCATTCAATCAGTTATTTCAGGGAGACACAGCGCATACAATTTACTTCGCTGCGGGAAGTAATGAACAGGGACCAATGGCCTATATAGCGGATGTCATGCATCATGATGTGCGCAGCGAGGGAATGTCATATGGAATGATGATTTGCGTTCAAATGGACAAACAAGCGGAGTTTGATGCGCTTTGGAACTGGGCCATGACCTATATGTACGTGAACAATCCCGATCATCCTTCCGAAGGCTATTTTTCATGGTCACTAAAAACGGATGGTACACCAAATTCAGAAACTCCCGCCCCCGATGGTGAAGAGTATATCGTGATGTCACTCTATTTTGCTGCAGCCAGGTGGGGGAATGGCAAGGGAATTTATGATTACAGGGCCATGGCAGATAAAATCCTGACCACCATGAGACACCATCCTGAGAAAACAGGACCAACGCGCTTTGGACCAAGGACAGTGGCTGCCATGGTAAATGAAAAAGCCAGGATGATCTGTTTTGTACCCGATAGCAAAGGGAATGAATATACTGACCCGTCCTATCACCTGCCTGCCTTTTATGAACTCTGGGCACGCTGGGGACCTGAGGCTGACCGTGGATTCTGGGCCTCGGCGGCGGATACAAGCCGGAAATTTTTCAGAAAAGCCGCACATCCCGAAACAGGGCTTGTTTCGGATTATGCCAATTTCGACGGCACACCCAGGGAAACCAGATGGAATCCCCATGCAGAACATTTTTCATACGACTCCTGGCGAACAGCCAGCAATTGGTCAGTTGACTGGTCATGGTGGCGTAAGGATACCGGTGAACAGGAATTAAGCAACCGCATTCAGGCTTTTTTTGCCTCCCGGGGCATGGATACATATGGTGCCCAATATACCCGCGAGGGTCAGGTTTTAAACCGCAATCATGCTACGGGACTTGTGTCAACCAATGCAGTGGCCAGTCTGGCAGCCACGCATGCCATAGCAAAAGATTTTACCGAGGCATTGTGGAATGCGCCCATACCCTCCTCGTTCGGGGAACGGTATTATGACGGCCTGCTATATACGATGAGCCTTCTGCATTGCAGTGGCCGGTTCCGGATCTGGAAGCTATAGCATCAACGATTTTATCTTGCAATAATAAAGCTTCCTGTTTTGCTTACCCTGTCATTATGTACACGGAGGAAGTAAGTTCCGCTTGCTATATCATTCAATTCGAAGATGTATCTTTCTTCACCCGGGTTCAGCACAGCATGACGCAATATCTTTCCTTCGCCGTTCATAATCTCCAGATGAGTCTGACTTTTTGGTTCCTTATAGTAAATGATCAGCTGGTCACGGGCCGGAACGGGGTAGATCAGGACTCCCTCGCTTTCCAGGTCAATTATCCCCGTAGGAACACCCCCTGTGACAACAATGGTAAATTCCTGGTCAATATCAACCTGGCCATCGGATACACGCAGGGTAACAGGATACTGACCATCAGCAGTTGGAATTCCTGTGAGGGAGGCATTTTTCTGACCGCTAAACCAACTAAAGGCAAGCCATTGGGGCTTTTCCACAGCGCTTAAGGTGAGAACATCTGTTGCGTCGGGGTCATCACCCATGAAGGAATACGAATAAGGCTCATTCACAGTAGCTTCAGTTACAGGATCGGAAGTGGCATACGGTGCAAAATTTCCGGCGCCGCAATGACCCTTGCCGAGGTTGTAATAATCAGAAACTTCGGCAGTTGTTATAGCCCGGTTGTATAAAGCAACCTCATCCAAAGAGCCCAAAAAATGATAATGGGGCTCATCAGCCTGATTACGTTTCAGGTACCCGACATTGATGGGCGTAGGCAAATCGGCCATGAAAGAATTATTATACATAATGGACTGGATGGATTCCTGATAACCGTCAACATATATTTTGTTTTCATTTGTAGTTCCATTTCGTACATTGACTATATAGTGCCAGTTGCCGTCCGCAATCATGGTTGTTCCTGTAATGATTAAAGCATTTCCACCGTTATCGCGCAGTTCAAACAGGGCTTTACCTGACTCATCAGTACCGGAAGACAGAAAAGCAGTATTGGGAATATCAAGCCTGTGTCGTGCCACGCAAACCATCGTTCCCTTTGTTGTTGTCTTTAACCAGTATTCAATAGAGAAACTGGCATTCTGCGACCATTCGAAATCCGAGTTGATATCAGGAATATCCAAAGCTGTGGCAGAATTAAAGAGCTGGGCTCCGCCTATTTTTCCTTGTACAGCCACAGGAGAAATGGTTGCTTCGGCATTATGCACCCCGTAAAAATCGGAATAAACCGGACCAAATGATTCATTCAGCTTAAGAAGTAACAACATGTCATCCGGACAAGGATTTCCTTCAGCCAGGAAGATCCGGAACGATTGTGTGTCTGCAGGTGGAATATAATTTTTTGCGCTGACTGTTACATAGGCCTGGGCAGTAATATCTGTCGGTGTCCATGAGATCAAACCGGTAAGTGAATCGATTACCATTCCTTCGGGAGCAGAGATCAGTGAATACGACATGCCGTTCTGCAGCCCTCCGGCATACACCTTGTAAGTATACAATGAACCTACAATGGCCTGTGTTACAGGTAAGGACAGGAGATTTGCATTAAGCGCGTCACAAATGCCAACATCAGAATTTGCAAGTAAGACCTGGTTACTGAGATTCTCGGCAGTAAGTGCTACATTGAGAATGGCTACCTCATCCAACGATCCCTGGTAGAAAAATCCATATGTAACAGAACCGCCAATGGAATTCTTCAGCTGACAGAACAGAACGTCCTCGGAAGAAGTAAAACCGCCGGAATATACATGGCTGGTTTTAACACTTTCAATGCCGTCAACATACAATGTGTTTGTCTTGGCGGCTTCATCACGGACAAATGCGACCTGGTGCCATTCCCCGTCCGCATAAGCGAGGGGAGTCTGCAAATCTACCCTGTCATTCAGAGAATCTTTCAAAATAAAGTTCAGATATCCCTCACCATCGACGCCACCTGACCAGAATGTTCCGGGGGCGCCCCCTCCGCGATAATCTCCGCGGCTGATAATCACATGACTGCGACCTGCAAGATCATCGGATGTGAACTTAACCCAGTAAATGATGGTAAAACTTGAATGCTCCGGAAAGTTGTATACCGAACTGTTTGGTATGGTAGCCGTAACACCTGAATTGGTGTCAGCAAAAAAGAAATGGGCTGAACCGATACTTCCGTTCAGATCTACAGAAGGAGCCTCATTACAAACGGCATTATGACCACCTGCATGATCAATGAGTGTGAGTCCGCTGGTTTCATTCATATTCCAGTAGGAGATTAACCCCGCGGGACATTGGGCATAGGTCTTGCTTGTCAGCAGGAAAGCGGTGAAAAGCAAAAAGTACTTTGCGAAGCGATTTAGAGTTTCCATGTGCAACCTTTTTTTTCGGATTAATGGTTCTTGTGCTAGAGAATAACCAACGATAATGGAATATGTTTTGTAAAAATCGGGGAGCAAGGAAAATGAATAGATGTAAAAGTTTTACTGCAGCTTCAAAATTGCTGCCCGCAATCGATTTCAGTTCTCCCAGTTCATCATCATCCCAACGAGAATCAGATGCAATTCCGATATATCGAAGCCGGATTTCAACCGAACCTGCATACCCATTTACAAAGAATTTGCATTGTTGTTGTTGCTTGCTGCGTGTGTGGCGGGACCTCCTCATACCGGACCAGTCCGGGGAAAATGGGTAAACCT
>Ga0105092_10000527_pt1 | contig 19995 bp, 39 predicted proteins | sample PPLLak2March2015_FD_87021 | JGI IMG/M metagenome (GOLD analysis project Ga0105092, IMG submission 87021) | Freshwater sediment microbial communities from Prairie Pothole Lake near Jamestown, North Dakota, USA - PPLs Lake P7 Core (1) Depth... | ecosystem: Environmental > Aquatic > Freshwater >... | reverse complement strand
TTCTTTCCTGTTCGAGTTGTCTTTGATATTTCGCTTCTAATTGGCGGAAATTCAATTCTTTATCGGTTGGTTTATTTTCTTGAACCGTATTTTCCTGAGGTGGTAGTGTCATAAATTATATCCTTTACCCGTTACGCTGGGTTGCGGTTAGATATAATTGGTATTAAACAAAAATTAATGTTTTATGGAAACAAAAAAAGATCATATTCACATGTCTATGAAAATAGACAAGTTAGAAACACATGATAGATTACTCCATTTTACAAACCAATCTTTTGATATCACAGAGTGTTGTCAAGATATAATTAATAAAAGACCTTTTGGTGACCATCCATTTTATATTTTTGCACACGCAAGGACCGATGATGATGGTTTCACACAACGGCTCTTATGGCAACCACGCCTTACAAAACCAAAAGCCCAAACCAACTCCATGTTGTTTAAAGCTTATCCTGGAACAGATATCGTTAAGGTCATATGGATGATACCAAAGCGCGAGTTATGGTCTCAATTTGAAGAGGGGAAGGTAACAGCAAACGAAACTGTTGTAGATAGTATCCGGGAATTTCAATTTAATCGTGAAGAGATGGAAAGAAAAGAGGACGATGATTTATCAGACGCTGATATCAATGCCATCTACGAACATCTCTCTATTGCCGCTAAAACACGCGGTACAATCTATCAAAAGATATAGGCACTAGACATAAAATATATATCCGATATATGTTGTATGCTTCTTAAACATATACGGAGCATATATGATTGTAGTCGTTGGAGGAATAAAAGGTGGTACCGGGAAGACAACACTTGCTATCAACTTGGTTGTCATGCGCGCAGCTATTGGCAGAAATGTCTTACTAATAGATGCTGATGAGCAAAAATCTGCATCTACATTTATGGATCATCGTCATGGTTTGGGGGTCAAAACAGAATGGACTACCATTCAATTGGCCGGAGAAAAAGTACACTTAGAACTCAACAAACTCGCTCCAAATTATGATGACGTCATTGTTGATGTGGGGGGAAGGGACACTAGATCACAACGCTCGGCCCTCCTTTGTGCGGATGTATATGTTGTCCCTTTTAACCCTGCATCTTTTGATATATGGACAATTAATCAAGTTCGTAACCTTATCAATGATATTCAAAGCTATAACTTCACCCTAAAACCCATTGTAGTGGTTAATAGAGCCGACCACCAGGGTCAGGATAATTCAGAAGCTATAGAAATACTCAAAGAACACGAAGAGTTTATCTGTGCTCCATTCACGATCGGAAACCGTAAGATCTTTAGGTCAGCCGCAAGTGATGGTGTTGGTGTGCACGAGGCGGGTAAAGTTGACAAGAGCGCACGAGGTGAGCTTAAGCAATTGTACGAAATGGTATTCACAATCGAAAAAGAAACATGATATATATACTGGACATATATGCAGCATATATATAGAATATACATAACACACGTTGCGCATATTTCGTGTATATCTAGAGGTAAAAAATGAGTGTAAAAAAAGCAAATATTTCATCTATCATTTCAAAAGGCGCCCCAGTAAAGGAGGATGTCAAGGATGACGCATGGACTCATATAAGTCTTAGAATACCCAAGCATCTGATAAACACTATAGACTCCCAAGTTTCTAAGACGATTGGTTTGACTCGAACGGGATGGATACTACAAACGTTACAAAGGGCAACAGAAAAAGAAGAGGTATGATGAAGAAAGACTTATTTGACAAAATGCACGTGGCTTATAGGGTATTTATAATCATTGCTGTCACAGCAGCGGCTATATGGGGATGGTGGATAACATCTTCATTTACATATATGGAAAGTGGTCGAAACTGGGTTCCCATGCCATGGCCACCAGATATGGTTCCACATCCACACCCCCCAGAGCCTCCAAAACCACCTCCAGGACCCACTATAGTGTAGAAACATATTATAAAAAGGGCTCGCATGGGTTTATCAACTATATGCAAGAAAATAATAAGGTTTTTTCTGGGTGATGCAAGTGAGTTGTTTTTTCTGGGTGTACCAGAAGTGTGTATTTTTGAACCCACAAAACCACTGGTATCAAAGTTATATATACCTAGAGAAAAGTGCGCTTGCGGGGGCTCTACGTGGATTGAAAAAGGTTGTACAATGATGGTTTGTGTAAGTCCTTGTGGGCACCAAGTGTATCCAAACGTTCACAGATGTGGCGATTGTTATGAAGTGAGAATGGCTGATTATGTTAAGAAAGATTACCCATGGTGAGCACAGTATGAAAGCGATTAAGGATCTGTCTTTGGAGTATTCCTACCTGTTCTTTCATCAATTGCACACAATCTTCCATGGAAGTCTCTCATCTCTTTATATATTTCTGTCTTCCACCCCGCGATTTCTGTTTGGAACTCCTTCATATTGGCTCGACTTTTATTCTCAAAATCTTTCATGTTGGTTTCCATTTTATTCTCGAATGACTTCATGTCTGAACGGAGCCAAGAAATGAGCGCTATGTTTGAACCAATGATTGCAAGGGTAGTGCCAACGATTGTGAGTATTACTGTAATGTCCATAGTTATTCCCCTTTGGCTCTATATTATCATAGGAGCCGTTATAAGGCAACCACTATGCGCAGAAATGTAAATATTTTCTATCAACATAGAGGTAAAAGCCGGCAATGACAGAAAGAAAGATAACCTGTAACTGTGGCAATGTATATTCGATTTCATGGCCAATTGGCTCAATATGGTGCACTATTTGCAAAGCTTATGTTACTTGGAGTAGGTGATGGACAACAAATGCGATAAATGTGGTCTGGATGACATCGAATGTAAATGCTATGTGTATGAATTAGAGGAAAGGATTGAAGGGCTTGAACAGGGGTTAGATGCTTTGACGGAAGTGGTTAAGCACATGAGTGAACACATAATGAAAGATAAATATAGGTGAAACATATGCCCACCTATGATTATATGTGCCACCTATGTTTATGTGTAGAAGAGGTTATTCATAAAATAACCGAAACACCATTAGTGCTTTGTCCTAAATGCACAAACACGCACATGCAAAAGAAACCAGGGATAGGATGTGGGGTGCATTTTACAGGTACAGGATTCTATGAAACTGATTATAAAGGAAAAAAATGAGCACCACATGCGATAAATGCCCAAAGTGTTCAGCACTCCTTGAATTGTGTGTAGGCGTCTATCCATTTAGTATTGATCACCTAATATGCTCAAAATGTGACTCTACATATACTATAGAAAATGAACCAACAGATTTTCTTTCTGATAAATATAATGGCTTTGATTTCGAATCCGATAGGGAACATGCACCAATCGTTCTCCCATGTCCTTTCTGCGGAAGTAAAGACATAACAATTGTGGAAAAAGAGAGAACAAAAATGGGCGTTAAAAACAAATGCACCTATTGCTACTGCCGGATGTGTGGGGCTAAAGGCCCATGGCGCTACTCCAATGATGATACAGAAGAAGTGGTTATAAATAGGTGCATAACTAGATGGAATGGGAGACACTGAGAAATGAGCGGTGAATGCGACAAGTGCGGTGAACATTGCTTGGATTGTAAATGCAAATCATTATCCAAAAACGAGAAAAATAATACTGATATAATTAAATGTAATCAGTGCGGGCAAGTTCTTATTTCTGGACATGGAATGATAGCTATTTTTGGGCCAGGAACATCAATTGAATGTCGGAAATGTGGCAACAAACATACATTTTAGTGTTACGCCACCGTTCGGTACCGTAACACTTGACATTAATTATCTTATTTGCGATAATGAAGGTATAAGATAAGGAGGGTTTATGAGCACCCATGATAAACATATCACCCGGTTTACGTTCGATTGTCCGTCAGATCTTCATTCAACGGTCAAGATGAAGGCCCTGGCAGTCAAACAAAGCGTGAAGGATTACCTGATTAGTCTAATTATTAAAGACATTTCTGCTAATCCCCCACAATTTATGGATAAAGTTAGTTTTCAAGAGCATCTAAAAACAGCTTTAGAGAAAGACCAGAATCTAATGAGAAAGCTGACTGACCGATGATTCAATACCTTTCTGCAGAAGAGGTTATCGCAATTCACGATGCTCTCATTACTAAATTTGGTGGCCTAGATGGAATAAGGGACAGATCTCTTCTTGAGTCCGCTGTCGCAAACCCCACAACGTCTGTTTTTGGGCAAGAAATGTATCCATCGGTTTTTGATAAGGCCGCATGTTACCTTTTTTCTATTTCGAGAAACCACCCATTTTTAGATGGAAACAAGAGGACGGCTTCATTGTCGTGCCTTATTTTCCTTAGACAGAATGGAAAAGAGCCTGTTTATGATGAAGATACTTTTCTAGAATTTATTGTTTCTGTGGCAGAAGGAAATGTTGAAAAAGAAGAAATTAGCGCTTATCTAAAAAGCATTTGTATATAGTGGTAAGGGAGAGTCGGTTACAAAATGATTTCACCTGAACAAATAAACCTCCCTCCTAATAATCCTATCTGGTCTTACAAAACAGATTATAACCCTAATGAAGGAATGAAAATGGAATGGATTAGTGTTAAGGATGGACACCCAATAGAAGACGATTCAGTGTTTCTTGTTATCAATGCAAAAATACAAATGCTTCCAATAAAAGCATATTATTGTGAAGAATGGAATGAATTTATGAGTCTAGAAAATGGAGATGGGGCTAATCATCCTCTATCGGTCACTCATTGGATGCCTCTACCAATACCGCCTAAGTAATGAATATGAAATGGATTAGTGTTATGGAAGGAAAACCCATAGAAGATGATTCAACGTTTCTTGTGATTAACAAAAGTATGGTTTTATGAGATTTTTTATATTATTTTTTATGTTTATTGGTGGCTTTTCTTGTCTGGATGCTTTAACCATAGGAGTAGTTGGTGATTCAACTGTTATCGATCGACAAAACCGAACATCTTATGCAAGCTACGTAGAAGAATATCTTATGAGTGAAGGGCATGAGTGTACTTTCGTAAAGGATGCTCAGTTATGGTCTTCCTTAGAAGATGGGCCTAAGAAAGTAGAAAAAATGATCAAAGAGAATAATCTTGATTGCATTATCATCACTCTAGGTGTCAGTGATATTATTCGTCATACCCCCGCCTACATGGTCTATAGACATTTTCTTGCAATGATTTATGAAGCAAAACGTCACTCAATTCCTGTTTTCATCGGTTTCATAGAAACCTCGTTTTTTTCAAAAATCACTGAGAACAATGGAAAATATTTATGTGAGTTTGAAAATGTTTTCACTTTATTAGAAAGTGAAGAAGTTCAGTTTTTTAATTTTTTATATGAAGACATAATTTTATGGTATACCAACGACTTTGTGCATCCCGATGATAGAGGCGCCGAAATTATAGCATTCAATATATTGAGGGAAATGAGAAAAGTGATTCCGGAACTAAAAGTCAAAAATGAAGATTTATTAGATGGCTATGAGCCCGATACAACACCTATACCGTTTTTTTAAATCAATGGGTGGACTCACCCACTCCACCATCAAAAAATGAAGGAATGAAAATGGAATGGATTAGTGTTAATGATGCATTACCAAAACACATGCAAGAAGTACGTGTGTGGGTCGAAAATCCTTACTTTGGATCTTTTGAAAGAACAGAAAATGCCGTTTGGTTGGCTTTCGATGAAAACTTCTACGATTCCCAAGAACAGGTTTGTTTGAATTACGTGACAAAATGGATACCCCTACCACAACCACTCGAACAAGAAAACAATAAAAATATATCTTAATCTTTTCGACAATTATCATATTGTTTATCATTAGCGCTGAAAAATTTAATCGGAAGCGCAAAATGAATGAATATCGAGGCATAATATGCTTTCAGGTTACCTCTAGAATACAACATATAGAAACAGCTGTTGAGGCTGAAAATATTCAAGAAGCTATACAAAAAGCCAGATGTAAATTTAAAAGATGGTTTTTACCAACTGTAAAAATACTGAATATTAATCTTACGCCACATGTCGACAAGGCAGAAGAACACATGGCCAAGTCCATAAGATGGGCACATAAAACTCATTGGATAAGCGTAGAAAATAAGCTTCCACTAACTTGTGCGTGTGTTTTAACATATGTGAAGGGTAGTGGAATATGGACTGCTTTATATAAATATAAAGAAGAAGAATTATGGTCTTTTCCCCACTACACTGTCGATGCTTTTGATTTCAAAAATGCTGAAGTAACACACTGGATGCCCATTCCACAACCAATTATGAAGGAGAAAAATGAAATACGTTATTTATCTGCGGGTTAGCACAGATCAACAATCTCAATCTGGACTTGGAATAGAAGCTCAAAGAGAAATGTGCCTTTCCTATATATCTAAGACCGGTTCCTCACACCAGGTTCTAGAATACATGGATGATGGTTTTAGTGGTTCATTAGAGCTAGATAAACGTCCCGCTCTTCTTGAGTCCATTTCTCAACTGGATAAAGACGATGTCTTACTAATTGCAAAAAGGGATAGGATCGGCCGGGACCCTATTGTGAATGCAATGATTGAGAGGGCTGTAGAACGCAAGAAAGCACGCTTAATCAGTGCAAGCAGTGATGTGCGAGAAGATAATGATCCCTCTTCAATTCTCATGAAGCGTATGGTGGACGCGTTTGCAGAATATGAAAGATTAATCATAGGCGCTAGAACTAAAGCTGCCCTTCAAGTAAAGAAGAAGAGGGGTGAACGTATCGGCCATATACCTTACGGATATCGGCTATGTATAGACAATATACATTTAGAGCCTGATGAGAAAGAGCAGCAAATCCTTTTTAAAATAAAAGAACAAAGGCACGCTGGACTCTCATATCGTAAAATTGCTAATGACTTCAAAGAGATGAATATCCTTAACAGAAAAAGACTTCCATGGAATCATGTGTCAATAACAAGGGTTATGAAATAGGGGAGTATTATGGCAAATCCAAGCGAAACTGTCAGCTATAGAACAAGATGGGCTTCCCAATCTCATTCTGAATTGGTTGTAGATGTTAAACAAGATTTGGAACAACAACTTATATCTGACCAAATATCTGAGGGTTGGATTATACAAGAAAAGTCAGAGAGTATCCTCATATTTAGCACGAGACTCCAAGATGGACGAAAGTGGACACGAGAGTACGACCGAAAGACCTGTAGGTTTATTTGCCAGCGGTTTCATCAAATAGAGCAAGCAGCAAAGGCTTTGGATTGGCCCACCGGCACTTTTGGTGAATAAAGATGTTGTGGATGACTCTTAGACCTTATTGTTGACGTCAACAATATTGTTTTCATGATATCCACGATAGGTCAGTATACCAGAAAAACCGAAAAACTGGAATTTAGAGAAAACATGGTAAAGTTTAATGATCTAACCGGGAAAATCATTGGAAGACTGACTTTTCTAGAACATGAATACATTGGGTCTAAAAGATTTTGGAAAGCTAGGTGTCAGTGTGGAGAAGAACAAAAATATCGAGCTGATTACTTTTCCGTAATGAAATGCAAGGGAACTTCATTTGAATGTTATAAATGCAAGATGGAACGAAGAAGCCCCACCCTCACAGATAAAATCTTCGGAAGATTAACTGTCGTAAAAGAAGTTCCAGGAAAAGATCAACATCGTTGGTGGTTATGTAAATGTGAATGTGGAGAGGAAAAAGAAATCCCATCAGTTCGATTGACCAACAAATCAGGAAGGCCACTTACAAGATCTTGTGGATGTCTTGCAAGGAAATTAAATTCAAAATGGGTTAACACCACACAATACCCGCCAGCCCATCAACTAAGAACAAAACATACTGATATCAGAAAAGCGGCCCTCTATCATTGTAGGAATGCTATGGTTGCATCTTGCTATAGGACAGAAGATTGTCGATATAAATACCATGGAGAATTAGGACACACAGTGTGCGATCTATGGAGAAACGGGGCAAAAGATTTTGTTAAATGGGCAATAAAAAATGGATATAAAGATGGTGATGGGGTCTTTTTAAAAGATGGAAAAACAACGTATTCTCCACAAAACTGTTTCGTTATGTGTAAATCAGAATTTTTCAAAAAACATAACTCCAAAACTATCGAATGGAATGGAAAATGCAAATCAATCACAGAATGGGCCAATGAATTTGGATGTAGTATATCTTGCCTTTCAGTGAGACTAAAAAAATATAAAAAATATGGCTTAGATAAGATTATGGACTTGAATTGGGTTCCAGAAAGGAAGCAATTCTATGGAACAGAGCATTTGGAAGGAGATATCGTTAGACTCTATAAAGAAGGAAAAACATATTTTGAAATAGGTCAAGAGTTAAGGATCTCTTCTTCTACTGTTGGAAGATTTCTTAGAAAGAACAACGTAAAAATACGACCAGCCAAATGCAGGTCCGCGTTATAAAATACATAAGGGAAAACCAGGAACAAACATGTGCGCTGAATGCGAAGTGAAAAAGGAAAGTTGGCCCCCTAAGATCATCTAGGTGTAGAAAATGATTGAACTAGGCCAAGCCTCTAGGAGGAGTTCTTAATTTATTCTTACTAACTTGATTCATACCAAATCCATCAACGATCTTACCAAGCTTATTCCTAACTCCAGTTCCATAATAATCACCCATACCTTTCTTGGCATTGGATGTGTGCGCATTCTTAAGAGGCTTTGGTGCTTTTAATGGTTTCATTCTTGAATATCCAATGGATAATTTCTTATTGGTATCTGGCTCACCTGCATAGTATCAACACGACCCTGAGGTAATACATCTACCTTTTGCTTGGGATTTCCTTTATGTCCTACTGGCTGCTTAAACCCCACGCCATAATGGGAACCCGCGTTAACATAGCAGCTACTGCGCTCATCATAAGGAGGCTGTCTAAAGTCAAAAGGGGACTCTTTTACTGACTTTGGTGTCTTAGGCCCTATAGGGTCTTTAAATCCTGTCTTCATAATTCTCCTTTAAAGGGTGATCGGCTCACATGCTAAAGCCGATCACACCACTAGTTTCTAGTTCCTGCTTTATGCGGATATTTTTTTATTTGAGCTTTAGAAGCCATTTGTTGAGACTTAATAGCCTCAGACGTGTCTTCGTATTTGCTCAATTCTCCTGCACCTTCTGCAGAACTTTCACTCTTTAGTTTAACACCCATTGGGAATACTGTTCCGCTTGAACCTTTTCCCACCCATGATGAATGATCATCTATTCTTCTTCCTGCCATTTTAAACCGCCATTTGTTGTGCCATTTCTGGCTCTTGTTCACCAAAACCCGAAGACATGCCACGAGGCTGCCCCCCTCCACCCATTATACTTATTTTAAAATCATTTGCAAGGGCCGATCTCTTAGCATCATGCCTTTCGTTGTCTTCTTTCTGCTCTTGCATATAATCAAAGTTTTGTATTTCACTCATCTTAAGAGCCGTCTCAATTTCTCCGTATTTAGCTATCACATCAATGAGTTTTTCTAAGGATTCCATTTTAGCTTTAGTTGCCATGGCTCTGTTTTGTGTAATCTCGCTTAATCTCTCTTCAAAAAGGCCTATGTCAGCTTCAGCGCGACCATGTCTCTCCCTGGCTGTTGCGAGGTTAGACGACACCTTAGAGTACAACTCACGCAATCTAGCATCTTCAAATGCATGTTGAATATCTTGAGTCTCTTGCTGAACCGCTGCTGCTTGCTGTTCCTGCTGTTGCAGATATTGAATAGCCTCAGCCTTACCAGTGATGTTTAACTTCGGAACAATCATTGATGGCGGGAACACCTCACGACCAAACGCCTGATTCATATCCATCATCTGCTGTGCTTGTAGGTTTTGTTGTGTTGGAGTTAAGTCGCTTTCCTCAACAATCACCTGGAATTTAGAGAAAACTTTGCTGTAAAAATAGGGTGATGGTTCCTCACCAATTAAAAGCGCTATCTTTTCAGCATTCCAATTATTAAGCACAACTTGTAGCAACCGCTCACCAAGTAATTTATCTGAGAAGTCCCACTGGTCGAAATACTTTTGGAATACCATTAGATTGGCAGCTTGCTTTAGAAGAACCGTAAGGCTAGATGTCTGCTTGTCTTGCTGCCCACTCCAGTTCTCCATGTTGATGCCAGATGTGTTGTAGATAAGATCTGCCATCTGTTGGGCTAAAGCCAGATCAGACTCCGGCACCGCGCTTGGCAATATCTTCTCAACATCTGTAAGTTCATAACCGTGGTTGATGATCACATCCCAACCTTGACCCGCTTTCTTCAAGTTATCTTCGTTGGCAACAGCACCTATCTTTCGCTTCCAGCCCGCATTTATCGTAGCTGCTGCGATATCATTATTCTGTATCACTTTGTAGTTAAACAAGAATTGAGGGTCTCTCATTGTGCGGACTAATGACCTCACGCGCAAATCCCAGTAATTAATATGAGGTTCATAATTCCAAAAGTAGGGGATGAAAGGGCACCCATCAAACCCAAGAGGGTTCTCGCCTTGGTACATCAACTGATCGTTCAATACAACAGCGAGCTTCCAACAAGGAACTTCAACCTCCACAACTTCCATATCAGGGATGTTATATAGGATCTGTTCCAGGTTCTCTTCTCCACCAGAAAAATCAAAGAATTGATTCCTTGTTTTACTGTAGAGTCTCTTTTTTTTACGACGCCATTTATACCACACATAACTCAAAACCATTAAATCGTTACGAGCCATATTGTAATTTTCGGGCAAGAAGTAAAAACTCCCATATCGTTGGGGTGACCCAGACATGGGAGTGATAGCCGCAGTCTTTTCGGGGAACCTATCCTCGGCTTCTTTTTTGCTTATGTATTCCTGACACCACACAAACTGTGCATCTGACATGTCAGGAGATCTAAAATAAGGGTCAACAAGGAATGAATTATACTCCCATACTTTTACTTTTAACTCTCCTTGTGCCTGGTCATCGCCAGAAAAATCCAAATAGGGCTGCAATAACACCATGCCTGACACGGCCGAAAGTTCTTTGGCCTTGGATTTTTGCTCATGTATACAGCCCGAATTAGCAACATGCGTAATCAAACGCGTGTATTGATCTGTTGTCTGTGGATCAGCGCCTTCACATGGCACATAAGAAAAATTCTTTCTGTGCTGTCTCTCATAACCAGTGACCATGTTGATTGGCTGCTGAATCAGATTAAAGTAATACTGCTGATATGATGTTGTTGGACTGAAGTTAAAATATCTGTTGACAAATGTTTGCGCTCCAGCGTAGAAAAGAGTATCTATGTTGGATTGATTCCAGCGCGCCTGTTCAATAGGCTGAAACTTAGAGTAGAGGTTATCTAACCACTGTCTAACGTTGCCTTGCGATGGTTCTAGTGCATTGTCCCAAGGGGCAGAGTAGAAGGAAATAGCGCCTCCAAAAACAAAGTTTTGTCTTTAGATTTACCATACATAAAAGTTGTTAATGTATCAAGTAATACATTCAAGTATTTTTAATTGTAAAGTTTTATTTTTACGTTTATTCAATTTCTCTGGAAGCTCGAATAACTGCCTGTATGTTTTCTTTATGAATACGCACCAAGTTTTCGGTGTCTTTTTCCATTTCGTTGGCGTTTCCTAAGAAAACGTCATAGAAAAGATATGAGAAATAGTAGTTGTTTAATGCGCAAAGAAATATAGAAATTGGAAGATTGTTAGCTATTGGGTCTAAAATATCAGATATCTGTTCGGAAATCAACATTAGTTCATGCTGTATATGATCAGGAAGCGCATCAAAATATGGGTTTCCATTTTCGTCTTTTTTATACATTAATTTTAATACCTTCTTGTAGGCGTATACTTATTTGCCATCCAATCAGCTTGTGCCTTCCTATCATGTTGTCCATCATACACAGATATCTTGTGTGTATAGGCAACATATCTCGCAGCATCAAGGCAGTGGTCGTCTTTCTTCAATGGTACATCATAACCCTTTTCTGATTTCTTGGGATCCCATACATAAGACTCCATCTCGCGTATCATTGTCTCACAATCTTGACATATCATGATAGAGCCACGCTTGACTTCTGATACCATGTAGTTGATGCCATTAAACACGTCGTTGTTGGCATCTATTACTTGAAACCCTCTTCTTTGCAATTCCAATCTAAATGAAGCCGCGCTTGGGTCTATGTAGATCATCTTAACACCATAGGGCTCTAGGAATTGGACCACATCATCGGCATACTCTGCGTTGGTTTTTTGCCTCTCACGCTTCTTTGAGTCCCACACATATTCCTTTTCAAACCACCTTTGAACACCGGTCTGGTCATATCTACCGGTTGAAACCCCCATTAGCATACATGCAAAGTTATTGGATGTGCCGTAGTCAATACCAGCCACCCAATATTCAGCAGCTTTTGGGGGACGTTTCACAACGTAAGTCTGTCTGTCGAAGAAGTCAAAGATTGCGCCTTCTGCCAAACACCAAAGACCTAAATAATTGCGCTTATAGAATAGGCCCGTAAGGCTTTCGCGTATGCGCTTCTTATAGTCCTCACCAACAAAAGGATTGTCCTCTAACGTAAAGTGAAGAGCATAATAGTTAGGGTCTCCTGCATCTGCCTTATCTATCCAGTGCTTTATCTTATGGTTTGGATGAGATGGGTTCATGCTCGCAAAGCCCATGCTGTGGGGATTGCTAAGACGCGTATCAATCATGTCTATGATGCTTTCCGGATAAAGAGTCATCTCATCACAATATACAAGGCTGAATGTCTTACCTTGAAAGCTACCAATAGCGCCCTCATCTTTAGCCCCTAGCGTGGTGATAGTCTTGTCCCTAAACATCAATTGTCTTTTACCACTATACCATGTACAAAAAGGCTTAAAGATGGCAAATTGTGAAGTTTCGAAGATAAGACGAATTGCGTTTTGATATATGGTGTCGCTAGAGTGGCCCACCATGAATATTTGTGAATCTGGACATTCAGCAGCTGCCTGCATGAAGCGAAAGAGGGTGCCTATAGTTTTCCCTGTTCGTACTGAACCGTGCGCCAAATTCCAGTGCGCTGTTGAGTTAACCATGAAGCGCAGCTGTTTTTCAGAAAAGATGTCTTGCATTCTCAAACAATCAAACAAGTGTTATTTTCAATTCAACAAAAAAGGAAGTAAGATGAAAAAGTCTGATTTACCACCACATGTATTAAAAGAATACATGGCCAGTTTTAATCGTCTTATAAGTGTTATCAAACCTGTTTACGATGAGACTGAAAACACTTTTGCTTTCGTTAATGCTCTTATTCAGGCAGCCACGTTTTATTTAGTGACGAAAATGGAAATCGATGAAAACACTCCAGATAAGTTAGAAATGTCCTTGGAAGCCTTTAAGGGCGCAATAGACGAATGGATTCAAATAAGAAAAAACTGAAGGAGGAATAAATGAATCTACAACCAGTTGGAAAACTAATCTATGTAGAGATTGAAGAGATGCAACAACCCGAAGGGATTATTATCATGCCTAATCAGGTGCAGGAAATGATTTACGCTCATGTGTTGGCACGGGGTGAAAAGGTTGATATACCTATCAAGGTGGGCGACAAGATTATGATGAGACACCACGCAGGACAAAAGGTGCCAAATACTGATAATAAGATTCCACAAAGATTGATCAACGAGGTTGATGTTCTTGGTATAGTCAGCGCATAAAAAGGAGATTTGAATGGAGTTTAGCGATAGAGAGCTTTTTGGGTTTAAAGGTAGTGAAGAATTATATGAAAGGCTTGTAGGGGAGTTGGATGACATATTTGAGCGTTATCCTGTTAACTTGGTTTTATCCATTTTTATTGGGATTATTGCTACTATGGATGCCTCAGATGACACTAAGAAACAAATCCTTGGGGTGTTCAACAGTTTACTGGCTGTAGAAGATGAGGATGATGGTGTGGAGTGGAGTGTATAGAGCATGAGAAATAGAGCAAAATGCAGACTATGTGAATCTATCATCGAAAGCTTTCATGCAACTGATTATGTATCATGCAAATGTGGGCACATATCAGTGTCTGAGGGCCAAAACCTGGGATGTGGTGCTATTGACTTTTCCAACTTTATGCGGGTGGATGATGAGGGGAATGAGATTATTGTTAGAGAAGTCAATCAAAGTGCAAGAGATACAGAAAACCTTTCTGATATAAAAGAGATGGTAGATGAGCTTCACAGATTAGTAGATAATTTAGAGAGATTGCCTCAACATACCATGAGCAGGCCTGTGAATCATTATGACCTGTGCTCATCCCTTCTGTTGATAGGCGCAATCTTAAAGAAAGTTGTTAACCAGTTGCCTTAAAATGCTCATCATTTTTTTTAGACTGTTGTAACTCTTGTGCTTTTCTCAATTGATCCATCAGAAGGTTAAAGTTAGTTGCTGTCTCTGGAGTTATTGATACATCATTTGGTGACTCTGATTGGTTGAGTCTTTGCTTTCCTAGCCATATGAGAAGGGTGTTGTCGCCCTCTTTTGTCATCCCAAGGGCTTTTGCATACTGATGAGCACGCAATATAGCTTCTCCGTTTTGTTTCCTTTTTGAGGAAAACTCAGTAAAACTTACTCCGTATCTGGCCACAACTCTATCGTAAAAAGTGTTAGGGTGCATATCAAAATAGGCAGCAACTTCTGTTCCCAAACACCCAGCTGTAAGAAGATCATCTACCTTATCCCAATCTATTTCTTTTAAGGGTCTTCCATTTTCCGTGATAGTTTCCCGTCTTTTTGTTAGACGTCTGTCTGGTTTGCCTTCAGCGGTGAGCTTTTCAGATGTGTAAGGTTCATCTTCAATCATAGGCTATTTCTTATGCATTTTTTTAAGAGTCTCAGCTAAAACAGCGCGTTTACGTGTGGTTGGGTTCTTTGAGTGCTCGGCTTTTTTAAGCTTTGCTGCTGGGATGTTTTCTCCCTCTTTCACGTGAAGAGATTTACGTAACGCGCCTGGTTTCTTGATGGCACTTTGTATAAATTTCTTTTCCATTAGGTATTCCTTTTCTTCAACATAATTATAGAATAACTCACACATGACGACAAATTGTTCAAGGATTTCAACAAACTTTTTATCCTCTTTCATCATTGTTTTAACAAACTTAATTTGCCATTCAAGCTGCTCGTGTTTCATGCTGCTTTTTTTCTCTTTACTGCTTTTTTACCAGCATCTACAAGCTTATCGCGTTTTTTATCAGCTTTTTCTAAACTCTTTAATTCAGCAACTGCTTTTACTTTCTTGCCTTTTTTAACATCTTTTTCGATCTTTTTTATTTTCTTGTCCATGGAACATTCTCCTTTGTGTTGTGTTCAATTCTTTATTTAATGATGTGTTGCAAAAAAAGCAATAGTTTTTTATTGTCTCTTTTTTTCGTTGTGTTTAACTGTACAGTTGTGTTATTGTATGATTGTACAGCAAACAAGTACAGCGATTAACGCCAGCCGTGAAAGATCGATGGTAGCTAAAGCGGGGAAAGTTATGGGGTGCGCTAACATTAATTAATCGTGAAATTTAAGTGCTAAGACCGGGCAGATTAGATTATCGATTTAGATATAGGAGACTTAAGATGCTTTTTTTTGATGATGACGTTTACTGTCATGAAGAGTACAATTGTACAGCGTGTGAGCAAAAGGATTTCGTTTTAAAGGAAGCTGCGGCTGAAGTAAAGCGTCTTGTGGATGATTTGCATAAACTAACGCAAACGCATTCTGAGATTGAGCAGCGCTTGTTGGACAATCTGGAAAATGCGTGCCATATGCTTGGAATTCCTTTTGTGAATAAACCGACCATTAGGGGTAATTTTTAATGACAGATAAGGACAAAAAAGGGTATCAAATTTATATAACTGCGGAGGTTATGAAGAGGTTTAAGCACCTGTGTGTGGACAAAGGGATTAATGCAAGTCAAATGATAGAGAGTCTTATGTTAGAGGCTTTGGAAAAAAACAAACAAGGCCATAAGAAGTGATTAGTATTTGGTCTTGGGGCTTTTTGCGTCTGCTTTTCGTTTTATGCTTAAAGCTATCGCTACTGCTTGCTTTTGGGGTTTTCCTGATGACATCTCTGTTTTTATATTTTGGCTTACTGCTTTTTTTGATCCTGATTTCTTTAGTGGCATTTTTTCACCGAAGGGTTAATGTTTTAAAATCATAATTTAGAATCCGATTAGAAGGGGAGAAGAGTCTACCGAAGCCAGACCTAATTTTTTGTGCCCGGGTTCTGGTAGGCGTCCACATCCTACAAGGCATGATAGAAAAGCACAGGTAAGACATAATATCACAAAGATGCTTATGGCTATAAAGGCTTTTATTTCTGGAAGCATTAGGGGTGTGTTTTTTTTTGTCATATTTTACCTCTTTTTTTATTCCCATTCTTGAATGATAGGTCGCAGCTTTCGATTATTGAGCGAGAACCATTCTTTCTCAATAAGTTCGATTTTTTCTTCTGGATAGTATTTTTTAAATCTTTTGAGTTTTGTATGAGATCTTGCATCCATATATCCTTTCACTTCGACCCAATGGTGGGTGTTGTCTCTGTGTATGACTTTGAAGTCAGGCAGAAAGGAGCGGACGCCCCTTCTAATATTTTCATACCAAAATGTTTTGGGCTCGTGTTCCCAATCCACGATCTCTTGGTGCTTTTTGAGAAAGCTGAGGTATCGGGCGTAATTAGCTTCCCACTTGCTCCGGAAAAAAAAAGGCTTGCCTTCGACTTCTCTCCATCCGGCTTTTGATCTTATGATTTTCTTCTTTTTAATGAATTCGGCTGCAGTCATGCATTTCATGCTGTTTTCCTCCTGAAGCCAAGTTTTTTCAACAACTCCATAAATTTATTTTCAAAGTCATCTATTTCGTAATAAATCTGAATTGGATTTGAATTATTTACGCCTTTTTCTATACATACGCAATTTGATAATGCATTAATCGAGCAACCTTGTGGGTGAGTTAAAACTTTCTCGGCTTGCTTGGCTAGTTTTTTATTTTTCTCGGTAGCTTCTTTTTTTTGCATGGGAGATTTTGGTCTATCACATTCCGGAAGGCCGAGAAACCACTTTAAAGCTTGAGCAAGCGATTTTTTTAGGGTGGTCTGTGGGTTGGTGGCCCAGGATACCGCTTTTTCAATGTCGGGCTCGCTATAGCGTTTGCTGATCCAGTGCACATCGCTGGCTGGGATGTTTAGGGCGAGCAGAGACTTGGAGAGTTGGAATTTTATTGTTTCGGGGTTGGATGGTCTTTTAGATTGATCGTCTGATAATGCATGCTTCGTTGTATGAGTGCGGCTTGTTTTTTCTTGATCTAAAAAAGCAGCAGCGGAAGCCGGAGGCTTCACAATGGCCGGGGATTTTGTGCTCACTAATTTAACGATTGGAGCCATTTGCTGCTGCTGCTTTTTAGTATCTTTGTTTTTAGTATCTTTACCTTGTATACAATTTTCGTGTTCGGACTTTCGATAGTCAAGTTCTTGACTACGAGGTTCCTCTCGGAAAGACTGTATAAACTTTTCTTCATCTTTAAAAGCATACCAAAGTGTTTTGTCGAACTTATTCTTAGTAAAATTTCCTTTAATCAATACGCCAAATTCAACTAACTTATTAACGATCAACATTACTTGTTTTCTGTTTAAGTAAGGATAATGAGCCGCGATCTCTTCTTGTGACTGATACATCCATGTGCGTCCTTCACGAAAATTGCGATCGAGTCTTTTGTTGTGCGAAATCCAAAACATAAAGTGATTTATTAAAATTGCCTCATGTACGCCATAGAGAGAAGCTAGACGGACATCAAAAGAGTGATTTTGCGAAAAATGCTGTTGCGTATTATTGGTGCCGAGTGTATTCTGATATTGCATAGTTTACGTCCCTTAAACGAATTGGGGGGGTTCTTTATGTTACAACGTCAATATATTGACGTTGTGGGGGGTGCGCAAACACCCTCGGTTTAGTTCCGGTTTTGTGACAATATAGCCTTACCCTTTTGGTAGAGGTCTAGTTAAGGTCTAAATTGTCTTCTAACATGTGTTTTACCCGAAACGGGAAAAAAAATACAATGTGTTTTTAATTAAAAGGGGTCTAATGACCCCTTTCTTTTTTAAAAAAGATTTTTAAATGTCTTTTTTTTCGTAATATTTTATAATCATTTTCCATACATCAACTTTTTTGTCTGTTGCTATGTATATCTTATATGCTAGCCTAGCGCTGGGCACGAATTTTCCATGTCTAAGGTTTGATAAATGGTGTCTGGTTATTCCTAATTTCTCGGCAAATTCAAAGTCTAAAAAATCTTTGTTTTTTTTCTTTTCATAAAATAAAAATTCATCTAAATCCATATCAAAACTCCTCGATTGACGCTGATAGTTTATATTAATAAAACAAACAAGTCAACCAGGTAAAAAAGGTTTGTGGTGTATCAACTGGTTGACATATATTATCAATCCTGTTATATTGGAATCGTTCGAATGGAACATACAACAAAACAACAATCAAGAAAAGGAGAGTTCAGATGAGCTTTTTACCAGACAACTACCAAGCACCAAAAACAAGCAGTTACTACATGAAATTGCAAGAGGGTGAAAATAGAATAAGAATCATGAGCAAGCCGGTTTTCGGATGGGAAGATTGGCAAAACAACAAACCAGTGCGTTATGCAATGGATAAGAAGCCACTTAAGGCTTTTGATCCAAAGAAGCCGGTTAAACACTTCTGGGCTTTCGTAGTATTCAATTACCAGGAAGAGCAAATACAAATCATGCATGTAACACAAGCAACTATCAGAAAAAGCATAGAGTCTCTGTGTAACGATAAGGATTGGGGTTCTCCATTTGCATATGATATAAAGATTATGAAGACTGGTGAGGGGGTCGACACTGAATATTCAGTTAACCCTGTGCCTCATAAACCATTAGATCCTTATCTAATGACTATGTTTAATGAAAGACCGTGCAATTTGAATGCGCTGTTTGATAACTCCGATCCATTTTCACCTGAATGGGGGAAAGAGCTGATAACAAAACTAGCAAATGCTGAGGAGTCAAAAGAGACCGAATCAAAGATTGTGAGTATTAATACACTTAACACAATCACTGAAAAACAAGCTGAAGAATTGTCGGCGATTATCGCAGAGTGTTCAGATGTATATGTGGATTCTGTGCATAATTTCATGAAGAAGCAGAACATTGCTTCTTATTCCGCATTACCACCAGAAGTGCACTCCAAGATATTGGAAAGGGCGCTAAAGGAAAGGGAAGCGTTTAAAGAGGGTAAGAAGATCAACAAGGTAGAGAAGACACCTAAGGAGAAATTAGATGAGCTCTTTTAGTTTAGTCAACTTAGAACAAGGAACACAAGAGTGGCATGATTTTCGTAGAAACCACATAGGGGCAAGTGATGCCCCTGTGGTTATGAATAAAAGCCCTTGGAAAACGCGCCATATGTTGTGGCAAGAAAAGGTGGGACTTGTTCAACCTATGATGAAAACAACAAAACGCATGCAAGAGGGGCTGGATATTGAGCCAGAAGCTCGGGAATTCTTTAAAAAACTAGTCGGTGTAGAGGTGTTTCCTGCGGTGGCTGTAAGCAATGAACATGCATTCATGTCAGCAAGTTATGATGGATTGTCTGAAGACGGTGAAGTCATGCTGGAGATTAAGAATGTAAACGCTGAGGATCACCAGAGAGCTAAAGATGGTAAAGTTCCAGATAAGTATCTGTATCAAGTTGCTCAACACCTTGGGGTTAATAAAAAGGCGGACATTGTTCATTATTTGAGCTATAAGAGCGCTAAGGATTATGCTCTCGTAGAGTTTCGTAGGGGCAATCATTCTGGTGAAATTGACGCACTCATTGAAGAAAACATAAAGTTTTGGGATTGTGTTGATAAGCTAGAAGAGCCTGAGTTAGACCAGAAGGATATTGAGTTTATGGATTCCATAGAATGGAATTTAACTGCTGAAGAATATTTATCAGTGATGCGTGAGCTAAAAGAGTTGGAGAAAAAAGAGAAGGCATATCGTCAAGATTTGA
>Ga0105092_10000526_pt1 | contig 20016 bp, 30 predicted proteins | sample PPLLak2March2015_FD_87021 | JGI IMG/M metagenome (GOLD analysis project Ga0105092, IMG submission 87021) | Freshwater sediment microbial communities from Prairie Pothole Lake near Jamestown, North Dakota, USA - PPLs Lake P7 Core (1) Depth... | ecosystem: Environmental > Aquatic > Freshwater >... | reverse complement strand
TTCAGAAGGTCTCGTAAAAAAGGTCCTTATTTGGTCGCTGTAGATAGGCAATAAATAATCTACTGCTACAAGTGGTGCGAAGTCTGAAACTCTTGCTTTGCCAAACATACCCTCATTTTTATAAGGCCCCTCTATCTTTTGAAGCTCTGACTCAATATCTTCGACAGGGTTTTTAAGTCCTTCTTTTCCGAGAGAGTTATCTTTAAGAATGCTCCAGCACTTCAAAAATATGGCAAAAATTGTATTTCCAAAACCATGAAAATAGCGTGCTCTGTCTATTTCTATCCGGTTCATGAGTTCTAATGCTCTTTCGTTACCCGGGCACCAATCTTCAGCAGATACTATATCTGGCATAAATAATTATGTAATAGTAATATTTAAATTCACCTAAACCCCCTTGCTCCCTCCACCCCCTTCCTCAAACTATACTCCGTACCTGAAAATTCCAGATTAAAATCCTTTTCCATTTCATCAAAAACCGAATTAAGATGGCAACCTTTCTGGATGCCAATTATCTTCCTGCTGTTTTCCTCGAAGAAAACCAACGGATGGCTTTTACAGCAGGCAGGCCTTCTCGAATCTTTATGCACTTTGCACAATCGGGTCGAATTGTCAAAAAATGGACAGTTTCTGTGGACATAGAGAGCAATTGTAAAGTCTGGGCTTACCTTTCGAGCATTCTCCGAACCTGCAAGTGTCGCTATATTTTCCGGAATCTGGATCAAGGAGGGCTGTTCTATCAGGCCGCCGTCCTTATTAAGAATAGTTCTTTTTGCTGACAAGGCGGGCAGCTTATTATACCAGTTAAGGACAGTTTCCTTGTTAAGTTTTTCCCAGGTGTAAAAGCTAAGACCCGATTCAAGAAAAAGTCCCATATCATCGTCTGAAGTAAGAGTAATGATATGCCTCGTGCCGCTGCAACATGGGCTATGGCAGTTTGGGCAGTGTCTGGCAAAAACGCTGTCAAACCAACTGCTAAATTTATCCTCCATAATAACTCTCTTATTGCAATGACGTGGCAATTGAAGACTATTATTTTCTTGGGCGATGCCTGAATTCTTCACGCCTAACCAAAAGCTGCTCTATGTTCTTCACATAGGCATTTGAGGCGGATCTTAGTTCACGCTTATATTCATAGACTGCCTGATTGTCTCTTTGCTTAAGCTCTGTGCCTGCCGATTCAATCAGCTTATTGTAGCCTTTTTCCATAGCCACCTTAGCCCTCAAATAGCACTGCTCTACATCGGCTTCAGATAAGATTCCCGCAGCCTCACCCATTTGAAGGTATCTAAGATATTCCTCTGTCTTTGAAAAATCCCCTCCTTCAAACATCGATTCATCCTTCTTAAGTTCGCTTTTGCAATCCTGCACATTCATGTAGTTATAAGCTACTGAAGATTTATAAACATCATGCAATAAGAGGTATGCTTTCTTTTCTAAACAATCATTCTTATGCAGGAAAGGCTTCAAAAGCTCATTGCCAGAGCGGGGATATGTTCAAGGAGAAACGCTGAAGAGCTGATTCTCCAGGGCAGAGTCAAGGTTAATGGAGTTAAAGCCACAATTGGGCAGAAAGCAGACCCAAAGACAGATGAAATCACAGTTGACCGCAAATCCCTCCATTTCCAGAAAAAAAGGTACTTTTTGCTCTATAAGCCTAAAGGCTATGTCACGACCATGAAAGACGAATTCCATAGACCCTGTGTTAATGACCTTTTGGAAACACTGAAGATAAGGGAGAAGCTTTTCACAGTTGGCCGGCTTGATTATGATTCTGAAGGCCTGATGATTGCCACAAACGACGGGGAGCTTGCGAATAAAATCGCCCACCCAAAGTTTGAAGTCCAAAAGACTTATCGGGTGGTTTTGGGTAAACCCTTTTCAGACAGAAGCCAGATGCGCATTAAAAATGGCGTGGTGATTGAAGAAAAAGAAGTGAAAGTTTCGGATTTGCTGATACATGAAGACCCAAAGGTTATTGAGCTTACCATTCACGAGGGAAGAAACAGGATTGTCAGAAAATTGATGGAAAAGCTCGGCTATAAAGTCATGAGGCTTATTCGGACCAACATCGGGGAGCTTGGAGTTACTGGCCTAAGAGAAGGGCAGTTCAAAGAAGTTACTAGGGAAATTATTGAGGCTGGAGTCAAGGCGAAGAAAAAGCCTACAAAAATCGAGAAGCCAGCAAAAAACAAAGAAAGGGCAACTGATGAACCTAAAGAGAAGAAAAAGAGATTTGAAAGAAAGGAAGGGCCTCTGTCAAAAAGCCAGTTGAAACGGAAGGCTGAGAGGCAGAATAGGTATAGAGAGAAGTACGGGAAGAGATAGAACGCGACTATTGTTCTATTATTTTCTTAAACTCCTCCACACCAATCGCCTTTCCTCCATTTTTATCCACCCAGTTTTTCAATTTCCTGTCCTCGGTCACAAGAATTATTCCCTTCCTGATTGTGTCTTCCCCGATTAAAGCGTCCTGGGTGTGCTTGTCGTTTCCTTTCTGCAGGCTCTCAAAAATCTTTCCGCGGCTCTTTTTTGTTGGTTCCAGTAAGATGGGCTTAAGGGAGTTTACCGCCAAGAGAAGTTTCTTTCTTCTGGTGGCGTCTAAGCAGCAATTCAATTCGTGAATCTGGACGGTTGTGATATGGTAATCGATTCTCTTAAGCGACGCCTTAATTTTCTCCAATGGAATCTCACCATCAATAATCTTGTCATAGATATGCGTGTCCAGGAGAATTTTTATTTTTTCCTTTGCCATATTCATAAAGGGTTCGTAAAATAATAGTTATACGCAATTGCGAGTCCGCCCACGACTTTAAATCTATTATCACTAAACAATTATTATGAAGATAACCGTAAATGATGCGCATTGTCATTATGGCAATGAAAGCTTGATGGGTCGAATTGAAAGAGGGACAATCCACTCCAATAACCCTTACGAGAAGATTAGAAGAGATTTAGACACCTATGAAATACAGAATCAGGTATTATTTGCCCAACCTTGTCCTAGTAGCACCGTGGGCTACATTAAAGGAACCTTATGGGCACTCCCAAGAGGACTTTATAGTGGACTCCAACAGTTCAGAGATAATTTTCTGGAATGGCCTCTTGGCAAGTCAAATACTGATGAGTCAAAAATATTCTTTGGAAATGTTGACTATAGCCGAGCAAATAGAGAGATTTGCAGACTTGAAGATTCCAGAATAAAATTTGTACCTTTTGTAAATTCTCATTTTAATCCGTCTGAACTTGAAGAATTTGGGGAAGTTGAGGGGGTGAAATTCTATGAACCTTATGGCGACATACCAGATGAGCTTTTGAAATATCTTAATGAAAGAGAAATGAACTTGGTAATACATTTGAGCTTGGACAAGGAACCAGAATCCATCTTAGGGCTTGTGGAGAAAAATGACGGAATCACATTTCAATTAGCTCATTGGGCCATAGGTTCTCCAAAGATAATGGACGCCTTGGAAGAATATTCCAATCTTTTTATAGATACCGCGGCCTCATCAGCTGACATCTATAGTACTTATTTCAAAGTACCTTTCAAAAAAATTGCACAGGAACATCCTGACAAAATACTTTTTGGTTCTGATGAACCCTGGACTACTTTAGGAAAAGAGATAGGATATATGAGAAGTCTTGGCTTAGATAAAACTGACTTGGAGAAGATAATGTATTCAAACTACTATCAACTCTGGAAATAACGCGGGGCAGACTCGCAACTTTCTTGCTTCGGATTGAACCTATCAGCTAAGTCAGTTAAATGCACATAATGGGAATTTAGCGGTTCATCCAAGTTCCATCTGTTAACTAAGTGCCACCTAAAACAATCCTTTCTTTTGAGGATGCTTGTTCTTTTCTGCGAAAATGTAGCTCAAAAATGTGTAAACTAATTTTGCCGCCAAAAAGTCCGGGGCTTTGTTTGCGGGGTTAGGCGCGAGCTCTACGACATCAAAACCAACAATCTCTCTTTTTTCGCTGAGCTTTTTCAAAAATTCGGTCACTTTATACCAGTCAATGCCGCCAGGCTCAGGAGTTCCTACTGATGGCATGGTCCCATTATCAAAAATATCCAGGTCGATTGTGACATAGACTTTCTTTCCCATCTTGCTGATTGCCTTATCCATCCAGTCATCTTTATTGTGGATATCTTTAGCGTAAAATACCTTATCAGGCGCCATAGTTGGAAGCTCTGAATTATCAAGGCTCCTGATTCCAATCTGCACAATAGGCGCAATTTCCTTTGCTCTAGCCATGACGCAGGCATGATTGAATTTATCTCCTTCAAACTCATCTCTCATGTCGGCATGGGCATCAAGCTGGACTACTGTGAGGTCTTCTTTCTTTTCCTTATGCGCCCAGATTGCTCCAATGCTTACAGTGTGCTCGCCTCCGAGAACGACAACAAATTTTCCCTGCTTGATTAGTTCCTCGACTTTTGCTTCAACCGCTTCAACGATTTCTTTGGAAGTTTGAGCAGTGATGGGAGCCATTGTGTGAATAATATTTTCATAAGTAAGGGCCTTTGTCTCGATATCATAAAGCTCCATAAACTGCGAGGCTTCAATAATTGCCTGCGGCCCTCTTTCAGAGCTTCTTGTCCAGGACCTGAGGTACTGGGTTGTGATATCAAAAGGAACTGGTATAATTACAATTTTAGCAGTTTCCAGGTCTGCAAAGTCGCCGGTGATTCCGGCAAAATTCATTTGAGTTGGCATAATATAATTTTAATTTCTAAAAAGCTTTGTTGCCTGGCTTTAATCAAACACTTCGATAGTTTTCTTACCTCCAACATAGCTTATCTTTAATGAAAAACTTCGGTTCAATTTTGAGCCATTAGTCAGCGTCTTTTTCCTGATAACTGAGCTGTCCAGACATTCCAAAGCCGTCCTTGAACCATCGAACACCAAGCTGCCAATTTCAGAACCACCTGAGAGAAGGGTTCTGCCAATATTCACTCCCCCTGAAGCCTCCAAAGAATCTATGTCAGAATTATATAGACTAAGTAACCCGATTTCAATATTTCCTTCAAGTAAAATCCTTCCAACCTCTGAACCAGAAAACTCCAAATAATCCACGCGAAATTTCTCGTAAGGGGTGCCGACAAGAATGTTCTTATCAATCTGTTCTGCTGATTGCTCAATTTGTCTTTTTTTATGCCATATCATCCATTCGCGCATCTTTGTATTTCCATCAACAAATATTCCCTTTGCCTTAGAGTTTGCAAGCCGAACCCCAGCAGGATTATATATTATTCCGGATTTTGCCCCATTCGATAATTCCACATATGCAGGAAATTCGTTCTCTCCCTGAAGCCTATATCCCTCTGAGGATACTAGCTCTGCAGGAAATGGCGCTCTAAGGTCGCCTACAGTTTTTCCATCTATTCTGGTGGGTTCCACCTTATAAAGCTGGCCCCGAATAGGCGCATAAACTACTCTCATAAGTAATTACTTAATAATACAAAATAAATTTCCATCAGTGGAGGAGTCAACTCAAAATTTATATTTCTTTCCTCTAAAGCCCAAGTGTTTTCCCAAACTTAAGTATTCTTCTGCTTCTAGCGGCGCAAAGCCACCTAGCTTCATTTGAGAGTTTAACTGTTGGTAAGTATATCTGGCGCTCTCCATATCGTGCGTTGCTAGTTCCCGGATAGATTGCAGTTCGGTTCCTATAGAAAGCCTGTCACGAGATTCAATTTCTGGTGTGAACGTACCGCAAGTAATCATTCTATCAGCAAATCTCATAATGCTCCGTAACTAAATTATCCCCAATTTAACGCCAATATCGCCAGCTGGGAACTCTGCGCCAAGCTTAATGATTGCCTTTTTCTCTCCTTTTCTGTCAATAAGTGTGTTTACCTTCTCGACTTTGACCTTGAATTCCTCCTCAAAGGATTTCTTGACCTCTGCCTGGGTGATTTTAAGGTTATTCAGCTTGAAAACAAGCTTATTTTCACTCTCTATCATTCTTACTGCCTTTTCGCTTGTAACCGGGTGTGCCACCAAAGACCAGAAGTCTACCATAATAGATAATGTAAAAGGTTAAAAAAGAGGTTACACACCTAAAGATAGAGTTCAATTGTTTCAAATAAACTAGGATGATTTTCCCTAAAGCCTTCTATTTTTTGCCTCAGAATATCATAGACGGGACTATCGACATGCCGGTAAATTCCCACCAAGCTGTCGGTTAAGCCCAGGCCAAGAAACGCATATCCTTCGGGAACACCCTTATTCATCAAGTCTAAGCCAAAAAACATCATTACTGCTCCACGAATTTCATGGTCTAATGGATATGGAGGAAGTATTGCATTTTTCAGGACAGGATAATTCTCTTTAACCGCTAAAAAATACTCACTTTCCTTCAAATTCATTAAGAAATATGCCTTTTGAAAATAAAGGTTCATTGGTTTACCTCTAACTGCGATTCAAGACTCTGATTAAAAATAAATCAAATAAAAATCAAAAAATAGAACCTATTACTTTTTGTTCTTGTATGCGAAGTATGCGGCTGCAATTGCAACAACTGCGCCGATTCCTGCTACAAGGTAATTAACTTGGGTGTAGCCGTAAACAGCGACCACTGCGAAAACTACCGCAACGATTGCCATGGCCTTCCAGTTATTTACCATTCCTTTTAGGTTCGATACGAATCCATTTGTGTTCTTTGACATATTTGTTACCTAAATATAGTTAATTTATAAGTATAAATAGATGTTTTGCTACTTTTATGGGGTTATTATTTTAGTTGTTAGCTTCATTCACACAATTTTAATCTGTAGAATACTATCGGAATGTCATCTCCTAATCTTTCGTGTTTTCTAATCACATAACTCAACTCTTCCTCCCTAGTCTCAGGAATAAAACCTACACAAGTTGCAGGGCCTGAACTGGCCATATTGATATACGTCCCGATTTTACCATAATTTGCAGCATAGCCCAGAACAATCATGCCACTAACTTTTCCTTCTTTGTCTTTGGCCTCTTGGATAACACAATCAACTGCACCAATAAAATAGTCTGTAGGCAGATCTAGCTCATAGTTCCCATTACCCAAAACATCCCTAAGTTGCGGCTCTGCTATTCTTCGAGGAATAATCAGTTCCTGTGGAGTGGGCAATTGAGGGAGTTCCTCATTATCTTGACCAAGCTCGGCATTATATGATTTTATAAGTATTTTCTCTGGATAAGGGCCAGGTTCTCTTTTGTCAAGATGGTCAAAAAGAGATTTAAAGCAGCGTTCTTTTCCAGAGCTGAGGATGCGCCTTGCCTCTTCTGGATATTTATCTCTATCTATCAGAGCATAAGCTTCGAAAGTTTCATGGAAATCCTTATAGACGTTATACATGTTTGTCACTTAATATAATCACTATTTAATTATAAATATCTACCTCAGCTTATTAATCTCTTCAATTGCTGATTTTGTCCAGATAGTAAGCCTTCCTGCATGTGATCCTGGAGCCAAAAGCTCAGTGTTGAGCTGGTTAGCTATTGCAATATCAAGACCTGCAATGTTTCTTGCAGCCTTCTGAAGTGCGCACTTCTTTGAAACAATCACAAGTGGGCCTTTCTTTTTCCTATAAGGCCTTCCTCTGGCTTTTCCGAGGCCAGCTCTGATTTTCTTTTCTTTTGACCTTTCTAATTCTGCCTTTAATCCTAGAGCAACCAAAGCGGCATTGACCTCTTTTGTTGTCTTGAGACCTTCAAAATCATCAACAAAGACCAAAGGAACTTCCTTTATTCCTTCGACTTTATGGCCTCTTTCTACGACAAGTTCCTTGTTTGTAGAAGCAGCAATAGCTGACAGAAGCGCTAATTTCTTCTCTTTCTTGTTCAAATCTTTGCTCCAGTCCCTTTCTGCCATAGGAGGGTGGCATTCCCTACCCTTTGTAGCCTGAGGGACAAATCTGGCGGCGAAAAGCTGTGGGCCTTCACCGTGGATTCTTGCCATTCTTGCCATTTCCCTCTTAGCCATCTTTGCCCTTCCATAAACATGGGAAGAACCGTGGTAGTGGGCTGATGTCCTCTTTCCTGCCATTGGGTCAGCGCCGTATTTTTTCCTTTTGTTGGATTGCTGTGAAATAACGACCTTTGAGATTAAATCCTCTCTAAGAGGGATGCTAAAAACCTCTCCAAGCTTGACTGTTCCAACTTTCTCGCCCTTGAGGGAATAAACGTTAACCATAAACTAGCTTAATAAAAATTAAAATAGGCGTGCAATTGGAATAAAGAAAGATAGTATGGCAGAAACCTCCACGATAGTTCTATTTAAAATAGTTATTGATTTAATCCTTCAAAAGTTTATTCGGTTAGGGCTGCACACCTATATATCATGGATTCTCCGTATCAACATATCCTCCAGGACCTATTCCGTCTGTAACAGTTACCGAGTATATGCCATCTCCGCTAGAGGAGCTGGCCCCAGAAGCAAAATCTGGCATTTCCTTGAGTTTTTCTAACCAAGGATTATTTTCACCTGCACTCATGCCATTTCCAACTGCATCGCAGTTACTTAGGGCTAACGGTTCTTTCAATCCCCCCAAATCAGAAACAAGTCCTGAAAGATAATGCTTATCTACTGGACTTAACTGACCATCCCCAATAAGGGTATCATAAGACTGCATTGCTCCATATACAGATTCTCTGCTCAGAACAAGCTCCTTTGCAGCATATGCACTATCAAGATACTGGACTGCTAGAGTGCCCTCTTCAGTTAACCGGGCACCCAATCCTCCATCTCCACTAACATCAATTGCCCCACCTAAATAGGCATGGCTGTCAAGGGCTTCCTTCAAAGCACCCCAATTTATATCTGCCACAATTGAGTCAACATGTTCTATAGCAGGCACATCAACTAAATCCAAGGTATGCAAGTCGCTAATAGGGCTTGTGTCTAAATGCCCGGCAGCAGCTTTGCCAATAAAAGCAAGCGGAACCAGCAAGGCATATGCAGGTAAAACTCTGCCTTGGGGAAGTTTTATGTCTGAAAAATATAATTTTGATTGCTTAATCAGTCCATCGTTAATTAATCCTCCTGCCTTTTCAGCATAGTGAGTTACTGCTTCTTTCACCCTGTCAAAATAAGTTTGCTCCATAATTAACCTAATTAGTTTAAATTACTTCTATTTAGTTAAAATAGATCTGCCAACCCTAGAATGCTTTCCGTGATTATCAACGCAGAAACTCTCAATAAATATGTTTTAAGAAAAACTGCTTTAATTATGCGGGGGTCGCCAAGTCCGGTCAGAAACTCCAAGAAGTAACAAGCCTATCGAGCCCAAAGGGCGAAGATAGGATAGATGATGGAACTTTTTGAAGTTCCCAGAAAAAGGCGCAAGGCTTAGGTGTCATGAACTGACACTGAAGGTGCGAAGCTCAGAAGATTGGCTAAGATACCTTGTGGGTACGCGTATTTCTTCAAGGAAATCACAGCAAAAGAAAAACGCGCCACAATAGTCCCTACGTGAGTTCGAAGTCAGGCTTTCTTTCTAGAAGAAAGAACGCCCAATACCTCTAAGAAAGACAAAATTCGAAAATCTCACCTCCCGCATTATTTTTAAAACTCAGTAGAATTTCTCATCCTATATCCTCTCACAATAAACCCTGCTGAAGCGCCCAAAAAACAGCAAGCTGGGCCTGCCAGGGGGTCCGTTTGAGATATGAGGTGAAAGTAATCTCTTGCATAATCCACCCCCAAACCCAAAACAAATCCCTGCATTAGCGGCCCAGCCAGCATTTCAGTTCCACGCTGCTTTAGGATGCCTGTGGAGGTTAATGCTGCCCCAAGAATAAACGTTCCTGTGTAGTATGCATTCTCCAAAGTTCCTGGAGACAAATTCGTCAAATAATCTATGCTAACCCTAGAGTAAGATAGCATGGGTTATTATATCTGCCAAAACATGAAAAGTACTCGAATATATCTCTTTTATTATATTTAACAACATTTATGAGACCTGAGATTGATTTGATACCAATGGATGATATTAATGAAACTGTTGTTGAAGAACTCAAGAAAATGCTCAAAGAGAAAGGCTGCATTGTCAGGATGTATGCCCGAGCGCATAGCCCAAAAACATCAGTTAACCTTTACAGAAAGCAAAATAACGTCGATGTTGTGGTTGATGCATTAAGCGACTTATCGGGAAAAATAATCGCAGTTACAGACAAGGACCTTTACACAAACAAGCTTAATTTTACTTTTCACCAAGCCGAAAAAGGCCGTCCTTCTGTAATCTCTACGTTCCGGCTGAGGCCAGAGTTTTACCAGGAAAAGGGAGGGGAAACTGTCGTTTTGGACCGGCTTTTGAAAGAAGTCCTTTTCTGCGTTGGCAAGATGGGTGGCATGAAAGACTGCCCAAACCCAAGGTGCATCATGCATAGGGCAAATTCTGCAAGGGACATGGATTTTAAATTAGTTGAATTTTGCAAGGACTGCAAGATAAATAACGTAATTGAAAGCAATAGATTATGAAAGCGAAAAAAGACTCTGGGAAAACTGATAAAGCCGAAGCTATGGATGAAGAAAGCTGCGAACCAGTTTCTGAGGAGTCTGAGAGAGAATTTGAAGACGAAACTGAAGACTCGGGAGATGATGAAGATTTTGGTGATGAGGGTAATGACCGTGGGAAAAATAATCAGGATTTGCTTCAGGAAGTTTTTGCCAGAGCGCCAAAGAAAGTCTATGTAGGAACTTTGCAGGAAAATAAGGTTTATGTCTGGAACAAGCAGGAAGCCGAGGAGATTTATGATCTGGGCTGCTTTGGAAAAGTAATAGATGATAAGAACGAATTGTCCCTCGAAGAAGCTCTTTTGATAATGAAGCGAAACAAGCTGAAAATCATAAAGAATGATAAGGAAATGACTGCCGAAGAATTCTACAAATACGCCTGCTCGCAGGATAAAGAGTTTTCCTGGAAATATTCTGTTTACGAGGAGCTTAGAGGCCGCGGTCTTCTAGTTAGGACAGGCTTTAAGTTTGGCACACACTTTCGGGTTTACGGCAGAGGCGTTAAATTGAAGAGAGGTCCAAAATCCGTAAAAGAGCATACAAAGTGGATAGTTCACGCAATCCCTGAGAATTACACCTGCTCATTCCCGGAACTATCAAGGGCAGTAAGGCTTGCCCACAACATCAGGGCAAAGATGCTTTGGGCATTGGTTGATGATGAAGGAGATGTGACCTATTACGAGGTTTTGAGAAAGACGCCTTAGGCGTAATTGATAATTATGGCTCTGGATTTGATGAGTTTATTGCAAAATACACTTCTATTTTTTGGGTCTGCGGGAATAATTGCATGGCTCATTAGGTCAATAATCAAAAGCTATCTGGATAAAGACCTTGAAGCCTACAAAGCAAAACTGAAACAGGAAACTATAAGATTTTCAAAACTCTATGGAACTAGGGCAGAAGTAATCGCTAAACTATATTCGAAATTAGCAAACCTTAAGGAAGATATATCTATGTGCTATGTTAAAAATTCAGGAAAGACCAATAAAGAGATTATATTGAAAGCTAACAATAGATTGAGTGATGTCAATAAATTCTATAGTGAGAATAAACTCTACTTCACCAAAAAACAGTGTATGTTAGTAGAGAATATGATAATCTCCTGCAGAAAGGTGAACTTTAGTGAGTCAGCAAAATATCTCAAATCTCAAGGAGATGATATTTCCACTAAAGAAGAAGAAAATATTCTTGACAAAAATGTGACCGAAGAGATGATATTTGGAATGATTCACCCAATCATGGAACAATTAGAGAAAGACTTCAGAGAGATTCTTGGCATAGAATAATAATCTTCAAATACCTCCCCCGCTAATTAATTGATGGACTTCTTCAAAACAATTGAAAACCGCCATTCAATCAGAGCATTTACTCCAGAGCTTATTGAAGATGAAAAACTCGAAAAAATCCTTGAGGCGATTAATCTTGCGCCGTCTGCTGGAAATCTTCAGGCATACGAAGTCGTTCTGGTTAAAGACGCTGTGCAGAAGAAAAAGCTGGTTGAGGCCTGCATGGGCCAGAGCTTTATCGCCGCTGCGCCGGTGGTCCTTGTTTTCTGCGCAAATCCTGAAAGGGCATCGAGATATGGCGAAAGGGGAAAAGACTTGTATTCTATACAGGACGCGACAATTGCTTGCACTCACGCACACCTTGCGGCTGCATCCCTTGGCTTAGGATCATGCTGGATTGGCGCTTTTGACCCGAAAAAGGTCTCTGAGATTATTGGCGCGCCTTTTGGCTTGGAGGTTGTAGCAGTTTTGCCAATTGGTTATCCTGCTAAAGAGCCCAATCCCACAGGCAGGAGGAAATTGGGCGATTTGGTAAAAGAGGAGAAATTCTAAAGTTTTTAATCTATTTATGCCATCCGGCCTCGTAATTCTGGATAAGCCTTCTGGCCCAACAAGCTTTGACTGTGTCGAAAGAGTCGGGAAACTCTTTAAGGTAAAGAGGACCGGCCACACGGGAACCCTTGACCCAAAGGTCACTGGGGTCCTTTTGATTCTGGTTGGTGAGACAAGGAAACTAGCTCCGCTTTTTGAAAAGGCGGACAAAACTTACACGGGAATAATGCACATTCATGATGAAGTTACTGAAGACAAGCTTCTTGAGATAATTTACGAATTTACCGGGGATATTACACAATTGCCGCCACGGCTTTCCCGGGTAAAAAGAGTTGAGAGGCAAAGGACGATCCATTACATGAAACTGGACAAGCTTGAAGGAAATGACGCGACAATAACAATCCACTGCCAGCATGGAACTTATGTCCGAAAACTATTCCACGACATGGGCGAGAAATTAGGAACTGGTGCGCATATGAAGTACCTAAGAAGAATCGCCGCAGGAAAGTTTGGAATTGAAGAGATGGTCACAATTGAGGAGTTGGAGAAAAACCCCGAAAAATACTTGATTCCAAATGAAGTTATAATCGACCGATTAGGCACAAAGAAGCTAGTTCTTCCAAAGGAAATGGAAAAAGCGGTAGCAAATGGCGTTCCGGTTGTTCTGGAAAAACCAAAAGAATTCGCTGAAGGTGAGAAAATCGCGGTTTTTGTGGATGACCGATTAAGAGCGCTGGGGGTTGTAAAAGAGGGAAGAGTTTTGATGGAAAGAATAATTCTCATCTAGAAGAGATTGATTTAGAGTTAAATTATTATCGCATGATGATTATTATGAAATATATGGAATCACCCCGGGATTTTTCATACGTTGCATATCGCCAATTAGAAAATGATTTTAAATCCAGGCCGGATTATGAAGCAGATTCTAAAAAATATGATGCCTTGCTTGGAGAGTTCAGAAGAACTGTAGAAATTGCATATGAAAAAGCTTTTTTGGGGGATTTGATAACTCCAGAAGCCATGCTTGTAGTCGCAAAAAATCATACTCCTGGCGTAAATGACGAGTTTCTCAATGAAATAAAAACAGAACTCCTTACAATTGCGAATGGAATACTCTGGAGAGTCTACTTGGACTCGGCCAAACTAAGTAGCGAGTTTGGAAACTCTAAAATGACCCGAGGCGCGCTTGATACTGCCAAACTGCACGCAAATGCTTATGGAATACTTATTCCCCAGCAGGTTGAGGATGAACTAATGGGTGATGTTTATGAAAAAGAGTTTTGGGACAAAATTGAGGGTGCCAAAAGAAAAACTCCTGAAGGGGTTATTCATACCTTAGCAGAAGCTGAGAAAGACCTTTTGGAGGCGAAAAAGCTTAGCAGGCTCTTAGGAATAGAACTTTCAGATGACTTTAAGCGTCCCATACTTAAAGAGTCTTATTATAACGGGCTTTTGAAAAGCAATAATTCTGCGCGGGATTTTTTAGATAAAAAAGACTACGTGGGACTTAGGGATGAGCTGAAAAAGTCTGAAAAATATCTTGACGAACTGGAAAGTTGGGAAAATAATATGGGGGGCATGTAGAATATGTGTTGTTTGAGAAAGAAAAGCCAGAACCTGTTTTGGGGTATATTCCAATGGCAAAATAGACTTTCACTTCTTTAGGCCATACTGGGATGGGCTTTTCATATATGGATAGGATATAGACAGAATATCTTATTTCAGACCAGTTCAATCTTAAAGTATCAATTTTACCAGTATCAGCACTACGCAGATGCCAAAACCAGCAGCAAGGACAATTTCTGGCTTAACATTGATTCCTTCCTCGACCTCATCACTGTAGTTTATAAGACCTGCCATTGTCTGAGGCATCCTTTTCTTTTCCTGCGCCATAATAGATTAACTTTAATAAATTAGAAGCTTAGGTCCGATATTTAATCTTAAGCTGATAGTCCCACAAGCTTTTCTTCAGGCTGGCGCGTAAGGTTGACGCTGCATAGGTAAAGCCCAGAAGATGAGTCATAGGCTACGTCCAGTACAGGCAGGCAGTTCCCGCCAGCAAGATACTCTGAAATCGATTCATTGATCAATCGAAGCTTCTCATAAGCCATGTATGGAAAGACGCTTTCACTAAGAAGGTGATTTTTTAGCCGGCCTACTTCACCCGCCAGGTCAGTTATATACTCCAGACCCCTGCTAAGCTGAGAAACCTCATCCGAGATATAGCTATTTATTAGCTTCACAAGCGAATTCTCTGGAAAAATCCTGATCTTTCTTCTATTGATGGTGGTAGCATCAAGCTCAGTTATGAAGTAATCTTCCAGCTGGCGTATCCTCTCACCAAAAATGGCTGATTCGCTATAAAATAGGTCCCTGCACTCAGAGTAATATTCCTCTTCCATTGAAGCTTCACGGCTCCAGACGAGTTTCAACTCATCAGTTTTTACCCGTGAACCGCCTTCAGATTCTTTAGCTGATACCATGATATAGTATTAATCACTAAACCATAAGAAGTAAATTATTAATGCAGGAGGGCGGAATTCCCCTACCCTTTCTTTTAGAAACCTCATCACTTCGTGATGGGGTCCCTTTTCTGGTTTGAGAGAAAGGGCTGCTTCGAACCGCCGAACTTACTTAAAGACTGGATATCTCATGTCCCAAATCTTCCTTTCTTTGGGATTGCAACACTTTCTTTCGAGAAAGAAAGGGCTGCCTTGAGTCCAGCGCCTTTGACCAGGCTTGGCTACTCCTGCATAAGTCTATTTCCAGCTTTTCTTTAAAATAATAGTTATCTGATATATCTATGAAAAGACTTGCGGTTTTGCTTATTCTTTTGATTTTGCCGGGGGTTTTAGCCCAAACCGACTGCCCCTTTGGCGAAGTCAATTGCACCGGACAATGCGGCGGGTTTATTGACACAAATAATGATGGCCTATGCGACCTTTCAGTGGAAGAAGCCGTAGTTTTAGAAAGCCCTGCTTCCAGCACAGAAGCCGTGGCAGGAAATTCAACTGCCCAACTCACACCCGCCCAAAGCCAGGTTAGAAATTACAATCTTATTGCGTTGATATTGATATCCGCCATCCTTTACGGCTTGACCTATTTCCTTGTTAAAATGAAGAAAATCTCTATGATTCTCCACAGAAAAATCTGGAATATTGTTCTTCTCGTAAGTTTCCTGATTTCAGCGATTCTCGGATTATTGCTTGTCATTAGGATTAACTTTGGCTGGGCTCCAACACTACCATTCAGCCTGCTCTTCTGGCATGTCGAGACTGGGATTGTCATGACCATGATTGCAATATTCCATATTCTTTGGCATTGGCCGTATTTTAAGGCGCTTTTTGCGAGGAGAATGAAAAATTAGTCGATTTCAGCATATTTTTCTACGGAAACTGGCATATAGCCTCTGAGATAAAGTTCAGTGAGTAGCCTTCTTGGGTCTCCCTCTAACTCATATCTGTCAGTAATGTGGGCGGTATCAACGCAGCAAGCGTCGATATAGCTTACAACTGCTGAAGTGAAGATTCTGCGTTCTGGATTTATGTAGAATACTTCTCCCATAGGATTATCATCTCCTGCCAGGTTTCCAGCAGAAGGGATAAATATTGTCTGGTGTGTCCCATAGAAATTATGTGGCTCTCCAGTATTGCATAATATGTATATTGGCAGTCGTTCCGATTTTATGAAAAATATTACTCCCCCTCTCTTTGCAACCTCTTCTCCAGCAAAAGCCAGAGCTATGGGGTCTAATTCCTGACTTCTGCCGCATTCGTAAATCTCAAGTTTTTCTTTCATGTAATAGTTTGGAATAAATAGTAAAATACGGCCTTTGCGAAACTATGGCAGCAAGATTATACCTGTGCAACGGCAGCCCATCATGCTCCTCGAGATTACACTTAGATTTCGTATAATCTCCTTCTTTCATCTTCCATCCGCCATATTTTTCTATTAATTCTCTTCATTTTTCGCCCTGAAGGATAAAATCACATTATAGCCTCCGGGTTTTGTGTGCTACTATTCACTAATCAAAAGCTTGCAAATTATATTTAATAAAAGATAGTGATTTATGATAGCGCTTTATAATCCAGTGGTTTCAGTCACCGATTTTTTCAAACCCGATAAAGAATCCTATCGCCCAAAACCTAAGGATTCGATTCCTCTTGAAGGGCTTGAAATCTATCTTTCAAATAAATATGAAGAAGCCGCTAAGGTTTGCTGCAACCAAAGTGATGCGCTGAGTATTGATTTTGGAACAATTAACTATCCGAATTCTCCAATGATTGTGAGGTCACAGATATTGGAAAACTATCCTCCTGGAAGCTACCTCAAGATATCTTCCATGGGCATTCTTCAGGACAGCGGCTCTGATGCTGAAGGAATCCCGAAGCAGCCAATGGAATGGAATGACATAAAAAAGTTTTATGGTGCTGCACGGCCAAACCTTGAAGATACAAATCAGACTCTTATTAAATACTGCAATGAGCACTTTGGACTCAAAAAGGGATTTGAGAAGATGCACACACTTTCAACCTTGCTTACGGGCAACAATGAAGAAAAATTATATAGCCTGGCTAGGAATTACCGCTCGAAGGTGCCCAACTCAGACTTAAAATCCGAATTTGAAGGTGAGCTGGAATCCACACTTGGAATTAATCTTCAAGGCACAATGCATGCTCCGCTTGGATTTATCCCGGGAGGAGTATTGGTTACTTTTAATTTGAATTCAAAGAAAGATTCAGTGGAGTTAGGGGGAATCGGTTTCTCAAACACGAAATACTCGACTGAGGACTTCACAGACAGTCTCAAAGATTATATATTCGTTGGACTTAGCTAAGGGTCAATATATAAGATGCCAAGAATCAAAAAAACAAATAGCGCCGGGGGAATTGTGCTTAATTCAATTGGAGAGGTTCTTGTTGTCAATCAAAATGGAAACTCCTGGTCGCTTCCTAAAGGCCATATTGACAAATATGAAGATGCGATTGTCGCTGCGGTTAGGGAGATTTATGAGGAGTCGGGCGTTAAAGACTTGGAATTTGTCAGGGACTTGGGAAAATATGAACGGTTCAAAATCGGCCTTGACGGCAAAGACGACCACAGCGAGCTAAAGACCATTCACATGTTCCTTTTCAGGACAAAGCAAATGGAGCTTAAGCCCATTGATAAGGATAATCCTGAAGCCAGATGGGTCAAAAAGCAGGAGGTTTCAAAATTACTGACACACCCAAAAGACAGGGAATTTTTTAGGAAGGTGGGGAAATTAATTTAATTAGTAATTGGAAGAGCGGCCTGAATTTCCATAGCTCCAATAAGGCGCTTCGCCTGAAAGGGAATTATCTGGCTCTATTATCTCAATAACATCGCCATTTAGGTAAGAGTTATATTTGGATGAAATAGAGTTCTTGATTCTTGAGAGGCCATTTCTGCATTTCCAGTATAAGTTTTGCTGGGTGGAAAATTGAGGTTCCCCTATTTCTACAATATCGAGTTCCAATGGTTCTTCAATTAAAATGCCATCAGACCTGAAGCCCAGAGAATCGTCATTATCAAAAGGTCCTTCTATCTGGATATCATCGTCCAGGTAAGTTATATCCGACCTGTCGCCCGAGGAATTTGAGTCATATGGGCCTTCAATCAAAATATCATCATCCCTGGAGTTTGTAGAGTTTATTCGATATGGAGGAAGTCTCCCCTGGGAAGCCCACTTGGTAATTAGAGCCGCCTGGAATGCTAATGGCCCGCAATTGTCAGAATCATACTGAGTTATTTCCATATTTCTAAGGTAGTCTATTGCCCTTTCTGAAGTTGGATTGCGCTGGAAGTAATCTACAAGGAAGTCCGAAATAGATAAGCCAGATATAGAGCCATCGGGATTTTCAATCCGAAGGTAATTGCCCGACTCTATTTCCTGGTAATATTGCCTTGTTAGCTCAGGTGACAACTCAGCCCAGCCAAGAGACTCAGAACTCATAATCGTTTCAGTAACTCCTCTCAAGGGGTCATATTTCAGAACACGCACCTCGTTGTTTCCTGCATCCTGAGCTCCTAAAATAAGTTTCCAGTGGCTATTGCTTCCGTCAAAAGCGGCATCCATATTATAAAGCCCTGATAAGTGCGTTAAGTCGAATCCACTAAGCCAGGAATCGTAATCTAGCGGCTCTCGCCTGTTATAAGCGCCTCTTGCGCCTTCAGCCAGCAAAAGCTCTCTAAAATTGTATGCCTCTATAAGGGAAACTGCAGTTGGATTAAGTTCCATATTTTACCACTATATAATTAGTACAAATGTATATATAAGCTTTTCTTTTGAGGAAATTGCCGCTTTAGAGGCTCAAATTGCCATTTCCCGGAAAAATCACTTGTTTAAGGAAAATAATGGGAGCAGGTCTTTGTAGCTTTCACTGAAATAGCAGTTTTTCCTCAGCTTATCCAAGGAGCCTTTGTCAGCTAAGCGTCTGGACTTAGATACCAACTCAGTTGAAGTCGCTATCCTATATCCTAAATTTATCCCGCTTTCTATGGTTGCCAGTATGCAGTAAGGGGTGTTTATTCCTGAGACGATTGGAATATCTATTGACCAGCCTTTCAGGAGCGAGTCCAAATTTGGGTTTGCAAAGCAGCTATTCCCAACCTTTTCCAGCGATTTATGGCGCGGCACTTCTTCAATCGAACTCAAAAGTTCATCTGTTGTTTTCTTTCCGCGCCCGCATACGAAAACAACTGGGGCATCATAGTGGCAGCAATAGCCAAGAAGCTCCTTTTGGTTTTCAATAAGCCGGTTTTTATCTTCTTCATAATGCTTTTCCAAAAGCTTGTCTTCCATGTCCACAATTAGTAAAGCGACATTATCGCCGGGTTTAGGTTTAGGATATCCGTAGGGGATAGAAAGCCCTGAATATATTCCCGGTTTGTAAGCATTTTTTCTATAATCTCGCCTCTTATACAGGGCAGGAGGTGAATTACCTACTTCCAATTCCTGAATTGTTTTCGAGGCCATAAACTACACCTCTGGATTATTTGATAAACACCCGACCAAAAAGAACCAATTATTGAATTAGGGTAAGTTAATTTAGATAATTTTCCTGAACAAACATAATTTCTGGATTATCTATGGTTTTTCAGTGAAAGCAACGGCAACAAATCGCTGTAGCTCTCACTAAAATAGACATTATTTCTAAGAAATTTTAAGGTATCTCTATCTTCTTCCTGATGATAGGTGGTACCAGAAACCAAGTCTCCAGAGGTAGCAACTCGATAATCGTCAGCCATCGCAGCCTTCACATTCTTCAAGAAACAATAAGAGGTGTTTATGCCAGAAGTCAGGGTTATGTCGGTATGCCATTTCTCAAGGACTTGACAAAATTTTGGATTTGTAAATCCACTGCCTTCATCTTTCTCAAACTCCTCGTTCCGAGGGACTTGACGTATCGCCTCCATAACGTCTGGATTGATTTCCCCAAATCCTTCAAAGTAAAGCGCAACGACCGGAATATCTAACTTAGCGCAATAATTAAGAATGACATTCTCATTTTCTATAAGTTGCATTCTTTTGTTGGGAAAATGATTCTTAAGGAAATAATCCTGCATATCTACAATAATCACAGTAATATTGTCCTCTGGGGTTGCAATTGGGTATTTGGGAGGAATGCGGAAATTTGGACTAAATGTT
>Ga0105092_10000525_pt1 | contig 20054 bp, 23 predicted proteins | sample PPLLak2March2015_FD_87021 | JGI IMG/M metagenome (GOLD analysis project Ga0105092, IMG submission 87021) | Freshwater sediment microbial communities from Prairie Pothole Lake near Jamestown, North Dakota, USA - PPLs Lake P7 Core (1) Depth... | ecosystem: Environmental > Aquatic > Freshwater >... | reverse complement strand
CCGCTATGGACCTCTTTCGGCTCTAGCAACTAAAACCCTTGAACTCTCACCCTGACATTTTCACGTTGCCGTTAACCTGACAGATTGACGTGGCCACGACAGCTATTTTGTGAATTTGGGAATATGTCCCTAAAAAAAATCATTTCCAAAACTTGAGACCCTTCCTTATTGTCAGACCTCTAAGACCGAAGCGAACGGGTAATCTAAGTTGCTAACAAAACTAGAGAAACCAAGGGCTCAGCACTTTTGGTTGAATTGAAAGCCGCTATTAGATAGATTTTCTTGGGTTTTTGGGGAGGGGGGAAATATCAGTATCGCAGAGTTATACACGAAAGGAGCACGGCAATGGTTAAGAAATTTTTCGGCGTTTTTTTAACTCTCGCCCTGGGCGGCGTCTCCCAACTCGGTGCGCAGGAATTTCCGACGAAGGTAGTTACCATGGTCGTGCCGTTCACCGCCGGTGGACCGACGGACACGGTGGCCCGTCTGCTCGGCGTGCCGATGACTAAGATACTTAAGCAACAGGTTATCGTTGAAAACATCGGTGGCGCCGGCGGCACCATTGCTGCTAACCGGGTGGCCAAGGCGACGCCTGATGGCTATACGATTCTTATCCACCATATCGGCATGTCTACCGCTCCGGCGCTATATCGCAAGCTGCCCTATAATCCACTGACTGACTTTGAGCATATTGGGTTGATCAACGAGGTGCCGATGACCCTCGTGGCGAAGAAAGACTTTCCGGCCAAGGATCTAAAAGAACTAATTGCTTATGTGAAAGCCAACAAGGACAAGGTCAACTATGCCAACGCCGGGCTCGGCGCCGCCTCCCACCTTTGTGGCATGCTCTTCATGACCGCGATCCAGACAGACGTCACCACCGTTCCTTATAGTGGTACGGCGCCTGCGATGAACGATCTTCTCGGTGGCCAGGTGGACTTCATGTGCGATCAAACGACAAACACGACCAGCCAGATCAAAGCGGAAAAGATCAAGGTCTACGGTGTGACGACTAAAAAGCGTGTGCCTTCTCTGCCCAACGTCCCAACAATGGACGAGGCTGGGTTAAAGGGCTTTGAAGTTTCCATCTGGCATGCTCTCTACGCCCCGAAGGGAACACCGAAGCCGGTGATCGACCAGCTCACTAAGTCTCTACAGGAGGCACTGAAGGACGCTACGGTGAAGCAGCGGTTCGCCGACCTAGGGACTGAGCCGGTGGAGGAAAAACGCGCCACGCCCGAGGCTCATCGCGCACACCTCAAGGCCGAAATCGATAGATGGGGCCCAATCATCAAAAAAGCCGGCGTCTATGCCGACTAGTCGGGATCTTGCGGAAGAATTTAATTAACGAAGGCCGGGAAACCCCCGGCCTTTTTTCTTGACCGCGATTGTTATACAAGGTGCGATTACTGGTAACGACGCCAAAACCAACGAATAGACGGAGTAGGTAGAAGAGATGATCCGCAGTAGCAAAGATTTTTGGACCGGCCTAATCTATCTCTTCTTTGGTGTCAGCGCGATCCTTATCGCCCGTGACTACGGCATGGGCACCGCTCTCAGGATGGGGCCGGCCTATTTCCCCACAGTTCTCGGCTGGTTGTTAATCGCTATCGGAGCGATTTCCGTGATCCGCTCGTTCATCGTACAAGGCACGCCGATCGGTGCTTTTGCCATCAGAGGCCTCGCGCTGGTCATCGTCTCGGTTATTGTGTTCGGCCTCCTTGTCAAAGGCGCAGGTCTAATCGTTGCGCTGCCCGTGCTGGTGATTATCAGCGCCTACGCCAGCAACCAGTTCCGCTGGGGACCCACACTCTCGTTGGGGGCTGGACTCACTCTATTTTGTGTATTCGTTTTTCTAAAGGGGTTGGGAGTACCACTGCCGATACTAGGGCCGTGGTTCGGCGGTTAACTTCGAAGACTTTCTAACAGGCGCCTTTCATGGAACTGATTGCCAACCTGAGTCTCGGCCTTTCGACCGCAGTTACCCTCGCCAACCTCTTCTACTGTCTGACCGGCGTTTTTCTCGGCACCCTGATCGGAGTGTTGCCTGGCCTCGGGCCTACGGCGACCATTGCTATGTTGCTGCCCATTACCTTTGTTCTGCCGCCGGTCTCCGCCCTGATCATGCTAGCGGGCATCTACTACGGTTCCCAATACGGCGGTTCCACAACCTCGATTTTAGTCAATCTCCCTGGCGAAGCGGCGTCAGTTGTCACCACGCTCGATGGGTATCAGATGGCGCGGCAAGGGCGTGCCGGTGTTGCGCTGACCGCGTCGGCCGTCGGCTCGTTTTTCGCCGGTACCGTGGCGACTTTCCTCCTAGCTCTGTTCGCGCCGCCGCTCGCCGAAATCGCGCTCCAGTTCGGCCCGGCGGACTATTTCTCGCTCATGGTGTTGGGACTGGTGGCCTCGGTTGTGCTCGCGCAAGGGTCGCTGCTGCACGCCATCGGCATGGTCGTGCTCGGCCTGCTCTTGGGACTGGTTGGTACCGACGTGACCTCGGGCACACAGCGGTATACTTTTGACATTCCGGAACTCGCCGATAAAATTGGATTCGTTGTCGTCGCCATGGGTATGTTCGGCCTCGCGGAAATCATTCGTAACCTGGAGCACGAAGAACAACGCTCGGTCATAGCCAAAATCACCAGCTTGATGCCGACCAAGGAGGACTGGAAGCGGATGGTGGGGCCGATCTTGCGCGGCACGATCATCGGCTCGGCCGTGGGTATATTGCCCGGCAGTGGTTCCATTTTAGGTTCGTTCGCCGCTTATTCGCTGGAAAAGAAAATCTCGAAGCACTCGGCTGAGTTCGGTAAGGGAGCCATCGAGGGAGTCGCCGCTCCAGAGTCGGCCAACAACGCCGGCGCGCAGACCTCGTTTATTCCGATGCTGACGCTGGGCATTCCCTCCAACCCGGTGATGGCGCTTATGGTCGGCGCAATGATCATCCAAGGGATTCAGCCTGGCCCCTCGGTAATCAAGGAACAGCCGGCGCTGTTCTGGGGCATCATCGTTTCCATGTGGATCGGCAACCTGTTCCTGATCATCCTCAACCTGCCGATGATCGGCCTTTGGGTGCGCTTGATCATGGTGCCGTACCGTCTGCTCTACCCGTCCATCCTGGTCTTCTGCGCTATCGGCGTCTTTAGCCTGAGCAACAGCGTATTCGATATCTATCTCATGGGTCTATTCGGCGTGCTCGGGTACGTTTTCTCCAAGCTCGGCTGCGAGCCAGCGCCGATGCTGCTCGCGTTCATCCTCGGGCCGTTGATGGAGGAATATTTACGCCGTGCGTTGCTGATCTCGCGCGGTAATCCGTGGGTTTTCGTTCAACGTCCCATCAGTGCGACACTTTTGGCCCTCGCCCTGTTGGCAATGTGTTCCGTCCTTATCCCGGCCTTTAGCAAGACGCGTGAAGAGGCCTTTGTCGAAAGCTCTACTTAGAAAACTTGGCCGCTCTTGCTCTGATCATTCCGTGTTTGTTTCACTATCGCGTATGAGATCTTGATCAAAGATATTTGCGCCTCGTCTCTCGTCATTCCGGCGTGGGGTGGAAGGCCCGAAACTATCACCAGTTGTTTGAGTCTGACTCGCATCCACCCGACTTACGGCAAATAGCTTCCCCTGAACTAAGGATTCTCGAGAGCTCTTAAGGGATTTGGAACCCCAAAAACAGGCGCTGCCTGATGGCGTGCGATTAGCGAGTAGAATACCTAGCAACTAGGCGCGCCTCCGTCGCGTTTTCTCTTAGTTAAGAAAGGAGTTCGGTATGAAGAATCTTTTCACTACGAAGCAGCTTGCCGTCGTTATCGCTGTCCTAGGTTTTACGATGGTTTCCATTTACGGAATCGCGATCGCTCAAACTGCTGAAGAGGGCATCGCCAACTTCTACAGCGACAAGTTTCAGGGAAGAAAGACCGCCAGCGGCGCGGTTTACGACAAGAACAAACTCACAGCGGCGCACAAAACATTTCCCTATGGAACCAAGGTCCGAGTGACCAATCTTGAAAACGGTAAGAGCGTTGTTGTTACAATTAACGACCGAATGAGAACGAAAAACCCGGTCGTGATCGACGTTACTCGTCGCGCGGCGCAGGATCTCGGCTTTGCGAAAGCCGGCAAGGCCAAAGTCAAGGTTGAAGTCGAAAATTAAACGGCGGGCGTTTTAAAGGGCCGGCCGGTAAAACCTCAACGCGTTGCCGCCCAGCGCGCTTTCTTTGTCCGCTTGCGTGAGGTCATCGCGTTCGAGCAACTCGTCGATCTCATGACGGCACTTGGCGGCGTCGAAGACTTCGTGCGGGAAGTCGCTGCCGAAGAGAAACGGTTCCCGCCCGCCTTTCTTGATAGCCGTACCGAGCCCGTCGTCATCACAATCAAAGCCGACGAAGATTCGTCCTTCGCGTAGCTGCGCTTTAAAATATTCACTTGCCTTCTCGCCGGGTTTCGGCCCGCCGAGCACATTACCCTCAAGATCCAGTTGAACATGGCCATCGTGATACGAGCGGTCGAGGCGGTCCATCACGAAGGGAACCCAGGTCGCGCCGCCTTCGAGAAAGGCGACCCGCAGATTCGGGAAGCGGTCGAACACCCCGTGCGCGAGCATCGCCGCCGCCTGAATCATCAGGCTGAATGGATGCCCGAGAGCATGCGCCGGATAGTAGGTGCTGAAAGAGTCGAGTCCCACATGATGGAGACATCCCACGTGCACAGCAAGAGCGCAGCCGAGTTTTTCCGCTTCTTGATAGAGCGGCCAGTAAATTTTGTTTCCCAGATGACCCTGAATGGCCTCCCCGTTCGACGGCAGCATGCCGCCGAGCATGCCCAGCTCTTTTACGGCCCTGCGCAACTCGGCAATCGCCGCGTCGACATTCTGTAACGGAATCAGCCCCACACCCTTCAGTCGCGGGTCATGGTTCAAGTAGCGTTCATAGAGCCACGTGTTGTAAGCCCTGCAGGCGACGACGGCCCATTCTTCCGCCACGATCCGTCCTAAGGCTAAGCCGGCGGTAGGGTAGAGCACCGTCCAGTTGATGCCGGTCTTGTCGAGGAACTGGAGCCAATCGTCCGGCGACGGATTCCCCGTATTGCGGCGGTTCTGTTTGAGATAGCGGAAGTGTAGATGGTCCAGCTCCGGAAACAGCCGCGCCATCTGGTTGCCTTTGGGCATATAGCGGGCGATCTCTTCGCCGCAGGCGTGGTCGTTGATATGTCCGTCGGCATCAATGATCTGCATCAGTGAATCCTTTCTTTTTGTCCTCCCGCCTCGGCTTCCCTTGTTGAACGATTAGTACAGAAAAGTCACGGGCGTCAAGGGAGCACGCAGAGAAGCGTGCAAGGCATGATTTGCTAGAGCGAAGCCCTACGTCTACAATGACCCCGTGGACTTTGCTCTTGTCATGAAGACCCTTCTCGCCGAGTTCGACCGGCTCAATATCCGCTGTGCCGCTATCGGTGGATTCGCGCTTGGACTTCTGGGATCTCCGAGACAAACGATGGATTTGGATTTTCTCGTGCATCGGGACGATCTAAGCAAGCTCGACGAGGCGCTAACGGCCTTGGGTTATCAGCGAGCCTTTCACACTGAAAACGTTTCCCAGTATCGTCACGGTATCGAGGCATGGGGATCCATAGACGTTATCCACGCCTTTCGGCAAATTTCTCTCGCGATGTTGCAACGGGCGAAGAACTATCCGGCGTTTGGCGGAACGCAGAGCGTTCGAGCCGTTGATCCGGAAGATGTCATCGGTTTGAAAGTCCAAGCCATGTTTAACGACCCGGCCCGCCGGTCACAGGAAGTCGCTGATATCGAACGGCTCGCCGCGCTGTACGGACAAAGACTAGACTGGGACCGGATCGCGGAGTTTTACGAGTTGTTTGGTCTCGGTGAAGAAGCCAAAGCCCTAAAGGAGCGTTTTGGGCGTGCTCACTGAGGCAGAGAAACAAGAACTGAGAGAAATGGCCGCCTCGATGACTCTCCGCGAGGAGTTTCGAACTCTTCGAAGAAATTCTCAGACTGGAGAAACAAATATCTCTGTTGATGACTTGATTGGTTGGTTAACTGCGATGGCGGCGATTTGTCCTCAGCCTGCCACGCCCCGACCCTTTGTACACTACACCCACGCGAAGATTTGAGATCCTTTGCTTTCGAGCCATTTCTCTCTGGGCCCGGCGCTTTAAACGTCTTGAACGATTGGAGCGGCTGGACCGTTTTGAACTGCCTCGTAGCGGCCGCAGCCGGCTGGTGAACATGATCATCCGGCGCTGGCGCTTGGGACTTTTCATTTTGCAAAAGTTCGATTTCCTGGAGTAGAGTTTCAATCTTGCGCCAGCCGCCCCCCTCGCGCGCAATCCAGCGCGCGCGAATATAGCCGCGTTTGTCGATTAGAAACTCCGTGTGCTTAGGAAGATGAGCTGCGGGAGAATTTCGGTCGTCTTCGAAGGAGTGGCTGAAAAGCGCATAGGTTTTGAAGATCTCATCCATGCCCTCGGTAACAACCGGCAGTTGGATTACCTTGCGGTCCAACGGGTTCGAAGCATCGCTGGGAACCAAAATAATCTCAACGCCTGCACTTGTCAGTTTTGCCGCCATTTTGTCGAGCTGCTCTAAACGTTCTCTGGATTCGGGCAGGGAGACCAGCACGAGTAAAACGATCTTATTGCCACGATGATCCTTTAGTGTTCTTGATTCACCTCGGTTCGTCGCGTAGGCGAAATCTGGGGCCACCAACCACGCATCTGACTCCGTCACCGGCGCGAGGGAGCGAGCTCTCTCCCCAGTGGACAAAGCCCGCAAGAAATTGATCAGGTCCCACCGTTCATCTTCACTAAAACTTTGGTCAAACCCCGGCATCGCGGTTTCCTTCACCCCGTGGCTAAGCCACCAGTAGAGATCGCCGGCGGTGTGGCTTGCAGCGTGCCGGGCGGTGAGGTCGGCAGGTTTAGGTTTTAAGTTCTCCGCTGCCGGGCCGTCTCCATAACCGGCGACACCGTGGCAAACGACGCAATTTTCGGCATAGAGCGCGATTCCGTTGGCCACCGAAATAGCATTGTAAGGGACCGACGGGCGCAAATAGGTTGTTGGGTAAGCATCGATGGAGATCGCGTTCCCCGCAATCAGACCGCCAACGATAAGGATAGGAATGCCCGTGCCGGCCGTCCACCGACGATAGCGACGCATTACAACCGCAAACACCAGCAGCAATATTCCGACGCTCGATAACGCAGTGCCTGTGTTGAGGGTAAATCGACTATCGGGGGAAAGCGCGGGATTAACCCAGTCCAGTCTGAACGGAAACGGCCAGTCGGGTTGAACGTGGCGGGCAGGCGGCGTGATCCCCATCACCGCGACGATCAGCAGAATCACCGCTCCGAGGCTTACCTCCGCAATCACACTGCGCCGGAGCTGTGTCAGAATCTCAGGCATTTTATCGAGCTCATTATGATTGGCGAGGTCGCTCAGCCGTGGCTTCAGACGCCAACGGTTTCTACTTGCCAATCCCATTAAGGGAATCAGGATGCCGAGCTTTACCAGGAGAAGATATCCGTAGTTCGTCCCGAGTAGAGGCGGAATACTGCCGACCAAATACCATGAGTTAAAGAGGCCTGTTAGGATTAGAACCGCAACGCTTACGAACCCTACGCGGGAGAACCTCTCGGTGGCTTGCTCGGCAATCAGGAGAGTCGAAGGTCCGTGTGTTGCTTCAACCCAATTTAAAAACATGAACAGAGGGATCAACCCGCCCAACCAGATGCCCGCCGCCAACAGATGAAGCGCATCCATTCCGATTTGCGCGAGAAGTGTCACACCTTCTGCGGCGGCGGCATGGCCCGCTAAGGACAGGCTCATCAGCAAGGCGGCGCTTAAGATAAAGCCGGTGACGTCCCGCTGGGTTGAAATCCTGTTGAGCCAACCTAAGAGTTCAGCCGACAAGACCGCTGCCAGCAAAAGGAGAAAGACCATTCGGACGAGCCAAGCGATTCCAAATTGTGTTCCGAAGAGAAAGGTCACGATAGCGCTCGGATTGAAGGATTCCGCTAACGATAGACCTGATGCCGTGGCGATCTTGATGAACAATCCGAGAACGGCAGTGCTGGCGGCTAACGATAGACTCCAGCGCGCCATTCGGAATCGAGCTTTGGAGAAGGATTGAAGATCGGTCGATATTTTCGCTCCAGCCGCTCGCAATGCCGGCCGGCCGACGAGAAGGTCGAAGCCAAAAATTCCTACCAGGAGCAGGACACTCGCGAGATGAATGAACCGGAGCGAAATCTCCAGCCCGTTCATGGCGCTCGCTGAGTTTCTCGAATAGTAAAGGGAAACTCGTCCTCTACGACATGGCCGTCGACGGAAAGCACGCGAAATCTAACTTTGTATTGGCCGGGCGGAAGAGGGTTCACTCCCACAGAGAGTCGTTTCGGATCGTCGGTGCCTACCGCCACGTTACCTTGATCGACGCGTTTGCCGCGCGAGTCCATGACAGTGAGCGAAGAGAAGCGGGCCTCGAGCTTCTCGCTGAACCAGAGTTGGATCTGCGCGGGCGCTTTGAAAATCTGTGCTCGCTGCGCCGGGATCGATTTTACCAGCGCGGCGTGGGGCAAAACAATCGAAGGAAAAGTTAACAAGGCACAAAGCACGAAAGCGCAAAGCCAAACCATCACCGGCGGCCTGTTTCGAGCGGGTAACCCCGCTTTACCCAGCCAGGGAATCCTTCCACTAAGACGAAGATGTTTCGATAACCGCGAAATTCGAGGAAAGCAGCTCTTTCTGCGATCTCATTGATTGTACAGGCACAGTAGAGCACCACTTGCCCAGCTTTGGGAATTTCCTCGAATCGTTTCGGCAACTCTGTCATTGGAATGGAACGTGCCCCGGGCAACCTATTCTCTTGAAATTCCTTTGTCGGCCGGAGATCGACGAGAGTGAGCTTCGCTCCCGAATCAAGAAGACGTTTCACCCGGTCGGCTGCGATGGTGTCGATGGCGTCCTCAACGCCATGGCCGGCAAGGAGGGACACGGGAACGAGAGTCAGCCAAAACAGCAGAAAAAGAAAACTTTGCCTCGCCCTAGTTCTCAGGCCGTTTGTCATATTTGACGGTTACGTTCTTGTTGTCCGGAGTCCAGGAGACGGTTCCTTTAACGCCCGGCGTGTAGCGCATGATCCATAATCCCCCTCCTGGGTCGGAAGAGCTGGCGAAGACCAAACCGTTGTCATGGACAAAAACATCGTCCGCGTGGCTAGCCTCTGAATTGACCCGTCTAAACGCCGGCGGGACAAAATGGCCGACGGCCTTGGGCTGGTGCGGATCGGAAATATCGACGGCCCAAAAGCCGGAGTTTTCCCAGGCGCTAAAGACGATGTTCCCCCTGATCATCCGTTCGACGTCGTGAATTCCGAAGCGGCGGCCAGGGCGATCGGGAGGACAAAACCGGTTCAAGGGTAGCCTGAAGGTAGAGATCCGCACCGGATTTTTCTCATAGCGCACGTCGATAACGTTCATATAACCGAAAGGACAATTTTCCGGCCGAATGAATTCATCGCCGGCAACGATAATGTCGGGTCTGCCGCCGTGAGCCGGAATGACGATACCAACGCTGTGTGTGTTTCCCTCCTCGGGAGGCGACCACTTGATCTGGCTGACCATCGTCGGCTTGCGGATATCGCTGATGTCGAGAATGATCACCCCTTGATCACGGTACGCGAGATAGGCGCGGTCTTTGTAGGTCGTAATATCGTGCAGCGCGACCCATATCTTGGGCAACCCTTCCCGCAGTCCCCGGTCGGGCTCAACCCAATTCTCACCGGGCTTTTCTCCTCCGGCGGTATGCTGTCCCGGAAACCACCAGCGCGCAACCTCTTTCGGATTGGCGGGATCGTTAATGTCGAGGATCATCAGAATGTTGTCGTGGTAACCTTCCTTGGTGGTTGCAATGAATGCGAATTTTCCTTGTTTCGGATCTTCGTGGAGCCAGAAGCCATGAACACCGCGCCGCGGCGCCACGTCGGTTTTGAAAAAACCAACCTCGCGCGGCTTTGCCGGATCGCTGATGTCGTAAAGTCGAATGCCGCCAGTCCAGGTTTTGATCTTTTCGTCGCGAACTCCGTCTTGATTTATGACTAGAGTGTTTCCCAAGACGTCGATGTATTGACTCTGAACGCTCGGGTCGTTCTTGACTTTCGAGATCACGCGCGGTTTGGAGGGATCGCTGACGTCAACGATGCTGAAGCCTTGATAGTTTGATAGGTAAGCGTGTTTGCCATCTTTGCTGACACGGAACTCGGCCACTTGGTCCCAGCCGTCAACATCGGTGTACGAGAGCAGAGTGAAATTTTCCATCTCTCCATAACCCGGCTGCCGCTCCTTGGCACCCCCGAGGATGCGAGTCTCAGGCTGGGCGAAAGCTGAGTCTGTTGAAACTAGAAAAACCAAAAGTAACAAGAACGGAAACAACGAGCGGATGCTATTCGTCTTCATCATGGACTTTCTCCTCTCAATTTGCGGGTTTGATTCCCCGCAGTTCGCTGCGTAAAGCGCTCGTAGGTTCATCAGAGTTCGTCATTCCCGCATGTTTTTAGCGGGAATCCAGGTGAAACTCGGACTGGACCCCCGACCCATTCGACCTGGCTCAGGGTCGTGGTGAGCATAGTCGAACCACGATTGAAGCATTCGGGGGTGACGAATTCGGGTCATGTCATACTGGTCTATCGATACCCCGCAGCTTGCTGCGGGATGATTCAATGGATTCGCTTATACTATATTTCTACTTCCATTCGCATCAGGTTTTTTTCTAGTTCTTCTGGCTGCTCTATCCGTCGAGAATTTTCTTTACCAGCGCTATCACCTCGGGAGGTTGATCCATGATTTCTTTTATCAAGGCTTCGATCTCCTCGCCCGATGAGGGGTCCATGTCCAGCCGTGATTTGGTGACTTCCTCGATCAGCGCGGGATCCTTCAAGGCTTTGCTGTAGGCTTCACGCAAAATTTTCACTCTATCCGCGGGAACGCCTGGGGGCGCTACCATGGGACGGCCCAGCTCATCACCGCTGAGGATTACCTGCGCGAGCCGGCGCCCGACTTCCGGCGTTTTGTACTTGTCCATAAGCTCGTGAATGGTCGGCACATCGCCCAACCGCGAGTCTCTCTTGCTGCTGGCCTGAAGCAGATGGCGATCGAATCCTTTTTTGTCCCACGTGAGAAAAGGCTCGCGGCTAAAGTGAACTGTGATCCTTGTCGCTCGGCAAACAACTTCGCCCCGTTCCATCGCGAGATCGACGTCGCTGCCTCCCGGGTATCCCAACACCCTGATGAACTTTGCGCCAATGGTCTCTTCTAAGAGTCGCGTCAATAGGGCGGTTTGGTCACTTGCTCCGGAACCGCCGCACTTCGGGGGTTCTTTCGCTTTGACAATGTCATCCATCGATTTATAGGGCGAATCGGCGCGTATGTAGAGCATCATCTGGCCTTTTTCCTGGGAACCGAGCCAGTTAAATTTCCGCACGTCGTACTTCACCTCGGGGATGCCGACCAATTGCTGCAGATACATGTGGGTCTGAAACATGCCAAGGGTTAACCCGTCAGGCTTGGCTAGCCCGTATAGATAGTTGGTGGCCACCATGGAGCCTCCGCCAGGCATGTTCTGGACAACGAGATTGGGATTCCCAGGTATATATTTGCTCATATGCTGGGCGAGAAGGCGCCCCCAGCGATCGTACAAGCCGCCAGGCGCTGATCCCACGATCACTTGAATAGTTTTCCTCTCGTAGAAAGAAGTTTGTGCGCGCGAAAGTTGTGGTAGCAGTAGCAACAGACCAAGAATAATCAGTGTGCTTTCTTTAACCTTCATTGATCCTCCGAGCGGCCCTTCGGGTTAGTGTGATCTCAAAAGCTCCATACCCCAAGCAAAATGGCATGTCTATGGTAATGTGATCGAAGAACCCACAGGACCCACGGTCATTGCTTGACACATTAGTGCCGTTCACTTAAAGATTTTGAGGTAAACACCGAAAGAGGAGGATCTTCATGAATCGAAATGGTCGGTCACTACAGCTTGCCGTGCTGTTGCTTGGAATCTGGGCATGGGCGCCTTTCGCACACGCGCAGGCCGATTTCTACAAGGGTAAGACCATCACGGTCTACATCGGGACGACGCCCGGTGCGCTTTATGATCAGTGGGCGCGTTTGCTGGCCCAATATATGCCCAAACACATTCCGGGCAAGCCGGACATGATCTCTCAAAACATGCCGGGCGCGGGTCACAAGATTGTGGCCAACTATCTTGCCAACAAAACCAAACCGGACGGTTTGAGTCTGATTGGTTCTATCGTGCCATCGCTGTACTTTGACCAGCTGATCGGACGCAAGGAAGTGCAATATGATTGGGCTAAGTTTGTCTGGATCGGCTCGCCGGTGCAGGGTGAATATCAGATGTATATGCGTGCTGACAGCCCGTACAAAAGCATGGATGACGTTCGTAATGCCAAGGAACCGCCCAAATGCGGCGCTCAGGGCACCTCGGACACGGCCTATTATCTCCCCAAGCTTTTTGAGGAGACTCTCGGAACAAAGTTCAGTCTCGTTAGCGGCTACCCTGGCGGACCGGAGATCGACCTCGCTGTCGAACGCGGTGAGATCCAATGTCGCGCCTTTACGATCGAGGCCTTTCTTTCGCGGGAGCCCTATCACACCTGGCGCAAGAACGGCTTTGTGCGCAATATCATCCAAACCGGACGCAAGCGCGATCCGAAGTTGGGCGACACCCCGACGATGTATGAGTTTATGGATCGATATAAGACTCCGGACACCAGCCGGCGTCTCGCCTCGGTAGTTCTTGCCGCCGGTGCGCTGGGACGCCCAATGCTGGGCACGCCGGGTATTCCGCCGGATAGGGTCAAGATCCTGCGCGATTCGTTCAACGCGACCATGAAGGATCCGGAATTTCTCGCCGATCTCGACAAGCGGAAATTTGACCTTGACCCGACAACGGGCGAGGAGCTTGAAAAGATCGTCAAGGAAGCTATGACCCAGCCGCCCGACACCATTGCAAGATTGAAGAAGTTGTTGGGCGAGTAGAAAGTAGTTCAGAAAGGTGTGCGGCCGCTACACGATCGGTTAATGTGTAGCGGCCGTTTTTTTAATGATGGCTATTCCGGGTTTTCAGTGAAGAACTATTCACCGCAGAGGCACGGAGTTCCCAGAGATCGGAGAATTTTTTAATCAAGAACTCTTTACTCAGCGTCCTCTGCGCCCCAGCCTAAAAACTGTGGCTGATCCGTCCTTTGGCGAATCCGCGGTGCAATCTCCGAGATGGAAAATAGCCTCAGAGCGGTATATCCCGTACCCCGGCCGCTGTGATAAGGAATCCTGCTATGCAAAACAAAGTCACCAGCCGGTTCGTGGAACTTTTGAAACGTCCCGAATTGCTCGTCATGTCGGGCGGCTTCAGTCCGCTTCATGCCCGCATGTCGGAAGTGCTCGGCTATGAAGCCTTCTTCATGTCCGGTTCACAGGTCGCCGCCTATGTCTACGGTTATCCCGATGTCGGTTTGCTTGGCTTGAACGAGATGGTCGAGTCGGTGCGGCGGATTGCCAATGTTACCGACATTCCCGTGTTCGCCGACGCCGATACGGGCTATGGCAACGCGGTCAACGTCCATTACACGGTCAAGGAATACATTCGCGCCGGGGCTGCGGGTTTGCACATCGAAGATCAGGAATCGCCGAAGAAGTCCGGGACGCTCGCTGGGCGCCGGTTGATTTCTCGCGAAGAAGCCGTCGGCAAGTACAAGGCCGCGGTGGCGGCAAAAAAGGAGCTGGACCCTGATTTCGTCATCTGCGCGCGCTGCGACTCCGTCGGCTCGGAAGGAGGAAACTTCGAAGACGCGGTTCAACGTTCCATCGCCTATGTGAAAGAGGCGGGAGTTGATGCCATCTGGGTCAACACGCTTATCAAGCGAGAAGAAATTGAAGAAGCTTGCCGGCGCATACCGGCGCCGGTGATCGCGCCCTATTATGGCCCGCGGCCGTCGCCGACCTTCGAAGAGTTTCAAAGGCTTGGCGCTGCGGCGGTTCTATACCCAAGCCTCACCACGGCCAACGGCCTGCAAGCGACGTGGGAATTGCTCCACGAATTCAAAGAACGCGGCCCGGTGGTACTCGAGGAGTGGAACAAAAAAGCGCAGGCGTCGAAATGGGGCATGGTCCCGCGCACGCAAGATCCGATCCTGCCCGCCGAAAAAATTCGTCAGCTCGAAGACGAATTCATTCCCAAAGAGTTGCAGCGCGACTACAACAAGACCTTTGGCCACAATCGGCACTGAGCTGTTCAAAGTGAATCGAGGGAGGAAAGCTCAATCCGGCATTTAAGAAGAGCCGAAGACTTTCCCAACTGCAGCCAAAACGCGTCTTACATCCGACTAGTGAAGGTCGCGCTTCCTCAGCAGTTCAGCAACATATTGAGATCTGGTGCTAGCATCGACAGACAAGCCCCGGCTCTTACACCAAGCTAGAAGCTCTTCCAGGTCAATAGTGACCTTTTCCACGTTCACACCTTGAGCACGTAAATCGCGCAACTTTTCCTCCGCTAGGGATTCCCACTCAGCAAAAGTTTCCTCCAAGTCTTCACGGTCTTCCGATATTTCAAGGAGTCGCGACCACTGTTCCGGCCGAAACCACGCGATACCAAATTTCAATTGCCCAGAGGGTTTCATATCCGTCACACTAACCGGGGACTCTAACGCTTCGGCTAGCCCGCGCGGTCCGTCTATGAGGCGGATTGCAGCGCATGGGTTAAGGGCCGCTCCCGAGCCCTTTACCGCTTCGCTGTTTCAGCCAGTTGCTGTTCCAGCCTCAGCTGCGCCGCCCGCGCGCAACCCTGCATGACCTGAAAATAGCGCTGAACCCATTCGGCACCGATCTCGTATGGATGCGGAGTTTCACCACGTCCAGCAAGCATTCTGTTCTTGTTGACTGCATTGTCGAACTCCGAATGGTTCGAGAGGATGACGGTCGTGCCTGCAGCGGCGGCTTTCGCGGCGATGTGCTTCTGCGAATCGATATAGGTCTGAAAATTCTTGATGCCCGGGTCCGGCGTGTTGTTTACGAAATTGAACGCGGTGCCGCCCGAATACGCCACGTTGACCGGCTTGCCGCGGTCTAGCACGGTAAAAGTGTAGGAGAGCGTGCCCGGCGTATGGCCAGGGGTGAGCCAGATGGTCACAGCCGTATCACCGAGCGCTATCTTCATACCATCGGTAGCGACGATGTCGCGTTTCGGCGCCATGGTCTTGTAGCGATTTGGATATTTCTCAACCAGGTCCCAATCAGGTCCACCCATAACGATGCGGGCCCCGTACCGAGTCTGCAGCATCTCGGCGCCTCCGATGTGATCACCATGGGCGTGGGAGATGTTACGTACTTGATGTTTTTCGGATCGAGGCCAACCTTCCGCATTCCACCGATAATCAGTTCCTCGGAGTTGTAGGGATAGATCGTGTCGATCAAGATGATCCCCTCTCTCGTGGTCAAAGCCCAGGCTGAGTGAAGCTTGCCGCCGACGAAGTAGAGATTGTCGAAGACCTTGGCAGGCTCAGCGTACCAGATGTTACGCGCCGGGGCGGTGGCAGGGTTGGTGATGTAGCCTGGTACATTGTCGGTGGTGTTTTCGCCGCCGCTCTGAGGCAAGAGGCACGTCCGGACCAAGGTGCCAAGGAACTCGGTCCCGGCCGCAGTCTTGGCCGACGCCAGCGCTGCCTGAATCTCCGCGTCGAAGTTCCTTTTTACCGGGGGCTGCTGGGCTAACACGCCGTTCACAGCAAGACCAACAACAACGATGAGCGCTACGCCGACAGTAGCGATGTGTGATTTCATAACACCTCCATTAACGTGAGAATGTCTAAGACCAACGACGATGCGGAATTTACTCGTTTGTTTAATGGCCTGTCAAACCGAGCAGGGCATTAGCGCTTCGTTAGCGCACTGTGTTTGGTTTGGAACCCGACCCCGGAGGTGCGGGAACGACGCCAAGTTGCTGCATCAAGCCCAAAGTATCCAAGAGAATGCGCGTCGACTTCACCTTCCCGTCTTCAAACCGATCGATGACCATTCCCCAGACCAGACAGGACGGTTCGTCGCGGGAACACCTAAGAACTCCCCCGATGCGTGCCTGACCAGAAAAAGCGGGTGAGAACTTTGTTTCCCTCAGCGATTTGTTCCTCGACATTCCATTTCGAATCCGGAAAAGCGTGTCGCATTCGGGCAAGTGTTTCTTTGAGCCCTTGAAGCCCGGGATCCAGTCCGGGAATCGGCACTTCCTCCACCATATCTCGATGAGAATACTCGCCGGTCGCGTCGATCTCGCCAGCCGTAAGAACCCTATCGATAAACTCTTTGATGCGGATCTTGTTGTCCTCGGACATCACAACTCCAATGGTGGGCTCGGAGCGCTGAGGTATAGCGTTTTATCTCCCAAAGCTTGCAAGCAATCAAGCCTCGGATAGATCGCCAAAGGAGCGACCCGGGGATGCAACGGGGTTGGACTAAACCGAGCAGCCGCACTGCGGTTGCGATTATAAGGATTGAAAAATATCGCAGCAGTGCAGACGATGACGCTTTGGTGGCGTTAGAACAGCATGTGGGTGAAGGTGAGAACAACGCCCACAGATTTCTGTGATTGCGGCGGGGCAATAGGGGCGTGTGCTATCATTGGCTAGACCCTGCTGAACTGCCTCTGACTTTTCGATTTGACGTGTGCACCTATTATGGTACAGTAGCTTAGCAGAGCCACTGTTCACCCGCGGAATGGAACGTAGACGCGACTTAAGAAAATTCCGGCCGCTTTTTATCAGAGCGGTACTGGCCGGGAGCCGGTGAGGGAGTGGCTTAAGACTCTCGACGCCGAAGACCGTAAGGTAATTGGAGAAGATATCGCGACCGTTGAATACGGTTGGCCCATCGGCATGCCGACATGTGGCGCCTTAAGGCAAGGTCTCTGGGAGGTGCGTAGTACGCTCCGAAACAACCGGATCGCGCGCGTGATCTTCGGGATCGTGGAGAACCAGATGGTACTTCTGCACGGGTTTATAAAGAAAACACAGCAAACGCCGGATGAAGATTTGTCGCTCGCGCGCAAGAGACTGAAGGAGATTGAGAGATGACCAGTCGCAAGAAAGGCCGCATTGGCTCTTCATTTGATGATTTTTTGAAGGACGAGGGTGTTTACAACGAAGTGGAAACGGTCGCGGTGAAGCGGGTCATAGCCTGGCAACTCGAAGAGGCGATGAAGGCCCGACGCATGAGCAAATTACAAATGGCGCGCCGGATGAAAACAAGCCGGAGCCAGCTGGATCGGCTACTGGATCCCTCTCATAGTGGTGTAACTCTTGAGACTCTGGCACGTGCAGCGCAGGTGCTCGGCCGCCATATCCGAGTAGAGCTTGTTTAATATTTGGGGCCAATGGTTGCCTCGGACATCACATCACAAAAGTGCAGTTCATGTGAGCAGTTTGCGAAAAAAGACTACGCGCTCGGTCTCCTGAAAACCCAAAGCGCGGTGCATGGCGTGGCTAGTTTCGTTTTCCAGCGCTGCATCGGAGGCGAATTCCCGACACCCTCTGTTAATAGCCCAGCGCTCTGCCTCGGCAACGAGCGCTCGAGCGGTGCCCATTCGTCTTACCTCTGGCACAACATAGATACCTTCGAGAAACGCCACCGGCGACAAGACCGTTCCGTTAACGTAATCCGTGCGTACCGCGACCTCGATAAAGCCAACCGCTTGGCCTGAACCTGCATAAGCAACAAACTGGGCGAAGCGCTCGGGTCGCTTACAAAATGATGACATTTCGGTTAGATGCTGTTCACGTGCGCAATGCGGCCAAAGCTGCTGGCGCAAATGAAGCCAGCCTTCTTGTTCGACCGAAGTGCACTGTTCAATCATGACGCCCAACGTATGACGCTTTATGCCTAAAAGCTGGTGCGATCAAGTTTCGAAAAGATTCCCGTCAACGATTATAGTTCCGCTGTGACAGCAAGGGCGGTGAAAAAGATTGATGTCGCTAAGTTGGAGCACCAGATCTCAGGGCAAGGTTACGGCGTCAGAGACCCGCAGATTCAATATTCAAGCATGCCACTTTTCCCCGGATCTATTTAATAAGATTGTAATGACTGACTGATATGCCAGACCCCGGAGACCTCGTCCGGACCAAGGTGCCAAGGAACTCAAACCCGGCGGCAGTTTTAGCTGACTGGAGCGCGGCCCGTATCTCCGACTCAAAGTCTCTCTTGGCCGAAGCCTGCTGTGCCGAAACGCTGTGAGCGACAATCCCGGCAACAATGGCGAGTGTTACGCCGATAAGAGCTATGCGTGATTTCATAGCACCTTCCAAACATTTGGATGCGATCCAAAAACTCTGCATTAGTAATGCGGTCATCAGCCTAACGGTTTGAGTGGAGATCCGGTCCGCCGCGTCCTTCCAAATTCGGTGATCAAATTCCGATCAGTTGGCCTTGTTTTCGGAAATGATCTCAGCCTCGATTGCAAACAGCGATGGCTTCGATGGATCGACCGTAATGCGGACCCAGTGGGTTTCTGGATCACCGAAGGTCTCTATGCGCGTGAAGTTTTCGAAAAACCGCAATGTTCTTGCTGAGCAGAGGTTTGTTGACTCGGAAGAGGTGGGTGTCGCCATGCACAAAAGCGGTTGGCTTTTTGTAGGTTTCCATCTCCGCAGCCAGCGCGTCCAGCAACTCGTCGTAGCCACTCGGTGCCGGCTTATCGGGCACCTTGATCGCGGGGAAGTTAAGGAAGTACCTCCTCAGTAGGCTTGGCGGCCAGTGGGTCTCAAAACCCGGATTGGCCTGGGTGATCAGCACCAGCCCGATGCTATTCTTCGCTTTGGCTTCGGCAAACGCCTTCTTCATCCACGCGATATTTGCCTTCGTCCTTTCGGCGTGCTCGACATCCATTTCAGGCGTAATGCCTTTATTGTTGTTACTGCCAACGATATGTAACGTGGCGAAAGTCACGCCGTTCAACGACCACATCAGATTTTCGCGGTACTGCTTAAATTCCGCTTCCTTCGCCTGGCTATCAACGGTGATGGTCCTCTGGCCCAGGCTGCGTCCTTCAGGGAAAAACATTTCGCGCAGTTTAGCAAGGCGCTCCATCGGATCGAACTTGCGGGCCTTTAGCTTGATGCAGTCGCTCCAATCGTTATCCCCAGGTGTCAGGATAAAAGGATTCGCCGATTTCCGGAAGGTCGTTAGAACCCTTTGAAAGTTCTCATCTGTACAGGGCATGGTCACCTTGTCTGGGTTCCGTTCGTAGGGTGTGGGATCGGCCTCGAAATCGCCGACGTGGATTACGAAGGCAAGGTTCTCCTTGTTCAAGGCTGCCATCAGGCGGTCAAACTCCTGCTCCCCGACCTTGGAATAGGAGGTGTCACCAATCACTGCGAATTGGAATTTTTGGTTCTGCGCATCAGCAATGGCGAGAAATGCTATGGAAACGATAGTCGCAACCAACGCATTCGAAACAATCCTCCAGTGCCCACGGGCGTTTAATTCATTGCTCATTTTAGGTAACCTCCTATTCGTCCCGTATAGCGCTTTATTATCGTGTAACGATAGAACAGCCTTCCTCACACTTCGCTCTCCAGGACCTCCAAGCCATCCAGCCGATCGATCAGGTACAGGAGGCCGTTCTCGGCGCGAAAAATGTCATTGCTCTTGACCGTTTTTTGGCCGCGGCCAGGTTCGGGAACGTAGTAACCGATCTCGATCGGCAGATAGGGATTGCTGATGTCGACGACGCGCAGTCCGCCGCTGAACCATGTGACGAACATCTTGTTGTCGTACACTTGTTCGGCGGGTTGGTGGGCGCCGTATTGATGGCCCGGTTCGATGCTGTGGGCTTCTGCCGTATTGAATGTCGAGATCGGCACCGGCCGGGTCTCATCCGTGATGTCGACCATCCACATGAATGCGTACGGCATCGGCGCAAGTTTGCCGGCTTCCTCGTCGGAAACGACCATCACGTCGCGATTCATGAGCTTCCACGGGAT
>Ga0105092_10000524_pt1 | contig 20057 bp, 17 predicted proteins | sample PPLLak2March2015_FD_87021 | JGI IMG/M metagenome (GOLD analysis project Ga0105092, IMG submission 87021) | Freshwater sediment microbial communities from Prairie Pothole Lake near Jamestown, North Dakota, USA - PPLs Lake P7 Core (1) Depth... | ecosystem: Environmental > Aquatic > Freshwater >... | reverse complement strand
TTCTGGGCAAATGAACCAACCTGTCCACCGCGATCTTACACTCAGCGAAATCGCCTCGATGGTTGCATCCTTCCAAGAAGTTGTCTGCCGCCTGTTGTACCAGTTTCGCTCAGAAGGGATCATCGAAATCGATCGGGCCAGTATAACCATTCAGAATGCAGAAGCGTTGGAAAACTTGATTAATGCCGGCTGATAAATTAGGAAAGCAAATCACAGGGAGACACATGATTATTTATGGAAACACTTGAGGTGCTGCTGTCAGGGAACCCAATATTTTCGTCATTGAATAAACAAGAGATCGGCCAGGTTTGTGCGATGGCCATCGACCGACGGTATGCCAGGGGTGAATTTATCGTCGTAACCGGAGATGACTGGCCTTACCTTTTCCTTGTTGCAGAAGGAGTCATTCAGGCTGTAAAAGAATCGATCGAAGGCCGCAGCCTGATCGTGGCTGCGTTTGAAGCAGGTGAAATTTTTTGGAGCTCTACTTTCTTCCAACCCGAATCGCCATCCATCATCAGTATTGAAGTGAAGCAGCCTGCCCGCCTTTATTTATGGTCTTCCGACCGGCTGGTCCCATTCCTTAAAAAAAGAGGCGAAGTTACATGGGAACTGTGCCGCCTGATGTTAGTGCGAATGCAGCGTGCCAGCAGCATTCTCAGTGAAATGGCATTCCAGCCCGTTGCGGGCAGGCTGGCTCGACTGTTGATCGAGAACTTTGAAAAATCAACCAGAGATAGGGCAGAGCGAGATCTGACACTGGACGAAATGGCGGCCAGGATCGGAACAACTCGAGAGATGGTCTGCCGCCTCTTGTACCGCTTTTCCGATGAAAACCTCATCAAAGTCACCCGAACAGAGTTCCAATTAACCAACCGGTCTGGTCTTATGAATCTTGCAGAAGGCGAGAAGCCAGAGATTAGAAACCAGTAATCAGAAACCAGAATCCAGTAATCAATAGTCAGTAATTAGAAGCCAGTAATCAGAAGCACTAATATCCATAAGTCAGTTCGTAGTGCGCGAAACCCTCGGAATCGATAGTTGTGATACCGAGGGTTTCGCGCAAACGTAGGTCGGCATAATGAAAGGGTGCAATTAAAGGCAATTATCAATCTAATACTACTTGACAAATACCGTTATGTAATATAAAATACCTAGTGAGACAAAGTATATGACGACCGACAATACTACCTTCAATAAAGAACTAAAGCGCGGCACGCTGGAGATGGTCCTGCTCCAGCTCCTCTCCGAGCAGCAGATGTACGGCTATGAGCTGGCCTCAACGCTTGAAGAAAGGGGTGGCAGCCTCTTCCGCATCAAGGAGGGCACCCTGTATCCCGTTCTTTACCGGCTGGAAAATGCTGATTATATCGAATCGCGCTGGGAAACGCTCGAGCGCGGCGTACCGCGCAAGTATTACCGGTTGACACCCGCCGGAGCCGCGTACCTGGCAGCGCGCATTGCCGAGTGGAAGGAATTTTCGAAATCAATCAACCAGTTAATCGATCAGCAAGCAACTGAGTAAATAGTAAGGAGTATTCCGGTGGCACACGTTATCCGCTCTACGGTCAAGACAAATATAGATTCCTATGTAAAGGAAGTCATGAGCCTTATTCACGCCTCGAAAGAGCAGCAGGCTCGAATCGAAGCCGATCTCAGGTCACATCTGCAAGAAGGGTTGGATCACGGCGAGGATCCAGCAGATCTGATTGCTCGTATGGGTGAGCCGCGCGAGGTGGCAGCCGGATTCATGGAGCAGGTTCCGCTCGTTTATGCCGGGTTCTGGCGCAGGTTTGCGGCTTTCCTGGTGGACATGGTGGTAATCCTATTCTTTGCCGGAGCTGCCGCTACCCTGACAATAATTCTATCCAACTCGGTACCCCAGAATCCCACCGGCCTCGAGAACATTCTGGGCGCGGCTGTTATCGTTTTGATTTTAATCAGCGCCAATGCCTGCATCGCCATAATCCTGATCTACTTCCCTCTTTTGGAAGGTCGCTTCGGGCAGACACTGGGCAAGAAATTGTTCCACCTGTATGTGCTCACGGAAGACGGCTTGCCGGTGGGTTACGGAAAGGCTACGCTGCGCAGGCTGTCCTTCTACTTCGAAATCCTCCCCATCGATGCACTGTGGATTTTCTTCAACCCTCGGCGTCAACGCGGCTTTGATATTCTTGCCAATACCATCGTAGTCGAAAGCTAATCTCGATTAGCATTTTCTTCTGCCTTCTCAATTTAGATCTTCTACACTACGAACTTAGTCCAGTACGCCTCACTTTTCACTTTTCACTTTTCACTTTTCACTTTTCACTTTTCACTTTTCACTTTTCACTTTTCACTTTTCACTTTTCACTTTTCACTTTTCACTTTTCACTAATTATTCTCATCTACCATTTAACTAAAGTCAATGCATCTTCTGGCGTCGTTTGTTATATTCATCACAGTAGGCGCGCGCCTAGAATCCACAACATACCAAAAAGAAGGAGATGCATATGAAAGTCCCTGGTATTAAGCAAACCACACAGGGGCGGAACGGACGCCATCGATGGCTGATTCTGGCGGTTTCGATCACAGCAATGCTCGTGATCCTGACCGGCTGCCAGAGTGAGCCGCCTGCGCCCGTCCAAACCACACCCGAAATCCAATATGTAAACGTGGAAGTGGAAGTGGTAGTCACAGCTACCAGTGTTCCTCCAACGCCAACCCCAGAGTCCACTCCTCCGCCTGATCAATCGGAGTACCATACTGCCTGGGAAAATGGTGTCCACGGCAGCACGTATGGTCTCGGGAAAGGCCCGAATACGTATTGCTCTCGCTGTCACTCGCCTCAGAACTGGGATCCGGAATCAACAACGGATGCAAGCCCGAACTGCGTCACCTGCAAATTCCCGCAGGATCCTGAGGTTCGACAAGCCACTACTATGGCTTTCGTGGCTGAAGAAGACTGGGCAGGCATTAGCTGTGAAACCTGCCACATCATGGAAGATGGCATCGCTACAGATGTAGCATGGCTCAACGCCCTGACTGGCGAGTACGAAGAAGTGGCAACATCGAACGAGCTTTGTGCCAAGTGCCATGCTGATACGCAAGGCGTTCAGGCCAGCGGTGGACGTGGTGTAACCCACGCTATTTCACTTGGCGGCAGCGCCCACCTGAATTGGGCAGGCGCTCTCCCACAGGCTCACCGGCCCAGCTTATGCACAGACTGCCATAATCCGATGTCTGGAGAGGCAATGGGCTGCAGCGACTGCCATACGGATGTCCTCACTTCTGACGAGCATATGAAGGGCATGAATGCGCTTCATACAAACGTTACCTGCCAGGCATGTCACGATGCCAGCGGGGCAGATGTTGGACCCGATCCGGCAGTTGAAGATGGCAGCGGGATGTGGATGCCTGTTCTGACCGAAGTTTCCCGCAGCGGCGCACTAACGAGCACAGCGATTGTCTCTCACAGTGTCAAGTGGGAAGTTGCCTGCGATCGCTGTCACTTCGCTGAAAACCCCTGGGAACTGACTGTTCTGACTGCAACAGGTGAAGTACCTGAAGAAGAATAGCTGGTAAGACAGAAGAACTGTGTGAATGGTGTGGGATATAGAGGGGACCCCACACCATTCCTTTGAAGGAAACAGAAATCTATGAGTTTATTTAGATCAATCCCTCACCTGACCAGCAGTGGTAAGCTTGGCGTCGTTGTACTGGCGTTTCTCCTCTTGGCGTTCTTAACTGGATGCCAGGACAGCACACCGACGGTCGAAAGTAAAGATCCAGGCGATGCTCCTGTTTCTTCCGTGGATGAGCCCGCATCCCCATCTGAAGCCTCCGGCTCATACCCCGAAAAAGATCCCATACAAGCACCTTCAGAAAGTGCTCCGGAAGAGCCACAGACTCCTGAAACGATCCAGGCCAGCTGGCCCTCCAGTCCGCATGCTGAAACGTTTGTGGTTTCTGCGGATGGAAAAAACAGCACTTGTGCTCGCTGCCATGCTCCGGCAAACTTCGTTCCTACAATGGATGATATGCCCCCGAGCTGCTCTTCCTGCAAATTTGAAGTAAAAGAGCCGCCACCGTACATCGAAGAGTCTGCCTGGAGCAGTATACAATGCAATGTATGCCACGAAGTAAAGAAGGATAAGGTACAACCGGAGATCAAGTGGCTGGAAATTGCACAGATTGAGCAGTACGCCGAAGTTGCTTCCTCAACAGAGCTGTGCTTGAAGTGCCACGCTCCAGCGGATATCGCCGATCACTGGGCGATTAACCTGGAAGGCTCACATGCAGGCATGGGATGCAGTGACTGCCATGATCCTCACGATGCAGCCGCAAGCTGTGCCTCTACTGGCTGTCACGAGGATACGCTGACCGCTTCGGAACCGGTTGCGGGGCACGATGAAGCCCACAAATCCGTTGCATGCACTGCCTGCCACGATGCCGGTGGATTGGATGTTGGACCTGGAAGCGAGAATGGAATGTGGTCGACGTTCATCTCCATAAAAGATGGCAGCGAACAAAAAGCAGTCACTTCACACAACCTGATCCTCGAAGCCCCCTGTGAACGTTGCCACTTTGCTGGAAATCCCTGGGAATTGAGTGAGGATATCGCCGCTGCTCCCTGAGATGGAAGTTATTGAGGAGATTTTCAATGAATAGCAAACTTGGAAGAATTATACGAATCGTGTTTATCGTTTTTATGGGGATGACTGGCTTCATGAACCTGGTCGGCGGTATTGGAACGAGCTGTGCCGCCTTCTTTACCAAAAAATACCCCCCAATGTGGTCGCTCTTAGACTACCAATGGCTCTACCAGACGTTTGTCGTGGTAACGACCCTTATCGGTATCGCCGGAATTTGGGCAACGATCTCGCTTGTCCGTGCACGGAAAGGCTCGTACAACCTTTCGTTGATCGTACTGGTGCTTGGCTGTGTTATTGGCGCCATCCACTACTTCTCTTCTCTGGCATTAAGAGGAGCTGCAACCCCGGCAAATGTCGTGTTCTTTATTAACGTAGGCACACTTGTGATCGCCCTGCTTTTCAAAATACCTAAGATCCGCGAACAGGTAGATCTGGAGAAACCGGCTGCTAAATCAGACCGGTTAGCTGCGGCCGGGTTGGCTTCCATCGTCGCTGGCGCTGTACTGCTGACGGTGGTCTATTGGGCAGGACCGTCACACATGTACGAAGGTGTCAATTGGGTAAATGTCATCTTCTGGCCGCTAAATATCTCCGGAACCCTCCTGGCCTTCGGGGGTTTTGGGCTTCTGGTGTATGCTAGAAAACTTGATGCACTATTAGAACAAAAAAGCGCCCAGGCAGGGGTTCTAACTCAGGTTAAATAAGCCTGAAAATATAGTTGCAGGAAAACACTTAGCGGATCTCAATACCGACGTGAGCAAGACAAGCCAGGCGATCAGCGTTATCTACAATGATGGATGTGCGGGTGCAGGTGATTACCTTCTCGTCCTGTAGGATCCTGATCGCCCGGCTGAAGGGTTCAGGAACCGTAGCGGTACGGGCTGCCAGAATTCGGTTGGGATGTTCACGACGGTTCACTGGTTTTTGTCCATTTTCACTTAGTTCTAGCAGTATCTTTGCGGCTCGTGCGATCACAGTCCGGCAGGTCAGGTCTTCATAACGGGAGATGAGTAAACGGTTCCGAGAAGCCAGCACACGCAAAAGACCGAATCCTACCACCGGCAACCGCCTCATCAAAGCCTGGAAGCTTTCATATTGGACGTTCCACAACACACAATCCTGTACAGCAGCTGCAGTAGTAGGATTTGGTCCGCCATCCAACGCCGCTACTTCATTGAACATAATGACAGGATCAATCACCCCCAGGATCGATTCCTGACCACCTGGAGTGAGCTTGCATAGATGCACGCTGCCCTCAAATAGCACGAACAATCCAGCGCAAGGATCTCCTTCAAGAAATATGACCGAGCCTTTATCTACATGTTTTATATGTCCGGCTGTAACAATTGTGCGGAGATCATCTGGGGGCAATCTTCTGAAGTGCGAGACTCTGCCTAGGAGCTGGATAAGTTCAGGTTCCGTATACATTTGACCAAATCCTTTCGTGAGGAGATGCCCCTAAAGCTCCTCTGAAACAAAAAAACTGCGTATTTTTCCGCGCTTGCCACTTCCCCTCTATAGGGTAATTCTTCCCCTATTGGACTATAAAGGGTCAAGCAGTTTACAATTTTTACAAAACGTATTAATTGAATTATAGTATTATATCAAAGGCCAGTCTTATTCCAGAAAGTTTATAAGGATATATGAAATATAAAGTTTACATAACTCTGGGATTCCACACCAGCTTTTACCATTCCTGGCGTGGAGATACACCGGATGAAGCAGGGTTTGGAACCGACATTCGAATCGTCCGGCGCATCCTGGAAATTCTGAACGATGCGAACAACCACGGGCTGCAAGCGTGCGGCTACTGGGATTTCGATATATATTGGACGCTGGAGAAAATCCTTCCAAAGCATGCGCCCGACATAATTACAGGTATCCGGGACCGGGTTCAAGCTGGTATGGACGAAGTGCTGCCTGGTCCCTACAATAATGGGGCAAACCATGCCGCAACAGAAGAAGAACTGCGGGCCGCCATCGCCTGGTCTCTGGAGAACCCTCACGGCTCGGGGCTGCGCCAGCTCTTCGGGCAAGTGACGCCCGTATATCGCCCTCAGGAATGCATGTATACAGCAGGGCAAAACCGGATTCTGAGAGAAGAGGGCATCGATGGGATCATTTTGTATTATGCAGGTGTCCCGTTCAACACCTTGAGCACTTTCATCCCGCCGCTGACTCCTGAGCAGCGTTACAACCCCCTTCTGCTGCGCAGCCTACCAGAGGAAGAACCACTTCTCCTGCTGCCGTGTATCTCCGTTGCTGATATTTTTAACCATACATCGTTCGAGATATGGCTGCTCGAGCTGCGTGAGTTGCAGACGAGCGGAAAAGTGCGGTCTGACATGCTGCTGCACCTGAACGAAGACGCAGACATGGATACATGGCTGCCGATGGGTCTTCCGAGAGCGTTGTCCTGGTTTCCGAACACAGGGGGGCTGCCCGAAATTATCCGGGCCGTAAACAAGTACTCCTGGGCGGAATTTACCACACCGGGAAAGTACATTAGATCCCACCCTCCGTTTGGAGAAATTCTGGTCCGCCAAGACCTGGCGGATGGCGGGTTTGACGGCAGTTATTCCTGGACCGAAAAGTACACCAGTTTGATGAACTGGACAGGATTGGAACAATCACGGCTGCACACCAGGCGGGCAGAAGCTCTGGCAGCTAATCTTGCACCAGAAAACAGGGATGCAATTCACAGGAAGTTATGGCTGGGTGTGGATTCATCCTTTTTCTCCAGGCTGGTAGGTTTAACCACCACCCACTTCGGTATGAGTACGCCGATCATCAACGAAGAACGCCAGGCAAAAGCCGTAGAGATAACAGAAACTGCCCTGCATAAGGCAATTGAAGCCGAGCAGGATGCCGCAGTACAGGTCTGTGAGAATGTTGAAACTAGCGAAACCGCCTTATACGCTTTCGAAGTATTTTCCAGTAGTGATGAATGCGGTCAATCCGTGATCCGAGTGCCTCTGCTGCTGCCGCCTGGAATCGATAATGTCGAAATGCTGGACACGAGTGGAGTTATCCAGAGGTCATCACTGGTAAATGTAGAGGAACTATCCGAAGGCTGGAAGGCAGGAGATCTCATGTTCTCCGAAATTCTTGCTCCCGGTGAAAGGAAGCTCTACCAGGTACGGCCAGGGATATTAAAAAATCACATCACTTCATGCCTGCCAACCCTGGCAAACCGTTGGCTGCACGTCGATTTCTCTGAAAAATGCGGCATTGAACACCTGCTGTTGGGGGAAGAACCTTTCGGTGAGACAGGGTTCCTGGATCCTTTCGTCACCTACCGGTCTGCAAAGAAACCGCAGTGCTGGAAGGTGCAGGATTACCAACTCAAGGGGTTGGTAGGTGAATCCTGGCAAGGCATCCAGCGTGCCCGGTTGAGATCAGAGATTGCTATGGAAACGCCAGGAGGCAAGCGCTCAACGAATTTCGAGTTTACCTTTATCCTGTTCGATGACCTGCCCTTTCTGATCGCAGATGTACTGGTCAATTTCGCATACACCCAACCAACCGATATTATCCATAACATGCAGCAAAAGCTGCGCCGCCTGATCGACCTGCGCTGGGTAGAGACGGCTCCTTTCCAGATCAGGCCTTCCCTGGGAAACCAGCCAGGTGAGATTCTGCGTGTCTGGAAACGGAATTATCTGGGGGTCACCTCATTCTACGACCTGAACTACGGACGAATCAACCCGCTCAATCGCGATCTAGACTCGTTCAATCACCATGTAACGGCAGGCTGGGTGGCAGTCAGCAGTGGTAAGAAAGGCCTCCTGGTTGCGGAAAATGCAGAGCATACGAGCAGCATGGCATTCTGCCCGATGCGCCTTCGAGAATTAGAAGGACGGCAGCAGGTCTGGCTCAATCCCTTCGGTTCGTACTACGGCAATCAGTTCGACTATTCACACATCGACCCAAACTCACTCGGAGTGGAAATGACACTGGCAGTCAGCGGCGCTCTGAAACCAAACGGACCTTCGTTCAATGGGCAAAGTTTGCACTTCTCCCTGCTGTTGGCGCTGTATTTGGGCGACGAACCTCCGCAGGACCTGCAGCTTGCTGCGAACAACTTTTTCTACCCCCCAGGAGTTATCTACCTTAAGTCACCGCAGGGAGTGGATTTACAGACAGGCACTCAAATGAGAGAAACGATCGATGCAAGGCGAAGAGCTCTACAATCAGAGAGTTCAGCTCCTCTACTTGCACCTACCGCTTTCCTGGCAAATCCGGTTGAAAAAGGATCTGTGCTGGTATGGGAGCATGCCCGGGATGCTCGAGTGAGCGGTTACGAGATTGAATGGTTCGGTGGTGAAAAGCGGCTTATTCCAACCGTCGATCGCTGGACGGTTGAAGGACTGGAAAACGGGGTCACATACAGTTTTCGTGTTAGAGCACGGTCAGGAGATCTTGTTTCTCCCTGGACCGAGGCGGGAAGCTGCACGCCTGGAGCAGTACGGGAAGTAAAAGTGTTATCTGAGGGGAAGGGACTTCGGTTAGGAACGATCGTTAAGTTGGTTAGGTCGGGGTTGAGGCATGCCTGGGTGACGGGCAGAGGGAAACAGTCATAAAGGAGAAAAGACATGTCTGACCTTTTATCCCAATCCTTTCGTTTAACGGATGGACGCAGCCTGATGTATGCCGAATTTGGGGTACCGGACGGTAAACCCGTTTTCTACTTCCACGGCCTGTCCGGCTCGCGCCTGGAACCGGGTGTGCTGGATGACCATGAAATCATAAAGGCTGGCATCCGCATGATCGCCCCTGACCGGCCCGGTATGGGCGGCTCAGATTTTCAGCCTGGGCGAGGCTTCAGCGACTGGCCGGCGGATATCATCGCCCTGGCCGACAGTCTAGAAGTGGGAAAATTCGGTGTCTTTGGTGTATCAGGCGGTGGCGGGTATGTATCTGCCTGTACCCGTTTAATCCCCGACCGGTTGTCAGCAGCCGTGATCGTGAGCGGTGCCGGCCCCATGGACTCGCCCGAAGCAAGGGCAAGTTTACCCGCCATGAGCCGGTTGATGTGGGGACTTGCAGGTCGATCGGTACGGATGATGGGTATGTTTTTCCGTCTAATGAAATCAATGCAGAGCGATCCGGTCAAAATTCGAGAGCAGATGATGAGGACCATGCCGCTCGCGGAGAAAGCCATTTTCGAAAAGCCAGGACGTCTGGATGCATTTATCGCGAGCGGTTTGGAGTCGATGCGTCAGGGGGTGCGCGGGGTTGCCTGGGATACGCACCTGTATGCAATCCCCTGGGATTTCCGCATGGAAGAAATTTGCTTCCCCGTACGCCTGCTGCATGGCGAAGCAGACCTCAACGTGCCGGTGGCAGTAGCTCGCAAAGTCGCTGCCACCATCCCAGACTGCCAGGCTACTTTTTACCCCGGCGAAGGGCATATACCCATATTAGCAAACCATCTGGATGAAATTTTTGAAGCATTGGTGTGACGGATCGAACAAGATCATAGAAAACCAGGAGGCTTACATGCGCATCCCACGCCAGCTCCAACCCGGCGATACAATTGGAATCTTCTCGCCCTCTTCTCCTATCGAGTCGAAGGCGGTAAATACCATGTGCAAGTACTTCGAGCAGCGCGGTTACACGGTTAATGTTGCTCCAAATACCCTAGCAACATTTGGATTTATGGCAGGAAGCCCTCAGCAGCGGGCGGACGATCTTAACCTCTTACTGCACGATCCCACTGTACGAATGGTAATGACTTCAACTGGAGGAGCGGGAGCAGTTCATTTGCTTCCGCTGATCGATTACCCTGCCCTGGCAGCCGATCCCAAAATCGTAGTAGGCTTGAGCGATCCAAGCATCCTCCTCCTTGCACTGACTTCAGCCACGGGTGTACCCACCTTCCATGGACCGAACGGCGTAGAGTTCGGAGGTTTGTGCCCGCTCACTACATTTACTGAAGAGAATTTTTGGCCTATGCTAACCGGGGAATTCAGCTTGCCGTATTCCTTTCCCGTCCAGGAGCATTTCCAGGTCTTGCGCTCTGGGAAAAGTGTTGAGGGCACTTTGATTGGAGGAAACCTGGAACGGTTAAGTCTTCTAATCGGTACTCCTTGGGAACCTGACTGGCAGGGCGCTGTCTTATTTGTCGAAGAATTTCTCTCCAAAGACACATCTTTCGATGCCCTCCTGGCTCATTTGCACTTATCTGGTGTATTCGAAAAGATCTGTTGCTTGCTGGTGGGCAAACCGGTACAGATGGAAGGATACGAACAGGATGGTGTTACTCTAGAGGAAATTATTCTGCGCAATTGCGCTGGCTATGACTTTCCTATTGTATCCGATCTACTTATCGGCCATACGGACGATAAACTGACTCTACCTATAGGCTGCCGGGTCGGGCTGGATACGGGCCGGGGTTTGCTAGAACTTTACGATCTACCCGGAACCGGATAACCGGCTAGATTAAATATCTTCTTCCTTCTATTGATCGTAGTAAATTCCTAATCTTTCCTCCTCCATTCATTTTCTGTTCATAAAAAGGCTGTATAATTACGACAAAGGCTATCTTAATCATAGTCTTAATGTCTGATTCGGGCTGCAAAGCAGCGTCCAGATTTTTGACCGCTAGGGGATGGTGTTCAACATGGTCTCTCCTCAATAAGGGGATAAAAGAATGAATAATTCATCAAGCCAAGAATCGGAGCTTCGGCAAAGCCGTCCAAATGGGCTGGTCAAGCATCTGCAAGCCCGCATTCGCACCATGATTCCGTTTGCGGGCGGCGTATTTGCCGCTCTCGCAGCTCTCCTTCTGTATAACAGCTTCATCCCCAAAACCCCCCAACTCACAATAAATGATCTCAACAATTCAGTAGCCCAGGCACTTGCATCTGCTACTCCTCCACCAGCTTATTCTGCACAGGTATACCGGCTCATCCAACCCTCCCTCGTTCTGATCCAAACCAGTGGAGAATTGAACGGCTTGGGCAGCGGGGTCATTGTCAATGAACAGGGCGCTATCCTGACCAGCTTGCACGTTGTTGATAAGACGGAAGAAATCCTGGTGACCTTTGCCGATGGTACTCAGGCGATTGCAACGGTTACAAGTACACAGCCCGAAAATGACATCGCCGTGCTGACCCCCAGCCGTCTCCCCGAGCAGTTCCTGCCTGCCGTTCTTGGGAGCGCAAGTGCCATGCAGGTTGGCGATGAGGCCTTCGCAGTTGGAAATCCATTCGGCTTATATAGCTCAATCAGCGCCGGGGTCATTTCAGGTTTCGATCGCTCTTTCCAACCCCCTGAAAGTGAGTACCGGTTGGAAGGCCTGATGCAGATCGATGCTGCAGTCAACCCCGGCAACTCAGGCGGTCCGCTGCTGAACCGTGACGGGCAGGTCGTAGGAATCGTCGTTGGGATCGTCAACCCGACAGATCAAGAAGTTTTTATCGGCATCGGATTTGCGGTACCGATCCAGGTTGCAGCTCAGGCGGCAGGAATGCCAATGCATTAATCCACCGGCAGCCTGCTCTTCGCAGTGGTAAGGCAGCCCGGCGAATGAATTTTTCCAAGGAGGCGGTTAATGGACGGAAGTAGTAGAACTCCCAGGAATGGGATACCCATGGAGAGGGTGCTGTACGAAGTCAAGAAAGTGATCGTTGGGCAGGACCATTTATTGGAACGCCTGGTAGTCGCCCTGCTGGCGCGCGGCCATATCCTCGTAGAAGGTGTGCCCGGGCTGGCGAAGACCATGGCCATTAAGACTCTGGCAGAGTCGATCGGCGGGGAGTTCAAACGCATCCAGTTCACACCTGACCTTGTGCCTGCCGATCTGATCGGTACGCGCATCTACAACCAGAAGACGGGCGAGTTCAACACTTCGCTTGGACCAGTTTTTACCAACCTTCTGCTGGCAGACGAGATCAACCGTGCGCCTGCCAAGGTTCAAAGCGCGCTGCTTGAAGTGATGCAAGAAAGGCAGGTGACCATCGGACGAGAAACCTTCAAAGTGCCGCAGCCCTTCCTCGTCCTCGCCACCCAGAACCCGATCGAGACCGAGGGTACCTATGCACTGCCCGAAGCCCAGGTGGATCGCTTTATGCTCAAGGTTCTGGTTGGATACCCCAATTCTACCGAAGAATTTGTCATCGTCGAGCGGATGACAGGCCGGCTGGATGACATACAAAAGGTACTGACCACCGAGCAGTTAATCAAACTGCAAGAGGCTGCTGACAAAGTGTACGTAGACCCCGCTCTGATCGAATACGCCGTGCGCCTTGTAGCGTCCACCCGCAGCCCGAAAGATTTCGGTTTGGCCGATCTGGAGCGCTACATCACCTTCGGCGCAAGCCCGCGCGCCTCGATCAACCTGATCCTGACGGCTCGGGCACTCGCATTTGTGCGCGGCCGCGGTTATGTCCTTCCTCAGGATGTATTGGATATGGCTTATGACGTGATTCGTCACCGCCTGGTGCTTTCTTACGAAGCGCTTTCAGACAATATCACCAGCGACGATCTGTTGAAAAAGGTCTTCAACCGCATTCCACTGCCTACGGTGCCTCTCCATGAGAAATCAAGACTCCGCGTTGACGCCTGATCGGGCCACACCTGACCGCATCCTCCAGCGTCTCGACTGGCAGGTCATCCGCCGCCTGGATGGGCTCCTTCAAGGCGATTACCGCAGCCTGTTCTATGGGTATGGAGTGGATTTTGCCGATCTGCGCGAATACCAGCCGGAGGACGACATCCGTTATATCGATTGGAACGTTACTGCCCGGATGGATACACCTTATGTCCGGCAGTATGTGGAGGATCGCGAGATCACCGCCTGGTTCCTGCTCGATCTGAGCCCATCGATTGATTTTGGCACCACGCAGAGCAACAAGCGTATGGTGCTGATTGATTTTGTCACGACTCTTGCCCGGCTGCTGACCCGTCACGGCAACCGGATTGGAGCCATTTTTTACGGAAGCCAGGTAGAGAAGACGATCCCTGCAAAAGGCGGGCGCATCCAGGTGCTTCGGCTCGTGAATGACCTGCTCAAACAACCACCCCTGCAGCGCGCTCCGTTTACAGACTTGAAACCACTGCTGGAGGGCGCCCTGCACGCTGTTAAAAAACGTTCGCTCGTGTTCGTGATCTCCGACTTCATCAGCGTACCCGGATGGGAACGCCCGCTGGCACTGCTCAACCAGCGGCACGAAGTATTGGCTGTGCGCTTGTGGGATCCCAGTGAAATGGAACTGCCGGATGTTGGACCGGTGATCATGGAAGATGCAGAGACTGGCGAGCAGATTTACGTAGATACGCACGATAAAAAATTCCGCACTCGTTTTACAGAGGCAGCAAAGCAGCGCGAGGCAGTGCTCAACCATGCCTTTATTCGCGCGGGAGTGGACGTTTTACCAATTTCAACGGATGAAGACCTGGTGCGGGCGATCGTGAAATTTGCAAAGCTGCGATCAACCCGCGGCTATATTCACCAACAGCGAAAGTGAGCGGATGTCGTAATGAGCTTCGACTGGCCCCTGATGCTTTTGTCCCTTATCTTTCTCCCGTTGGCTGTGCTGCTGTACATTCGTCTGCAGCGGCGGCGGCAAAATGCGCTTGCGAGTTATTTGAGTATAGGTTCAGGACAGGGCTTGCAGAGACGGAATCCCGGCGTTCGCCGCCACATTCCACCTGCGCTGTTTTTGGGAGGGATCACGCTACTGATGCTTGCACTGGCGCGGCCACAGGCGGTCATCAGCTTGCCTCGCGTTGAAGGAACGGTCATCCTGGCATTCGATACTTCCGGCAGTATGGCGGCAGACGATCTAAAACCATCCCGAATGGATGCAGCCAAAGCCGCCGCCCACGAGTTTGCCAACCGCCAGCCGGAGAGTGTAAGAATTGGCGTTGTTGCCTTCAGCGACAGCGGCTTTAACGTTCAATCGCCGACCAATGAACAGGAGAGCATCCATGCCTCAATCGAACGCCTTACATCAGAACGGGGTACCTCGCTGGCACAAGGGATCATCGTTTCGCTTAATACGATCGCGGAGGAATTGGGGGAGACGCAAGAGGAGCTGACAGGCGAATTACCCCTGGAGCCCTTAGCCACACCCTCTTCTGGACCGCAAGATGACTTCAGTTCCGCCATCATTATCCTCCTGACCGATGGCGAGAACAATCTGGACCCTGATCCTCTCGCAGCGGCCAGCGCCGCCGCAGAAAGCGGAGTCCGCATCTACACCATTGGTGTTGGCAGCACCGCAGGAGCGACGGTAAACATCGACGGCTTTTCTGTGCATACCAGGCTTGACGAGCAAATGCTTCAGAAGATCTCCGAAGTCAGCGGCGGTGCATATTATCGGGCTGAGAACGAAGAAGACTTGCGCAGCATTTATGATGAAATCAACCTGCAGTTGGTGATGAAACCAGAAAAGATGGAAGTGACGTTTTTATTAACGGGTGCCAGTGTCTTGATCCTTTTGGCCGGCGGATTGTTTTCGCTCATTTGGTTCAGCCGTTTACCTTGACTCAAGGTTTCAAGTAGATGAGATGGACTCAAATGGGTGAAACGATATCGAACCCATTCCATCCCAGAACGTTCTGTATTGGAGGATTATCATGAGTTTACTCTGGCCCGGATTACTGTTCCTGCTCGGGATCATACCCGTCCTGATCGGCGTATACCTCATAATCCTGCATCGCCGCCGGCGATTCGCTCTCCGATATTCAAGCCTTTCCCTGGTCCGTGAAGCGCTCGAGGGGCAGTCGCGATGGAAGCGCCACCTTCCCTTTATCCTGTTTCTGCTGGCTCTCAGCAGCCTGCTGGTAGCTATGGCACGACCAATGGCCACAGTAAATGTCCCGGTCGGCCGGGCAACCGTTATCCTGGCCATCGATGTCTCGCGCAGCATGTGTATGAGAGATATCCCCCCTAACCGTCTTGAAGCCGCAGAAGAAGCGGCAATTTCCTTCATACGCCGCCAAGATCCGGGCGTGCAGATCGGTATCGTCGCTTTCGCCGGATTAGCAGCCCTGATACAGGAGCCGACTGAGGATGTGGAGGCATTAGAAAGTGCCGTCGAAGGATTGACCACAGGCCGCAGGACGGCAATTGGCAGCGGTATACGCGCATCTTTGGATGCCATTGCAGAAGTCAATTCGAGAATCATACCCAATACGGGCGGCGGAGAACCAGGTGCGGAGCCTACTCCTTTGCCGCCTGGTGAATACACGCCTGATATCATCATTGTCCTTACGGATGGTGTGAGCAACAGCGGACCGCTCCCTCTGGACGTCGCCCAGGAAGCAGTTGATCGAGGCATACGCGTTTACACGATCGGGTTCGGGACCGATAACGAAAACCAGGACATTCCATTCTGCGGTCAGCCGAACTTTAGCAGCGACCCATTCGATGGCGGGAGCAACTTCAGGGGTGGGGGCGGCGGTATGTTCAGCAGAGGGATCGACGAGGAGACGCTCATGCAGGTAGCAGCGATGACCGGCGGAGAATATTATTACGCGACGAGCGCCGGTGAGCTCCAGACAGTTTTCGAAAATTTGCCCACGTACCTGAGAACTCAAGAAGAGTTCATGGAAATCAGTGTAGCCTTTGCAGCGGTAGGAGCGCTGCTGGCGGCGCTTGCTATTGGGCTCTCGATCCTGTGGAATCCGGGACCTTGAAGATTTGCCCAGGCTAAAATTGGTAGAACATCACATTCCAAACGCTGAACTGCCATACGGCAACCACAGCAGCAACCGCAGCCAGGGTGTAGTAGATACGGTCCTTAATCGTCCAGTACTTACGCACCCAAACCAGCACAGCACCAGCCACAACGAACGGCACAATCCCCAGGAGGATCATGGGTAGTGTCATAATGGTGCGCAAAATAGCCGTCTGCTGATCGGGCGAGTATTTTAGGAGCCAGGAGATATCCATGAGAAGCAGCGACAGGAGAAACATTATCATAACTGCTCCCAGCAAGCCGGCAACTGCGGGGACGATCCGGGTCGCATAATACAGGCGTGAAGGTTCCAGTTTTCCTTTCTCTTCATATGGTGGAATATTCCACCACTTCCAGAGCCATAAGATGATCTCCTGGTAGATGTAGGTGAGGAAAATCCCTAATCCTATTACCCAGAGTAAAATATGCAAAGGAGCATCTTCATACCATTCCATTCTTTCGTAAGATGTCTGCCCGGCATAAATGTAAGTAATCCTTCCTTCCGAATCCTCCCTGAAAGTAATATAGTCATCCGAATCGAAGTTGTAAAAATTCCAGGGTGTCTTCTTTTCGCCGGTAAAAGCGAAAACATTCGGCTTGATGGGGGTCCAGTTCTGTTCGTATGTGTACTCACCGATACCCCCTCTGGTAATCAGACCTCCACTTTCATTTGGAGCGACCTTTATGGTTTCCCAAATTCCCTGTATCAGGGCAGTTTTCCACAGGGTTTTCTCAGGCAGCCCTGTGCGGTGGTAAAAGCCTGAGAATCGTTCCAGGTCTTCGTTCGTCATGGATACTGCTTCCGTTGAAGGTGCAGCAGACACAGCCGCATCTGCACTCGGAGGGATATATCTTTCTGAAAATTTGGTGGCCAGTGTTAGAAACACCTTTCCCGGAAAGCTGTTTGCCAGCAGTACAATGCCTACCTGTTTTTCCGGGAAAATGTAGAAAATCCCGTTGAATCCATCCGATGCAAAGTCAATCATCATCAAACCGCGGATTCCATCGTATTTGAATCCGGTCCATGTAGAAACCTGTGGAGACATTCGCTCATCCATCGAAAATGGACTATTCATCAATGCATCGATTGAGCTCTCTTTTAAAACAACTTGATCTCCGATCCTCCCGTTATTGAGCAAGGCCATCATGAAACGAGCCATATCATGGGCAGTGGAACTAAGGTTGTCTATCGGATGAGCAGAGTAATAATTTTGAGCCATCGGGATCGCATACGGTCCTTGCAGGTCAAATTCGGTGGAAAGGTCAACCGCCAGGGATTCTGGCAGCGGCTGTCGGAAGGTGCTTCGATCAGCATCGAGCAGGGGGAAGACATTCAACTCGAAGTACTCTTCGAACGGCACACCAGAAACTTTTTGGACAAGGTACCCAGCCAACAAGATGTCATAGCTATCCGGTGCGTAATTCACCACTTCCCCCGGAGAGTAGATACGAGCGGGCATTACTTTCTCCACGTACTCTTCCAACGGGTCTCTATCCTTGGCCGTTTTTACAGTTCCTCCGATCGAGGTCATTACATCAAAACCCCCGGTCCGGTTTAACAAGTGGCGTGCGGTTACCGGCTGTTCGAAAGTCTGGGGAAGTTGAACCTTATCCAGGTATTGGTTTATATCAACATCCAGGTCGATTTTTCCCTGCTCCACCAGCTGCATCAATGCGAACATGACAGGCAGTGAAGAAAGGCCTCCAATTTTGAAGATTGTCTTTTCCGGGTCTACTTTTATCTTTCCTTTTACATCTGCAACCCCATAACCCTTAGAAAACAAAACCTTGTCTTTCTGAATGACCACAACGGATGCTCCAGGGATCTTATTCAGCCTCATCTGTGAAGAGATAAGCTCATCCATAAATGGGACCACGTCTTCCGGGTCTTCCAGGTTACCGAATTCGACCGGATTATCCGTCTGAGCAGCGAACGAATCAACAGAACCAGCGTTTGCAAGTGACACCCCGAGGGCTGAGAGGATAATCCCTGCAAGCAGCAGGGAGTTCAGCAGTTTTTTCCAGCAGGGGATGATTGTTCCCATAGTTCTCTCCTCGTCTCTCAGGCTAATGAAAGACCCCAAAAAAATGTTCGAAGTACTTGTCTTTACTCACTGACACTGCAGCCTGGTGAGGTTCATTATCTTCACCGGGATGCCACACAGTTTTACCGTTTTTGTCTTTTCGTTCAAACGTTATGAGACCTGACCCATACGTGCACAGGTTGGGCTCGAAAATGGTCGCAGCAGCCAGGGGATCGTGGAACCAGATTGTCTCGTAAAACTGCTCGAACCAGATTTCTGCAAAATCGAGGACCGGCTTCAAAATATCGGCCCGGAATTTCTGGCGGACATCGTTTGCCGTTAAGCTGACCTGCTGGGTGACATTCAATCCGACTGACCTGTGCAGCTTCACCGGAGTCCGGTAAACGATTTCTGAAGCCATCAAATCGCCCGAGACATTCCATTCCGTATTTTCGGCCTGCGGATCGATGTTTCCCCCCATCATCACCAGTCCCTTCAGGTACTGCGCCGTTTGTGGATAGTGCGAGAACAGCATACCGGCGTTTGTCAGCGGGCCAACCGTCAACAAGATGACATCTCCTTGATTTTCAAGGATCGTCTCTGCCAGGAATTCGACTGCCCTTCCCTGAGGGAAGCTCGTTTCATGGGGCCAATCCGGCAGCGCGGCTGCTTGCTGACAAACCGGTTGGCGCTGTTCTCCCTCCATGGGCTGCTCTGCGCCGGGGAATATAGGGATCTCTCGCCCTGCCTGTTTGCAAAGCACGCTTGCAAGCGAAGCTCGCTTCTCTGCCTCGCCGGTGACCGTGGTAATCCCTAACAGCTCGCACTGCTTCTGTGCGAGCAGGTACGCCAGGCACACGGCATCGTCGACGTCAGTTCCAATATCTGTATCCAGTAAAACCTTCACCATAGAATCAATTCCTCAGTAAGAGGATGGTGTAAAGCGGTAAATTATTTAATGTCAGGTGATGCAGCTTGCCATCGACCTCCAGCGAAACTTCTGGTTTCTTATCCGGGGCATACACATCCACTTTGGAGTAACACTCAGGCAGGCGTATATCTAAAGATAACCTGTCCAAAACCGGGACCTCGTCTGCCTCTTCCTGGTAGTTGTACCTCAAGATGTGGACAGCAGCTCCGGCATCCACCTTTTGAATGTTAAGGGCAATATTAACTGGCTGGCCGGTCCTAACCTGAAGTCCACCCGGTAGTTCCTGAAGCTTAAACCCGATAGGATCTTCGATCCACTGTGTTCCAGAGTGTGCCAGTATTGATTGAAGCTCACCGGGCTGCAAATTCGCTCCCAGGTTTCCGGTAATGACCAGCCGCCCTCCGCTTCCCAGGTATTTTTCGAGGAGGCTCACCTGCGTCCTGGTCAGGAACCGGCAGTCGGGCAGGATGATCCTCCGGTAGCGACGGATGCTCTCAGGGGACAGGCTGTCGAGTCGCAAGTCCCCATCGGGGAAGAAGAGCACGTCGTAAGGCTGAACAGCCTGAGTGAGCTTTTCAGACACATCCCAAAACGGCCCCATCTCGCTGGTGCTCGTATTGAAACGGTTATCGGCGAATAATCCCTTTGAAGATGTCCGCAAAAATTCTGTCTCTACGCTGTAGACAACCGCAGCCTCTGCGTACGTCTCTCTGCTGAACAAATGCTCGTTGTCTGCCAGGAAACCCTGAATTTCTTTGCACAGTTCATGAGGTGCATA
>Ga0105092_10000523_pt1 | contig 20076 bp, 20 predicted proteins | sample PPLLak2March2015_FD_87021 | JGI IMG/M metagenome (GOLD analysis project Ga0105092, IMG submission 87021) | Freshwater sediment microbial communities from Prairie Pothole Lake near Jamestown, North Dakota, USA - PPLs Lake P7 Core (1) Depth... | ecosystem: Environmental > Aquatic > Freshwater >... | reverse complement strand
CAAGGATCGGGTTGCGCGATCTCCAAAGCGTCGGCGTCGATGATGACGGCGGAGTTGAAGGGGAAAAGCGAAACGGAAGCCAAAGAGCTTTTTGAGAACGTCCACAACATGCTGACGGGTCATTCCAACGGTGCTGAACAAGATGGCCCGAAAAGAGTGGGAAAGCTGGCGATCCTTTCGGGTGTCAGCAAGTTTCCCGCGCGGGTTAAGTGCGCGAGTCTCGCTTGGCACACGGTCAATTCGGCGCTGAAAGCGGCAGAAGAAGTGGTCTCCACTGAATAACGAGATCTCGAACGGAAAGGGGTTGCCGATATGAACAGCGAAAAGCCGATTACAGTTAAGCGCGATTGCCCCGCCGTCATGATTCCAAGCGGCGAGACGACCCTTCTCGCCGCGGGCAGCACCGTTTGGTTGACTCAATCCCTCGGCGGGACCTACACCGTGATGACCGACCGGGGTTACATGGCCCGTATTGACGGAGTCGATAGCGATGCCATAGGGATGGCGCAGGCCGCAGAGTCTAGACCGGACGAATCTCCGGCGTTTGATAGCCTTGAAGAGGTCGAGAAGCATGTTTGGGATCAATTGAGATGCTGCTTCGATCCCGAAATTCCGGTGAACATCGTGGACCTGGGTTTGATCTACTATTGCGCCGTTACGCCTCTATCCGGCGGCGGCTACAAAGCGGCCGTGCGGTTTACCTTGACGGCTCAAGGCTGCGGTATGGGCCAGTTTTTGAAGGCGGACATACAAAGAAAGCTGACGAGTGTTTCCGGGGTACGAGAGGTGGATATCGAACTCGTTTGGGATCCGCCTTGGAACCAAAGCAGGATCTCCGGCGCGGCAAAACAGCAACTCGGAATTTCGTGATCGTCGACGCCTGCCAACAGGAAGGATATCGACTGTGAACTCGATTAATAGCCTCGTCATGGAAGCGGCGGTGCTGGACGCGCTGCGGACCTGCTATGACCCTGAGATTCCCGTCAACATCTACGAATTGGGATTGGTGTACGAAGTGAACGTTGACGATGCCGGCCTGGTATCCATCAAGATGACCCTTACCTCGCCGCACTGCCCGGCTGTGCAGTCTTTACCTGCGGAGATTGAAAACAAGGTGAAGGCAGTCTCGGGCGTTAACGATGTGAAAATCGACCTCGTGTGGGATCCTCCATGGGACCCCAGCAAGATGTCCGAAGCCGCCCGGCTTCAGCTGGGCATGATGTAAGGTCAGTTGCTGCTGCGAAAACTTCGCCAAACTGTTGAATTCCTCCCATGGGCCAAACTTTTTTTGAACAACTCGGCGGCGAACAAAAGCTTAAAGTAATCATTAATACTTTTATTGACAGGGTGTTCGATGATCGGATGATCGGCTTTTTCTTTCGCAATGCAGATCGGCAGCGCATCAAGGCCATGGAGTATCAACTGGCGGCTCATTTCCTCGGGGCCGGAGTGGAATATCAAGGCCGCCCGCTGGACCAGGTCCATGCAAAACATCCAATCATGGGCGGTCATTTTGCTCGACGGCGACAGATTCTAAAGGAAACGCTGGACCTCTATCACGTGCCCGAGCCGATCAAAGAGGCTTGGCTGGAGCACACGGATGCATTGAGGCCTCTGATTACTTCCCAAAAGGATTCGGAATGCGATCCAAACGCCGTGGGGCGAAAGCTGAAATCGGGTTGACTGTTTGTGACCGGGGATAAAATTGTGTTATTAATTAGTATCCGCCGAAGGTTGTCATCAAGGATTCGCTTGCGTGAAATTAGCCGACCTTTATGCCCGGCCCGAGTTGACCCTATCGGTTGAATTCTTTCCTCCAAAGACAGACAAAGGCGAGGAAAACCTCTTTAGCGAAATCGCAACCATTAAGAGGCTGAACCCTGCCTTTTGTTCTGTTACGTACGGGGCGGGCGGAAGCACGCGCGAAAAAACCGTCGAACTGGTTGACCGGATCCATCGACAGTGCAGCTTGGAAGTGATGTGCCACTTAACCGTCGTCGGCCAATCCAAGGACGATGCCAGAGCTGTGCTCAAGAAGCTGAAGGAGAAGGGGATCGAGAATCTTATTGCACTCGGGGGCGACCCACCCCAAGGAACGGTGGATTGGCAGCCCCATCCAGACGGTTTTCATCATGCGGCGGAGCTTGTGCGCGAAGCGATGATGTTTGGCGGTTTCTCCATTGCCGTGGCTGGTTTTCCCGAAGTTCATCCGAGAGCGGAAAGCCGGGCTTCCGATCTTAGATACCTGAAGGAGAAAGTCGACGCCGGCGCCGTTGCAATTATCACGCAACTGTTTTTCGATAATGACGACTACTATCGCTATGTCGAGGATGTGAGAAGACTGGGCGTCCTTGTGCCCGTCGTGCCGGGGGTTTTGCCGATTCTTTCCGCGTCGCAGATTCGCCGTTTTACGTCGCTCTGCTGCGCCAAGATCCCAGCGACGCTGGAAAGAGAGTTGGTCAAAGTCGAAAACGACGACGAAGCGGCCATGCAATTGGGCATCGACTATGCGACCCGGCAGTGCGAGGGATTGATCAAATTCGGTGTTCCCGGGCTGCATTTTTATTCGCTCAACAAATCCTCCTCTGTCCGTGCGGTTTGTAAGAACCTCGATTTGTAGATCTTTCGCGTCAAGACCCGGTCAATTCACAAAGAACCATGGCCGATCTAGAAAACAGCTCGCCCGACGAATCCGTCGAGCAAGTCGAGGTGCGGCGACAAAAGCTCGCCAAGCTCAAAGCAGCGGGCTCGGCTCTTTATCCCAATGATTTTCGTCCCACCGCTACGACTTCAGAGGTTTTGGCCCAATTCGCCGGCTTGGGTGACGAAGAGTTAAGCCGGGCGTCCCAAGAATTGCGGCTGGCCGGGCGTATCATGGGCATTCGCAAAATGGGCAAGGCGGCTTTTTTTCACATCCAGGATCGTCGTGGACAACTCCAAGTGTATGCCCGCCGGGACCGCCTGGGCGACGACGGTTACGCTTTGTTTCAGTCCCTGGATGTCGGCGACGTGGTTGGCGTTTGGGGATCCCTCTTTCGCACCAGGACCCGGGAGCTGACGATCGAAGCCTACGGGCTTCGCTTGCTGACCAAGTGCCTGCGACCCTTGCCCGAGAAGTGGCACGGCCTTGCGGATGTCGAGGCGCGCTATCGCCAGCGATACGTCGATTTGATGGTCAACCCGGAAGTCAAAGATGTTTTTGAAAAACGTTCTCGCATCATCCGTTTGCTGCGGCGCTTTTTCGAAGAGCGGGATTTCTTGGAAGTAGAAACCCCGATGATGCAGCCCATTCCAGGGGGAGCGGCGGCGCGTCCCTTCATCACGCATCACAACGCCCTGGACATGGACCTGTATCTGCGCGTGGCTCCGGAGCTTTTTCTGAAGCGGCTGTTGGTGGGAGGATTCGACAAGGTATTCGAGTTGAATCGAAACTTTCGCAACGAAGGGGTCTCGGTGCGCCACAATCCGGAATTTACCATGCTGGAGTTTTATCAGGCCTACGCAACCTACGAAGATCTCATGCGCCTCACCGAAGAGCTTTTCGTGACCGTTGCCGAGGAAGTGGTCGGCTCATTGGAGGTGCCCTATGCGGATCACGTCATCGATCTCAAACCGCCCTGGCGAAGGCTTTCCATCAAGGAAGCGGTCGTGCAGCATGGCGGGGCGGAGGAGCGGGAAATTGGCACCCTCGAGGGATTGCAGCGATTCGCGAAGCAGGAAGGCTTGCATGTCGATCTGAATATCCCGTATGGGAGTCTTTTGGTCGAGGTCTTCGAACAGGTTGCCGAGTCGAGATTGATCCAGCCTACTTTCATGACGGGGTATCCGCTGGAGGTATCACCGCTGGCGAGAAAAAACGACACCAACTCGGCCTTAGTCGACCGCTTTGAGCTGTATATCGGCGGGCGAGAGCTCGCCAACGCGTTCTCGGAGCTCAACGATCCCGCCGATCAACGGCAGCGATTCCTCCAGCAGGTGGAGGCTAGAAATGCCGGTGACGATACCGCCAACCCGCTCGATGAGGATTATCTCCGCGCCCTCGAATATGGCATGCCCCCTGCGGCCGGTGAAGGAATTGGCATCGATCGATTCGTGATGTTTTTTACGGATTGCCGTTCCATCAGAGACGTTATACTTTTTCCACTTCTTCGGCCCCAACGGTAAGGCACAGCGAGATCCTTTTGAATGAAATACGAACTCTTTATTGGCCTTAGGTATTTAAGGGCCCGCCGCCGGGAAGGGTTTATATCCTTGATTACCGTGATCTCGGTGTTGGGTGTGATGATCGGGGTGATGACGCTGAACGTCGTCATGGCCGTGATGACGGGTTTCGAAGAAACGCTGCGCGATCGGTTGCTGGGCATCAACGCGCACGTGGCGCTTGTAAAATCCGGCGACCAACTCAGGGATTACGAAAAACTTGTCGAGCAAGTGCGCCAGACGAAAGGCGTGGTTGCAGCGTCGCCTTCCATTTACGGACAGGTCATGTTGACTTCCGGGCCCCGAGTCTCCGGGGTCGTCGTCCGCGGTATCGATCCCGATAGAGTCAATCAGGTTGTCGATATCGAACGCTACATTAAAGAAGGCAGCCTGCAAAGTCTTAAGCAGCCACAACCCGTGCAGACCGGGGGGCGCACGGTGCTCTTGCCGGGAGTGATTATCGGGGTCAGGCTGGCAAATCAGCTTGGGGTTTTTCCTGGAAGCCCCCTTCAGGTGGTCTCGCCTCTCGGTAGTCCAACGGCCATCGGCGTGATTCCGAAGGTTCGCCGCTTTGTTGTCGTTGGGATTTTTGATTCCGGGATGAGTGAAATCGACTCTACCTTGATCTATATGAATTTGGCGGACGCCCAGAAATTCTTCGAGCTTGGGGATGCGGTCACCAACATTGAAATTAGAGTGCAGGATGTCTATCGGGCTCAGGACGTTGCGCAGGACATTCAGCGTCGATTAGGATTTCCTTATCTGACCGAAGACTGGTCGCGTCTTTGGCCCAATCTGTTTTCCGCCTTGAGACTGGAAAAAACGGTTTACTTTTTGGTGTTGCTGCTGATGGTCCTGATCGGCGCGTTTAATATTATATCCACTTTGATTATGGTTGTGATGGAGAAGCGAAAGGATATTGCCATTCTGCAGTCCATGGGCGCGACTCGAGAAAGTATCCGACGGATATTCCTCATCAAGGGGTGCGTGATCGGGGTTGTGGGAACTTTCCTCGGCGTGGTGTTGGGACTGGCGATCAGTGTCCTGATTCAAGAATATCGTTTCATTGAGCTACCCAAGGATGTTTTTCTTATTTCGACGGTTCCGGTGAGAATTTATTTGAGCAATTTTTCGCTCGTGGCCTTTGCTTCCCTGCTGGTGTGCCTCCTCGCCAGTCTCTATCCGGCGCGCCAGGCGGCAAAACTGGACCCGGTTGAAATCATCCGGTATGAGTAGTCTTCTTTCGGTCACGAATCTTCACAAATCTTTTGTCGAGGGCGGTGAAGAAATTCAGGTTTTGCGCGGGCTGAACCTTGAATTAAAAATAGGCGAACGTCTCGCTGTCATTGGAGAATCCGGGGTGGGGAAAAGCACTTTGCTGCACATTCTAGGAACCCTCGACCATCCAACGGCAGGCCGGATATTGTATCAAGGCAAAGAGATTCCGACTGAAGACGCGGACGCATTATCGGATTTTCGCAATCGGGAAATCGGTTTCGTGTTTCAGTTCCATTATTTACTGCCCGATTTTTCCGCATTGGAGAATGTTATGCTGCCGGCGCTGATTCAGGGTATAGACGCGCAGCGGGCCAAGAAGGAGGCCGAGCAACTGCTTGAAAAGGTCGGCCTGAAGGATCGCCTGAGTCACCGTCCGGGCAAATTATCCGGCGGGGAGCAGCAGCGGGTGGCAGTAGCGAGATCGGTGATCCTGCAACCCAAACTTGTTTTGGCAGACGAGCCCACAGGTTCTTTGGATCTGAGGATCGGCGAGGAAGTCCAAGACCTCCTGTTTCGACTCAACGAAGAGAAAGGCATAGCTTTGATTGTCGCTACCCATAATCGGAAATTCGCCGACAAGATCGGTCGCCGGATGGAGCTTAAGAGCGGGCGACTGGTCCCGGTAGAGCCTTCAATTGAAGAATTAGCTTTACAAAAGTAGGTGAATTTGCTACAAAAAAAGAACTGTAGCGGCAGTCCCGATGGCTACCCCCAAGTCATGAAACCCCGAACAGGATTCCGTCAAATCCCCTTTTTCATTTGCTGTTTGACTTTAGTCTGCTTGGTTTTTCTTGGCGTTGTTCGTGCCCCTAGCGCCCAAGAGAAGACCGTCTTAAAAGAGGTTAAGATCGCCGGCAACTTGAGAGTTGAGGAAGATGGAATCCGCTTGCACGTCAAAAACCGACCAGGGCAACTATTCGATCGGGCCATGGTAGAACAAGACGTCAAGTCTATTTATCGGATGGGCTTCTTTGAGGACGTTCAAGCGGAAATTTCACCGGATGGTGTGTTAACCTACACGGTCAAGGAAAAACCGTACGTCCGCGAAATCAAGATCCAGGGGAATGCCCAGCTCGCCCGAGATAAGATCGAAACGGCGCTTGGTGTCACTCCTAGAACGATTCTCGACCGTGGCAGGGTTGGGGAGGGAGTTGACAAGGTACGAAAGCTCTATAATGAGCAAGGGTACGTCAACGCCAAAGTGGACTATGCGCTTTCCGTCGAGTCTAACAATCAAGCCGTGTTGGTAGTGGATATAGTTGAGGGAACGAGGCTTCTGATTAAGAAAGTTTCGTTTGAAGGTAATCGAACCTTCTCCGAGGGAGAGCTCAAGGGATTGATGGCGACCAAAGAAGAGTGGCTTTTTTCTTTCATAACCAACCGCGGAGTCTTGGATCGTGATATTCTGACCAACGACATGGCGATCTTGTCGAACCACTATTATGACCACGGCTATATCGATCACAAACTCGATGAGCCCATTATCCTCCGCGAACGAGACGGCCTGGAAGTGGTCATACGCATCGACGAGGGGCAGCAATACCGCGTGGGTAAGGTAGAGATTGGCGGCGAGCTGATTCAAGACGGCCGGCAGATGTTAAAGCAGGTTAAGCTGACCAGCGGGCAGATTTTCCGGGGCAGCCGTCTCCGCGATGACATTACGACGATCACGGATATATATTCCAATAAGGGCTTCGCCTTCGTGCAGGTTGAACCGCTGACCAAAGTCAACGCGCCGGAGAAGAAGGTGGACGTAGCGTTGATCATTACCAAGGGGCCCCCGGTTTATTTTAATCGGATCCTTATTGCCGGGAACACCAAGACCCGGGATAAGGTCGTACGTCGAGAACTGGAAGCGACGGAACAGGAGCTCTTTTCCGGCACCAAGATTACGCAGAGCCGCAACGCCCTTCAACGGACGGGATATTTTGAAGACGTGCAATTTACGACCAAGAAAACCGATCAACCCGATACCGTCGACGTGCTGGTCGATGTCAAAGAAGGACCGACCGGAACCTTCAGCATCGGTGCGGGATACAGCAGCGGCGATGGCTTTCTGTTCAATGCCGGCATCGCTGAAAGAAATCTTTTTGGCCGGGGACAAACCGCCAATGGAAATTTTAGTCTCGGATCCAAGCGGCAGGATTTCATACTCAGTTACAACGAGCCCTACCTCAATGATACGAAGGTGGCTTTGGGGGTCGACGCCTTTAATACGGAAAGGGAGTTTACCGATTTCAAGGAAAGAAAGCTCGGCATGGCGGTGACTAGCAGTTATCCGTTGAAGAACGTCAGTTTGCCGTTTTTCGGGATTCGTAAGAGCGATGTCTCAAAAGGCAGCGACGAATTGAGCCGGGAGGCGCCGCTGACCATGTGGGATTACATGCGAGGGAGCTTGTCCTACGAGCTGACGCGGGAGAACATCAAGGACGTGGCCGAGGACGCCCCCGTTTCCATTCAGGACGAAAAAGGAAGGTCTCTGACCAGCGCTATGACCCCGGGCATCACCTATGACAGCCGCGATCATTTCTTCAATCCATCGGAAGGAACGAAGTCGGCTTTCGCCGTTAAGTTTGCCGGATTGGGAGGCGATAGCCGCTTCATCAAATCCGATATCAGCGCCCGCTGGTATTATCCCTTGTTTAAAGACCCCAACTGGGGAGGTTCCTACGTCTTCGCTCTCGGTGGAACTTTGGGTTATGGCTTCGGATTTAACCAACCCAGCTCCAGCAAGTATGAACTGCCCTTGTTCGAGCGGTACTTTCCCGGCGGAATCAACTCGGTGCGGGGCTTCGCGGAGAGGAGCTTGGGTCCCAAAGACGACGGCGACGTTGTCGGCGGCGACAAGCAAGCTATTATGAATGTTGAAGTTCACTTCCCCATCATGGAGCAGTTTGGTCTCCGGGGCCTGGCCTTTTTTGACATCGGTCAAGCTTTCAAAGAATCCGAAAGTATCAGTTTCAGCGCTTTTCGCAGGTCCGTCGGGATAGGCGCGCGCTGGATGTCTCCTTTTGGCCCGCTGCGAGTAGAACTCGGATTCCCGCTCAACAAACAATCGGGCGATGAGACTTCCGTGCTCGGGTTTTCCGCTGGCAATCTACAGTAGCGGGCGCGCATTTTCGGTATTTTACCTCCCCAAATTGCAGCCATTCGGAGGTCTAAAGTGAGATATTTCGTAGTCGCTATATGTCTCTTTCTCGCTGTCGGAATTGGCTGGGCTCAGGAGAAGATCAAGATTGGGTTCGTTGATATTCAACGGGCGATTACCGAGTCGAATGCGGGAAAGCGAGCTAAGGAAAGGTTCCAAGCGCAGGTTAAGAAGGCTGAGGCCGAGTTATTAAGAGAAAAAAGCGAGTTGGAACGGTTGAAAAGCGACCTCGACAAAAAGGGCCCCTTGTTAAAAGATGAAGAAAAACGAAATCTCGAGGGGGACCTTCAGAGGCGCTTCGTGAATTACCAGCGAGGCATGCAGGATCTGCAGCAGGAGCTACGGCAGAAAGAAGGCGAGATGACCGGCGATATCCTGAGAGAGCTGGAAAAGATCGTCACTGAGGTTGGAAAAGCGGAAAAATTTACCTTGATTCTCGAGCGCACCCAGATCCTCTATTCCGATCAAGCCATCGATATCACTAATCGTGTCATCGAAGCTTACAACAGTCGAAGCAAGTCCAAGTGACTGCGACAGGAAAAACTCTCTCCGAACTAGCCCAACACGTCGGCGGAAGAATTATCGGCGATGGCCGGATCTTGATCCGCAAAGTGGCGCCGATCGAAGAGGCCGGTCCCGGTGAAATTACTTTCCTCACCAACCCGCGGTACACGTCTTTTCTAGCCTCGAGTAAGGCGAGTGCGGTCATTGTCGGGCCCGGAGTCGTAGCTGAATCGCCGACGGAACGCGGAACGGGATACCTCGAGGCCTCCGATCCCTACGTTGCTTTCGCCAAGATTTTGCAGCTGTTTAATCCGCCGCCGAGTTACCGTCAGCAAATTAGCACGCGGGCCGCTATAGATCCGACGGCGGATTTAGCAGTCGATGTAACGGTGCTCCCTTACGTCTTTATAGGCAAGGGAGCCCACGTCGGAAGCGGAACGGTAATTCAGCCAGGTGTTTTTCTGGGTGAGGACGTCACGGTTGGCCGGGATTGCGTGCTTCATCCGAATGTCGTCGTCTACGACCGCTGTCGCATTGGCAACCGAGTCATATTGCATGCGGGGGTCGTTATCGGCAGCGATGGTTTTGGGTATGCAGGAGAGGGGGATCAGCGGTTTAAAATACCGCAAGTGGGGATCGTTGATGTAGAAGACGATGTGGAGATAGGGGCTAACACAACGGTCGACAGAGCAACACTAGGGCGAACCGTCATCCGCAGAGGTTGCAAGATCGACAACCTGGTTCAGATCGCGCACAATGTCGTTGTGGGGGAGAATTCGATTATTGCGGCGCAGGCCGGCATAGCCGGAAGTACCCGAATCGGCAAGGGGGTCATGCTGGGCGGTCGTGTTGGGATCATCAATCATCTGACGATAGCAGACGGCGCCAAAATTGGACCCGGCTCAGGGATTCTTCGTTCCGTCCCACCTGGGGCTATCCGCTCCAGCGGTCTCGATGCCGCGCCTCATCGAGAATGGCTTAAAGTCGTCACGCTTTTGCCACAATTGCCAAAATTGTGGAGTACAGTGCGGCATTTGGAGAAGAAAGTGCATGCGCTGGTCAAGCCCAGCGACAAACAATCGTAAAAACATGCTCGACGTCAAAGAGATCCTCAAACATATTCCTCACCGCTATCCGTTTTTGCTGGTGGATCGTGTCATCGAATTGCACGGGGAAGAGAAAATCGTCGCGATTAAAAATGTCTCTTTTAACGAACCCTTCTTTCAGGGCCATTTCCCTGCCCGCCCCGTCATGCCTGGGGTCTTAATCTGCGAGGCTATGGCCCAGGTCGGGGCGATATTTGCACACAACGCGCGGGGGAACATCGATAATGGCAAAGTTTTCGTCTTGACGGGTCTTGAACGTGTGAAGTTCAAGCGACCGGTAGAACCCGGCGATCAACTGCGTTTGGAATTATACTGTTTGAAACGCCGCGGTTCGTTCTGGAAGATGCAAGGGATCGCCACCGTCGATGGGCGAGTCGTGGCGCAAGCGGAAATCTCCGCCATGGAAGTAGATATGTTTTAGGGTTTTCGGCTTGAAGTCGCTTCAACGCATGACAAGGATTCACGAAACCGCGCTGGTCGACCGGCGCGCAGAGATCGATTCTGATGTTGAGATTGGGCCCTACTCGTTGGTCGGCAAGCATGTGAGGATCGGCAAGGCGTGTCGTGTCAAGTCTCACGTCGTGATCGAAGGACGGACGACGCTCGGCGAGGGTAATGTCCTGTTTCAGTTTGCCACCGTGGGTTCAGTACCGCAGGATCTCAAATACAAGGGCGAGCCCAGCGAATTGATCATCGGCAACCATAATACCATTCGAGAGTTTGTTTCTTTGAACCCGGGAACCGCCGGCGGCGGCATGGTGACGCGGGTGGGGGACGGCAACTTGTTGATGATGCATTGCCATATCGCCCATGACTGCATTCTGGGTAGTCACAATATTATCGCCAACGGAGCTACGCTGGGTGGCCATGTCGTGATTGAAGACTACGTGATCGTAGGCGGGCTCGTCGGGATTCACCAGTTTACCAAGATCGGTAAAGGGGCGATCCTGGGGGCGGGCTCGATGGTGTCGAAGGACGTTCCACCGTACTGCAACGCAACGGGTGATCGAGCCAGGCTTCATGGCCTCAACCTTGAAGGTCTCAAGCGCCGGGGATTTGCGCCGGAAAAGATCGAGGCGCTCAAGAAGGCCTATCGAATCATGTTCCGATCCAATTTGAAGACCAGAGCCGCGATCGTGAAAATTCGTCAGGAATTATCCGATTACGCCGAGGCGCAGCAGTTAGCTTCCTTCATCGAAAACTCCCAACGAGGCATCTGCCGCTAAGGGCGACCTGGGTCTTTTTTGTAGCTCCGCTTGGACCGACCGCCCTCTTTCCGATGAAAAGATTAGGTTTGATTGCGGGGAACGGAAAATTCCCGCTGATTTTCGCCGAACAGGCGAGAAAAGAGGGCTATTCTCTGGTGGCCGTTGCGCACCGCGGCGAAACCCTCAAGGAAATAGAGGGTCTCGTGGAAAACGTTGCATGGATCTACGTCGGGCAGTTGGGGAAAATGGTACGGACATTTCTCCGCGCCGGAATAACGGAAGCGGTCATGGCAGGCGGCATCCAGAAAGTTAAACTTTTGGAGAATTTCCGGCCTGATCTCCGGGGAGCGAAGTTTTTGGCCCGGATGAGGAGTAAAGACGATGACGCCCTGCTGCGTGGCCTAGCCGACGAGTTGGAGAGTGAAGGAATCCGGGTTTTGGATTCCACGCTCTGCTTATCTGAGATCGTCGCTGCGGAAGGAGTTTTAACAAAAAGATCGCCGCGTCCGGCGGAATGGGAGGATATCCGATTCGGCTTTCGGGTTGCCAAAGAAATTGGCCGCCAGGGGATCGGGCAAACGGTGGTGATCAAAAAGCAAGTCGTGGTTGCCGTGGAGGCCTTGGAAGGAACAGACGCCGCTATAGAGAGAGCCGGGAGCCTCGCCAGGTCGGGATTCGTCGTGGTCAAAGTTAGCAAACCGCAGCAGGATCTTCGCTTCGATGTGCCGGCGGTCGGCGTTGCAACCATCAGGCGGATCCATGAGATGAATGGAACGGCGCTTGCGGTGGAGGCGAGCCGAACCCTGCTCTTGGATAAGGATGTGCTGATCAAAGAGGCCGAGGGATTCGGTATTTCGGTGGTGGCGCTGCGCGCCGGCTAGGTGCCAATCGATGATGGATCATTCAAAGGTCGCTGCGGCTGTGGTTGGCGTTGGCTACTTGGGAAAATTTCACGCGGAAAAGTACGCGGATTCGGAAAAGGCGACCCTGGTTGCGGTAGCGGACATCGACAGAAGCAAGGCAGAATCGGTGGCCAGGCAGCTGGGAGTGGCTGCGTTCTCCGATTATCGGGAGCTGCTTGGCCAAGTCCGGTGCGTCAGTGTCGCTGTTCCGACCCGCTCGCATTATCAAGTCGCGAGCGATTTTCTCAATGAGGACGTGGATGTCTTAGTCGAGAAGCCGATCGCATCCGATATCCACCAGGGCCGGGCATTAGTGGATTTGGCGAGCGCGAAAGGACGGATTCTGCAAGTCGGGCACCTGGAACGCTTTAATCCCGCTATCCGGCGGCTCGAAAGCGTCATTCAACAACCCCGATTCGTCGAGTGCCATCGGCTGGCGCCGTTTGTCGAAAGAGGCACCGACGTCGATGTGGTGCTGGACCTCATGATCCACGATATCGACGTCATCGCCAGCCTGGTGCGCTCCGCTGTCGATCGGGTGGAAGCCGTAGGGGTGGCGGTGCTGACGGACAAACCCGACATAGCCAATGCACGAATAACATTCTCCAATGGTTGTATCGCCAACGTAACCGCCAGTCGGGTCTCCGTCAAACGAGAACGGAAGATCCGATTTTTCCAACCGGACGCCTATCTTTCCATCGATTATGATCAGCGGCGCGCGCAAATTTTTCATAAGCCGCCTCCAGGTGGAGGGTGGACGGACATTCGAGCGGAAACCATCGAGATCAAAGAGGCCGACGCCCTGGCCGACGAAATCGATTCGTTTCTTGATTGTGTGCGGACGCGCGCTCTCCCGTTGGTCAGCGGCGCCGAAGGATTGCGAGCCCTGGAAATCGCTTCCATGATCAGTCGGCAACTGTAGCATCCGGACGTAAAGCCGGTTTTTAAATGGCTGCGCAATCTAAACAAATAATGCTGGTGGTAGGAGAAGCGTCCGGAGATATTCATGGTGCAAACCTGGTCAGGGCTTTGAGCGACAAAGACCCGACGTTGCGATTTTTTGGCGTTGCCGGAGAACAATTGAAGCAAACCCATTTTGAGGTACTTTTTGACGTCTCAAAACTCGCCGGCATGGGATTGGTAGAACTTGCCGGCAGTCTGCGAAACATTTGGCGGGCTCGTGCTGCCTTACGCCGCGCCCTGCGCGAACGGAGGCCTGATTTGCTGGTATTGATTGACTTCCCAGAATTCAATTTACGTTTGGCAAAACTGGCCAAGCGACTAAAGATCCCGGTGCTCTATTATATCAGTCCGCAGGTTTGGGCATGGCGACGGGGTCGGATCCGCCAGATCGCTAAATGGGTCGATCATATGGTCGTCGTGTTTCCGTTCGAAGTTCCGCTGTACCAAAAGCAAGGTGTGAGAGTTAGCTTTGTAGGTCATCCGTTGCTCGATATCGTTCGCTGCGGAGATTCCCGTGAGGCGATGTTGGCGCAACTCGCGTTGGATGTCCGCAAGCGAACGATTGCCATTCTTCCGGGAAGCCGGCAGGGGGAAGTCTCACATCACCTGCCCGTGCTTTTGGACGCGGCATTCCGTCTAAGTCAAGACGCGGAGGTTCAATTTGTTTTAATTCGTGCCAGCACAGTGGAGCGTCGCGAGCTGGAGTCGGTATTGGCGCGGGTGCCCTTGAAAATTCCGGTGGTCGACGACAAGCGTTACGAAGCTGTCAATGCCTGCGATTTGGCGTGGACGGCATCAGGCACCGCCACAGTAGAGACGGCACTGCTGCTGAAACCCATGATCATCGTCTACCGTCTGTCCTGGCTCACCTACGCGCTCGCAAGAATGTTGGTCACCACCAAACATGTCGGGATGGTCAATATTATTGCAGGCGAAGCGGTGGTGCCTGAACTCATCCAGAGTCATTTTACGGCAGACGGGATTTTAAGAGAAACGCGAAATTTATTGGAGAACCGGGATCTGCGCGAGAGAATCGTCAACAAACTGCTGGCGCTGAGAGAAAAACTCGGTACGCCTGGCGCGGCCCATCGGGTCGCCAATATTGCGCTTTCCATGATCGGCTAAAAAGGGTCCAGCGTGGCCATCTAGGAGAATTCTTGAAAATGTACCTGCGCTTGCTGCAATATCTTAAGCCCTATGTCTGGCCGTATTTCGCGTTGGCGATGGCCTGTATGTTGGGCTACAGTGCGACGGAAGGGGCGATGCCCTTCCTGGTCCAGTGGATGATGGACGACGTATTCGTCCAAAAGGACCTGGACACGCTCTATTACCTTCCGGCCACGATTGTTGGAATCTTTCTGGTTCGGGGACTGCTAAACTTTGGCCAAAGTTTTTTGAGTGATTATGTCGGACTGCGGATCGTCCAGGACGTACGGAATCTGCTGACCCGACATCTGCAGTTCATGTCCTTATCTTTTTTCTCCCGTCATCCTAGCGGCACGCTGATTTCCCGGGTGGCCAGCGATGTCACGCTTTTGCGCTCGGCTTTGACCGATGCCTTGGCTTCGTTTCTGAAAGACACGACCTCGCTGATCGTACTGGTCGTGGTTGCCTTCATCAAGGATTGGTTTTTGGCGTCGCTTGCGTTTGTGGTCTTTCCAGCTTCGGTACTGCCCGTCATGCGGCTAAGTAGGAAAATTAAAAGGTTTGCCAGGCGCGGGCAGATCAGTACGGGGAAGTTGACCGTGTTTTTGCAGGAAAGCATTCAAGGTAATCGAATTGTGAAGGCTTTCGGGATGGAAGAGTATGAAATCCAACGATTTTCCAGGGAGAATTTCCGGCTATTCAAAGAATCTCTAAGGGCCAGCCGCATCAAAGGCGTGGTGACCCCGATGATGGAGTTGCTTGCGGCTTTCGGGATTGGCGCGGTGGTGTGGTACGGGGGATCGAGCGTCGTTGCCGGCGGCCGCACCCCTGGTGAATTCATGGCTTTTATGGCGGCGATGTTCCTTATGTACCAGCCGTTCAAAAACCTGACCCGCACCTACACTCTTCTTCATCAGGGACTGGCGGGGGCCGAGCGCGTATTTGAGATACTTGATGAGCCGCCGAGCATCAAAGACAAGCCGGATGCTCAAATGGCCCCCCGCTTCGCGAAGGCGATCGAGTTTCATGATGTCAGATTTGCATACGGGGCAAAGCCGGTGCTGAATCGCATTAACCTGACCATTCGGGCGGGCGAAGTGGTTGCCCTGGTGGGCATGAGCGGCGCCGGGAAAAGCACCCTGGCTGATTTGATTCCTCGTTTCTACGATGTGAGCTCGGGCCAAATTACCATTGATGGAGTAGATATTCGGGACGTAAGTCTGGCATCGTTGCGCTCTCAAATCGGCATCGTAACCCAACACACGTTTTTGTTTGACGATACGGTGCGAAACAACATCGCCTATGGCGATCCGGAACGCGGGATGGAGGATGTCATTGCCGCGGCCAAGGCCGCGCATGCGGACGAGTTTATAATGTCGATGCCAAACGGATACGATTCGCAGGTCGGCGAAATGGGAATGCAGCTCTCCGGGGGGCAGCGGCAGAGGCTGGCGATTGCCCGGGCCCTTCTCAAAGATGCGCCGATTCTAATTCTTGACGAAGCGACTTCGGCGCTCGATTCGGACTCAGAACGAATGGTTCAGGAAGCCCTGGAACGTTTGATGACCGAACGGACAACGCTGGTTATCGCCCATCGCTTATCGACCATACGAAACGCCGACCGCATCGTGGTTTTGGTTGACGGAACAATCGCCGAAGAAGGAACCCACGAGCAGTTGTTAGCTCGAAAGAGCGAATACAGCCGGCTTTATTCCTTGCAGATGTTGGAAGAAGAAAGCTCACAGAACCCGGAAACCTTTCATTGATCTGTGGAAGCAGCAGTTGACTTACTGGGTTTACAACGCGCTCGCGACGGTCTTGTTACTGATCGGTCTGCCTTTTTTACCCCTGCTGTACTTCTTTGGAAAGCGATACAGCATGGGTTTGGGCGAGCGTCTAGGGTTTTACAGCCGGGGGATCAGAAGCGCGGTCAAAGATTCGCGGCCGGTATGGATCCACGCCGCGTCCGTCGGTGAGATATTAGTCGCGACCGGTCTGGTAGAGGAAATCAAGAAACGCTTTCCCTTTCGCCAAATCGTGGTCTCGGCATTCACCTGCACGGGTTACGAGTTGGCTCGCCGCACCCTCGCTCGAGACTCCGTCATTTTTTTTCCTTTGGACCATCCGTTGATCGTGAAAAGAGCGCTGTTCACTTTCGATCCTTCTCTGATGGTTTTTTTGGAAACGGAGATTTGGCCCAATATGCTTCGCTCGGCTCATCGGAGAGGAACTCCGACCCTGCTCTTGAGCGGGCGATTGTCCGTGCGCTCGTTCAAGAAATATTCTTTGTTATCCTGGTTCTTCAGAGACGTATTGCGAGACTTTACAGCCATCGGCATGCAGACCGAGGACGATGCCAGCCGTGTCCGGAAGCTTGGCGCGGATCCGCTGCGGGTCGCCGTCACCGGCAATTTGAAGCTCTCGGGGTCGGGAAACGGTTCCGAGCCTAAAGACAATCGATTGGACTCCCTTGGTTTCCAAAGAAATTCGGCCAGTCGGCCTTTGTTGGTGGCAGGCAGCTCACACCGCGGAGAAGAGGAAATTCTCTTGGACGCTTATCGCCGCTTGAAGCGACATTTTCCCGACTTTCAAATGGTCTTGGCGCCCCGACATCCGCAGCGTTTTGCCGAAGTCGAACGGCTACTGAAGGCGAGCGGATTGGTGTTTAAAAAGAAAAGCCAATTCAACGGGCAGAATTTTTTGCTGCCGGACGTTTTTTTTCTAGATACCTTGGGGGAGCTGCAAAAGTTTTATGCTCTCGGGGACATCGCGTTCGTGGGCGGGAGTCTCATCGACGTAGGGGGACACAATCTGCTCGAGCCGGCCCGTGCGCGCAGGCCGATTCTGTTTGGACCCTATATGGGCAATTTTGCGGCTCTCGCCTACGAGATGAAAGAAAGGGGAGGAGGTATTGAAGTCCGTGATACCGAAGACCTTGTTCGCGTGATCACGGATCTTCTGAACGATGCCAACAAACGTCTGGCCATGGGCGAGACAGCTTACCAAGTCGCGGCGGACGGCGGCCGTGTGGGCGAGCGAACGGTTGAGTTATTGCTTCGCTACCTTCAACCGTGATGAAAAAATCATTAAAAACAGTTTGCCGGGTTGGATGAACAGTCGCTGGATCCATCGGGTTTGGCGACGCCGTGGACTCTTGGGAATACTTTTGTGGTTGTTGTTCTTGCCCATCTCCTGTCTTTACTGGCTGGGTGTGCAAGTGCGTAACCTTTTTTATTCCTTGGGTTGGAAAAGGCCGAGACATCTTAAACAATTTGTCATCAGCATCGGCAATCTGACGGTCGGCGGAACCGGGAAAACACCCACGGTGGTTTGGCTGGCTCAGGAACTACAGAAGCGCGGTTTTAGAATCGCTGTATTGAGTCGGGGTTATGCCAGAAGAGGAAACCGTCCTCGGGCGCTGGCGTCGAACCTTTTCGCGGATGTTGATGAACTCGGTGACGAACCGACGATGATGGCCGGTTTGTTCGGGCTGAATGTGGCGGTGGGAAACTCTCGTTATGAGGCAGCTCTCGAGGTCGTTAAGCATGACTCTGTCGACGTTTTTGTTCTGGACGACGCCTTTCAGCACCGACAACTGGCCCGGGACATAGATCTTCTGCTTCTCGGTTCTGATTGCACCGGTTGGCTTCTTCCGGCCGGGCCATTTCGCGAGCCGAAAAGAGCGATCCGTCGGGCCGATTTGTTGCTGATAACGGGCGACCAGAAAAAATGGGAACAGCTGATTCCCAAAGACCGTCCTCCGCTTGCGTTCCAAGGCTCTCTCCAGCCAATGGCTTTGATAGGTTTTGAGTCGCGACGTTGGAAGGAGTATCCCTTGGGTCTTCTAGCGCGGCGTAAGATCGCGGTGGTCACGGCGATCGCAAATCCGGAGTCATTCTATCGGATGATTTCTGAATGGGAGGGGGAGATCGTTGACGTCTTCGAATTCCCCGATCACCATCGCTACTCATCGCGCGATTGGCAGCGACTCAATCAAGCGGCGCGAAACGCCGACCTGGTCATCACGACGGAGAAAGACATCGTTAAGTTGAACCGCTTCCCGTTCGCGCGGCAAAAGCTGTTAGCCCTGCGAGTAGCGATGGTCGTTGCACACGGAGATGCTCTCATGGATACCATCGTTAACCGCATTCAAAAGAAAGAGGAGAGATTTAGATGAGATCAGTGATAACCGGAGTTGCCGGCTTTATCGGCTCTCATTTGGCGGAGAAGCTGCTTGCGTCGGGCCACGAGGTGGTGGGAGTCGACAAGTTCTTGGATAATTACGCGCGTCAATTCAAAGATTCCAATTTGTCGCTGCTGGCAAATCATCCATCCTTTCGGTTCGTCAATGACGATCTTGCCAACGTTGAATTGAGCCAACTGCTCAATGGAACGGATTACGTATTTCATCTAGCGGCCCAACCCGGGGTTCGCTCCAGTTGGGGACAGGAGTTTTCCCAGTATGCGCACAACAACATACTGGCGACTCAGCTTTTATTGGAGGCGTGCAAGCGCGTTAAGGTTACAAAAGTCGTCTATGCTTCATCGTCTTCTGTTTATGGCGATACCGACGATCTGCCGATGCGTGAGGATGGCGGAACTCGACCCGTGTCCCCTTATGGAGTAAGCAAGTTGGCTGCCGAACATCTCTGTTATCTTTATTGGAAGGCCTATGGCATTCCTACGGTGTCACTCCGTTTTTTTACCGTCTACGGCCCGCGGCAACGACCGGATATGTTTTTTCATATATTCATGCACCGCCTGTTTCTCGATAAAGAGATTCCGTTATATGACGATGGAGAACAAAGCCGTGATTTTACCTATTGCGCGGACATCGTCGATGGGTTGGTCGCGGCGGCATTCTACCCGGGTTCGGGAGACGTCTTTAACTTGGGGGGCGGCAGCGAAACAACGCTGCTTAGTGCAATTCAATTGGTCGAGAAAATCAGTGGTCGGAAGGCCAAGCTCACAAAATTTGACCGCCAAAGGGGAGACGTACGCCACACCCGGGCCAGTTTAGACCAGGCGAAAAAGAAGCTTGGTTATAAACCATTGGTTTCTCTGGAAGAAGGCTTGTCGCGCCAATGGGAGTGGATTGCCGGGCTTGGAAAATGACATGGGGCAGCCCAGAATTGATTGTCCTGCCCGGGTGGTTATTTTTGATTTTGTGAATGAGCCGGGAGTTTGAAAAAGAAGGAGTGTTCGATGCCGATCAGTCAAGAGCTGTTGGACATTCTCGCGTGTCCGAAGTGCAAAGGGGATATTCGTCTCAATGAAGGCGGCGATGGTTTAATTTGTGATGCGTGCCGCCTCATGTATCCCATCAAGGATGATATTCCGGTCATGTTAATCGATGAGGCGATTCGACTTTAACTGATGGATTCGCGTCTTTGGGAAAAGATTCTGGTGGTTCAGACCAGCTTTCTCGGCGATACGGTTTTGACCCTGCCGTTGCTAGCGGAGATTAAGCGACGCTTTCCGCGTTCGAAATTAAGCTTTCTTTGTACGCCGTTAGGACGGGAGCTTTTGTTAGACTACCCTATCGTCGATGAGATTATTGTGGATGACAAGAAGAAGGTCGACCGGGGATGGATCGGTTTGTGGCGGAAGGCGAAGCTGCT
>Ga0105092_10000521_pt1 | contig 20125 bp, 20 predicted proteins | sample PPLLak2March2015_FD_87021 | JGI IMG/M metagenome (GOLD analysis project Ga0105092, IMG submission 87021) | Freshwater sediment microbial communities from Prairie Pothole Lake near Jamestown, North Dakota, USA - PPLs Lake P7 Core (1) Depth... | ecosystem: Environmental > Aquatic > Freshwater >... | reverse complement strand
TGAAGTTCCTGAGGCAAGGCACAAACCGTTCCATAGAAATCCCCACTCGCAGGTGTAACCACCGCAGCGGCAAAGGTTGCAACTCCCGTACTCCCCACATAGTCTGTAATCGCTGTTGAGACATTAAGCACATGACTCGAGGCATCCCTTACTTCCAAGATTGCTCCATTATAATAGTCATCTGTTCCACTTGGATAATGCCCCAACTCAAACCCTACATGAGTAGCATCAGTTACCGTAGCTGCACAAAGCCCTGCATGAAGATCAATAATCCTTGGTTGATACCAGAGATAGCAAGTATTGGAGAAGTCTTCTTGATTAACTTCAATATAATTACCAATCAAGTAAGCTTCTGAGTTCACCCCTAAGGAAGCTCCAATAGCCCTTCCCCCTCTTCTCTCCCTTACCGTACCTCGAATAGGAATAGTCAAACCTGAGCTTACCTCTTCCAAATACACTGGAAAGACACAATCCGAAGGCAGAGTCAGTTGACTACTCGAAGGAGTTAAGGCATCACTTTTCTTCAGCAACCAATCTCCAGGCGAGTTAAGAACTCTTGTAACCACCTCATCCTTAGCGGCATTGAGCCTTTTCAAGAGCATCAAGTCGGTCCAATGCTTCTCAACAACTTCACCCAAATTATCCCTGAGCATTAACAGCATTTCGTAGGAATTCATTATTCCCTCCTCCCTGCTTTGTCTCTATCATTCCCTCATCTGCTGAGTCCAATGTCGATTGATCTGGAGCTTTAAGAAGCAATTCCTTTTTCTTCCCTTCAATCTCCTGGGCCATAGCTTGCATACCAGCAAGCTTTCCCATCTGCATCTTAACCCCTTTGTTAAGCATAGCCGAGATAGCATTAACCTTCTTAAACACTTTATAAAAAGCTCTTTGCTCCTTAGTCAACTTAAAATCTTCAACTGGAGTCTTCTCAAGTAAATTAGGCATCCCTCTTCCTCCTTAAATATGAGCACAACTTGCTATTGAATATTTCTTAGGAACCTGAAGCTTCATACAGTGAATGTTGAGAAACGAGTCCAGAGCTATATCTCTAATCTTAGTTCTGAACTCCTCCTCCCTCTTCCTTCTCACTTGCTTATCCATCTCCTCAAAGTACTTAACCAAGCTCCCTGCGGCAAACTTATTTGCTTCCATAACTTGAAGTTTGAGTAAAATATCTGCACTCAGTTCCTTATACCCTCTATCCTTAGTCTGCACAGTCAGAACAGGATAAGCCTCAGTTCCGTCCTTGGGAAACTTCCAAATCTCCCACTTATTCTTCCCCCAGTCCCAGGCCACTTCATATTCCTCATCAAGGCATTTGAGTTGTTTAGTAAACCCCTTATCAGGAACCATAATCCCTTGGCCTAAGGCTCCAAACTTTCTCCATTCAATCTGATTCGGAAGCTTCGGAGTAAATCCCTCATCTTTATTATTCATTGCTCTAATCTCTTTAGCCTTCCTAAGACTCAAGTCTAAACAGATCTTCTTTTCCCTCATCTTGTTTTCCATTTTTCCCCTCAACCTGTTCGTTTAACGAATTAATGAAGTTTTTAAATTGGTCTGACTTGTGATTGGACTCATGATATTTGACTGCAGGAACACCTAAAGTTTTCCCACGAACATAGTTCAGTGCATCAGGATCTCCATGAGCTACTGCAAATTCAATCCAACGCTTAAGGTTTGTGTACTTTAAAGGACTCCATTCCTCAACCATTTCCTGTGGGTCTTCCCAAACAGCTTCGAGGAGTCTAAACTTAGCTGAGTGGTCTATCTGGTCCCACTGATCTGAAGGACCAAAATCTCGCTCAAGCTCTGTACAGCCACGTTTGAGGAAAAGCTTACCATGAGCTAATCTATCCAGAATAAAGGTTTCTCCAAAGTGTTTGATGAGTGCAGACTTGGTTCGCTCGAAATGTGCTCTTGCTCCATCAAGGCCAGCAAAGAAGGGGCAATACCAGAAGGCTCGATAACCACCAAGGCCACTTGTGTAATCTCGTGCTTCGGTTCCACATTTTGAGGGAAGACCCTGAGACTCTTGGAGTTTTTGAATCTCAATTAATTCAGTTAAACTCTGTGGAGCATAAACCACTTTCCAGCACTGCTTACATGGGGGAGGAAAGATTTTGTAAAAAGAATTATAAATTCCAAGCCACTTAGCACATTTCCTGTCTTGGCAGACTTTAGCAAATATCCAAGTTCGGTTGAGCGCAATGTACTTGTGGATGCTAAGCTTTTTAGTAGTAATATCTGCAATAACCTTTCCTTGCATATATGGCTCAAGGATTGGATCAATCACATCTATAAATTTAAGTTGGTCGTAGAGACATATCTCGGGGGCTTTGTTCATAAATTGTTCTCCTTTAAAAATCTGAGGAGATCCGAAGACCTCCCCAGAGTTGAGTTAAAATTCATTTTACGCTGTATGATCAACTGTTCCTGCCAGCAAGTTGGAAGTAGCTGCAGCTGTGTAAGTACTTGCCCCACAAACAACATAGGTCTCATAAGCAGCTGCTACCACATCCGTTGCTCCATAGAAGAAGCATCTTGAGTCAAAGAACATTCTTCCATTGCTAAGTCCAGCACCATCAATAGCAAGAGTTAAGGTTGTTCCAAGATTGATAAACTGACAATTGCGGAAAATCATAGCACATCTACCAAGGCCGGCAATAGCCTTTAAAAACGTAACTTGTGCGTTGTCAGCATTCATGAGGAAGATACAATCCTCAAAAATACTCCTCGGAGGATCAGCCGATGCCTGAAACTCAACCATATTTCCATTAGTCCAGGCTACTGAGTCTTGGCCAAAGAAACAACTCTTGAAATAAATCTCATTACTTCCCAAGCGAATAAGATCAAAAGCAGCTTCGTCCAATGGAGTAGCATTTTCACAGAGGAAATGGCAGTTGATATAGCTATTCCTTCCTCCAGTATCAGTTAACAAGTTAAGGTCTGTTGCCACAGCCGTTCCATAGTCAAAATACAGATTCTTGAACATATTGCCATAGCCGGTTACACCGACGAAAGAGGCAATTGTTCCACTTTGATTAATTCTTGTCCTTTGATTCATCATTGCCGGAGGATATGCTCCAACTACATGAGTCATATTCTTATTAAAAGCTAAGGCCTCTGTTTGTGTATGAGTATTTGGGCTTAATACAACTACATTATTATTCCCATTGTTGACTCCAGCAGACTTATAGGCATCTGAAAGAGTAGTATGTAATCTCGAAGCAGGAATCCTTCGATTATCCCTCCAGAAGCCGTAAGGCACTCCACTTTGCAAACCGCAATAATGAATCTCTCCAGGCATAAAGCCTAGGTCCAATACTGCACCACTGTGAACTTCATGTTCTCTTGGATTTCCCATTTTAGTCTCCTTTTGATTTGTTCGTGTCTTTGAATTGTTTGGGAAAAAGGAGGAGCCTTTTGAGCTCCCCCTAAGTTAACCACTAACCACATCAGTCAGCAGTGTAGGCGATATCTGTAATTACTCCGTGAGTCCTTCTGTTATTACAGCCGAGTTCGGCATACCTAAAAAGCACAGCTTCGTAGGCATCGTAGCCCGAAATCCGGCTCAGAATAGCCCCATCTCGATCCATCCAGTTGTAATCGCTCATCCGGTAAAGCTGCAGATCTTTAAGTGTCAAGAAATACATCTCACCATCAATAGCATCTGGATCAACCATCAGCGGAACTCCGTTATAGTCAATTGCTGTCCAACCACCATCGAGTTCCATAGTGTTGACAGCCCGTCTCCGTCCTTCCATGTAATCCAAATACTCCCTTCTAATAGCATGAGTAGTTATAATTACATCAGGACCGTAATCCTTCCCAGCTTTCAGCTCAACCTTGTCAAACATCTGCTGCATAAGCATAGGAGTAAGCTGCCTCTGGCTCGTGTATCTTCCACCAGAGGCAGACAAAACCTGAGCCTTATACCAAGGATAACTTGCAACAAGCAATCCCTGAAGAGGATCAGAGGTAGGTGCTGTGCTTGACTTGAAACCATAATAAGTTCCATCAGAGAAAGCAGCATCATCCACATCTGTATCTGTAACTATACCTCGAAGGCCCATCATCTCAAGCCGACCATAACCAGCAGCAGAGCCACTTGTTATAGACCTGAAGTTTCCTGCACGAACCAGGAAGTCTCCAGCACCCTCAGCAGGACTTGGAGCAGGGTCTGTATGGGTGGTTCCCAAAGTTACATAGGTTCCATCAGAACTCTGTGTAATCACTCCAGTCAGAGGAATCTCCAACTTGTCTGAGTCCAGTGTTGCCAGAGTCATACCCGCTGACCAAGTAGTTGTGACTATTTGATAGCCACCAGAAGAATAGCTCGCATTCACCGTAGCCCAGTCATCAATATACTTCGATCCAAACGTTGAGCCAAAGAAATCCCCACCAGCCGTGTTATTGCAATACTTCTTCTGCACAGTGTATGGATCAGCCGTAGCCACTGAAGGCCCACCAAGCCGAGCAATAACTCCATATCCACTGCCCCAATACTGCCTATTCACATCCTTCATGAAGTCTGCAGTAATTCCCTGAATTTCCGTTTCCACAACTCGAGCGTAGGCACCAGCCTCATCTCTTGTTGCTGCGATAGTAGGCCCAGAGAAAGTCACCCTACCATAGCCATATTTCATCGGAACTTCGCTCTTCTTGAATTTCTGGTAATCAGCTTCAGGAAGTGCACCACCGTCATAAGTCATTCCGATAGCATTACTACGCCCAAAATGATTCGGAATATAAGCGATTTTGCCACTCACATCCTTCTCATTTACCTCAATCTTCTGAGCGAGAAACCTATCATTGTTCAAATACTCCTGCATCGCTGGCAGATAGATGTTCTTCAAGGTCTCATCATATGTTGCCAGGATTGCAGCACTCGATCCAGAATACGCCATTTTCTATATCCTCCTAAGTTAAGCAAATCGTTTCTTCATTGTCTCCGCCATAGCATCAGATGGATTTGCAAAACCACTTGTGTCTACTCCAGCTCCTTTGAGCTTTTTCCTTCTTGAGTCAAAGACAAACTTCTTTCCTTCCCAAATTTTGGGAGCAGTTTCGGAGCCTTGAGTCTTCAAAGCATCCAAGTCAAGTTTACTCAAGTCAATTGCTCCTGCAGGAATAATACCTGCCTTTTGGAGTAATTCCACTGTTCGTTTTGCAGATTCCAGCTCACTTCTTTTCCCAACAACTTCCTTCTCTTTACTCAAAGCCTCAGCATGATCCCAAAAGCTTTTGCTCTTGTCTGCCTTAGCCTTCGCCAAGAGTCTGGTTATATCCTCAGTTTCCAGATTCGGGTGCTTTCCCTTTACGTCGTTCTCAATATTCCGTCTATATATCCCTGACTGTCCATCTTCGAGTTGTTCGAGTCTGTCCCCTAAACCCTTTAAAGCTTTAAGGACAACCTCAAGACCTTTTTCCCCTCCAGACTTTGTCAAGTCAACATTGACGCTTTTCTTCTCAGGTACATTTGGAGCTCCCGAGTCCTTTTTGAGTATATTCCCTTGATCATCAATCACACCTGCCTCAATTAACTGATTAACTAAGGCAAAACTTCCTTCTGAGTTCCTCAGATAATCCTCAGGACTGACTCCATACTGAGTCAACACTTTACTAAACGGAGCAAACTGTTGACTTAACTTATCCGCTTCTGTAGCTTTTCCGACCAGTCCCTTAATTTCATCAGAAGTAAGTGTCTTCTGTTCTCCATTAAGTTCAATAACTATTTGGCCGGAGTTACCGCTTCCCTGACCTTTATCGTCAGTTCCGCCGCTTCCGCTTCCGCCCTTACCATTTTCACCAGGCATAAATCCCCCTTTACTTAATTATTAATGTTTTAAGATAATTTTCCAAATCCCTATGAGTAACCAAATCCTCAATCAAAAAGTCAAACTCTCCGTGTGGGTTGGCTAAATAAAGAATCTTCTGTGCAGGTAAGTCAAAATCCCCCACAGCCAAGCTGTTCTCCAGCCTTAACTTTTGATAATTCTCCCAGAGCTTTTTACTAAGTATAATATTTTGTATCATCTCATTCCATGCTCTACAGCAATCAGTAATTGCCTTTTTCTTCCTCGCTTCGAGAACCTTCAACTTCAAAGCTTTTTCCTTCTCTTCTTTATTCTCAGTTATCATTATCTCCCACCTCCTTCGTTTACCATAGTCTGTTGCTGAATTTGTTTAGCAACCATTTCCTTAGCAAATCCTTGATGAGCTATATTGTGCTCAAGAAATCTCGTTTCGGCCTCAATAAACCCTTTGGGGTTATCAAACTTAAGCTTTTGATAATCCAAGCTCTTCTGAAAATTTGTGTGATCTCTCAAGTGAATCATAGGATTATCATAAGAGTTTATTGGAACCTTAACTCCCTGAATGATTAATCTATTCTCCCACTGAGCCACCGCCTCATCTTTCTTCTCAGTCGCATAGATATTCTTAACCACAGCATCGTCAAGCATAATCATAACTTGCCTGCGAACCTCTGGATCTCGAGCATCACCATAAAGCCCTTTCTCAAACCTGTCCAGAACAATGGCTTCCCTGGCTATACGTGAGTCTGGAAGACTTGACTGCTTCTTAACTGTGACATTAGTGTTTCCTCGGAGGTCAGTGGCTGAAAAGCTCAATGCCTCAACTTCATTATCCCTTCCCACAATCTCAATCATTCGTGGACTGGTATAGCCCTTTTGAACTCTTCTCAGCACCCCACTCATTAGGTTCTCAAGGCTTTCCTCAAAGATTTGATGAGTAGGAATATTTCCGTGGCTGTCCTGCTCCCTCAAAATTGAGAGCATCTCCCCACTTCGAATATCACTCTTATTCGTCCCCTGAGTTACCTCATGTTGAGAAAATAAGCCATTCAAGCTTTGCATAGTTGTTTGAAGAACCAAAGTAAAGCTTGTCGGCAATCCCTTAAGTGTCATCAACTCAGGCTTATGCCCCATCACTGGCTTATAATAAACATGCTGTCCAGTGACATTATCAAACTCAATCTTAAACCTCGACCCCTCAGGAATCAAGAACTTTCCCTTTCCCATAGTTCTATTAAATTCTTGAATATCGGAAAGTGTTTGATTCCAAGTCTTTTGAAGAGGAATAGCATCTTCCATAGTTGCTTTACCCCAAAAGACTCCAGGAACATCTATATCTTTAAACTGTTCCAAGTTATATCTATCATAGGGATAATCACTTGTTTCAAGAATTATCCCATTAGCACCAATAGCATAAAGTCCTTTCTTAAAAACCTTATCTGGCTTTTGAAAATATTCAATCAGCATAGCCCCTTTAAACTTATTAGCCCCAACTCCCTGATTTTTAAAAATAAAGTCCACGTTGTGTAAAGCCGAAGGAGCGCTTTCCTCAACAACAAACTTCCCCTTCTCAAACCTTTCCTTAATATACTCAAGGCTTTTCCACCGTTGCTTAACCAACCAAGGAAACTCATGAAGTTCCGAGTCTACTCCAGGAACAAAAGGAACAACCACTTCAAAAGGACTTAAAATACCTACATCAACATCTCCTGCATATTCCGCAACTCCAGTCTGTTGATTAATCTCAATAGGGCCAAGCTTCCCATTCCAACTGTGGTCCATAAAGGCATTACCCGTAGAGAAATTCCACCCTCCAAGCAGCCTTACTTTCTTCTTCATCCGATTGCTCTGCCAGAAGCTTTTCAAGAACTTATCCCCAGCCTTTGCTGCCTGAATATCTTCATCTTCAGTAGTTGAAGGTACAACACTCATAGTTGGATCACTCTTTATAAAATCAGCAATCTGCCTTCTTACCTTAGGCAGAATCTGATTATCCATCATCCTAATTCTACCCCGTACCGGATCAAGAGTCTGAACTGAGTGTGCTGTTGAGTTAAAGAAGACATTCTGTTTCCCACTCAAAAAGGCCATATTCAAGAGCCAAGTGCGCTCAAAAGGCCTTCTTGCTTCCAAGCCATCAATTCTCTTCTTATCTATATAGGCCCAAAGAATATCATCTTTAGTCTCAGTAACCTTCTTCCCCATATTCTTGAGGTAATTTGCAGCCTTACTTCCCAAGTTCTTCATCACTTAATATCCCTCCAATATTTCCTTCATCATTTGTCGGGCTAAGTACGTATTCCTTTTTATCTCCTCCAAAATCCATCTGTGCCACCGCAGGACTATTCACCCACTGGTCCCAATTCCGAGCCATCAACCTGTCAAAGAGTTCTTTATTCTGTCCTTCGAGTCTTACGGTATTCCCATAGAGGTTAAGAAGCATATTCATCTTCTCTTCTAAGGCAGTAAGTCTTTTAAACAACTCATCTCTTTTCCTTCCAAACAAGAACATAAACCCTCCATACTCAACCTATTCGTTTAATGAATCACTTTAGTTATATTGGTATTTTTACAAGTAGATCAGCCATTGTTCGTTCTTTGCCATAATGAAAACAGGTAAAGCCACAAGCCATTACTGCTATATAATAAACAAGAGCCGCTGTTTGCTTCAATGGATTCCATCCAGCTGCTTTAGCTCCAGCTGAATAGAGTTGCCAGTCTGCTTTCCACCGATCTTTTACCGACCCACCGAGCCAGTAATTAAAGTCATGCTGATCTCAGTATTCGTGGAGAAATAATTCTGGAACTGGAACCCAGCCCCCTTTTGGGCCTCAGCCATTACAGATAATAGCTCTTTGTTCCTCAGTTAAATTCCTAAATCTAACTTTCTTAGTTTCAATAGCTAATTGAGCCATCACCAAGCTCCTTTTCATAAACTCTTTTCAAATATTCATAGGTTGTTCCTGCCCCCAAATCTTTGGTAACCACATTTCTAACTGCATCTGTAAAGCCACTTCCTCCAAAGAGAGGAACAAAACCCTTGTCTTGAGCAAGATTAGAACTTAATATATCCTTCCTCAAAACCTGAGCCTCATTAGCATAGGCTGTATTCCTCTTCTCCCCTCTGCCATGATAGGTTTTCATAGCTTTATAGAAATCTCCATCATGCTTATCTAAGGCATTTCTATAATTCTTTAATCCTCCACGAATATAAAACTCCATAGCCTTGGAGGGATTAGCCTTAATTTGCTGTTGGACCCACTTCCAGTTTTCTGGGTCATTTGGGGAAAGCTGTAAAACATTTACCTTTACCTTTGGGTCTGTTCCAAAAGTACTTTCCTTAGCAAAGATAACTGATGCGTCAAGTTCGGATATTCCATACTCCTTAGCCAACGACTTAACCAGCTCCAAAGAGGTGTCGTCAGAGTATCTTCCTGCTTTGTTAGTTGAGGACTTAAACTCAAAAGGTCTTCCCATATCTATTCCTCCACCAACTCAAAATGAACCAAGTCTTGAAAGTCTTGATCAGTTATTGGCTCCCCATCCATGTCCCAATTTCCTCCCCAGCGAACCTTGACTCCCTCTTGTTTGGCGATTGTCAAGACGAGCCCAGCTAAAACGCAACAGTGAAGTTTGTTCCAGCTCAATTCGCCATTAATGAAGGGACCAAGATCCATAGCCTTTGAGGGGTAGGAATTATGCTTCCCTTTAGGCCAGGGAACTCTCGACTTCCCTTCAAGCAAGGCCTTGTCCTGTTCCTCTTTATTTCTATGTCCCCAGATAATGGCAAAGTCCAAAACTCCAAGAGCTAAAACTTTCTCTGCAACGAGTTGAAGCCTTGAGTCAAGAGTGTGAAATCTCTCAAGAGAAACTGTGCCAAAGCGAAAATTCATGTTTTCTTTCCTTACTTATGTTACAGCAACATAACCCATTGAAAGAATAATAGTTGTGTTGTCTGCAAAATTAGCATGAGTCAAATCAGTACAAGTACCGTCTTCTGCCAACTCTTTTAAAAGAATCTTTGTTGTATTATTTGCAACAAAGCCTTGTGGCCTCCCTGTATAAGAAACAAAGTAATAACAAAGTGCTGGAACAGTAAAAGAATTAAGAGTGTTTTTAATCGTAAAAGGAAGTCCTTCTATAGTCGCATCTCCAGTTGAAGAACCCTTTGCAGACATACTTATATACGCAGTAACAAAAACAAAATTTCCTATCTTAACATAATTACCTGCTGTAAAAGTATAGGTTAGCCCAGAACTTGCTCCTCCAAATTTTACCGCTGGAGTCCAAGTACCCTCAGTAGGTCCACTATAAAGCGTATCAAAATAAGTTTTAAGAAATGCTTTAACCTGTGTCCATGTTGAAGTAACTAAGCCATTAGAAGCAGTACTGTCTCGATAAAGAACCAAGTCTGCATCAATAGGTGGATTCTTTGTTTCTACAGCTCCAAGTGCCGTATCTCCTCCAGAAGCATGTAAGGCCGCTTTTTCCACATCAGTAACGAAATTATCATCTGAGCTTTTCGCTGGCTCAAACCCTGTATGTCCCGCAGAGGCATAGTCCAACTTCAACAAACTCGAGTGATCCAAACTCGAGGCATCCAGAACAATTTCAACTCCACCAAGAACTTTAGTTACATCAAGCTGACTTAACTTCACCTTATATACATAAACCACAGATATAGGGTAAGCAGATGGAGTACCAGAGATAGTCCAATTCCCAGACACGTCCAGTGTTGCTGTAATAGGAACCAGCAAAGTAGTCCTAACTGTTTCAAATGTAGGCAAACCCCCAGAAGCTTTGCTCGCCAGAGCATCCACCCCGTTTGCCCACTCGTTAAGGATAATCGTTGCCCCTGTCGGAAGCGTAACCACTCCGCTTGTTCCTGAACTAACCGACTCAAACCAGAGTGCTTTAACATAGGTATCCTCCAATGCTGTGATTCTATTCTTAACTGTCTCTCCAGTTCTCCAATGAAATTCTCGCATAGAGATACCTTTTACTGAACAATTAGATTAGCTGTTAAGCTTGTCGTTGCAGCTGTATTGGTCTCTGTAAACTTAATCTTAATAAAAGGAGCCAGAGGAACCTCAAAGTCAATAAAGTGTGTTCCCGCAGCCAATGCCGTCCCAATAGTCACCGCTGTATCTGGAGCCACAAAAGTCCCTGCTGCTGTTGAACAAACTAAAACTGTCGGTGTGATTGTCCCACCAGTATGAATCATATGCAAAGAAAAGAAGCCATTAACTCCCACATTCCTCAGATCAATAGCATCCGAGGTGATAGAGTTATTTTGAGCAATTGCTCCATTAGTTGTATCAAACAACTCAATCACATGAATTCTTTCATTCATAACTCTTCCTCCCTATTTAAACTCGATTATCCCAACCAAAAGACTCAAGTGATTCATTAAAAGAACCAATCGAGCCAAATGAATTAAGCTCCCTCTTTTCCTCAATAGCCTTTAATGCACAAGCTAAGCACCTCTCTTCGATGGTCTTAGGCTCTCCCTCAATGGGCTTCATTGGGAAGTGCTTAATGGAATATAGATTTTCGTCCTTAACTTCTTTAGCCTCAAAGTAATTCATTGGAGCAATTAAATCAACCTGAATGGCTATACCAAAAGCCATAACTTCGTCATCGTGGGCTCCGGTTTTGGCCTCTGCCCTGCCATTAGTATTGTGGATGAAAGTAGTGAACTCCCGACAAAGCCTCGAATCACACCAGCCCCGTTTGTCAAGTAACCAATCCTTGATTCCTGAGATTAAGATATTCCGACTTGAGCTTGTCGTCCTCCATCCTTTTTTATATGAGACTCCTTGTTTAGCTGAATCAAAAACTGGCATCATAAACAAATTAGATACATCAAAGGTTTCATAGCAGAAATCAAAGGTACTTAATCCAGCAGCATTGGTCTCAATGCCTATCCAAGGAGCCTCAAAGGTTTTGAAGTAATCCGAGATTGTCTTAATCACTCGAGCCAATTCGACTTCATTAATTCGAGAATAATAACTTGCGTCAACATCTTTAGTCACTCGATTTAACACCTTAACTGAAGCAAAATCCCCATCCACTGTTCCCTCAACAACATCAACTCCCAAGACATAACTATGTTCTGGGTTTGGAGAAGTAAAGACGGTTAGGAGTCCTTCCGACTCACGAATACCAATTGAGCCCAAAGAGTTTAGGTTTAATCCCCCCAAGTTGATTTCCATAAACTCCTTAGGTTCTCTCTTCGTTTTGAGAAGGACTCCTATCCGCTTACCAGCCTTGCCGTCAAAGACTGGATTTCCTGCCCCGATGTAATCTATGTCGAGTTCCTGAGCAATCTCCATTGGAGACCTACGTTGACACTGAAGGTCATACCAAGGAGAGCGGACAAACGACTCAGGGCAGTCACCATCAAGGCCTTCCAAGTCTTCTTTAGTGAGGGGGTAATTACAATAAGCTCCCTCAGCTTTAAGGGGGTGAAGTGACCAGTGGAGGCGGATTTTCTTCTTTGTTGGGTCGGTGACTAAATCATAATACTGTCCAGCAGCACCAAAGGGAGTAGATACTGGAATCCGGCTCGGTGTAGCATCACCCGCAGCAGTCCAGGCTGCTTTATCCGTACCTTCCCATTTGGCAAACTCATCAAAAAGCACAGCAGCATAACGCCCACCAGTTGAGAAATTGGCATTATTTGATTCTCCAGTTATTGCCGAACCACTCTCTGGATTTTGTAGCTTCATAAAATTGTCATGGACTTTGGAGTTGAAGTGCTTAGGCCATAGCCACTTGGGGAGTTTATAAAACCCATACCTTGCCTTTTGAAACAAGGTTCTCATATCCCCTTTCTTGTCTACATAGTCCTCAATCCTTGAGCCAAGAAGGAAATCAACTCCTCCATGTGGGTTGAGCCAATACCAAAGAAAGACCAGAATAACCATCCAGCTCACTCCCATATCACGAGACTTCTCAATAGGTAAGTCATGACCATTATTGATTGCCTCAACAATTGCTAAGATAGTCTCGTCTTGGAAAGGATATGTGCAAAAGGGCTGATGATGTTCAGGTCTTCGCCTAACGTCTAAGGTAAAGAAGAATGCATTAAAGGCAAACAAGATATCTCGATAGAATAACTCCCTAACCTTCTCCCTAAAGACCAAGTCATGCTGAGCCTTGAGAAGCAAGTTCCTCCTCCAAGCCAGGTTTGCATGATAATCTTTGGGGTAGCTTAGTTCCACAAGTTTAATCCTTAGTAATCAAATCAAAGATATCTGTTTTGAGTTCTTCAGTAGTCATCTGCTTAGTCAAATGAAGCTCGTTGTGGAGATGCAAATGAGTTGAGCCATCTCCATTCTTCCCCTTACCTTCACTCCTATCCAAGACATCCAAAGCCACGCCAAGGCGAAGCTTGCGCTCGGGAAGGCTCATCGGGATAGGTAAGCCATCAGCATCTTCTCGATCATCATCTTTGAAAAGTTCTTCCTTCAATACCTGCTCAGCTCGAGGCACAAGTAAGCGAATCCCTGCCCTTACATGACAAACACTTTCCTCAACCTCATCTTCAAGTCTCGCAAGCTCTGCCTGAAAAACTGGTGAGTTCACAATTATCGAAATCTGTGGAGGAAGCATATTGTAGATTCGAGCTAAGTCTTTATTCCTAATCTCACCCATAGCTACAATATCCCGAGCCATAGAGCGATGGTGTGGCTTCATTTGAGTGATTTGTACTCTATTCGCAAGTTGTTCTGTGGGCCTTCCCATAGTTTAATATTCCTCACTTGAGGTTCTTGGGGGCAAAACTTTCATTAGTTCATTTAAAGCAAGTGCCGCAGGAGGCAAGACTGCATAAGTTGGAAACCTTCCTGAAGTCTTGGGGGTTACTGGGATGAAGAGAATCTTCTCACCTTTATCTAATTTAAGTATACTATTTCTTTCTCCTTGACTAAGTCTTGCCCACCATAGCGTAGCGTCTCCTGTTTCTACACCAGCTAATTTTGCCATACTTTCAGCACTTTGTTTTTCAGGGTCTTTAGGTAACTGTAACTCTTGTACCTTCTCCTTCCCAAACTTACTAAACTTCTCAGGAAGAGTTTTGTTATAAACTTTCTTGAGACCTTCTCCACCAATATAAAGGTCAAGGTCAGTCTTGGGGATATCACCAAAAGCTTCACCTAAAATCTTTTTACTAAGATCTTTAGGAAGTATTTCAGAGATATTCTTTCCTATAAACTCATTAGGACCACTTGTAACTACATCACTATTATCAAGACGCATCTTTATAGTTCCATGCTCCTTAGTATGTATATCTACAAACTTAAGTTTCTCGTTTCCTACAGGACTATCCCAAACAACCTTATCAACCTCTTTCCCAATAGAGTATCTCTTCGCTTGCATCTCACCAGTAGTCCAAGCCACTCCATCATATCCACCTTCCTTTGCCATGATGAGTGCTTTCTTGACTCCAGTGTCATAAATACGCTTTTGAAGGTATTCTGGCATCTTAGACTGCTCTGCAGCTGCAGGTCCCTGCATCTCCTCAATAAAGAGAATCTTTTTAGGTTGAGGAGGCACAACTGAATCAACATCTTTTTGTCCAGCAGGTCTTAAGTCTTTATAATCTTTCTTAAACCACTCTTGAGCTTTAGCATTACGAGCCTTAAGTGTTAAGTTATCATCTATAGTTCCTGGAAGGATTCTATCATTGTGGCGGAGACGGACTATAGGGTTAGGTATGTCTTTATAAGCAGAATGACCATCTGCCCACCCACGCTCAGCATCTCTCTTTTTAATATATAAATCAGCAAGTTCGCCATCTAATTCTGGTGTAAGTGTAGGCATATTATATAGTTCTTTATGACGAAAAGCCTCTTTTTCTGTTAGTCCTAAATTTTTTGTTGCTTCTGGAGCCGTAACAAAAGTCTCCCTGTAAGAACCTTCAATTGCTCCGGGTTCTACACGATCTGGGAATTTAGCATTCTTCATCTCTTTCACAGAACTTTCTTGGTTAAACATCTCTTGAAGTTCTGGATAGGTATGATTCTGTGTAGGATTCTCTTCCCTATAGCGTTCTAAAAACTCATTAAAATTACGCACATTAGAGACCTGCTTCTCTCCAAGCACCACGTCCTTAAACTCAGTCTTATTCGCAGCAATCTCCCTTAACAAATCATCCTTAGCAACCTTTCCTTCCAAGGAACCAATAACATTCTCCACTTCAGTTTTAGAAACATCTCTTCCTTTACCCTGAAGGAAGCCTTTAATTTGTCCTATATCAATCTTTGCATTAGGCTTTTTACCAAAGTCAACTTCATCAACAGTCTCTTCAAGCTTAGAAAAGAATCCAGGCTCTTTGGTCAAAGAATCAAGTTGATAAAGGTCCTCAATCCCAACTCCTCTCATCTTCCCAATAGCTTTCTGCGCATCTTCCTTACTCCTCACAAGTGCCGAGCTCTTCGTCTCATTATCCGTAATAAGCCAGCCCTTCATATCCTCCCACTTTCCCTGGAAGTTTACATTATTGGCCTTAGCGAATTCTTTAATCTCTTCCTCAACATCTGGAGTCTTCGCCTCAAGCAAGTTCCCCTTAAGCTTCGCTCCTTTAGCCCCAGGTACATAGTGCTTCACCACTTCCTGCAAGTCATAGTTATAAATATCAGGACCCCACTTTTGAACTACATTCCTTTGTGCCTGATTAATCAGCTGATCCAGCTCTTCTTGAGCAAAGCTCCCTTTATTCCCTTTCAAAGCAAAGGCTTCTTTAAACAACCTTCCAAACTCATAAGCATTTGCCTCAACAGCAGCCTTTGGAAATTCCCCTTCAACCCCGCCAGTGCTTGATTCAATACTTGCCCTCAACCTTTTATAAAAATCAATATCCTTAATATGCAAAGCCTCATGAGCAACAACTTCTGGTCCCACATCAACTCCTGGAGACACACTAAACAAAGTCTCCATATCCTTTGCTCGAGTTACCCCCTTATGCACCTTGCTTTCAATCAATCCCACCGACTCAATAGGAGCAAGCATCTTATCAGACAGCGCTCTAACTCCTTTAACTATATTTGGATAGTTCGTCTTGAGTTGTTTTTTAGCATCCTGAGCAAATTTCATAAGTGCTTCATTATTAACCTCAAAAGCCTTCTCAGCCAAGTCTTGATAATGCCCAGCCTTTGTTCTAAAATCAGCAGCAAGTTGCTTAACCGCCGCAGATTTAGTTATTGTTGCTATATTTATAGTCTCAGCTATTATTGCCCCCAGCTGTTCTTCTGTAACTCCCTTACTTGGGTCCATCTCACTCATAAGTTTGTAATTTTTCTGTTGCTCTTCCGAGACTCCACGAAGGAATCCGCTTATTGCCTTAGTTATAGGTTCAACAGTTTGATCAAAAGCATCCTTAACAGGTCTATTTCCTAAGCCAAACAAAGCCTTCCCCTTAGCTTTCCAGTCCACATTAGCTAAAGACTCCGCTGTCATAGCAAAGATATCCTTCACATCTGCTAAAAAGTCTGGAGATCTATATTCTTTTGTCTCTGGCATATCCACAATCCTGCATTGATTCGTTAAACAAACCACTTGAGTTTTATTTATTTATTTATTTATTCCTGAGTTCCGCTAAAAGATTCTCTCATTTTATGTATCCCATAACAACGTCTTTCATTTTGATTGCAAAGCCTATGGCCATCCAGCCAAGTAGAGCAACAACGGTAACGGAAACAATTATCTTCCATATGAGCTTCTTCGTCGTCTTTGTAGTGTCCATAATACCCTCGACAAATTCAACAATAGCTTCCATGTTTTTTGTTTCAATCCTTGCAAATCTGCAAAGATGATTGTTTAAAGAACCCGAAACACCTGTTACAATCAAGGCAATATCGTCTTCGTGAAGTCTGCTATTTATTCTCCGCTCTTCTTTGTTCCAAGGTTCCATGAGTCACGTCCTCTCAGTTAAAGGGTTTACAAACTTGCCATTGTATCAATTGCCTCGTAATAACAAATTGCTCTCACTACACCCCCAGTGAATAAACCAGCAGCAGCGGTTATCGTAATAGTTACCGTTCCTGTTGTAATTTCATAAGCTGGGTGAATAGCGTTGAATTTAGTATTTGCATCAAAGACCTGCCCAGAAGTGATTGCTGTAGTAGGAGTGTTTACATAATCTGCTGCCCATGTTTTAGTGGCATTGTCAGAAGTTATGGCTGTATCAACTCTTAACTGAACTCCGAGGATTCTCGCCCCTGAAGGCACGTTTACCGCAATACTTCCTATGGCTCCAGAAAGTGCCCCACTTGTGGCTTCTGCGAGTTGGCGAGTAAAACCACCACCTGAAGTTACTGCACCATTGATACTTACCTTCCCACTACCAATAGCAGTCTTAGCCGCAACGGTTGATTCACCATAAATATTCAGTCGAACATCTCCAGTACCACTATTATACTCCGCTACACCCATCTGGATTGCATCAGCAACGACAGCGGTAGGCATTGTTCCAGTTCCCATAGCCAGGACTTTGGCTGCGGAGGTGCCTGCTGCGGTGAGGCCACCGGTGAGGATGTTATTGGCATCTGTAAACTGTATATTATGAGATATACCCTTAAATTCAATAAGTGTGCCGCCAGATGTCACGTCAGTTATTACTAAATCTGACTGAGCATCAACATCCATGCTCCATGCTCTTGCCCCACCGTCAGTGGTTCTGACTATATTAAACTTTGGATTAGCAACTGTCCCATCACTTACAACTGTAAGGATTCCTGATTCTATTGGAGCAACTCCACCGACAACAACGTTTCCTGCCGCATTTTTCACTCCTATTCCGACACCGGCAGAATTAACACTAACACTAATCGGTAATTGCACGCTCGTAAGTTCTGTTGCAGCCGCCAGAGTACAAGCAGTATCCACTACACAAGCAGTTGAATTTGTCCAACTTACAACATACCGAGTCACCGAAGCCTGCTTTATTGCTCCTGTGATAATTGTCGTCCCCAGAGTCGGATTAGTTGCATCATAACCTGCAAGTATGGCATCAGCCGCGCTTGACCAAGTGATTGTGGTCGAGCTCCCTGAAGTTGAGACCGTGCCTGCGAAACTCGTGACTGCTGCAGGGCCTTTGGCTTTCAGGGGTGAGGCTGTGACTGCTGCCGGAGTTGTGCCACCAACTATTCCATCAAAAGTCCCTGCATTTATATCTGCAGTTGTAGCCACCAGAGAGGCAAAGGTTTGCACCCCTGTCCAAGTCAGGGCTCTCCCAAGAAGCATTGCCAACTTTCTCCAACCAAGATATCTACTCATAGCTCTTTCCCTCCAAAAGCAACAAAAGTTTATAGAATTACATACCACCACCTTAGCACAGAAGGCCCAAATTGTCAAGCTCAGCAGGCCATATTGGGTCCACTTATTTTGGCTTTAATGGGTAAATAATTCCTTAACCACCAGCCAAGGCCTCAAGTGTGTCATTAAACGAACCACTTTAGTGGTGTTGGGGGTTTGGGACTAAGGCTTTAATTTCCACAAGTACTCCCACCATTCCGCAGTATTCCCCGAATCTCAAAAAATTATAGGTGTCCAGAGAGGACTTTCCCCCGCCCCCGGAACGAGTAAAACCCCCCAAAGGGTCTTGATTTAATGAACGGGCTTCAGTAAATAAGGCAGGCTTTGTTTATGTATGCTGTTTATAACATATACCTGACTCAATGAATATCCTTTGTTTGTTATATGTCAATAAGAATGTTAATGACACAGAGAGAATGAATATGATTTAGTGAATGAATATGCTTCATTAATTAAATATCACTCAGTGAATGAATAAGGCTCAGTGATTGATTGTTTGTGCAGGTAATGAATATGCCTCAATGATTATTTGTTTGCACAGTCAATGAATATCCTTCAGACTTTAGGCTTGGCTGTAATGGTTGAGGCTCATTCATTTGTATGCAAAGTTTGTGCCAACATGATATTCTCATAAAAAATACTTTGGCATGAGTATTGCATACGACTGAATGAGGTTCATTAAATAATTGAGGCTTTAAAATATATCTTTCATTTGTTGAAAATAAAGCTTGACATTGTTTTTTATTTGTGTTATGTTGTACTCAACAAAATAAAACAACAACCAATAAACAAGGAGGTTAATATGTATTTTTCTGCACAAAGTAAAGCCTATCAATTAGTCGAATTAGTCAATTCATTATCTTTTTATAGTAAAAATGAATTAGAAGTTATTTCACAACAGTTAAATAATATGGATAATCTTGATAAAGAAATTATCACTTGTTGCGGAAGTATTTTAGACGTTATTGCAAATATGAAAGAATAAATTAAATTACTTTAAATGTTGACAATTAACAACAGGTATGTTAATGTCAATCAAACTGGCGATTACGCCAAATAACAAAAAACAAAGGATGGTGTATCATGGCAGAAAAAGAAGCGAAAAAAGAAATTGTTTATGTACCGGCTATTCGTGAATATGACAATACCAAGTCATTAATCACAAACGTGGGCTCGGCAAGGGGAGTATCAACAAGGTATGAAATTATCTTTGACATACCTGAAACGGATGAAGCATGTATTGCAAGGTATGGCATTGGAATTAAAGACCTTGTAACTGCAGGCGTACGGCAATTATCTACGCATGTGGATTATGCCAGCGTGGGATTTGATGAAGACGGCAATTTGAAAGAAGACGGCCATAAGGCAATGCAGGAATTGGCAGATGGTTACACAGTAGGTCGAAAGTCCGACCCTGCGAAGGCTTCTGACAAAAAGCTTGCCACAGAAGCCAAAAAGGCTCAATCTGAGCTCGGCATGACTATGGCCGAGATGATTGCCAAGATGAAGGAATTCAAAGAAGCAGGTATGTTGTCGTAATTCTCCCCAAATAACCATCAAACAAAGCCTTAATCTTAACTGGTTAGGGCTTTTTTATTGCCTAAATTCAAACCCATATCAAATCAAGGCCGGTTCAACCCTCAGCCCAACCAAATAATCCTCAACCTGTTCATTTAACGAATCAATCAAGTAATCCAATTCAAATCAAGTCTCCCTTTGGAGCGGGGTCGGGGCTTGTTGTGTCAAGCTGAGCCTGTTTGTATTGATTAACTCATTTACTCTATTCGTTCATTCATTAATTCCTCAATAATTGGAGAGATGCCGAACGGGGGAGGAGGGATTAGGTAATTAATAAGTTAATTAAAGTTGACAGGAAGAGGAGTGTATTACTATATAAATTTTTTTTTTTTTTTTTTTTTTTTTTTTTTTATTTACTCTTTTTCCTTTTTTTTTTTTTTTTTTTATAATTTTTTTTTTCCCCCCCC
>Ga0105092_10000520_pt1 | contig 20127 bp, 16 predicted proteins | sample PPLLak2March2015_FD_87021 | JGI IMG/M metagenome (GOLD analysis project Ga0105092, IMG submission 87021) | Freshwater sediment microbial communities from Prairie Pothole Lake near Jamestown, North Dakota, USA - PPLs Lake P7 Core (1) Depth... | ecosystem: Environmental > Aquatic > Freshwater >... | reverse complement strand
GTGGTGCAGTGCACGACGTAAATCGGGCAGCCGGCAATCCTAGCATAATAAAGATAGGTCCTGGCATGACCCACTTCGGTGAATGCCGGAGAGCGATCATCCCAGGCGCCCATATCCGTGCGGCCCGTGTCCATCAACTGTTTCTGCAACACCTGAGCGATTTCCCAATTCTCACAATGAAGCAGCGCGATCGCGGGGGGGCCGAGCTTGGCGACGGCCTGAAAGACCGAGTAAATACTGCCATCGTCAAATGAGTAAGCGGGCCAGGCGGTTTTCCATGGCCCCTCCATCTGCAAGTGCAACTTGAACGAACTGATACCGTGCTCTTTTGCCAGATAAGGAATTTCCGCAACGTGCTCGTCGGTGCTGACGATGGGCGTCAGGAAAAAATCGATCGCCGCGGCTCGGGAAGCCTCGTAGTAGGCGGGCATCGCTTTGGTGAAGCTCGGGATATCCGCGGGGCCTTTCACTCTATCCGCGCCGCCCGTAATCGCCAGGCTCACAATCTGCATGCCCCAGGTGGTAACGCCGGCTGCCGCCGCCGCTCTGGTCTCGCTCTGGAAATCGTCCGCCAGCGCGCGGTGGCTGCTCAAATGGCATTCGGGATCGATCACGCCGGGCAGCAGGTATTTCCCGGCCAGATCAATCTCGCGATCCGCAGCCGGTAAAAAAGCATCCCTGCCGATGGCGCCGATCTTACCGTCGACAACAGCGACCCCGCCTTCGATAACGCCGGCTGGGGTTACGATCAAGCCGTTTTTGAACACTATATCCGCAGTGGTGGTAACCATAATTCTTTCAAGAACAATTCCGGTCCGGAGGCGCACAGCCAGGGATCAGTTTTCCGGCAGACGTCCGTTCGTGGATTGAACCGACGAGACAGCGACGCTGAAGCCATTGTGGCAGTCAATTTTGCTATTTTTTGACAACGTTCTTATCGTCACAACGACTCTAGGTTTAAATGTTACCGAGTACGTACTATGGGGCATAGGAAGTGTCAAACCAAAGTAACGTCGAGCAGGCGCGACCTGACAATGTGGAGCTCCAGATTTCAATGATGTCTCCGGGAAAAGCCGGCTGCGGAAAGAAATTTCCCGCTTTTTACGCCCGACGGTTTCATTTCAAACTGGACTTGGGATGTTGCTTGGAGTAATGACTGGTTAGTCTCAACGGGAGGTGCCAGTGTGAATGCGAAAGGATTGCGTGTCGCGGTTGCGATTGTTAATGTTAGCGCTCTGCTGTTTTGGCCTCTACTAGAGAGTGAAAAGATGCGATTTCCGAACAAATTATCACGCGCGGAAGCGCGCGCCGCGGAGACCAAACGGTTTCACCTCGAAGAAGCGACGATTGCCGACGTGCACCGCGCTTTTCGCGCCAAGCAGTTGACCGCAACCCGGCTTGTACATCTTTATTTGAATCGCATCAAAGCCTATAACGGCACTTGCGTTGAGGGCGCTCTCGATCCGGCGACGGGTTTGCACTTGGGAGATATCACGCCGATTTCCAATGCCGGCCAGCTCAACGCGTTTATTACTTTGAATTTGAAGGAAGACAGACGTATCGCTCTGGGTTTTCCCGAGAAGGTAAAGAGGACTCATACCGGACCCGACGATGCCAAAATTCCCGATGCTTTGGATCGGGCGCGCGAACTCGACCTTCACTTCGCCCGTACCGGCAAGTTCGTCGGCCCGCTTCACGGCATTCCCATCGCCGTCAAAGACAACTACGATACTCTCGATATGCGCACAACGGCAGCCGCAGCCGCGGACTACGCTAGAGATCGGCCGCCTGATGATGCGACCATGGTCGCGAAGCTCCGCGCCGCCGGAGCGATTATCCTCGGCAAGACGAACATGGACGAGTACGCGCCGGCGGGCATCGCCCGCAGCGCCTTTGGCGGCCAGACCTGCAATCCCTACGATACGACGAGAATTCCCGGCGGATCGAGCAGCGGCTCCGCCGCGGCGGTGGCGGCCAATCTCGCGATGTGCGCGCTGGGCACGGACACGTCGGGTTCGGTGCGGAGTCCATCGGCTTACACCAATCTCGTCGGCATGGTCGCCACGCAGGGCCTGGTGAGCCGCGATGGCATCGTTCCTCTCACATTCACTAGAGATCGCGGTGGCCCGCTCTGCCGCACGGTGCAAGACACGGCAATCGTTATGGAAACGCTCACCGGTTACGATCCCAAGGATCCGGTCACCGCAGCTTCCGCCTCGCTGCAGAAGGTGGCTTACTCGCGCTTCACGCATGGAAAGTCGCTCGCGGGCAAAAGGATCGGCGTGTTGCGCGATCTCATGATCGAAGCAACGCTCGCCGATAGAGACAGCATTCGTGTCGCCAACGAGGCGATTGCCGACATGAAAAAAGCCGGCGGGGTTATCGTCGATCCGGTGAACGTTCAAAAAGTAATCGCCGATCTGGTTCCCTATCTGGAGCCCAGCTTCTTGCCGAAAAATTTTCCCTCTGCTTTTCCAAAATCTCCCGAGCCCATCGATTACATCGTTGCCATGGCGTTTGATCACAACCTCGTCCCTTCCGGCGCCCGCGGTGCGAATCTGCGCATGCTCGCCGCGCAGCCGCGCGGTAACGAGGGCCGCTACGCGATCAACCGGTACTTTCGTGAACGCGGCGATGCCAAGTTTAAAAGCGTTCAGGACATGTTCGCGATGCCGATGTTTTCCGGCAGCCTGGATAACCTAAAAAGGTCTTTCGGCGATGGTGCCAAGACATTGGACACTCCGACGCAGACGGATCACCTCCTGAGAATGCAGACACTGCGACAAGTAATCCTGCAGGTCATGGCGGAAAATAATCTGGACGCGCTGGTCTACGCCTATGCAACGATCCCGCCTCATATCATTTTGCCGAATCGCTTGGCGCAAACCGTGGCGACGCGCACCGAGCCTAGAAACTTGAAGGTGGGAACCGTCATGTCGGATCCAACTCTCATACCGGACGAGCCGGTGCTAAAGGCCGATCTCGATATTCATAGGGGTGCGGGCGCGAGCTGGGCGGTGAATCTTAGTCCCGAGGCCGGCGGACTCCCGGCGATCGTCGTTCCCGCCGGCTTTACCCGAGAGGTGTACGATCGCGTACCGGATGACAAAGATCCCAACGGCAGCAGGTTGGAAGGGCCAAAACAAGTCCAGCTCCCGGTTGGGTTGGAATTTCTCGGGAGACCCTTTGAGGAGGCAAAACTATTCGAGATCGCGTCTGCCTATGAAAAAGTCAAGCGGCATCGCCGCCCGCCCGCGGGCTTTGGCCCGCTCCCGAGGTAGCCGTAGGACGCGAAACGTGTCGCCCGAATCTCGCATGCTCACCGCGCAGGCATAGGGCGGTGGTCGGCGATATGCTTGTACAAACCGATCGTTTCCGCATCGCGTGGCAGTTCTTTTATGGCCGACTCGATCGCCTCTGCGGGTATGGGCGAGGGATCGGCACCCGTCAGTTTTTTAAATTCGTTAGCGAACCCAGGATCTTTGAACGCTTTTGCCATGGCCTCGCGCAAAATGTTGACAAGCTCATTGGGCGTGCCAGGCGGCAAGAAATAAGGCCAGCGCGGGTAGTCGAACGCCCTATACAAGCTAAGCAAGCGGTGCTCCTTCTCGCTTTTGGCAAAGCTATCGATCTCGGGAATGTCTCGGGAATAGGGTGGAACGTAGCGGCCCTTGGGGACGGTGATGACGGTGTGAAAATAGACTTTTTCCATAAGCGACGGATTCTGTTGAATCGTCGCGCGCGACATCGACCCTCCATCCACCTCGCCCTGGAGCAGCGCGACGTCTCTCTCCGGCGATGAATAACCGACCACGAATTTCGGCTCCTTCAATCCCAACAAGTAAGCCGCGAGGCGCCCGTTGATATAGGTGATATGTCCTACCGAATGGGCTCCGATCCGGATCCCCGTCGCGGCACGGAGTTTCTCGAGATTATCGAGCCCTGCTTCTTTGCGGGTGACGAATGCAGTCGGACTGCCGCTTTCCGTCGAGCCAAGATAGATCAGCTTGTCCAGGTCGTAGTTACTGCCGGGCAATCCCAGGATCGGCCCGCTTATAAGGACGTTGCCGACGGCGCCGATCGTCAGCCCGTCGGGTTTGGCTGCCGAGTAAATATGGTTCACCGCTGTTCTGCCCGCGGCACCCTGCTTGTGCTCGATAACGATAGTGGGTTCCCCGGGGATATATTTTCTCAGGTAAGGAACCAGAGCCCGGGCCTGTAAATCGCCGTAACCGCCAGGCGATCCGCCACGCAGGATGGTGAGGGTCTTGCCTTGAAAGTAGGCAGGCTGCGCCTGAGATAAACCTGGAGAGAGCCAAGCAGAAATCGACAAAAGGGCGGCAAAAAAACACGCGCACTTGAAGCCGTTCTTTCTCAGTTCCAGTTCCATAGGATTGTTTCCTTTCTTCTTACAGAAAACCATGAGAGCCAGTGAAAGGAACGTTGAGCTGTCTCAGATGGCAGCGATCCTGCCACTTATCAAGAAAATTTTCCAGAAGAGAGAAGCCCGTCATTTGCCGGCGGCAATCCCCTTGACACTTTCACTGGCCTGGCAATATGATCCGCGCGTGCTGTCGGCTCGGTCGAGTGATCCCAAGCCCTGGGCTCCCGACAGTCTGGAGGGGGATATGAAAAGTTTCGCATTTGCGCTTTTGTTTTTTCTGGTGTCGCTATCCAATCTCCAAGCTCAGACGCCTTTTTATCAAGGAAAAACCATCAGGATCGTCGTCGGCAATCTCGCGGGAGATGCCTACGATCTGTGGGCGAGAATCTTCGCCCAACACATGGGCAAGTACATCCCGGGAAATCCCAATTTCATTGTCCAGAACATGACCGGGGCCGGCGGCGTGACTGCCGCCAATTACGTTTATTCCGTTGCGAAACCCGATGGTCTGACTCTGGGGACATTCGGTCCTTCTATGTACTTTGACCAACTTGCGGGGCGCAAGGAAGTTCAGTTTGACTGGTCCAAGTTCACCTGGATCGGTACGCCGGAGCAAACCGAGTTCATTTTAATCATGAGGACGGATAATCCGTATAAATCGATTGAGGATATCCGCAAAGCGGCGGTGCCGCCCAAGTGCGGCGCTACCGGAACGAGTACTTCCGGCTATTACATTCCGAAGTTTTTGGACGAAGGGATGGGGATCAAATTCAACATCGTCACCGGTTACCCAGGCGGCGGTGAGATTGACCTCGGCATCGAGCGCGGCGAGTTGCACTGCCGCAACTTGACGATCAGTACCTATTTTGCGCGCGAGCCCTTTTTAACCTGGCACAAGAACGGCTTCGTTCGCCCGATCATGCAAACGGCAAAGAAGCGAGATGCGAGAGTTCCCGATGTCCCAAGCATTTATGAATTGATGGACCAATACAAAACGCCTGAGACAAGCCGCCGTGTGGCGACGGTGCTGCTCGCCCCGGCAATTTTCGGCAGGCCCATGGTAGCCACGCCAGGTGTTCCGCCGGATAGGGTAAAAATCTTGCGTGACGCCTATCACACGTCGCTCAAGGATCCAGCGCTGCTGGAAGACTTAAAGAAGAGACGTTGGGAGGTGGATGCGATCAGCGGGGAGGAGATGGCGAATCTGGCGAAGGAGGTGATTGCTCAACCGCCAGAGGTCATTGAAAGGATGAAAAAGCTTCTAGGAAATTAGCGGACGAATTGAATCGGAGGTAAAGCAATGCGCCTTGGGAAGAGAGCTCTTGTCTCATCAGTCTGCCTCGTCGCCATCAGTCTCTTAACCGCACAGCGGGCTTTCTCCCAAACGCCCTACTACGCGGGCAAGACGATTACGATTATTCGCGGCGGCGGGCCCGGTGGCTCGGGCGAATTTCAGTCTAGAGCTTTGATGCCCTACCTGAAAAAATATATACCCGGCAACCCCACCATCACGATGGAGTTTATGGACGGCGCCTCCGGAAGGAAGGCGGCGAACTATTTTTATACGGCGAAACCCGATGGGCTCAAGATCGGCTCCGCCGGGGCCATGATTCCCGGGCCGATTCTGGGGCTGCCGGGAAGCAATTACGACATCGACAAATTCATCTACCTGGGTTCCACCGAGACCGGCAATCCTTACGTGCTTTTTACTCGCAAAACGACCGGCATCGATAGTCTGGAGCGACTCCGCGGCGCTTCCGGGGTGCGCATCGGCGCGCACTCGGTAGGCCATTCAGTCTACGTCACGGCGCGGATGTTCGCTTACTATCTCAATTTCAAGGATCCCAAGTTCGTCGTCGGCTTTACCGATCCAGAAATGGACATCGCTATGACCGCTGGTGAGTTGGACGCCAGGACGACGAGCAATTTCGACAGCGTTTTGCGAAAGGATATAAAGGACACAGTTCATTTTCTCGTCACCATCAGTAATCCCAAGGGCAAGACGGATCCCCGCCTTCCAGGTCTTCCCGATCTGGATTCGTTTGCGCGCAATGACAGAGAGCGCCAGGTGCTCGACCTACTGCGTGCCTTTCAAGTGCCCCGTTGGCCGCATCATCTTTCGCCTGGAACTCCTCCCGAGCTGGTTAAAATCCTGCGTGAAGCAATGGCCAAGACCTTTAAAGATCCCGGCTTCCAGCAGGATTTCAAAAAACTCATGGGCCGGGAGCCAACGCCTCTCAGCGGAGAAGAAGTGGAAAAAGCCGTGAGAGAACTGCCACGCGATCCCGAAGTCATCACGCTCTATAAGCAACTAGCCGATGGTGGACCGTTGCCGCCGCGCTAAGCGGGGATCCACGTTCGATTGCGGCGGATTGCGAGATAGAAAAACTTGGAGGGCACTGCCAGCGTAGGCTGGCCGGTCAGGTTGCGGCGGTGGCGAACCTTATTTCTGGCCTAGACGCTTCAGCTCGGTGCTGGCGCCGTGGGATTCATAGAAGTGCGACGGGCAGTCCCTCTCCGCCGCGCGCAATAAAGGGATCGCCGCGCTGACTTGGGCTCTTAGCAGCCTGGCTTCACCAGCATGGAAATTCGCGGCGCAGACTTTTTCGTTCCTCATATTCTGATCGGAGTCGTTGGCCGCTGCGAACATCGTTTTCTCGTCGATCCTTCCCAGATGAAAATCTATGACCGGCACGGGCCAACGGCGCTCTTTGAGTCCTGCCGCGTCGTTCTCCAGCTCGCGGGCGGCGGCCAACGCATTGCCTATTTTGGCCTCCACCAGGTAACGAAATAGAATGACCCATGTGTCATTAGGATTGGACTTCATATACTTCTCAAACATCTCGGCGCTTTGGGTCATGCGGCCGAGGTAGAAAAACAAGAAGCCTTTGGAACGCTCTAAGGCGAACTTCGGATCTAGCTGGGTCGCGGCTTCGTAGTCGGCCAGCGCGCGCTCATACAAACGCTTTTCCTGCAGCGCGCTGGCTCGTCTGATCAACGCGGGACCATCGTTGGGTTGTATACTGATGGCTCGGTCGTAGTCTCGAATGGCTTGATCATAGTCTCTCTTGGACTCATAGGCCCAACCCCGTTTTTGCAAGATTGCGACATTGTCGGCATTGAGCTTGAGGGCCTCATCGAAGTCCCGGATAGCCCGGTTGTAGTCATTGTTTTCGAAGTATACCAGCCCGCGGCGATAAAACAGATCCGCGTCGCTTAGGCCCAGACGGGCGGCATGGTCATAGTCCTGTACGGCGCGTTCATAGTCTTTCTTGTTGTGGTAAGCAAGGCCGCGGTTATGGAAGACGATCGCAAGCTCTTGATCGGACAGCCCGCTCTTCTGAATAGCCTGAGTGCAGTAATCGATGGAGAGATCAAAATCCCTTCGTTCGGCTTCCGCGGCGCACTTCTTGGCCTCGGTTGATTGCGCCGAGGAAGCGTCTCCAAAGGCCAGCAACGCGATCGACATCAAGATCAGTCTCAACATAGGGGGACTCCGGGATTGTTTCTATGGCAATCGGTAAGTTAGTGATGTTTTACCCATCGCTCGAAGTTTCGGATATCGAGCAACGGTTATGCCACTCGACCCGACGATCTCGAGCTTTGGCCGGCGGGCTACAACTAGAAGTAAGAGTGCGAATTATGGGTACTTTCTTAGAAAACTGCGAAATTGTCAGAGCCGTCGACGTGCACGCTATTGTTCACTGGGGTCAAAAACTGGCAGCATTCAATGCGGTCGTCAGGCGAGTGTTACTTCCGAGGAAGATCGGGGTCCTCCGGGTTAGAGCTCTAGTAGATTTTCTCATCGATAAGAACGGAACAAAGTGAATCTCCAATAAATGAGAAAGAGAGCCGATGCGGCGGACTCCCTCACGAGCGGTAGGTTTGCGTATGTTGGCGATCATGGATTCATGCTTCGGCTCACTCAGGACAGGCGTGAGCCCGGAATTGACTGAAATTGATGAAGGAATTTGGAGATAACGTACAATTGATCTAAGCCCGTCGAAGAACACTGCCCGGAGCTTCATACCTCACCGTTGCGCCTCATCGTGAGCGTTTGCTGGCATCTCTCTTGCTCAACAATCACTTGTAACTTTCGATTTGCGGGAGGGAGCATGTTTACAGACAAAATCGAATTGAAAGACTTCGACAAGATGGATCCCGAGTTCAAGGAGCTTCTAGGGCACGTCTTGACGATCCAAGCGGATTGCGAGATCGGCGGCCCGCACCTTTACGTGGAAAAGATGCTGCCGGCCGCTCCGACCAAGTTGGATCAGCTCATCGTCGCGCGCACCGCCGCGGAGGAGATCGATCACTACCGAAAAGTCGCGCGGGTCGCGGGCGATATCGGTGTAGATGTTTCGTTTGTGCTGAGCCAGCCGAATGAAAAGCGCTTCGTTGAGACTTTTAGAGGTCGCATCACTACTTGGGAGGACAACGCGGTCTTCGGTTTCCTCATCGACCGTGTAGGCCGTTACCAGCTCGAAGAATTCTACGACTGCAGCTACCTGCCATTGCAGCGCATTCTTCCCGATATCGTCACAGAAGAGCTCGGGCACATCGACTATGGCTACAACAAGACCCTGGAATTGATCGCCAAGGGCGACGAGGGCAAGGCCAAGGCGCAGAAGGCGGTGGATTACTGGTATGTCAAAGCTCTAGATATGTTCGGCCACAGCGGCTCGAAACGCTCCGAGCGCTATCGTTACTGGGGGCTGAAACGGCGCTCCAACGAGCAGGCCCGCAAGGATTACATCAACGAGGTTGATCCGATCCTGGTGAAAATGGGACTCAAAGTTCCCGATCCACTCCAAGGGCGTCGTTATATGTAATCGCTGAAGGAGGCGTTATGCCACAATCGGCACCCAACACTGAAAAAATGGACGAACATCTGCTCGAAGTTGTTCAGGCGCTGCATGGAGCCGTGAAAAAGGGGATACCGAACGTGAAGGATCCCAAGATCGCGGATAAAGCGATCCAAGATTGCAAGGAAATATTGGACGTGATCATGGATGGAAAAGTAGAAGAGTGGTTGAACTAAGGCTTGGTTTCCAGCAAACTGATTGGCGATGTGACCAAAAATCGCTAACCGGTGCGTTGAAATTTTACCTGGCCAGCCTCTAGATTACAGATCATCTCCGGAAGGTTTTTATCTTCTTGCAGGCGGCTCGGAACTTGCGGTGAGATCGCTACCCACGCCGCGGGCATTGATTTCCCCTTTTTCATTTGCGTAAACAGCTCGACAAAGAATCGGGAAAACGCTTCGCCTTTGCGATCGAGCGTCCACACGAGGTTGGCTTGTTTCGGCCCGACTAGCCGAGCGGCGGCCAAGAGGTTTTCCGAAGAATTACCCGAAGCAACTACAGTAATCGCGGCGCCTGCTCTCTCCGCCAAGTGCCGAACCGTTAAGTTGGCGCCAAGACCCGCCGACCCGTCAGGAGTGACGTTGGCGTAGATGAAAAGGATGTCGCAATTGGGAATTTGATAACCTGCCCCGGTTGTAACCTCAGAGAAAATCGGGGCCAGCGCTGCTCGATCTGCATCGATCAGCTCGGTAAACTCTTCTCCGCCCAAATTCAGGAAACCGAGGGTCGGATTCTTAATAGAGGCCCGGCCGCGACTGCGGAACATTATCCAGAAGACAACGGCTACAAGGAACGCTACGAACGCCAAGGGCAGGAATAGTTCCACTTGAATAACTCTGCTAGAGATTTTGACTATTCAAAAGTCTCATCGGCAGATGCGTTCATTCCTATAGTTCTCCGTATAGCTTGGTGTTATGTGAAGACCAGCGTAGGTAAGGCTTACCGTTTCTGTTCGAGAGGAATTTTTCGGATAAAGTAACTGCAGCGCTGATCTGTGAATGTCCCTCCAACAGGAAAACACGCGGCGCCTCGTCCTGCGCCTGGCATAAATTCGCGCCCAAAAGATCCGAGGGATCGCCGCCAACGATGTGACGCATAGGAAACGATCAATAGGGTTCACTGTCGTAGGGGCATAAAATTGAGCCGCTCTAATGGGTCGCGGCCAAAGCCAACGCCAAAATTCGTTGGATCATTCGCGGATAGGTGAGCCCCGCTTTCAGGGCGGATTGAGCGAATTCATCTTTGCGCTCGAGATTCGGATTCGGGTTGGCTTCCAGAATAACGATTTCCCCATCGGGGGTGATACGTAGATCGATCCGGCCGTAGCCGCGAATGCGCAGCGCGCGATAAACCGCTCGGCAAATTTTTGCGATCCGCTGGTGGGCGCCGTCCGGCAGCGGTTCGGCAAACACGTTTTGGATGCCCCAGCGCTTCCGATAGACGTCATCCCACTTGGCTTTGAATGTCGAGAACTTCGGTTGACCTTCGGGAACTTCGGAGAAAATCACCTCACGGTAGGGAAAGACTCGCAACCGGTCGTTGCCCAAAATGCTGACGTAGAGTTCCCGCCCTTCGATGTATTCCTCCGCCAGCGCTTCCTGGTTGAGCCGTTCGTGGATGAAGCGCGTGCGTTCTTCGAGCGCTTCGTCATTGTCGACGAGCGAATCCAGCGAAATGCCGACGGAGCCCTCTTCTTTGAGCGGCTTGATGAAGAGCGGAAACTTCAGGCGTTTCGGTTTCTTGATCGCTGAACCCGGGGAAAAAATCGCGAAGTTCGGCACGCGAATGTTGTGAAACGCCAATAGTTCTTTAGCCATCCCTTTGTTCTTGCACAGGGTCAGCCCGGTGGGACTCGATCCGGTATAAGGCACGTCCATCATTTCGAGCAAACCGGCGACGTTCCGATCGTAAGCCGACACTTCATTGAAATGCTCGGTGAGGTTGAAGACGACATCAGGGGAATTGGTTTTGATCTCGTTGATAATCATGCCGGGCTCGTCCCATACTCCGATGGTTCGCACTTCATGACCGAGTTTTTTGAGGGCGGCGATCACGTGGGCCTCGGCGGCCCAATCGTCTGTCTTCAGCTCTTTGGTGAAATCTTGATTCTCGGGCGGCGTGCCGGCGGTGTCGAACAAGACCAAAACTTTGTAGCGTCTGCGCGGTCGCACCATCGGTCAAGAGTCCTTGAACTTGCCGGTTAGCCGATAATGAGAGGCGAGCGTCGCGAGATAGGCGGCAATCTCGACGGCGGCGGCGTCTGACCGAAGCCGCAAGTCCAATTCGGCGCAGCGGTCCGCCAATGCCCGCAGCAGGCGGTGAAGCGTGAACTTCGGCTCGCCCGTCCACGCGGAGACAGCGTTTAGAATCGGTTTGGTCGAGCGACGCAGGAAGGTCGATGCGCGCTCGGTGTTGGGCGAAGCCGAGCCATTGATAAACAGTCTCTTGAGGTCGGCGTCAAAGAAATCGGGAAATTCCTGCGCGTAGGCGCGGCGCCGGCGCTTGTAATACAGCGCCAATCGGGATCTAAGCCGGGACGCCTCGCTCATCTTGGTCTTGGAAAAAACCAGCGGCGGTTTGCCGGCGAGCTTGCCCATCAGGCTGTCCACGTACTCCAGCTTCTCCAGGGCTTTCCAATCTTTGTACTGTTGCTTCCAGTCCAGATCCGGCGTGAGCCAGATCGCCACGGTCTCGGCAAAATCTTCCTCGGGATGGCTCTGTGCGTACCATCCATCCAAGTGACGCACGAATCGCCTGCTGTAGGGACGGGCACGAAAGCTTTCGGAATATTCCAACGACGGCGGCCCGAATAGTTTTTGCCAGCGTGTTTCTTTCTCCAGCAGATAGGTATGATTCAGGACATGGCCCATCTCGTGGCGCAAGAGACTCATGCACCACGTTTCCGTTCCGCCCTCCACTTCCATCATCATCCTCTCTTCGAGCCTCTTTAATCGCGGATGCGCGAGATAGAAGGGGATAGCGATGGTCGCGCATCCTTCTGGGCAAAACCATTCATCGCCGAGGTAACAGATGGGCTTGAAGGAAATCCCTTTCGCGGCAAGCTCGCTGTAAAAGTTTTGGATCTGTGATTCGAGTTCGGTGCCGGGAATTTTGAGCTTCAGATCGCAGATGCGCATTTGCAAAAGCTCATCATCGCTCAAGCCTGCCAGTTCCGGGACAGCCGCTGGCCTGGTCGGCTCGGGTTTTTGTTTGTTTTCCGCGACGTCCATCCCGTCTATTTTAACAGAGGGGGTACCAAGCAGCTACTAGGCTAGGAAGAAACCAAATCCCAGGGGCCGAATTGGTGGATGCGAATGGCTTTCATCGAAGCCTCCAATGTTATAAAAGATCCAACAAAGTCAAAATATCCAGCTTAAAGTTACGCTGTCAATCGGCGCAAAGGCGGCCCGGACGATGATCCGATCCTAACGATGGAAGGAAGAAACAACGATGAAAATTGCAGTTATTGACGATTATCAAAACGCGTTTCGCACGCTGCGGTGCTACCCAAAGCTCAAAGACCATGAGGTGGTGATTTACAACGACACAGAGAAAGACCCCGCCCGTCTGGCAGAGCGATTGAGGGACGCGGAGGTTGTTGTGCTCACTCAGCAGCGCTCGGCTTTCCCACGTGCCGTGATCGAGCGATTGCCCAAGCTCAAGCTCATCGGCCAGACCGGGCGGGCGGCGACCCACGTTGACATCGAAGCCTGTACCGAGAGAGGAATCATTGTTTCTGCCGGCGGTTCCGGCAATTCGAACGCGACGGCTGAGCTAACCTGGGGGCTCATCCTTTCGGCGTTGCGCAACTTGCCGTACGAAGTCAGGCGGCTCAAAGAAGGGCAGTGGCAGTCGACGCTCGGCATCGGAATCAACGGTAAAACGCTCGGCATTTATGCCTATGGAAAAATCGGCAGTATCGTTGCCGGGGTCGGTAAAGCATTCGGCGCGCGAGTCGTTTGCTGGGGTCGGGAAGGGTCGACCGGCCGCGCCAAGGCCGCCGGATTTGAAGTGGCCAAGAGCCGAGAGGAGTTTTTTGCCGAAGCGGATATCTTGAGCCTGCATCTGCCGCTCAACAAAGATACCCGCGGCATCGTCACGCGCGACGATCTGGCGCGCATGAAACCGACCGCCTTGATCGTGAACCCCAGCCGCGCCGGGCTGATCGTGAAAGATGCCCTGGTCGATGCGCTCAGAAATGGCCGTCCGGGCATGGCGGCGGTGGATGTTTACGAAGAGGAGCCGGTCATCGGCGCAAATCATCCCTTGCTCAAGATGGATAACGTCACTTGCACACCTCATCTTGGCTACGTCACGCAGGAAAGCTACGAGGATTACTATGCTGTGGTTGTCGAAGATATTCTCGCTTACGCCGCGGGGAAACCCAGCCATGTTCTCAATCCTGAGGCGCTAAAGAAAAAATAACTCTCGATCTCGCGCGTGACACGTTACTGACAGCCGGAGTTCTAATTTTCCCTCTAGCTTCGATCCAAAAGGGGAGGGCTGCAGTCAGTGATGATGCGCCGCGTCGTTGCGTCGGCGGCTTGTTATCCCTTGTCAGTCTATTTTCTTTCTAACGACCGGCGCGAAAAGGTTATGACTTGAGGAATCGGGCGAAATCGTGATTCAACGATCGAGCAGCGCGCTGCATATCGGCATTCTCCTGGCTTTGTGCAGCGTGCTTTATCTCCCGTATCTCGGCCAATTACCTTTCTTCGACAGAGGCGAGCCGCGGGAAGCGCTGGCCGCGCAGGATATCGTTCAGCGAGGCGAATGGCTGTTTCCGCTGAAGACACCGACGACGATACCGTCCAAGCCGCCGCTGTTTCACTGGTCGGCGGCGCTGACCTCCGAGATCACCGGCAAACTCGATGAACGCACGATCCGTTTCCCCTCGGCCTTGTACGCGATTCTGGGTGTGATAGCGATCTACTGGCTCGGATGCAAGCTTTTTGGCGCCAAGGTGGGTTTGCTCGGCGGCGCCATACTGGCCACGACTCTGGTTTATAGCAATCAGGCGCTGGAAGCCCGCGTCGACATGACGCTTTGTTTCTTTATAACGTTGAGCCTGGTGCTTTTTTACTCGCTCTACCGGGGATTTATTACACGACCCGCCTGGTATTACCTATTCTATGCCGTGGTCGGTTTCGGCGCGCTGGCCAAGGGTCCGTTAGGAATTTTGTTGCCCGCGCTTGTTGCCGGAAGTTTTATCGTGATCAAGCGCCGTTGGGACCTGATTTTTAAGTTTTGTTTGCATCCCGGAGTTCTCCTGATGGTAGCTATCGCGGCGGGTTGGTACGGCGTTGCCGTGACGCGGGGCGGAGAGGACTTCGTCGACCGGCAACTGCTGAAGGAAAACCTGGAAAGATTTTTCGGCGGCTCTGGACACAGCAATCCCGTGTACTATTACATCCCTTATCTCTTTTCTCAGGGTCTGCCCTGGAGTCTGTTTTTGCCGTTCGTGCTCTGGGATCATTTTAAAAACCGGTCCGTTGCGCGAGGCGATGATGGCCTGTTTTTAACGATTTGGTTGGGGGCTATGTTCGTCTTTCTTTCGTTTTCCGTAGGCAAGCGGCCGGTTTACCTTTTGCCGCTGTATCCGGCGATGGCTCTGTTGACGGCTAATTGGGTTTATCAACAAGGGGAGGCGTTGGGCGTGCGACGCTTTGGGTACCGGGTCATTGCGCTCGTCGCCGCGTGGTTCGGTAGCGTCCTGTTGGTCATCACCTTGGGCGGTCTATGGAACCATGACCCGGGATGGTTTTTCTCGCTGATAGAACCACTTCTCAAACCAAAGGATCGGGCGAATTTTTTGGCGGTTACAGAATCCCTGGTTAGTTTTGGCTGGACTTTTACGGTGGCGGCGTGCTTGTCAGGAATTCTGTGGCTCGCTACCGCTTACTTATTATGGATGGCGAGGATACGGCCAGCCACGTACTGTTTGGTGTTGGTGTCGATCCTCGTTCCTTTCATTGGCTGGTCCATGGTTCTTCCCGCCATCGCCGAGACCAAGAGCTATCGGGCATTCATGGAGGAAGTCAACCGGCGCGTTCAGCCGACCGGCAAACTCTATTTATTCGGTGCATTGCACAGCGATCCGATTGTGTTTTATCGCAACATGGAAATCGAAACCCTCGAACGACCAATGGATCAAGTAGCCGCCGAAGTCGGAACCGGCGACGTCTACATCATCATGGCCCAAGAGACTTGGTCGCAAATGGCCAAGCTGCGCCCAACGCTTGGTGCGCCGTTATTAAGGAGCAAAGGCAGAGGTCCCGAGGGTGACATGCCAATTGTGTTAGTTCAGGCAAGCGGTCTCTAGCGGTTAAGACAAGCTGAATTTACCGATCTGGCCGATTCGATGACGATGGTTTCGCATCGTCACTTGAAAAAGCCCTCTTTCTCTAATTCCCTAAGGGCGCGGAGATCGACGAAATCTTCTAATTTGGCCGACTTCACTTTAGTTTCTTTACCGAGCTCATCGAGTACCGTTTGGATTCCCGCGGCTGTGGGAAAAGGGCGGGTAGCAAGCACCTGTATGCTGCGGGTGGTAGCGTATTCCACGGTTTCGACATCCTCGGTGCGCAGAACGGTTCGGACAACAGCTTTGGCTGTTGCTTGATCGGTTTGCAGCGTCCGTATCGATTCGGACATGCTCTTGATCAGCGCCTTGACCAGCTTCGGGTTGCGCTCGATGTAACTGCCCATCATATTCAACGAGAGAAATGGATATTCAATGTTGGTCTCGGCAAGGTCCGCCACAACGTTAAATCCCTCCTTTTTTGCTCGCGGCACGAAGTCAGCCGCCATGATGGTTCCGTCCACGGTCCCGCTCAGGATGGCCGCCATACGGGCTCCGGAATTACCGATTTGCAGGACGGTCACGTCCTTGTCCGGATCCAAGCCGCCCTCTTTGAGCGCGAGATTGCTCTGAAAGTGCGAACCTGAGCCGAAGCGGCTGACGGCGACTTTCTTGCCTTTCAATTGCTTGATTGACGTAATTCCCGGAGCCGCTAGATAAACATGGTTGAAACGGTTCGCCACCACTGCCGTGATGCGCATATCCGCGCCCCGAAGCTTCGCGATCATCGCCTCTGAACCCTGGGAAAACGATACGTCAAACGTGCCGGCGATGAGCGCCTGGTTCAGCAACGACCCGCTGCTTACGTACACGACTTCGAGGTCGAGCCCGTTTTTGCGGAAAATACCGGTGCGACGGCCCATCTCCAGGACGTAATTGTTGAGGCCTGTCCCGCTATAACCGAGACGCATTTTATCCAGAGATTGTCCGATGGCAGGATCTGATAAGGCAACTGCGAGAGAGAAGAGGGTGAAAAATAAAGTCGCAATGCCGCGTCGTTTCATAGAAGTTCCCCTTTGGTTTTTGCGAACCCCATTTTAACGGTTAGCTGAGGACGTGTGGACTAACGAGAGCTCGATATCGATGTTTTCTTGCTTCTGAACTTCGGCAAAGCGCTCCCGCAAAGCATTTATATTGACGGTAGTGGGAAGCGAAATATGGGCTTCGAGCCGGAAGATCGGCGTGCCGCTTACCGGAGCGGCGTAGGTTTGGGTTTCCATCGATTCGATGTTGATACCGAAGCTGCTCAAAATACCGCTTATCTGATAAACGATGCCGGGATGGTCCATGCAGGACGCCGTGAGCGCGTACGGGAGAAACGCCTCCACCGGCTTTCGCGATGAGGGTGTTTTGATTGAAATGGCCAAGCCGGTCTCGACCTCGAGGTCGCGGTAGTGGTTGGCAATCTTGAAGAGGCCCGCGCCTTCGCCGCTAATCAGCAAAATCAGCGCGAACTCACCGCAGAAGACCGCCATTTTGCTGTCTTCGATGTTGCCGCCGTAACGAGCAATGAACGCGGAGATTTTTTCCACCAACCCGACCTGGTCCGGTCCGACGGCGGTGAGGATGAGATGATCTTTATCCGCCATGGGGTTGAGACTATGCGACGCGAGCAGCCAATGTCAACGAAGGTCGGAGAATGCTTCGTAAAGCACCCGTCCCGTGGCGTCCTTGGGGATGGGCACGCCTAGAAGCCAAGCCAGAGTCGGCGCAAAATCTACGATGTGTATGCCGCTTAGTCGCCGGCCTGCCTGGACGCCAGGCCCGTTGAGCACCATGAGCGTGCGCATCGACGACCTGAGCGGGTTGAAGCCGTGCATGCCACGCGGTGCACGTCGGGTGATGAGTTCCGGCGCGACGAGCCTTGCATCAAATTCGTAGCCGGGCAGCAAATCAATGTAAATATCTCCCCCAGATTCGCCGCCGATGCCCATGGCATTTCCGTCGACTTGGGCATCGTAAATGCCTGTCACGACTTGCCGGTCGCCGTCGCGAATCTCGAAGAGCAGCTCGCGAATACGTTGCACCAGGTCAGCGCGGTCTTCGGGCCTAACGATGCCGTCTTTTCGATCGGTGGTGTTGATCAAGAGGTATCCGTTGTTAATGGTCGGATAAAGCGCTCTGGTTTTTGTAAGATCAACCCGGCCGCGCTCGTCGGTCGCCATGATCCCTTTCTCTTGCAAGAACTTGTTGATGGCGACGGCCTTGTCGGTTGCTTCCATGCCGTGATCAGAGATCAGCGCCACAATGGTATTTTCTGGGCGGTGGGACATGAAGAGTCCAAGCAATTCGTCGGATCTGCGATAAATCTGTCGTAAGAAAAATCGCAACCGGTCGGCGATCTCCCGGCGAAAACCGGGGAGAGTTGGCTCGAGAAAGCCCCGCCACAGGTGTTCCGCTTCGTCCGGAAAGGGCGTGTAAGCCACCAAGAGTTCCCAGGGCAAGTGCTCGAGCGCCCAGCGGTTGGTTTCCATCAGTTGGTGTTGTGCGAAAGAGACGGTTTCAAGATAACGGGCTTCGGCGCTTCCATCACCGCCTTTTGGCAGCGTGGAACCAAGCGCGCCCTGGCTGTACGACGAATGTGCTCCGTTGCCGATGAAGGCTCTAACGGTGCGGGTTGCGTCGCGGACCAAGTCGGGCCGAGAGATTATTTCCCGCGTCGGTCTTGTGAAAAAAAGCAGAAAATCGGCGCCATCGGGCTTTAGGTCAAATAATCTAAGATACGAAGTCGTGTCCCGGCCGTCATTGGCCTTGACCTCGATGGGCTGGCTCCAGAATAGTTCACCTCCGGGCCCCGCAGGTTGGCTCTTTAGTTTTGCCGCGATTCGTTTTTCCGCTCTAGCGCTGGCGACCAGAAGTGTGTCGTAGCCTTCTTGTGGATCTAGGGGGTCGTCGATAAAGACGCCATACAATCTGGAAGCGCCGATTGTAAAACTCATTTCCAGCGGCGGTGCATTGCTGGCGGGGAGACCGTCCCAGAGTAGGGCCGGTTGTGTCTTGGAGTTGCGACCGTTGACTATGCCCTCGCGTCCGGCGATACCCAGGTAACCTTCAAGATGCACTCCGCCCTCGGAGTTGTCTCCGCCGAAGGGAACATGTGTAACCACGACCCTTCGCCCGCTGCGCTCGGCGGATGCCCAGAGGGGTTCGGCTTGGAGCAGGGCGTTGTTAAACGCCGTGCGACTCTCCAGGATCGTGAACTGATCGCGCGGTAGGCGCGGCACGCGGTTGCCGCTGATGCCGGTGATTCGCGGCGGCGCTCCGGTCCACAGGGCCGCAAATCCAGTGGCCGTAAGGGACGGAAAAGATGGGATTACGTCATTAGCAAAAGTTCCGCCTTCGATGAGCTTGGCCAGGTTGGGCAGTTCCCCCAAACGCAGCATGTCCTCAACGAAAGCAGAAACCGCGCCATCCCAGCCGAGGACGATTGCTTTGGGAGGCGTTTGAGCGTGAATGGAAGAGGGTGTGATCCATCCAACGACCAAGAATAGAAATGTCCATGCCTTCAATGGTCCACACCGCAGCCCGATCCCGTGGCTCGGATTCTTTAAGGCTCGTCGTGCCCGGCGAGTAATACAAGGGAACGGTTTGTCGCGCCTCATCTTGAATTCAGCGTCTTGAATTCAGCGTCATTGAACGAGACTGAGGGTAGCTGATGATGAACAACGCTGTCAACGAAACGCGAGGTTGGTTCGTTTCCTCGGAGAGCGCCAACTCAGCCCGTCGGCAACGAGCATTTATAAACGAGGTTGAGTCCTGGAGAAGCGAGCTTAAATTATCTAAGATCTTGCACTACGACGACATACGGAGGCCTTGATGGTCAAGAAGATTCCCACCCGACTCGAGAAGCACGGCCAAGCGCGTATCGACGATTACTACTGGTTAAGAGAACGCGACAATCCCGAGGTCATCGCTTATCTCACGGAAGAGAATGAGTACGCGGAGAAGGAGTTGGCAAATGTCCAACCGTCGGAGGAGAAACTCTTCGATGAGATTAAAGCGAGGTTAAAGCAGACGGATATGTCCGTGCCTTACCAAAGGGACGGTTGTTTCTACTACACGCGGTACGAAGAGGGTAAGGAGTACCCGATCTTCGCGCGCAAGAAAGGCTCTTTAGAGGAGCGTGAGGAGATCATGCTCGACGCCAACCGGTTGGCCGAAGGGCATCCCTTCTTTGCTGTCGGCGGTTGGGCGGTGAGTTCGGGGCGTGACCTGCTCGCGTACGCCGTCGATACCCAGGGACGGCGGATTTATACAACCTATTTCAAGAACCTGACGACCGGTGAGATGCTCGCGGATGTCATACCGGAAGTCAGCGAAAATCTAACCTGGGCAAACGACAACCGGACGCTTTTCTACGCGAAGCAGGATCCAACGACGCTGCGGGCCTATCAAATCTATCGCCATAGGCTGGGAAGCGATCCGGCCGAGGACCAGATCGTTTTCGAGGAAACCGACGAGACCTTTGCAGCCTACGTCTATAAGACCAAGTCGAAGAAGTATCTGATGATCGTTTC
>Ga0105092_10000519_pt1 | contig 20148 bp, 16 predicted proteins | sample PPLLak2March2015_FD_87021 | JGI IMG/M metagenome (GOLD analysis project Ga0105092, IMG submission 87021) | Freshwater sediment microbial communities from Prairie Pothole Lake near Jamestown, North Dakota, USA - PPLs Lake P7 Core (1) Depth... | ecosystem: Environmental > Aquatic > Freshwater >... | reverse complement strand
CGTAACCCGTAACCCGTAACCCGTAACCCGTAACCCGTAACCCGTAACCCGTAACCCGCAACCCGTAACCCGCAACCCGCAACGCGCAGCCCGCAACCCGCAGCCCGCAACAACGATGTACACACTCGGCATCAACGCGGCTTTTCATGATTCCGCTGCCTGCCTGGTCCTCGACGGAGAGGTGCTGGCGGCGGCGGAAGAAGAGCGATTTACCCGCATCAAGCACGGAAAACGGCCCATTCCTTTTTCGACTTACGAATTGCCTTTCCACGCCATTCACTACTGTCTCGAACACGCAGGCATCGAAATCGGGCAGGTGGATCACGTCGCTTACTCGTTTGACCCTTTCCTGCTCTTGAACGGACACCGCCGGGACGCTTTCCTTCACCTGCCTTTGGAACCGAGCGCGCACCAGCCGCAGGACGGATGGGATTCTGTCTGGGATCCGCTTTTTGTCTGTTCTATCGTGAATGCTCCCCGACAGTTGGCCGGCGGGTTCCCGCATCATCTTTCCAGCCGGTTCAACGGGGCCAGCGCCGCCGGACGCTATCGCTGGCATTTCGTACCCCATCACCTGGGTCACGCTGCCAGCGCGTTTTTCCCGTCTCCGTTTGCGGAAGCGGCCGTCCTGACACTCGACGGGCGGGGGGAGAAGTCGACCACGACGTATGGTCTGGGGTCCGGGTACGACCTGGAAGTGCTGCGTGAAGTGAATTTACCGCATTCTCTGGGTCTGCTTTACGAAAAAGTCACGGAGTTCCTCGGCTTCTTGCACTCCTCAGACGAGTACAAAGTGATGGCCCTCGCTTCCTACGGCCGGCCGGTGTTTTTGAAAGAGTTCCGGCAATTGGTGCGAGTGGAAGGGGAAGGGAATTACTCCCTGCCCGAGAATTACAACCTGGAGGAGCTCTTCGGTCCCCGCCGACTGCGAGGCGCGCCGTTCGAGGCCCGGCATTTTGACATAGCGAACTCCCTGCAGAAAGTCCTGGAGGAGACCGTGATACATCTGGCCGACTGGCTGGCACGTGAGACCCGCGCGGAAAATTTGTGCCTGGCCGGCGGCGTGGCGCTCAATTGCGTCATGAACGCCAGGCTGCGTGATCACGGGGTTTTCAAGCGCGTCTGGGTGCAGCCCGCAGCCGGAGATGCGGGCACCGCGCTTGGGGCGGCCCTGTGGGTTGACGCCAAACAGCGGGCTGCACGGGAACGGTCCTACCGAATGGACCACGTATTCCTTGGACCTTGCTACACTGACCAGCAGATTGAGCAGTTTCTCGCCTGGTCCAAGCTGCCATACCGGCGGATGGAAAACACGAGCCGTGAGGTGGCAGCGCTGCTCGCGCAAGACAAGATAGTCGGTTGGTTCCAGGGGCGGGAAGAGTTCGGGCCAAGGGCGCTGGGCGCTCGGTCCATCCTGGCTTCACCGCTAAGTGCCGGGATGCAGCGGCGGCTAAACGAAATCAAGGATCGCGAAGACTTCCGCCCTGTTGCTCCTGTGGTGCTGGAAGAGGAAGCGGCCGAATGGTTTGTCGGAGGGGAACAATCTCCCTTCATGCTCTTTGTCTTTGACGTCAGGCCGGAAAAGGCCGAGAAGATACCGGCAGTGAGGCACGTAGACGGAACCGCCCGGGTCCAGACGGTCAATGCCGCACAGCACCCGCTCTACTGGGATCTGATCAGCGAGTTTAAGCGGCTGACCGGCGTGCCTGTTCTCGTCAACACTTCGTTCAACACCCGAGGTGAGCCTATCGTGTCCAGTCCGCGCGACGCGGTGGAGTGTTTCTGGACTTCGCCGCTCGACGCTTTGGCTATCGGGTCTTTTCTACTTGAAAAACCGGAGGTCGGCACTTGTCGGTAGCAGTTTCTGTCGTAATCCCGACATACCGTCGGGATCAGCTTCTCGAGCGCTGCCTGGCGGCCGTTGCCTGCCAGGATCTGCCGCCGGAGTGCTACGAGATCATCGTCACTGACAACGCGGGCAGCGCCGAAACGCAGCGCCTGGTGCGGACCTGCACGCGTGCGGCTGGACCAGCGATCCGCTATATCTCGGCATCGGACTCTCCCGGCCCCGCGGCCGCCCGAAATCAGGGTTGGCGAGCGGCAGCGGGCGGGATCATTGCCTTTACCGACGACGACTGCATCCCGACTCCGTCTTGGCTGAGGCTGGGATTGGCAGGATTCAACGACGGGATCGCAGGTGTCTGGGGCCAGGTCATCGTGCCGATGCCCGAGGGAGACCCGACCGACTATGAGCTCGACGCGGCCAAATTGGAGCGAGCCGAATTCGTGAATGCCAATTGCTTCTACCGGCGCGACGCTCTCGAGGCGGTGGGCGGCTTTGATGAACAGTTCGAGACGGCCTGGAGGGAAGACAGCGATCTGTTCTTCCGGCTTCTGGAGTCCGGATCCCGGCTCTCGCGAGTGTCCGATGCCGTGGTCGTTCACCCTCCTCGACGGGCCCGCTGGGGAATCAGTCTCCTGCAACAGCGCAAAAACATGTTCAACGCGCTGTTATATAAGAAGCACCCGGAGCTCTATAGGGAGCGAATTCAGTCTAATCCTCCCTGGCGATACTACTTCAGTCTGAGCTCGTTGGCGGCCGGTATCGGGGGCCTCGCTTTCGGTGCTCCCCTGGCTGTCATTGCCGGCCTCGGCCTCTGGGTGGCGTTCACGGTCCAATTCTCGGCGATGCGGCTTGCCGGCACCTCGCACTCCGCGAGTCATGTCCTTGAGATGCTCGTCACATCGGCTCTCATTCCGCCGGTCGCCGTTTTCTGGCGGCTGCGGGGCGCGCTCCGCTTCCGTGTTTGGTTCCTGTAAAGCACTGTAGAACGCGTCACAGAGCTGCGTGTGCGGCGGTTGATCGCTGACCCTCACATGTCTCTCTGCTGCGACGCCTCTTCAGAGCTACGGTGCGCGGCTTCCATAACGCCACTCCTCCTCGGTTGTATAGGATCGACATCCATGTTCGAGAGCGTTGACTGGCTGAAAGTATTCGCGCCTGATACCCCGATACTTGAGATCCTTGTCCGGGGTACGGCCATGTACCTGGCCTTGTTCACCCTGCTCCGCGTGGTCCTGAAGCGCCAGGCGGGGAGCGTGGGCCTGCCGGACATTCTCGTCATTGTCCTGCTTTCTGATGCTGCTCAGAACGGGATGGCGGGCGAGTACCAGAGCGTCGGTGACGGTGTAATCCTTGTCATAACGATCATTTTCTGGAGTTTTGCACTCGATTGGCTCGACTTTAACTTCCCTCTCTTCCAGCGGTTGCTTCGTCCGGCCCCTCTGCCGATCATACAGGACGGGAAAGTGCTTCGGCGGAACATGCGGAAGGAGCTCGTCAGCGATGATGAACTACGGAGTCTGATGAGGCAACAGGGTCTCGAAAAGGTTGAGGAAATCAAAGAGGCCTACGTGGAAAGTGACGGGGAGGTGAGCTTTGTTCCCTTCAAGAAAGGCTAAAGACCGCGCATGATCCCATTGCCATCCTACCTCCAGATTGAGCCGGTGGGCCAATGCAACCTTCGATGCCAAATGTGTCCCATTCAGTATCGGCAAGACGGTCCGCCTTACGGTCCATTGGCGTTCATGGAATTCGAGACGTTCGTTCGGATCCTCGAGGAGTTCGAAGGCTTGCGGGAACTGCACCTCCAGGGACTGGGCGAACCGATGATGCACCCGCGTTTTTTCGACATGATCAGCTTCGCCGTGACGAGAGGTATTCGCGTCACTACCAACACTAATGCCACCCTGATCACCGAGAAACGGGCAGAGCGGTGCGTCACTTCGGGCCTTGAATGTCTGCACGCCTCCTTGGATGGAGCTCGAGCGGAGACGTTCGAACGAATTCGCGTTCGTGCGAATTTCGGCAAGGTACTGAGAAACCTCGAGTGCTTCCGCAATGTCCGGGAACGGATGGGAAGCGCCCGCCCGGCCCTTCACATCGTCGTCGTCGCGATGCGCCAGAACTTGAGCGAGTTTGCCGACCTGGTCAGATTGGCGTCCAATCTGGGCGCCGAGGAAGTATTCGTGCAGCAATTGTGTCACGACTTCGGCGAATCGAGCTTGCCTGGAAAGTACCAGGAAATGCGTCACTTTGTCGACGAACAGACGCTTCAGGGAGAGGATGTGGAACGGGTCGAGCATTCTTTCGCCGAGGCTCGCCGGGCGGCTGAGGAAACTGGAATAAGGCTTCGGCTTCCGCGCGCCCGGCCGGTGGAGCATCCGCCTGGCACTCCCGGGCGGGAACGGTGCAGCTGGCCGTGGACAGGTGCGTACATAAGCTACGAGGGCTACATGATGCCCTGCTGCATGGTCGCCACTCCCGATCGTGTCAACTTCGGCAATGTGACGGGACAGTCGACTGCCAGGGTTTGGAACAGCAAGGAGTTTAACGTTTTTCGAGCACAATTGGAGTCCGACCAGCCCCCGGAAATCTGCCGAACCTGCTCGATTTACTTGAGGACTTTCTGAGAACGGCTTGCACGGACAGACACGGACGGACACGGACGAGCACGGACGAGCACGGACATCATGTTGGTCCGTGCTCGTCCGTGTCCGTCCGTGTCTGTCCGTGAGTTCTTGACCTTACACCTACACCTATGCCACTTATTGACATCCTCCTGCCGACCTGTAACCGGCTGTCGTCGCTGATCATGGTGCTGTCCGGGATTGCTTCCCAGACTGCCCTGAACCGCTGTGCGGTTATCGTCTCCGAACAAAGCGACGAAAGCGCGGCCGATTCCCGAGTCATCCCAAGCCTTCGGCGCATCATCGAGGCGCGTAATGCGCCGGTTGCATGGCACAGGCGCTCTGTACGCAAGGGCATTGCCGAGCAGCGCGACTTCCTGCTGCGTCAGTCGAGATCTCCTTACGTGCTTTACCTCGACGACGACGTCTTCATGGAACCTTGGGTGGTGGGTCAACTGGTCGACACGATCATCGATCACCAGTGCGGATTCGTGGGCGCCTTTCCGACCGGGCTCTCTTTCCGGGACGATGTGCGGCCCGCGCAGCAGGTGATCGAGTACTGGGAAGGCTGCGTCCGGCCCGAGGCCGTTGACCCTGACTCCCCGCAATGGGAGCGCGCCCAACTCCACCGGGCAGCGAACGCCTATCATGTGGCGCGTACGCTTCCAGCAGGCGAACACCGGCTTTACAGGGTTGCCTGGGTGGCGTGTTGCGTTCTCTATGATCGGGCCAAGCTGCTCGAAGTAGGCGGATTCAAGTTCTGGTCCCGGCTCGCCAGGTACCATTCCGGTGAGGAAGTCCTGGTCCAGAACCTTCTCATGCGCCGCTGGGGAGGCTGCGCCATCTTACCCTCCGGCACCTACCATTCCGAAATGCCGTCCACGGTCTTGAACGACCGCGGCACCGTCGAGGGGCATGCCCTGTCTCTCCTTCCCGAGATGATTGAGCGTTACGCCCCCGACACGGCTGCCTCCCTCCTGACGGCCTCCTAGCATTGACGATTGACGATTAAAAATCACAGAGGCAGGCCGTTTGATCGTCAATCGGAAATCGTCAATCGTCATTCTTGCCCCACATCCGCAGTCGACGCCCTTTTCCCTGAAGCCTCCCTCAAACCGGCTGCGTCTGTACTTGTTTCACATCCCAGATGGCTACTTACGCAACACACGAGACCGCCTCGGTCCGCTTTAGGCGGCACCTGGCCGAGCTCCTGATGACGAAGCCGGCCGAGAAGCCCCTCCCGCGGCTGAACGCGCTTCAACTGCCGGCTCCCGGCTCCCTCCGCTCATTCTGGTATGACGGCCTGCTCACCAGCATTTCGGATTCTCTCTCCTTGAACTTCGTCCCGTTGTTTGCCCTGAAGCTAGGGGCGACAACCGGAGAAATTGGCGTGTTGAACGCCACCGCGGGCTTTGTTGGCACGATGATGCTGTTACCGGGCGCGCGATTGGGAGAATGGTGGCCAAACCGGAAGAGCTTCGTCGCTCTGACCTTCAGTCTCGCTCGCCTGATGCTGCTTCTGTTGGCGCTGATTCCTTTTGGAGTACCCGCCGGCTCGGCTGTCTCTCTGATCATCGTCTTCAATCTCCTGCGGGTGGTTTTCGGCAATCTCGGCCTTCCGGCCTGGACCTCGCTGTCGGCCTCGATTGTTCCAGAGAACATCCGCGGCCGCTACTTCGCGTCCCGCAACGGAATCATTACGATTGCTTCTATTATCTTCGCGCCGCTTGCCGGATACCTGATAGTCCGTCAAAGCGGCGTCATCGGCTATCAACTCACCTTCGGCCTGGCTTTTCTCGCCGGTGCTGCAGCTGTCCTGTTCTATCGGAGAATCGAAGAGCCGCGCGCTGCTGAGCCTCCTGTTGTTCGCGGAAAACGTTTTCCGCTCCTCCATCGCATCCTCCAGAGACCCTACTTTGTCCGACTCTGTATCTACTCCATCTTCTGGAATTTCGCACTAAACCTCGCTGTGCCGTTTTTCAACATCTACCTGGTCGAGGAAACTACGGGAGACGAGGCATCGGTTGGCTATCTCGCGGCGATTGGCTCGGTCATTGGTTTGGTATCACAGCAGTACTGGGGACGAGTCAATGACCGACTCGGCGCCCGCAAAACCCTGCTGATGACCGGCGCCGTCATCCCCTTCATCACTTTCGGCTGGCTCTTCGTGCGCTCCCCCTGGCATGTCGTCCCGATAAATCTCGCATCCGGAATCGTCTGGCCCGGATTCAATCTGGCCAGCTTCACTCTTGTCCTGGAAGCGACACCGGAGGAGCGACGTCCCCGGTACGTGGCTCTGCTCAATACCCTCACCGGCATTGGCTCGGCTGTCGGCGCCACTGTCGGGGGCTGGATGATCGAGCTCTATGGGTATCATTCCATTTTCTGGGCTTCAGGGCTGCTTCGTATCGTCGGGTGGTTCATGCTGGCTTTCTTCGTCAAAGAGGGTGTGACGAAGGCGCTCGGACATCGGCAGGTGGCACACGAGTAGGTGTTCCGAGTGGCCCCGAAACCGGTTCGGGTCAACTATTCGTCGGTCTTTAATCACTCGGGCTGTCGATATCCGCTTGATTGTTGACCCGAACGGATTTCGGGGCTACTTCGCTTATCCCGCGAAATCGGGCAAAAATTCCCTTGTTTGGTTCCACGCCAGCCTCGAGCGGCCTCCTAACATTAGGGCGATCAATAAGAAGCTGACTCCATGGCATTGGCATGGCGGTTGCCACAGTCTCCAGATCTGTTTCAAGCCTAGGAGGTAGAAGTATATGAAGACACCAAAGCAACTCATGACTCTCAGTGTCATGGCTTTTGCATTGTTCCTGCCAGGATGCAGCGAATCGGGAATGAGGGCCGATCAAGACCAGGCTGAAGTCCCGGCGGGAACCCAACTGTATGTACGAGTCAATCAGAACATGCCGACCGAAAACCAGGGCTGGAAGAGCGGAGACGAGTTCCAGGGAACCCTGGCTCGTGCGCTCCAGGTCAACGGGCGAGTCATCGCCCCGGAGGGAACGATAGTAAAGGGCGAATTGACCGAGAAACTGGAGACTGCGGACAACACCGGGATGACCACCCGCGACAACCGCACCGGTGATACGGCTACGGGCAACACCGCGGGAACCGATAGCGCCGGGAGTGCGCGCAGTGGTGACAGCGCAGCGGGTGACACACGGCCGGGCGCCCGCGACGACGCAGACAAGAGTATTACAGGCGATCCTACCATGTCAGCAGGCCGAATGGACCATGATCGCATGGGCCTGGAGCTGAAGAAGATCGTCCTGAACGGTGAAGAGTACGATATCGATACCCAGGCCGTACCGGTTCCGGGAATGATGGCCAGCCAGAATGAAGGTGCCGGCTATGGTAAATCATCCGCTACCGGTAAAGACCGCAACATGGACAAGGAATCGATGGCCAAGACGCAGATAGCCGGCCAGGAATTCGTGTTCACGCTGGAAGATAAGGTGGACCTGCCGTCCACGACGAACATGAAAACTGAGTAGTGACCGCCCTTTTTCCCTGCACCCCCAGAGAGGGCCGTACTCGACGGCCCTCTCTTCTCCTCTCCCTCTCCCCCAATCCTCCTACCGCAGCACTGGCCCTATGTGGCTCAGGAACTCCACCCACTGATCGCCGAAGAAAGCCAGAGCCATGAAGGAAAGGTCGCCGGACACTTCCAGATGGCCTCCCATTTGTGAGAACCCGGGCCCGAAGAACACTTCGGCGTCCAGCGATCCGATCAGGCGCTGGCCGCCGGGCACTTCTACCGTTCGCTCCGCCACCATTTGGCCCTGGTCGTCGAGGGCGCGCAGCGTGAGTGGCAGATTCTCGCTCCTTTGGTTCAGCAGAGCCAGACCGGTCGAAAAGCCAGCGTCACGTTGTTGGAGGACGGTCGGGAAAATCCACTTCTCTGCGCCTTGAGCACGAAGCGGCGCTATTGCGCGCGCTCGACCGCCGTTACCTACGAAGGTTGCTTGCGCCACAACCTTGGTGTAGATCGCTTCAGCCCCGTCCCTGCCGGTAGCGGTCAATTCCAGGTCTCCGGTTACCACGCCTGGAATCCCTTCTCGGCCGAGGAGCGTACGCATGCTGACCATGGCGAGCGCCCGAGGAGCGAGCCTTAAGGAGTGGACCTGCGGCTCAGTCAAGCCGTCGACCCAGACCTTAAACTCGATCTGCACTTCAGATGCCTCGGCGTTGATGACCTCGATTTCCGTGTCGCCCCCCGAATCATCAAAGAAGAAGTGCGGCAGGGACAGGCGCCGCCCTCGATAAGCCGGCTCACCGGGCAGCCCCGACAGGCTTTCAGAGTCGAACGCGCTGATCTGATAGCCTTCGACCGGCTGTTTGGCGGACACCTGGACATACCCTTCCTCCAGGCTGAATTCAGCACCGAAGAGTTGGGCCAGAACGCCACGGAAAGAGCCGAGCGGCGGAAGCGCAAGGGTCTTCGTGCCCACGCTCGAACCGTCCCGGTTCCATGCAGTAACCTCCATCTCGGCCGGCTGCTTTTCGTCCGGGTTAAAGAGGGTGAGAGAGGCGGACCCGGCCTTTGAGAGGGAAATTGGAAAGTAAAGGTTCCGAGACGGGTCCACCTTCTCGGTGATCCCTTCGAAAGACCTGAGGTCTTTGGTCCCTGCCAAAAAGAACGGATGGATATCGGAGTTTGACCGGCCGAGCATCACTGCCGTTGACACCGGCAGGTCCGCCACCTGGTCAGGCAACTCGGACGTTTTGCCATGGGGCGCCATCTGGGCCACCGTCTGGTATCCGGTTTGTGCGCCCTCGGTGTCGATCCCGGTCATGCTCACTTGATCAGGAACATCGCCGAGGTTGAGCAATCCCAGCCCGACAAACGTGTTCTGAAAAGCAGCTTGATCCGTCGGCAAGGAGGCCGGCAGGAAGACCGTTTGCGCAGTCGGAACGTGTTTCTCCTCCACCTTTACGGTCAACGGAGCGGAGAAGACGCTCTCCAGCCCCTGGAGGTCCACGGCAGTGACCACGTATGTATAGGTAGTCCCTCTTTCCACAGTCCGATCCACGAAGCGGGCTTCGTGGAGCAGGCCTTTCTGATTGAGCAATACTCGTTCGGCGGTGCCGACCGAGCGATAAACGTTATATCCCGATACCCGCACTTCGGGGTTCGGGTCCCACCCGATCTTCACGAACGGTTGATTTGCCAGGACGGGTGAAAGCGATGCAAAAGATAGGAAAGTTAAAAATGCAAGAATTCGCCAAAACGGGTAAAACATAAAACACCTCGCTGGACGGGCGTATTTTTTCCGGCAAAGGAGTGGATGTCAAGGTATTTCTGCCCGGGGACCGGGGAAGCGAGAGCCGGGGTGCACCACTTTTCGGGGACGGTTACACGCGGTACCGTCGGCGGTAGCTGATCAGGCTGATGAAAGCAACGAAAACGGCTGAGCCAATAATCGACCAGAGGATGGGAAAGGGTTGGCCTCCCACGGACAGAGTAAAAAGCTCTGGAAGGCCGAGAAGACCGGCGAGCCATCGGCCCAAAAGGGCTCCGATGAACCCGAGCGCGATCGAAACGAGGCAGCCTCCTGCCGAGTAGCCGGCGATGGCCTCGCCGATACTGCCGCAGATTCCTGCAACGAGCAGCAGAATGAGCAAATCCCAGAGTGTCATGAGTCAGCTCCCGGTCTGGAGCAGCGCTGAGGTGCCACTGCTGGCAACCCTTAACTTTATTCTATCAGCACGCCAGCGGGCACAGGAAATCGATGACCTTTTCCACTGTCATTGGAACCGGGTTTCCGGACATGCTGCTGCCCATCGATTTTTCGGCAACTTCCCGCACCTCTTTACGAGACAGGCGAAGGACCCGAAGGTCGGGCGGAAGGCCCAACGTCTGTTTCAACTCCTCGACGGCGGCAATCCCCCTGTCCACCGTCAAAGGCGCGGGAGGTTCATTGAGGAATGCGGCCAGACTCTCCCTTAACTGAGGCTCCGCCGCAGCCCGGTTGTAGCGAAGCACGTGGGGCAGAAGCACCGCGCAGATAAGTCCGTGAGGCAGGTCTTTCAATGCCCCGAGGCCGGAGGCGATGCCGTGTACGAGTCCGAGGCCCGAGTTCGCCAGACAGACGCCGCTTAGAAACGCCGATGCGGACATTGCTGCCCGTTCCTCGCTGGAGTCCGGATGATGGTAACAAGCGGTAAGGGCCGCGCGGATTGCCGGCAAAACCTGGAGAGCCAAACTGGTCGTCTCCGGTCGTCGCTTGGTTGAGGCGCACGATTCGATGAGTTGTGTGAGCGCATCCATGCCGCTGGCCGCCGTAACTTGGGGAGGAGAGCTCCAGGTCAATTGAGGATCCAGTATCGCAACTTCCGGAACCAAGTCCGGATGGCGCAGGCTGCGCTTTATGCCCAGATCAGGGACTGACAATACGGCATTGCGGGTTGCCTCCGACCCCGTTCCCGCCGTTGTAGGGATTGCGACCACGGGAAGCGGACGGGCAGTCAGGCTCTCTTTTCCGACCCCCTCCAAATAAGCTCGAACGCTGCCCGGGTTTTTCGCCATGGCGGCGACCGCTTTTCCGCAGTCGATGACGCTCCCGCCTCCGCAGGCAACCACGATCGCTCCCTGGCCGGTCCGGCACACCTTGGCGGCCGCATCCACCATTTCTGTCGTCGGTTCTCCCGCCACATGAAAACGTCCGGCTATCGGCACGCCCGCGGCTGCCAAGGTTGCTTCGATTGTGTTTCGCAATCCGCTCTTCGCGGCGTGAGTCGCGCCGAATACCAGGAAAGCCGGCTGACGCCCCTGGATCGAGCTTGGAAGCTCAGCGATCGCGCCGTTTCCGTAGACCAGTCGATGAGGAAGAGTCAGGCCCGCGCTTCGTGCCTGTTCGGCTATCTGATGAAGATCGAGTGGTGTTGCCACAAGTCAAAGATCGCAAATCGGAGGCCTGCGGGCAAGTGGGGAAGGACTATGTTGAAGACCCTGGCCTCTGAACCACTGCAGTTGCGCACCCTTTCGGAGTGCGGTGTCAACGCCCTGCACTTTATACGCAATTCAGGTCGACGCGGTTCTTAATATGCGGCGGCAGAAGGACTCCGACGCTTAAAGATCAGGTCAAGGCTACCGCGCCCCGAAAGAGTAAACGCAACTGCAGAGCTTCCGACGCACGATCCTTGGTACTTGGCAGTCCTGCTTATTCAACCTTTTCGCAAAATCATAAACGGAGAAAAAAGAGCTACCGCATCTCAGCTCTTTTTGTTAGGATGGCGGCCCGTGAGCGCTTTGGTTTTTCGGCTCGTCGCCCTTCTCCGGAAGGATCTTCCCCGAAATCTTTCGGTTTTATTCGTTTTTGCCTTTTTTTTCTTTAATAACTCTCTTTACTGGGATTTTGCGAGCTCAATCTCGGCTTCAGTGAAAGAACAGCCTCTGGCTTCATCGGTACAGCGTCAACACCGGAGGGTAAAGTCGGAAAAGCCGGGACGACGGGCGAAAAATGATAGCCGTTCGTCGCGTCGCGCGATTTCGTTCAGGGAAAGGACCGTCCAGGCGGGATCTGCGGAAGAAGATTTCGACAGATGGCACGCTCAGTTTCCTGTCACGCCGTGCCATCCCTAGGTCCCGGAGAGAGTTAGGCGCTAACTCTCTCCGGGCGCAGGTGGCACCTTCGGGCCCGAAGGACGCCCGAAGCTCGTGCAGCTATCCCTTCTTGGCACCGAACAGTACCAGGACCACGCCGCCGGCTAGCGCCACACCGCCGAGAATCAGAGGTATGGACACTCTTTCGTTTTTCTTGGCGGTTGCCTCAATGGGGCCGATATCCGCTATTTTTTCTTCCCTCGTGTAGGTGAAGCCCTGGTAAGCCAAAGCCAAGGCCCCAAGGATGATGAGAATGACGCCGATCACAAAAGACGTTCGCATTTTGGAACCTCGCTGAAAACACGCAGTTACGGTCTACTTTCGTCCTTGCAATTGCGGCACCACATTTTAGGATCTCCGGAAGCACTGAACACGGGCTCTGCCGGTGCCCTCACGCTATGAATCAGGGATTTTCTCCTCGCTTCTCGCGACTCTGGTTGCCGGTATCCTTACTTGCGGGCTTCTCCTCACTTGAGATGCCGGCGTCCTTACTTGCCGCTTTTCCCTGACCCTGGGTCGTTGTACCGTTGTTGCCAGGCTTCTCCCGACTCTCCGGCTCGCTTTTATTACTCACCGCTTCCGGCGTTGCCGCTTCTTCCGGCTTTGCCGCTTCGCGTGCCTTTATGCTCCCGTAATCCACCGTCTCTCCCTTGCGGCTGATGCTTTGGAAGTACAAGGTATCGTCATCGAGCTCGAAAAGCATGAAAGACCGGTCCGTATCGAAGGCCTTTGCCGTCAAATCGGTTTTCTCTACGTCCCCCTTCCGGAGTTTGCCGCCTGCTCCGGAGGTGAAATAGACGATGTTTTTCTGCGGCTTGGTGCGCTCGTAGAAGTGCTCATGCCCGGCGATACCAACATTCACTCCATACTTCACGAACAGGGGCTCAAGCACTTTGCGCAACTCCACATCGGAACCGTGCCTCCCGCCTGAGGAGTACAGCGGATGGTGAAAGAAGGCGATCTTCCAGGGCTTGTTCGAGCCTTTGAGTTCCTTCTCAACCCATTCGAGTTGCTCGGGGTTCATATAGGTACTATCCAGAGCCAGGAACTGAATCGGGCCCTTGTCGAACGCGTAGTACCTTTCGCCGCCCATGTTGAAATTCTTGTAGAAACGCTGATCCGGATCGTCGTGGTTCCCGAGGGCTGCATAGAACTTCACTCCGGCGTGGAGCAATGGCCCATAGGGCTCTTCGAACTTCCGGCGGTAATCCTTCGGCCCTTCGGACCCATAGAGGTTGTCGCCCGGCATAACCACAAATTCGAAAGGAAATGCCGAATGGCACGCCGCCATTTCGCGTGCGACATCGTACTGTTCCTTCCCACCGGTCCCCACGTCGCCAGCCACCGCAAAGCGGGTCGAGTTCTCCTTATTCGGCAGCTGGACGTCGCAAGTCGGGGTGTTCTGGGCAATAACCAGGTCTGCGAGTCTCGAACCCGGGCTGGCAAGCGCCACGGTGAAAAGAACAAGGACAAGAGATTTTGGGTTTCTCATTCTGATTTCTTCTCTGCTTTGTTGTCGGGTTTCTGATCTGTTTTGTTCTCGGCCGATGAAGCCTTTGCCTTTTCGGCCGCTGGTAACGGAGCCGCCTTCCGAAGGCAGTCAATAATCATATTAGCCTTTGCGTCCCTCAAAATCAGTGTGCTTTGCACGAACCGGTACTCCAGGTTGTCGGGAAGCTCAGGTAGCTTCATGAGAAGATCCGGAGGGACCGTGGAGACGGGCTCTGTCGCCGGATATGCTCCGTTGATTTTGCACTCAAAGGCCTTGGGACTGGACTCCAGAACCGTCGTCCGAGCTGTTTTACCTTCGGGGCCGCGCATTTCGGCATTGAGGATTCGTCTCAGAACGACAGCCGCTTGCGGGGTGAACATGCTTCCCTCTATCGCGCCGTTTCTGGCTGCAGCCAGTTTCAATCGCAAAGTCTGCTTATGGGATCGAATCTCTTCGGCATCCTCTTTGTCTTCTAGTGAAGGAAGCGTTTTTTCGATTTTTTGCCGAAGCTCGACGTAGGCTTTTGCATTCCGCAGGAACTGAGCAAAAGCCGGGTCCGTCGTCTTCTCGGGTTTCTTGTCGCTTGCCCGGATGGCAATCCCCACGAATAGCGTCAGCACCAGACAGACCATGAACGAGTAGAGCATCTTCATATTTGGCATTTTGACTCCTGAGTGATTGGAATACTGCCTGCAAGCATCGTGCCTATCTTTAGAGCCGGGAGCAGCACAGACCAGGCGATCAGAGCCGGGAGCGTAACGAGCGAAGCTAAGTAGCGACCGGATCGCGCGGCTTGGAGCGGTTGACGTCCCAGAGGCACGCGATCCGGCCGCTACTTCGCTTCGCTCGTCACGCTCCCGGCTCTGACGGATCCCGATAGGTCCCCAGTATCGGGAAAACTTCCCTGACACGAGAGATATCCGCCGTCTTTCTAACCTCTTGGACTGGCGTCTGAGTTGCAACAAAACGGGGAGGAATCAAGCCCCGATTTACCCCAGGAGAGGATTATGCCTTTCGGCCGCAACCAGAGCAGTGCATTGGTGGTCGTCCTCATGCTTTCGGGCATTGCGTTCGGGCAGTCTGAAGCGTCAGCGCCCGAACCCGCTGCGACCCGAGCCGAATTGTTGAGGAAAGCCAAGCTTCAGAAACAGCAAACCAGCACTCCCTTGAAGCTCGGCTTGATGGAGAGGATGTTCGCAGTGGCCGAGAACGGGGGACTAAGCCGTTCTCCGGCCGGCATCCACCCGACGATCGGCACCGTCACTAGCGGCTCGGGACCGTCGTTCGGGGCCCGTTTCGGACTCTACGATATCGGTCAGCTTCCTCTGGACCTCTCGATTCACGGGGCAGTCTCCACCCGCAAGTACCAGGATTACAACGTCGATATAGGGGAGATGAGCAGCAGGGACACAACCTTTACGCTGCAGCCGCTCGGCCGCAGGTTGACGACCGAGTTCGACGAAGGACCTTCACTCAAAGAGCCGGGCCGGACTCTGTTCCTAAACGTGAATTTCAATCACTTCCCGCGCGAGGATTTCTACGGTCTTGGTCCCGATTCCCTGCGCGCCAACCTCTCCGACTACCTTTACCGATCTGTCTCGGTGGAGGGCGTCTGGGGAATACAGTTTAATCGATGGCTTGGCTGGTCTGTCCGCGGTGGATTCCTCGGCATCAACATCCAACCGGGAACCGATCGGGACACGCCCGATGTTCAGTTCCTCTTTGCGCAAGACTCTACTCCCGGCCTCTTGGCAGGCCCCGACTTTCTGCATGTCGAAACCGCTCTGCTGGCCGACTATCGGGACAAGCCGGGCGATGCCCACAAAGGAGGTATGCTCGGGCTTGTCCTGGGGCACTTTGACGATCGGGGAAGTGATCAGCTTCGCTTCGAACGGATCTCGGTCGAAACCAGGCAGTACTTGCCGCTTTGGTCGAACTATCGGCGGTTGGCCCTCCGCTTCCTCACTTCGTTCGACCAGCCCTCGGCGGGCGGTCAAGTACCGTTTTACCTCATGGAGTGCCTCGGTGGAACCAATTCGATTCGCGGCTTTCCCGAATACCGGTTCCGCGATCGCAACCTGCTGCTGATGTCGGCGGAGTACCGCTGGGACGCGGCTGAGTTCCTTCAAATGGTCCTGTTTTACGACACAGGGAAAGTCTTCTCTCGACCGGGTGATTTCGGCTTCACCGGCCTGGAAAAGGGCTTCGGTGGAGGACTCCGGATTAAGAAAGGCGGAACAGTCTTCCTTCGACTGGAACTGGGCCATAGCCGAGAGGGCAATGAAGTGCATTTCCGACTGGGCCCGTCGTTCTAGGAGTTGACTATGAAGAAATGGGCGCTCTTTATTCCTGCCTGGTTCCTGGTACTCGGGTTCTCCGCAGAGCTGTCATGGCAAAGGTTCTATCCGGACGATCCTCTCTGGGAAGAGCCTCAGATCACGATCAAGAAGCCTGTGGCGGTCAAACGGAGTGAGATTTCGGACTTCTTCGACAGCTCTACCGCCCGCAAGCCCCACGGGGAAATCCCGCCGGCGGGAGATGTGAACACAGTCGGCGGCGTGCCCGATTCCGCCTGGTTCGAAAATCGAATTGGTACGGGAAAAATGTCGGTCGAGGACGTCGTTCGCGGACCAAACCAAGGCGACGGGCCCGACTTGGGATCAGGCTGGGAGATCACGGATACTAAGGGCGAAGGAGTCACGGCAGGCTTCAAGATCAAGGATGGGCGCGGCGATACATATTTTGTAAAGCTCGACCCGGTCAACTATCCCCAGTTGACGACGTCGGCAGAAGTGATCAGCACCAAGTTCTTCTATGCTTTTGGCTACAACGTTCCGGAAAATTACCTGGCGTTTGTCCGCCGCGACCAGTTGCGGCTCAGCTCCGAAGCGGTCAAAGAGGGGTTTACCGAGAGACAGCTTGATCAAATGCTGAAGAAGGCTCCCCTTCGACCAGACGGAACCTACCAGGTTCTGGCAAGCCGGAAGATTGAAGGAGATCCAGTCGGGCAGTTTGAGTTTTGGGGAACCCGGCCAGATGATGCGAATGACGTTATCCCGCACGAGAATCGACGTGAATTGCGCGGATTCCGGCTGTTTTGCGCCTGGTTGAATCACATCGACATAGACGCGATCAATACCCTCGACGTCTTCGTAGGGAAGAAGGACAAGGGGTACGTTAAGCACTACCTGATCGACTTTGGCACCACCATGGGAAGCGGCGCGTTTGAACCGCAACGGCCGCGGGTGGGACACGAATATTCCGTCGACTGGGGGAACATCGGCAAGTCCATCCTCACTTTGGGACTCTGGGAACGGGAATGGCAGAAAATCAAATACCCGGATTTCCCGTCCGTCGGAAACTTCGAAGCGCGGCACTTTCATCCGGAGCTCTGGCGCCCGGATTATCTCAATCCGGCGTTTGAGCGCATGCGTCCTGGCGATGCCTTCTGGGCCGCCGCGATCATGAGCCGTTTTTCTGATGAGATCGTTCGGGAAGTGGTAAAGGCAGGCCGGCTGTCCGACCCTAAAGCCGAACGATACATGCTGAATACGCTTCTGGATCGTCGCGACAAGATCCTGAGCTATTACCTCTCCGGGATGAATCCTATTGACCGGTTTCGAATAGACCGGAGGGGAGACGGATGGCAGCTGACGTTCGTGAATTTGGGTGCCGAGACGGGTGTGGGCCAGGCAGACTCGTACGAGTATACCTGGTACTCCTATGAGAACCAGTCAGACAGATTGAAGCGGCTGGGCGATACTCATACAGTCGGGCTGGAGGCGATCCCGATCCCGAAAGAGTCTCGGGACGGTTTTCTGGCGGTCCAGTGTCGAACGATCAGCCGGGACAAGCCTGATTGGGCAAAACCTGTTTTGGTCTATCTAAAACGAGACCGCTCCGGCTATCGGGTGATCGGGCTCGAGCGCGAAGAGGAAAACGGCCAGCATGATCTGGAAAGACGGCGGCAGCTGGCGGAGCGGCGCGACGCGGGGTCGGCAGAATAGCAATCCATTTGCAGCGTGGACAGACTGCAGAGACCACGCGACTCCAGCTCGACGCCCGCTGCGTGCATGGTTACCTAACCTCGTGCTGTGGCGAGGCTACCACTCTGCGAGAAAATGCGAGCTGGGTAGTTCCACCCCTACTGATTCATCTCCTCAATCGGCGGCATCTGGCTGCGGCTGCTGTCTCTTCGCTGATCGTATACCTTCTTGAGCTCCTGGTACTTCGCCAGTGCTTGCCGCGCGTCGTCCCGGCGCTGGGACTTCGTATAGGCGCGCGAGAGCTGGTACTGAATGTAGTAGGCGTCCGGATTCAGCTTTGCGGCCGTCTCCAGGTTTGCGATTGCCAGGAGGTTTTCATTTTTGTCGAGCAGCGCCTTCCCCAGTTGATAGTACGGTTCCGCATAACCGGGCGCCACGCGTGTGACCTCCTCGAGCAGCGGAATCGCTTCGTCAGCTTTCCGTTGCGATACCAGTACGAACGCCTTGTGATAGATCGCTTGTGGATGACGCGGATTCAATTTCAACTCGCTGTCGAATTCCTCAAGCGCCCGATCCAACTCTCCCTGCCTGATCAACACCGTTCCGGCGATGTAATGGGCTTCACCGATGGAAGGATTCTTCTGTAAGGCGAGGCGCAGTTGCGCGAGTGCGTCATCCCATTTGCCTGTGAAAGCCAGGATTCGTCCACGAAGCACATAGAGATCCGCCACTTCCGGACGTGCTTTCACGAGCACTTCGCTTACGTTCCAGGCTTCGTCCAGGTGACGCTGCTCAACGAGCTGCAACGCGAGCGGCGCCAACAATCGTGGGATCTCCGGTCTGGCAGGCGAATGCTCCCACGCCGCCAGGAGCGCGGTTGCAGCCTTATCCGGTTGCTCGGCTTTCATGCGGGCGAGCCCCAGGTTAAAGAAGATGTCCGCCAGGGAAGGGTCCCAGTAGGCTGCGTTTTCCAGAAAATCGGCGGCTCGGCCGAAGTCTGAACGCATGGTTTCCACCCGGCCGAGGTTCTGGTACGCGAAAGCCGCGTTCTTGCGGTGAAGCTCGATCATCCCTTGAAGGTGCTTTCGAGTTTGCGGATCGGGCGGGTCCAGATCCAGTATGACGGCATCTTCCTCCGGCTGAGTGATATTGTCCGAGTCTTGGCTGTTCGGGTCAGGTTCGGGCTGAACGGCTGCCTGGGGATTGGCTTGCTGCTTGGCACGCAGGGTCTTCAACGCCTGGGATCGCTTCAGGTGCTCGGATGCCTCCTCGATTCTCCCCGCTTTCCTTAGGGCCTGTCCGAGCATGAAATGCGTGTTGGCGGCTTGGTAGCCGTTATGGCTCTCATCGGCCGTCAGGTCGATGGATTTCTGCAAGAGCGGCATCGCGCCGGCCTCATCGCCCGACTGGAAAAGCGCCTGTCCGAGGTACGCATACGGGTCCGGGCTTTGGGGATCAAGTTGGGCCGCCCGCCGAAGATACCGGATAGCTGTCTGGTAGTCTCGACTGCGTACGCTCACGACACCCAGAAAGAAGTTTGGTAGAAAAGCGTCGGGGCTGTTGGCCAGCTCCGCCTGAAACTCCTTTCGAGCCTCGGGAAAAGCCGCGCCGCCCTCCATCCTCAGGTACGTCAACCCAAGGTAATAGTGAGCTCTCGGAGTCTTGGGATTCATTTCAAGCGCCCGCTTGAATTCCGCCAGCGCTTCGTTAGCATAGCCGGTCTCGCGCATACCACGCCCGATCAGCAGGTGAAACTCCGGCGTATCTCCCAGCTTCTTCTGCATGCCGGCGAAGACCCTTTTACCTTCATCGAGCCGACGCAGTCGAAGCAGCGAAAGTCCCAGCGTGTAGGCGACCCTGACGTTGTCTGGTTCCTGCTTGAGCGCTCGACTTAGTTCCTGCGCGGCCAGCTCGAAGTCCCCTTTCATGAACTGCAGTTTCCCCAGCAGGTGTCGGGCGTCAGTATTCAGCAGGTCAAGAGGAAGGATTTGCTCGACAGCCGCGATTCCTTCATCGTAGCGGCCGGTTTTCAGGTAGACGATACCCAAGCCAAGAAGAGCCCGGAACATGGCGTCGGACGAGCTGCGACTTGCCTCCCGGTAGGCGCGCTCAGCCTGCTTGTAGTCGCCCAGGCGATCGTAAACGGCGCCCAACTGGTCGAGCGAGATGGCCAGGAGTCGTCGAAAGTCACTTTCGGCTCTCTCGAGCTCGCCTTTCTCCAGTGCCTCGGATCCCGACTTGGAAAACTCCTCGATTAATTGCGCCGGTGTTTTGCGGGCCGGGCTGGGGTTTTGGGCGCCGAGGGTCACCAGGCAGCATAGAACCAGGATGACCAGTCTTCGCATACAACTGGGACCAAGATAGCAGAAAGAGCGTGGGGTCAGGAACTAAGGGGGGCTGCACAGAGGGGCAAGTGGCGGTCAGAATCCCCGCACGAGCGAACCTGGAGTCGCGTTACAGAGCCGCGCACGGAGTGAGGGTGTTGAAAATGTTCACTCGTATGTGTATTTGGCTCCGTTAGGAGCCGGATGTTTATAGACTTGTAAAGGGCCGCGAGATGCGCCCTGTAGGGGCGCGATGTGCTG
>Ga0105092_10000518_pt1 | contig 20154 bp, 13 predicted proteins | sample PPLLak2March2015_FD_87021 | JGI IMG/M metagenome (GOLD analysis project Ga0105092, IMG submission 87021) | Freshwater sediment microbial communities from Prairie Pothole Lake near Jamestown, North Dakota, USA - PPLs Lake P7 Core (1) Depth... | ecosystem: Environmental > Aquatic > Freshwater >... | reverse complement strand
GAGACAAGGAGACAAGGAGACAAGGAGACAAGGAGACAAGGAGACAAGGAGACCGAGCGAAAAGTCGAATCGTATGCTCGCTTCCAAGCATCCTATAGGTCCGGCTGATAACAATACGTGCACGTAGTCAGCCGGTCAGCTGGTTAGCCGGTCAGCCGGTCAGCGTCAGCTGGTCAGCCACATTGAGGAGGGAACTGTGAAGCAGCTAGTATTGTTCGGTTTGTCCTTATCTCTTTTCGTCGTTACCGTGAACGCCCAACCGAGGCCGCTGGATGTCGTGTCGTCGGTCGACTTGTCTCGATACGCAGGCAAGTGGTATGAGATTGCCCGGTTGCCCAACCGGTTCCAGGACCATTGCACCGGAAACGTGAGTGCTACCTACACCGTGCAGAAAGACGGCCGGATAAAGGTCGTGAATTCCTGCCGGACGACCGACGGGACGACGGATTCGGCCGAGGGCGTCGCACGCCTGGCGAGCGAGGGCGGGCCTGCCTCGAAGCTCAAGGTCCGATTTGCCCCTGCGTTTCTCGGTTTTCTGCCGTTCGTCTGGGGTGATTACTGGATACTGCAACTCGCTCCTGACTACAGTCATGCGGTCGTTGGAGATCCGGGCCGAAAGTACTTGTGGATACTGGCGCGGCAACCGAAGATCGACCAATCGACATACGACCGGTTGGTTGCCGAGGCACGCGAGGACGGCTTCGACGTTGCCAAACTGATCAGGACGAAACAAGACTAGCCGGTTCACGTGGCGGTCAGCACTCAATTGCTTTTGTGCAATAATGTGCGCTTTTAAAAATCAATCCTGGGAGGCAAGTTCGATGAAGCAAGACCTGGTCTACGTGATTCCGGAGAACGAACGCACCGTTGAGGGTGTCCGCGCAATCCTGCTGGCACATCCTGAGATTCGGTTTGTCTCTCTCACAGGCGTCGATCTCGGCGGCAACGATACCGACGAGAAGATTCCCACCAGCCATTTCCTCAAGAACATTGAGGAGTATCTGGAGGGTGGAGTCCAGACGGATGGGTCGAGCGTCGTGCTGCCGGGCATTGCGACGCTCAACGACGGAAAAGTCGATCTCGTCGCCGACCGGGATGTCCGCTGGATCGTCGACTACAACTACGAATTCGATGACACCGAGACCGGGTTACCCGTGGGGACACTTCGCATACCGTCGTTCCTGAGCCACCGCGACCAATTGGTCGATTCGCGATCGGTTCTTCGTCGGGCGGTAGAGAGCGTCGAGCGGCGAATTCTCCGGATGCTCCGCGAGTTCCCTGAACTGGCTGCTCACCTGGAAGCTCCGGCGGATAACATTCGGGAAATCAGGCTCTTTGCGGCCACCGAGCTCGAGTTCTGGGTCAGGACGCCCGGAATTCATATCGAGACCGAGAAACTCGCCGTTTCCCAGGTATTACAGGAGTCTTACTGGAAGCGGACGAAGGGCCCGGTGCGGTCGGCTCTCGAACGGTCGCTGCTGCTTCTCGATCGCTATGGCCTTTCGCCGGAAATGGGCCACAAGGAAGTCGGCGGCGTGAAGGCAACCGTTGCCGGGCAGGGGCGATTCGGCGACATTATGGAGCAGTTGGAGGTCGACTGGAAATATGCGCCGGCGCTCCAGGCGGCGGATAACGAACTGCTCGCCCGGATCCTGATCAAGGAAGTCTTCCGTCAGTACGGCCTCGAAGTTACCTTCCTCGCCAAGCCGATCGATGGAATAGCAGGCAGTGGGGAGCACACGCACGTCAGCGTGGTTGCGGTGATGAAGGACGGTTCAGTGCGCAACCTCTTCGCCGCCCGTGATCCACGCACCGATTTCCTGAGCCCGCTTGGCTGGGGCGCCCTGATGGGGCTTCTCCGCAACTACGAGGTGGTCGGCTCGTTTGTGACCGCGAGCAACGACGGCTTCAATCGACTGAAGCCGGGTTTCGAGGCGCCTGTTTGCATCGTCGCGTCGGTCGGGCACGACGTGACCCAACCTTCGCGAAATCGCACGGTGCTCGTCGGCCTGATCCGGGACCAGCAGAACCCGATGGCGACACGCTTTGAAGTCCGTGCGCCTAACCCCCACACCAATACCTATCTCGCGCTTTCTGCCTTTTACCAGGCGATGACCGACGGTATGGAGTACGCCGCACGATCCGGAAAGACTGCCAAGGAGCTTGAACGGGATCTCGGCAAGGCGCCCGGTCAGCCGCATCCTTACCTCGAAGCCGAACGTGCCTACCGGAGCGAAGAGGACGTCTTCGAACACTTCTCCGATGAGGAGAGAGCCAGGCTCTTCGGAGTTCCTCCGGCCACGGTTTGGGAGGCGATGGAAAACCTCACTCGCTACACCGAAAAGACGGCGGTGCTCAGTTGCGACGATGTGTTCAGTCCGGCGATCATCGAGGCCTATCGAAAAGCTTGTCTGACCCGCTGGACGATGGAGGTCTACAATCGAATCATCCCGGACAATGCTGACCTCGTGCGGGCGTGCGGCCAACTGCACCAGGACGGCGATGGTCTGGACGCGGATCGCTGGACCGTCATCCAGCAGGCCAGGATGCAGTTGCTGCGCGATGAGCGCGACCGGAAGAGCGTTTTTACCAGCATCCGGGAAGCAATTGACCGGAAGGATTTCGCCGCCACGTCGCAACTGCAGTTGCAGATGGCCGCCGCCATCCAGCAATTGCGTCAGCACTACCGGGAGTACCGGCGAAACATCCTGCCCGACCGGGCGAAGTAACGGGACGAGCCCAGCGACCCCAAGGACGACAAGGACCTCGAGGACAAACGCGCACCCGCCTTAGTCCTTGAAGTCCCTGATGTCCTTGTCGTCCTTGGGGTCGCCGGATCTTTCACCGCCTCAGGCGAACAGCTTCTGCAGGCGGGGACTCTCTTCGAGGATGATTGTCTCTGACCGGTTGGGGCCGGTTGATATGATCGAAATGTCCGTCTCGATTAGTTTCGACAGCCGGTCGAGGTAATTTTTCGCCCGCTCGGGCAGGTCATCGTAGCGCCGCGTGTGGGATGTGTCGGCCTGCCAGCCGGGGTGGCTTTCGTAGATGGGCTTGACCCGTGAGAGCACGCTGATGTCGGTGGGAAAGAAGTGCAGGGGCTTCCCTTCATATTCGTAGCCGACGCAAACCTGGATCTCTTCCAGCTGATCCAGCACGTCCAGTTTGGTGATCACCAGCGTCTGGAGGTCATTAATCAGGGACGCATAGCGAACAACCACGGCGTCGAACCAGCCGCAGCGGCGAGGCCGCCCGGTCGACGCCCCGTATTCCGCGCCAATCCGCCTTATCTTCTCTCCGATTTCATCGTTCAACTCGGTGGGGAACGGGCCGCCTCCGACACGGGTCGTATAGGCCTTGGCAATCCCAATCACGCCGTGGATCAAGCTCGGTCCGACTCCAGTGCCGGTACAGGCGCCACCCGCCGTGGCGCTCGATGAAGTAACGAAGGGGTAGGTGCCGTGATCCACGTCAAGCAGTGTTCCCTGCGCTCCCTCGAAAAGCACCGTCTTTCCCGAGCGAACCGCCTGGTTCAGGTACTCGGCGCTGTCGGTCACGAAGGGGATGATCCTTGGCGCCAAGTCCAGGTACTCCGAGACCATCTGGTCGGCTTCGAGCGGCTCACCGCCGTAAAGAGCGCACAACGCCCGATTCTTGAACTCGGTGTTCGCCCTGACTTTTTCCCGAAAGAGCTCCGGGTACAGCAGATCGCCTACCCGCACGCCCCGGCGCGCCATCTTGTCCTCATAGCAGGGACCAATGCCTCGGCTCGTCGTCCCGATCTTTTCCTTGAGACGGCCCTCTTCTGCCGCCTCGACAGCACGGTGGTAGGGCATGATCAGGTGGGCGCGGTTGCTGATGAACAGGCGCCCTTCGACCTCGATGCCCGCGGCCTTCAACATTTCCAGTTCTTCGATCAGGGCGACCGGGTCTATGACGACCCCGTTGCCAATCACGCAAATCTTGTCCGCGTGCAGGATTCCCGACGGGATAAGGTGCAAGACATACTTCTTCCCTTCGATTCCGACGGTGTGGCCGGCGTTGTGTCCACCCTGATACCGGGCGACGATGTCGAATCGCTCGGTGATCAGGTCGACGATCTTGCCCTTTCCCTCATCTCCCCACTGGGAGCCGACGATGACGACATTTGCCATAATTCAAACCGATTTCTCTGCAGCGGATACCGTCTTTCGGGACATCCGAATGCGAATGTGGAATCTGGAATACGGAATAGAATCCTGTGTCTGCGGATTCCGCAATCCGCATTCCGCATTCCGCATTATCCGAGATTGGCTTCGATCATACGGGTGATGTTGTCCTTGGAGGTGGCCCCCACGATCTGGTCTTTGATCATCCCGTCTTTGAAGAGGAGAAGCGTGGGAATACCGCGGATGTTATATCGAGCAGACGTCTCACCATTCTCATCAACATTCAGCTTCACAACTTTAGCGCGCCCATCGTAGTCCGTAGCGATCTGCTCGACCGTCGGCGCTATCATGCGGCATGGCGCGCACCAGGCGGCCCAAAAATCGACGAGCACCGGTTTGTCTGCCTTCAGAACTTCCTGTTCGAACGTGCTGTCGGTCACATGGTGCACTTTTTCACTCATGATTCCTCCATGATTCCAGTAGTTTGACGAATCGGCTGAAGTGCGAAGATTATGCTAACATACCCTGACATCGATTGAAAAAAGATGACACCCGGCCGGCTGCCAAGAAGTCGCTCGGTCAGAACTTCCTGGTCGACTCTTCCTACTGTGACCGCATCACCCGGTTCGCCAACGTGCAGGCTGGAGACCATGTCCTCGAAATCGGCCCGGGCACAGGCGCTTTAACCCGTTCGCTGCTCCGTGCCGGTGCAACCGTCGTGGCGATTGAGTTGGACCGGGAGATGGTCGACTATCTGAACCGGGATCTCGTTCCGGACGCGGCTGACCGGCTCTCGGTCCGTGTTTCGGACATCTTGCGCTTCAACTGGACGGACCTGTCGCCTTGGAGTCCTTTCAAGATCGTCGGAAACCTCCCTTACAACATCGCCACCCGCATAGTTCGGGACCTCACTTCATTCACGTCGCTCTTCGAGTCGTTCAGTTTCATGGTCCAGAAGGAGGTCGCACGGCGCATCCTTGCCGGACCCGGCGGGAAGGAGTACGGCTTTCTCAGTCTGCTGGCCGAGTATCACTTCGTCCGCACGCCCGGGTTCGACGTCCCCCCCGGTGCTTTTCGGCCCGTGCCCAAAGTGACTTCCCACGTCATGAAACTGGTTCCGCGCAGCGGGCCGAGGGACGAGGTGGGCGACTACCCCGACTTTGTGCGACTGCTCGCGCGTTCGTTCGGCCAGCGTCGCAAAACCCTTTGGAACAACCTGGCCGGCTGGGTGGAACCGGATCGCCTGGCCGAAGGCTTTCAGAAGGCCGGGATCCCGCGTACGACGCGGCCTGAACAGGTGTCGCTCTCCCAGTTTTCGTGTCTGGCACGCGTGCTATAATCCACCAAATGCCTGAGGTACTTGAAATCGTTCCACTTGGAGGATTTGGCGAGTTCGGAATGAACTGCGCCGCGCTCCGATGTGGTGAAGACATCATCGTGATCGATAGCGGCGTCGGTTTTCCGGGGAACGACCTCGGGGTGGACGTCATTATTCCCGACATCTCGTTCTTGAAGGAAAACCGCACTCAGGTCCGGGCGATCCTGTTGACCCATGGCCACGAAGATCATGCGGGCGGGGTTTCATACATCGCCGGGGAGTTGCGAGTCCCGGTCTACGGAAGCAGCCTGACCCTCGGGCTGGTCTTGGAGCGACTGAAGGAACGGGATCTACAGGATGTCGTCGAGCTTCGGCCGATCGAAGCTCGACAGATGCTCGAGCTCGGGAATTTTCGGGTCGAGCCTCTGCACGTGACCCATTCCTTCCCACACGCCTTTAGTTTCGCCCTCACCACCCCTGTCGGGACAATCATCTGGACCGGCGACTTCAAGTTCGATCAGACACCGATAGACCGCAAGTTGAGTGACCTGTCCCGGTTCACCGATTACGGCGAGAAGGGCGTGCTGGCCTTGTTCTCAGACAGCACGAACAGCGACATCAAAGGCCTGTCGCCGGCCGAATTCTCGGTTTATGAGCCGATGCGAAATCTGTTCAGGCGAGCCGAGAAGAAGGTAATCGTCTCCTGTTTTGCCAGTAGCATCCATCGCGTACAAATCGTGGCCGAACTCGCTGCTCAGTTCCACCGACGCCTCGCCCCAGTTGGTCGAAGCATGGTTAACAACGTCCGGGTGGCGTACGAACTCGGGTATCTCAAGATGCCGCCGGATCTGTTGATCTCGATCAACGACGTGAAGAACTATCCGCCGAACGAGGTCGTTATACTGGCAAGCGGAAGCCAGGGCGAGCCGATGTCTGCGCTCAGCCGGCTGGCGGTCAACGAGGTAAAGAACATCGAAGTCGGTGACGGAGACCTGGTGATTTTGTCCTCGCGAAACATACCGGGAAACGAGAGATTGATCGCCAACCTCATCAATCATTTTTACCGACGAGGCGCCCAGGTCTTCGATTCCGGTCACTCGCCGATCCACGCTTCCGGCCACGGCTACCGGGAGGATCTGAAGCTGATGATGAACCTGGTCCGTCCCCGATTCTTCGTCCCGATACACGGGGAATACAAGCAGTTGAAGACCCATCAGCTGCTGGCGCTCGACCAGGGGATTCCGATTAACAATACACGGATCATCGAAAATGGAGATATCCTGTCGCTGACGGCCGACCGGGCCGAGATCACGGGTAAGGTCACGGCGGGACGTCGTTTCATTGAGGAAGGGATCTTCGAAGAGGTTCACGATCTGGTCTTGCGTGACCGGCGGTTCCTTTCCGAGGATGGTCTGCTCGTCGTGGTCCTGCGGATGGACCGGCTCGCAGGCGAGTTAATCGGGGAGCCTGAGTTGATCTCGCGTGGCTTTGTGCGCGAGGAGACTTCGGAGGTCCTGATGGCTTCCATTCGTGACGAAGTGACCCGAATCATCAACGACGCGAGCCTGGAGCAAAAGAGCGACGAGCAGCTGTTTAACGAGATCCTCCGGAAGGCGCTCAAACGGTTCCTTCGCAAGGCGGTCGGCAAGCGACCGGTGATCCTGCCGGTCACGTTGGAGATTTAGCCCAGGCTCCCAACCGGCCTCCGCGGGCGCCGGAGTGGGAGGAGGGGAGGGACGATGTCAGCGCACCCAAGGGACAAAGCCAGCGAGGCGGTAGGTCTTCTTTGCCTGGCTGTTTCGGTTTTTCTGATCGTTACGCTGCTCAGCCATAGCCCTCTAGATCCTTCGATCAGCGTGTCATCTGCCGACCGCCCGTACCAGAATTACTTCGGCAGGGTGGGCGCCTGGACAGGGGATGCGATCTTCCAGGCCGTGGGTATCTCGGCGTTTCTTCTGCCCGTGCCGTTTCTGCTGATCGGCTTTCGCAAGGTCCGAAAGCAAATTGTCGAGTATCCATTCTTCAAACTCTTCGTTTTCTCTTGTCTGATCGCCGCCATCTGCGCCGTTCTCTCGGTTATTCATCCCCCTTGGCCCGATCGCTTCAATTTCCCGCCCGGGGGTCTGCTCGGGCTCGTCATCAGCGACTACCTGGTGATGCACTTGAACCGCCCCGGCTCCTTGATTCTGCTTTCGACAGTCATCGTCCTGTCGCTCGTATTCATAACTAGGTTCTCCGTCGATCGCACGGTAACCTGGTTCAGCGGACGCCGATTGAATCCGCTCGCGCCACTGGCCGAGTCTTACCGGAACTGGAGGGGAAATCGGGGGGATCGACGGGCGGCCGCCAGGATCCGCAGCGAAAAGAGTCCCGTAATAACCCGGTCCCTGCCCAGGGAGATTGCGGCTTCGACCGCGAAGTCCAGCAGCACCGTGGAGGCGGAGTTCGAGGATGTCGACGAATTGCCTGAGTCGGGCGGTGGATCTGGCGTGGTGATCATTCCAACTTCACCCGAACCACCCCAGGCACCCAGGAAACCGCAGCCCAGGCCGCCATCACGTGCCGAGTCCGCTGATGCGCCGGGACCCGAGGCATTCCGCCTGCCGCCGCTGGATTTCCTCCAGCTTCCCGGGAGTCAGGCGCAGGTTGACCAGACCGAGTTGCAGGAACGCTCGACCAAGCTCGTCGAGAAGTATGCGGAGTTCGACGTGACCGGACGGGTGCTCCAGATCAACCCGGGGCCTGTAGTGACCACTTTCGAGTTCAAGCCGGACCCCGGGGTGCGTTACAGCCGGATGATCAGCATGTCGGACGATCTGTGCCTGGCCCTAAAGGCCGAAGCGATTCGGATCGACCGCATCCCGGGAAAGAACACGGTCGGCGTCGAGGTTCCGAACATCAAGCGACAGACCATCCTGCTGCGCGAAATCCTGGACAGCGCCCACTTCGTCGATTCCTCGTCGCTTCTGACTCTCGGTCTCGGGAAGCTGATCGACGGAAACACTTTTGTGGCCAATCTGACGAAGATGCCTCACCTGCTGATTGCGGGGGCAACGGGATCAGGAAAAAGCGTCGGGCTCAACTGCATCGTTTGCTCGATCCTCTACAAGGCCGTTCCGGAAGAGGTTCGCTTCATCATGATTGACCCGAAGCGGCTCGAGCTCGGACTTTACGAGGGAATTCCCCACCTTCTCACGCCAATCGTCACGGATCCGCGCCAGGCGGCCAACGCTTTGAACTGGGCCGTCATTGAGATGGAGGAACGCTACAAGTTGCTGGCGGAAGCTGGAGTCCGGAACATCGAGCAGTACAACGAGCAGCTGAAGAGCTCCAAGAAGGCCCAGGACGAGGGGCTGAACCCATTACCGTATATCGTGGTTATCGTCGATGAGCTGGCCGACCTGATGATGACCGCCGGAAAGGAAGTCGAGGCGTCCCTTGCGCGCCTGGCTCAGATGGCCCGCGCGATCGGTATTCACCTGATCCTTGCCACCCAGCGGCCCTCTGTGGATGTTCTGACCGGGCTGATCAAGGCGAACTTCCCCTGCAGAATCTCTTTTCGGGTCGCTTCAAAGGTCGATTCGCGCACCATCCTGGACGTGAATGGCGCCGAACAGCTGTTGGGGCAGGGGGACATGCTGTATAAATCACCGGCCACTTCTCGCCTCGTGCGGGTCCATGGCGCCTATATCTCCGAGAAGGAAATAGGTCAGGTCACGAGCTGCCTGAAGCAGCAGGCGGAGCCGCAGTACCGGGAAGAGATTCTGGAAAACCTGGAAGAAGACGAAACTGATTTTGGCGATATCGAACAGCTCGAAGACGACCTGTATGGCGAAGCGGCTCGGTATGTGGTTGAAGTGCGCAAGGCTTCCACGTCTTTGCTTCAGCGGCGCTTCCGCGTGGGTTACGGTCGAGCCGCCCGGCTGCTCGACATCATGCAGCACGAGGGGATTGTCGGCCCGCCGGATGGCAGCAAGCCGCGCGAGGTTCTTGTTGCGCCAGATTATTTCGACGAGGTTGACGAAAAAGCATAATCGGTCTGAGGAACCGAACAGGTCACATGACTTCCTCTGCGATTTTTGCCTCGCATTGAAACGTTCCCTCGCTTTCCCCGTCTAATTCTTTTGAAGTGTGCGCAGCGCTTGGTTCTTCTCAAAAACTGACGAGACTTGGTAAAATAGGCCTATGAAAAGGCTCCCGGCTCTTGCCTTTCTCCTCTTGTCCCCGGTTTGGGCTTCACAGGCAGACCAGCAGCGACCCAAAATACCCCCCCGCTTCAAGACGATTGTTGAGACAGTTGTTGTCCGTGTGACGGTCACCGATCCCCTGAACCGGTATGTGGTCGGGTTAGAGAAAGATCACTTCAAACTTTTCGAGAATAAGGTCGAACAGTCCCTGACCCATTTCTCGAACGACAAATCATCGCTCAGCGTCGGGATCATTCTCGATATCAGCGGTTCCATGGGTGACAACATGCTGAGCGCCCGCAACTCGGTGGTGCGATTTCTCGAGCAAGGAGATACCCAGGATGAGTATTTCCTGATCGGGTTCAATCACCAGACCGAGCTGTTGGCCGACTTTACCGCCCGAAGCGAGAACATACAAAACGAGATCTCCGTGACCGGGGCCTCGGGGCGAACCGCTCTTTACGACGCCTTGTACCTCGGCCTTGAGAAGATGCGGGACGCCAAGCACGACAAGAAAGCGCTGATTATCATTACCGACGGCGAGGATAACAGCAGCCGCTATACCTTCAGCGAAGTAAAGGAGTTCGCCAAAGAATCCGATGCGCAGATTTACGTCATCGGCGAAAAGGGAGACATCGGTTACGGACGTGGAATCATAACGGAGATTGTCCGCCTGAGTGGCGGCAGGGCATTTTTCCCGAACAGTTTCAAGCAGTTGGACTACTACTGCGATTTGATCCACACCGAGCTTCGGAACCAGTACGTACTCGGTTACAGCTCCAGCGACAAGAGCAACGACGGAAAGTGGCGCAAAATCAAGGTCCGGCTTGAACCGCCTGAAGGTTTACCCAAGCTCAGCATTCGGGCCAAGGAAGGATATTTCGCACCAAAGCGATAGCCTCGGATGAACCTCCGCCCGTTATCAATCGGATGCCCGCGATCAAAGCGGCAGGCGACAGCCCTCCCGAATGGTCGACTGCCGAAGTGAGACATATGCAGAAGAAATATCTCTTCGTCTGTTTAGTCATTCTGCTCGTTCCATGCCCGCTTTTCGGCCTTCAGGATGCGGGGGCCGGCCAGCAGCCGCAAGATAAACCGCCCCAAAGCTCCGAACAGGCCCCTCCGGCGCAGGAGCCCGATTCCAAAGATAAACCGGCCGGGAAGGAACCGCAGACCAAGCCCGGGTCACGGAACCGCGGTCCCCAGTTCCGCGCGGACGTTGACCAGGTGGTCGTGTATGCAGCCGTTTATGACAAAGCGGGCCAGTTGGTCACCGATCTGGCCAAAGATGATTTCAGTGTCATGGAGGACAAGAAGCCGCAGAACATCAGCTACTTCGGCCTGGAGGATCTTCCCTCGTCGATCGGAATCGTCATCGACCGCAGCGGGAGCATGCGGAACAAGATGGAACAGGTGACGGAGGCGGTGCAGCTTTTCCTCAACGAGATGAACGCCGAGAACGAGCTTTTCCTCGTCGTGTTCAACGATCAGGCGGAGCTCGAGGAGCCCTTCACGAAGGACCCGGAAGACATTCGGGATGCCCTGGATAACGTGGTTGTGTCGGGTGGAACCGCCCTCTACGACGCCATTTTCCTTGCCCTCGACGAGGTACGCGAAGGTACTGAGCCTCGCAAGGCTGTCCTCGTCTTCACGGACGGTGAAGATAAGGACAGCTATTACAAGCTCGAAGAGCTCATCCAGAAAGTTCAGGAGAGCGAGGTGCAGGTGCATGTCGTCGCCTTCCTGGACTCCGACCTCTCCAGTGACGGCGGGTTTTTCGGGATCTTTAAGTCCGAACGGGAGAAGATCACCAAAGGGATCACCGATATAGCCGAAAACTCCGGTGGCAAAGCACTTTTTCCCGAGAAAATGGATGACCTGAAGACCGCGTTTACTTCGATCGCCCATGACCTGCGCAGCCAGTACCGGCTCGGCTATGTCTCATCGAATCCCAACCGCGACGGAAGTTGGCGTCGGCTCGATGTGCAAGTGGCCGGCGCCAAGGAAAAGGGACTGCGTGTCCGCGCCAAGAAGGGCTACATGGCCCGCAAGTAGACTGCTCCGACCGGGCCGACAAGCGGCGGATTCTGAAAAGCGAATCCGCCCTACGACCGCCCAACATGCGTAAGCAATTAGTCGTAGGGCGGATTCGTTTCAGAATCCGCCGCTTGTCGGCCCGGTTGGCGCACTTTATTCTTCTAGACGACCCTCCCTGACAGACCCTGATTACCCCAACCTTTTGCTGCTCCCCTGAGTCTAAACGGGGGAGTCTGACTGGGTATCACCGGAACGGCGGTTTTTTGTTTTTGGTGGAGGAGCATTTACATGAAGGCGCTATCCTGCGTGATTCTCCTTGTCGCATCGCACTCATTCCTTTTCGGCAGCTCTGAGAAGATTCACCTCTCAATACCCGCGGCTTCCGTCGCGCCGGTGATCGACGGTGTGCTGAATGATGCCGCGTGGGAAGGAACCCGGGTCCAGACGAGTGATTGGCTCACCTACAATCCCGTCAGAGGCGATCGACTCGATCAACGGACAGAGGTGTTTCTCACCTATGACAAGAAGCACCTTTACTTCGCCTTTCGCTGCATCGATCCCGAGCCGTCCAAGATCAAGTCGTCAATCAGCCGGCGCGATCAGTTGTTTCGGGATGACTGGGTGGGTTTCAGCCTCGATTCGATGAACAACGGGCAGCTGTCCTATGACATGTTCGTCAATCCGAACGGGGTTCAGGCGGATATCCTGACGAGCAGTTCATCCGGCGAAGACGTGTCTCCCGACTGGGTGTGGGACAGCGCCGGTCAGCTCACAGAGTACGGATACAACGTCGAAGTCCGGCTGCCGCTCCAGAGCATCCGGTTCAGCAGCGGCTCGGCCGTCCAGATGGGCATGCTGTTCTGGAGGCGGGTGAGCCGGCTTGGTTCTTCTGCCTCCTGGCCCGCTTTGCCTGCCGGAAAATCGGTCTTTGAATGCCACGCCGCCATGCAGTTTGAGGAGCTCCAACGGCCGAGGACCCTCGAGGTTATTCCGAGCTTCACCTACGCCTTCAACCAGGACCTCACATCCCCCGGAGGCTGGGAAACGGATAATTCCAAGCCCGACGCAGGTGTGTCCATCAAGTATGGTCTGACCTCATCCATCGTCGCAGACCTGACGGTCAACCCTGATTTCAGCCAGGTGGAGAGCGACGCGTTCCAGGTGACAGTCAACCAGCGCTACCCGAACTTCTTTTCGGAGAAGCGGCCGTTTTTCATGGAGGGTATGAACATCTTTACGATGGCCGGAGCAACTGGCGACAGCAACATGCTGAGCACCGTCCACACCCGACGAATTGTCGACCCTCTGTGGGGCCTGAAAATGACCGGAACGACGGGAAAGCTGACCTTCGGCACCCTGACCGCTTCAGACGAAGCTCCCGGGCGGGAGCTGGACGACGGCGAAATCAACCCGTTTCTAGGGGAGCGGCAGCTGTTTAATGTCGGCCGGGCCATGTACAGCCTGGGCAAAGGGCGTTACCTGGGCGGAATCGTCGCTGACACCGAGCTCGGTGGAGAATACAACCGCGTCATCGGCTCGGACTTCTCCTACCGGTTCGCCGAGCATCAGGAGATTACGACCACCGTCCTCCGGTCGAGCAGCCTGCGGGAAGGGATGGACGGACCCGAGCAGGGCGTGGCTGCCCAGGCTACCTACGGCTATACCACCGATCGTATCAATATCTTTACCCAGGCCGAGCACTTCGACCCTGGTTTTGCCATGGACACCGCGTTCTACAATCGAACGGGTTTCACGAACGGCTGGATCTTCGGCGAATACGCCTTTTACCCGGACAAGAAGAAGCACTCCTGGCTGCGCCGGATCGCGCCAATGATCTGGAGCGTGCAAGGTCGAGACCGGGAACAGCGCGGGAATGAGCGTTTTACGCTCACCGGACTCAATTTTCGGTTTACTCGCCAGGGTTTTCTGCGCGTAGATTACTCGGACGGCCGCGAACCGTGGGTCGGAAAGGTCTTTAAGACCGGTGGAATCGGTGGCCACGGGCAAGTACAGCTCTTTCGCTGGTTGAATGCCGGTGGTTTCATGCGTTTCGGAGACGGCGTGTATTACGACGCGGTGAATCCTTTCCAAGGTAAGAAGAAACAGGTCAATGTCAACTTTACAGTTCAGCCCACGACGCGAATGACCCAGGAGCTTGGCGTCAACTACGTCGGTTTCCGTCGGTCTTCAACTGGAGAGGGGATCTACAGCGTCAAGTTGATCAACACCAAGAGTATTTACCAGTTCGACAGGCGGTTTAACGTCCGCGCAATCGTCCAGTACGACAGCTCCCAGCATCGGTTGCTGAGTGATTTCCTGGGCGCGTATGAACTGCGGCCGGGCACGGTTGCCTACCTGGGCTACGGGTCGTTGTACCACAAGCAGAGTTGGCGGAATGACCGCTGGTACCAGGGAGAAGGGGAATATCTGACAACCCGCCGCGGGTTCTTTTTCAAGGTGTCCTACCTGCACCGGTTCTAGAGATTGCGGATTTCGGAAAAGGAAAGACGTTATCCGCGAAGGACACAGCGCGGCATAGCCGCAACCAAAAGACAGCGGATTCCGAAGGAGCGTTGGTGGGGACGGCGAAACTCACGCGCTGAAAGACATCAGAACCGCAAGCGAAGCGCGCGGCCCGAACACTTACCGGCTGAGTGTCCGTTCGTGTTCTTCGTGGATAACGTCTTTCCCGTTTCACCGCTCGCTTCGCCGGCGCCCGGGCCGGGTGCATCTTTCGATGAAAACGGCGGACCAGAAGCCTTCCTCGTCGAGCAGGCAGACCAGGCTATGCGCGCACGTGGTCTGGATGTAATCGTGGCGGATCCCCCACGAGTTCAGCACGTCACGAAGAGCTTCGTTCCCCTCTTTAATTGACCCCACCAGGACGCGAATCGCCCCGTTTTGTCTCAAGAACGATGCATTTGGTTCGAGGTACGGCCAGGGTGAATAAAGATCGAAGTATCGTTGATCGTTGTTGAAGATCTCGGCCGCCTCAGACCGCATCGAAGAGAAGGTGTACCAGTTGTGGATGGCAGCGTCATAGGTGATACAGGCCCGGAAGAGGTAGGGGAACTTAGCCATGAACTTGATCGCCCCCCAGCCTCCCATCGACATCCCCTGGATTACCCGGTGCGGGCGGCCGGCGCGGGTCCGGTATGTTTCGTCAATATAAGGGATCAGTTCGTAGACCAGGTTCGTCTCAGCGGGCTTCGTCCCGTCCCAGCTGTCCGCCCACCAGCTGTTGGTGTAACCGTCGGGGAACACGATGATGTACCGGCCTGCCCTGCCCGTGGCGGCTGCGGCTTCGTATGCCGCAGGGACTCTTTGTATGTCCATCCCGGCGTACGAGCCGTTCAGCCCGTGGAGGTGGTAGACGACGGGGTACCGCTCGCTCCCTTCCTCATAGCCCGGAGGCAGGTAAATGCTGTAGTGCACTGGCACATGAGTGAAAGGGCCCTCGAACGAGGCCTGCAGCACTTGTCCCTGCAACTCCGCAGCCTGGCCGTTTGCCGGCGCCGACAGGATCACCAGCGGGAAAGCAAGGGCAAACAGTCGACCGATCAGCAGCTCCGGACGCCTTGTCATCGTGTATTCGCAATGCAGATCATACACCTGACAGTCGGAGTCGGCGACACCGCGGATCGCACGACCGCGAACTTCGGCCGGTGGTCCGAGGAACGGTAGTGGATGGGGTCGGTGCTGCTGGTTTGGCTCCCGGTGCGGTTGTCTGTGCTTATCTGCTGATGTAAACTCGATTAAAAGGCAATCTGCTAAACCCATCTCTTTGTTTGCCTCCTCCAGAACGCTTCGATCGAAAGGAGTTGTTTTATGTTTGATCGTAAGCTTCTGCTCGGACTAGGGTTGGCCATCTTATTGGCCATTACCCCGGTCGCCTTCGCGCAGTCCGGGCAGTCAGGAACCAGCAGTGATCCCGCCAGCCAACAGGGTACGGTCGGGAGCAGCCAGTCTCAGAGCTCGACAACCGGGCAGGACAGCCAGTCTCAAAGCTCGATGTCCGGGCAGGGCAACGTTGACTGGACCGACGCCCGTTACAGCGAGGACGAGGTCCGTTTGGTCCAGGAGGCGTTGAAAAACCGCGGCATGGACCCTGGACCAGTCGACGGCATAAAGGGGAAACAGACCAAAGAAGCGCTCAGGGAGTTCCAGAAACAGAACAACTTGACCGTCGTTGGGGACATTAACAACGATACGTTGCGCGCCCTTGGCGTGTGGGACGGGCCTTTGTCCGGCTCGCGGGCTACCGGCCAGGCCAGCACTGGAACGTCAACCGAAGGAAGTCAGACTTCCAGTTCCCAGTCAAGCAGCACGTCGGACACCGGGACGATAGACCCGTCGACCGGCCAGACCAGGTCAGAGGACAGCACGTCCAGCCAGCCCGGCACTGACACCACGACTGCTCCGGACACGACGCCGGCCCCGGACACCACGGCCACCCCGCCGGATACGACAACGGCTCCGGACTCCACGACGACACAGCCGGATACCACGCCGGCTCCGGACACCACGGCCACCCCGCCGGATACGACAACGGCTCCGGACTCCACGACGACACAGCCGGATACCACGGGGCAGCCGGGTCAGGACACCACCAGCACCCCGCCCGGAAGCGATTCCGCCGCTCCTGACTCCTCAACGACCCAGTCGGACACGACTGGACAGCCCGGTCAGGACACCACCTCTCAGCCGAGCACCGGCTCCCAGAGCCAGGGCAGTCAGACCGGAATGGTCGGGCAGCCGGGTTCGTCCGCCGATCAGTCGTCCGGAGGCCATTCCGAGATTGTTTGGTCAGCCACGGAAGCTTTCCGGCAGTTTAGCCAGGCGCACGCCTCATCGAGCACCGTTCGAGATGCAAAGGCGATCGCGATCATCCCCACCGGGTCCAGCAGCATGGGAACCACCGGCAGCACGGGGAGCCAGAGCAGCATGGGCACCCAGGGCAGCACCGGTAGCACAGGCAGCATGGGCACTCAGGGCAGCACGAGCACCCAACAAGGCAGCATGGGAATGTCCGCGCAGTCGGGCAGGGGGTTGATTATCCGGAAAAACGCCGATGGAACCTGGAGTCGGACACCCGCTTTCATTCGGATGTCCGGGGGCAGCACCGAGTTGCAGACCTCAACATCCGGCGGTGACCTGGTTCTCGTCTTCAGCGACGAAAACTCGATCAACGCTCTGATGGACGGATCCCTGGACCTCGCGACGGAAGTGACAGTTCAGCCAGGACCGTCCGCTTCCATGGGTGCCACTGGATCCACCGGTACGACCGGATCGATGGGGACCATGGGCACGACTGATACCACCGGAACCACCGGGTCGACCGGAACGACAGGCAGCACCGGGACAACGGGCTCCATGGGGAGTACCGGGACCGCCGGAACTCAGGACACGACCGGAACCGCGACCCAGAGCGGTCGGGGTGTCGTGTATGCATACTCGCGCAGCGCCGGGTCTTACTCCGGAACGACTATTACCTCGGGAACCATTGCGATCGATGAGAGCTCCAACCAGAGCGCGTACGGACGACAGGTAAGCGCGCGCGACCTGCTGAGCAGCGACTCGTCACAGTCGCAGGTGCAGGCAAGCAGCACGCTGCAGCCGTTCGTCGACGCCGTCACCTCGCAGGCTCCTGCTCGCGCCGAATAGTCCGGCAAAAGCAGGCACTCGGAACGGCCGGGTGCCTGCTTTCTTCCTCCTCAGTGCTGTCGACCCCAGGGACATCAAGGACGGGAAAGGCAGCTGCCTGTTTCTTTGTCCTTGCCGTCCTTGCTGTGCCTGGGGTCCGTGGGGTCGGCGACTCTTCCCCGCCTGCAGCTACCACTTCCCACAAAGGTGAACGACGATCCCCATTTCGTGGAACATGGCCGCCTTGGCAGCCAACGCCCGATTTGCGGATTCGTATGAATCGGCGTAGGCGACGTTAATGTGGTTGGCCTTATGCCTGCCCATCATTTGGTCGCGGCTCACACCATAGAGAACGGCGTGCATGATTGGCCACTGCGGGGTGGTGAGTTGCCACCGTCGCTGGGTTTCTGCATCGGGAAGCCGAACAGCTTTCCCACGCCCGATGTCCGCATGCAGCTTCCCGGCGTCGACATAGACGCGGCTCCAGACAATGTCGCCCGGTTTGCTGACCCCTTTGAGCGTGCCGCCACCCATGCGGAAGTACATTCCCGGCTGGCGCTCGCTGGTAGCCCCCCGATATCCGCCCTCGAAATGTGAGGCGGGCACCGCCCCAGAGATCAGGAACACCCAGACGAATGCGTCGATTCCTTCACCCTTGTACCACTCTCCCCAGCGGACGTCGTGGAGTGTCGTCGATGGGTCCAGGCCCATCGCGCGCCATACACGGTTAGTCACTAGAGCATCGACCCCGGCGCCCTCGTCTACCTCGTTGAAGTGTGGCAGAGCGAGACCGGCATACAGCTCGTTTCCCTGGCGGTCGAACACCGGCGGCCGCTCGGGGTTATTCAGCAAACCTTCGGCGAGGTCGGACGCGGGGGCCAGGTCCTTGAGCCCCTGCTGGTACTGAATCCCGATCGCGTCACAGCCAAAATCATTGGCGATGCGAACGGCCGCAATGTACATCTTGCACTGGCCTAAAACCTGCTCGTCGGTCAGGTCCATGGTGGGATCCGGTCCGGTCACGAATCTCATGCCCTTGGCGTCCAGCCAGCCGCGAACGCGCTGCGCTTCCTGGTCAGTGACCGTCCTCATTTCGGCAAACAGGGCGGACTGGCTCAGCCGTTCCTTGAAAATACCGGGCGGGTTGAGCAGCTCATCTTCGATGATGCCGTTGTACATCCCCATGCATCCCTCGTCGAAGATGCCCAGGATTGCCTTCTCGTGACGCAATTGCCGCGCGAGAGCCGCGCCCAGTTGGGCCTCCAAGGGGGGAAGGGAAGAGACGACCAAATCGCGAACATGACTGTCATCGTGACGGATGCTTCCCTCGCGAATCCAGGCGCGGATCCCTTCCTTGAAATACGCGTCGTCGAAATTCTCGCTCCAGATCGTGCTGTAGGGGACTCCCGCCTTGGTGAGACATCCATTGATGTTCAACATTCCGACCAGACCGGGCCACTGGCCGGACCAGTTCGCCGCCGTCAGAATCGGTCCCCGGTGGCTGCGAAGTCCCGCCAGGACATGATGGCTGTATTGCCAGACTGCTTCGGCAACAATCAGTTTCGCCGAGGGATCGATAGTGCGGAAGACGTCCATGCCCATCCGCTGGGAGCGAATGAACCCGTGCCCCAGTTCCGGGTTGCAAGGGTGCGCACGCCTGATCCGGTACCCTTCGGCCTCAAAGGCTGCCCCCAGTTTTGCCTCCATCTGTTGCTGCGCCGGCCAGCAGTCTTTGTTGGCAGACTCTCTCAGGTCGCCGCTTGCAACCAACAGGATTTCCTTTGACGCGACCTGTTCCGGACTCTGAATCTTTGGGATTTCGTACTCAGGCATTGCTTTCTCCCAGCTAGTGTTTCGAGCAAGTATGTTTGGTTAGCCGACCAGGGCGGTGAAGCGGCGATAAGCTTCATCCCAGTCTTGATCCCCGGTTGGCTGGAAATACTCTTGTTTAACAGACCCGGCGATCGCCTTTCGCCCCGACTCCAGATCGGGGAGTTCGCCCAGAGCGATCGCCTGCACCATCAGGTTGCCGAGCGCGGTCGCTTCCACCGGGCCCGTGATGACCGGTCGCCCGCACGCCTCGGCGGTAAAACGGCAGAGCAGGCGATTGCGGCACCCCCCTCCGACCACCCGAACACTGTCGATCGGTTTGCCGGTCAGCTGCGCGAGCGTTTGAAGAACAAGGCGATACTTGAGCGCGAGACTCTCGAGGCAGCATCGGACGACTTCTCCCGGCGTAGCCGGTTCCTTTTGCCCGGTCCGACGACAGAAGGACCGGATCGCTTCCGGCATGTCAGACGGGTTCAGGAAATCAGGGGCGTCCGGATCCACAAGGCTGCCGAAGGGCGGTGCCTCTTCAGCCATCCTGGCCAGTTCGTCCCAGCTGAAGTCCTGTCCGTCCCGCTGCCAACGGTGGCGGCTCTCCTGGACAAGCCAGAGCCCGGCGATGTTTTTAAGCAGCCTTATGGTCCCGTATACCCCGCCTTCATTGGTGATATTGAAGCCGCGCGTGCGCTCGTTGATGACGGGCTCCCTGACCTCCATGCCCATCAGACTCCACGTCCCGCTGCTGATGTAGACACTCTTTTCGTCCAGCCCCGGGATGGCGGCGACCGCGCTGGCGGTGTCATGGCTGCCCGTAGCCACCACTGGCACCGAGCCGGTGATGCCACAGTCATCGGCCACCGATCCGAGCAAGGGGCCAAGCACGGTGCCGGGCCGGATGAGATCAGGCAGAATTGGACCCGGGAGACCTATCTCTTCGAGCATTTTCGATGCCCACTGCCGCTTGGACGCGCAAAGCATCTGGCTGGTGGTGGCG
>Ga0105092_10000516_pt1 | contig 20191 bp, 12 predicted proteins | sample PPLLak2March2015_FD_87021 | JGI IMG/M metagenome (GOLD analysis project Ga0105092, IMG submission 87021) | Freshwater sediment microbial communities from Prairie Pothole Lake near Jamestown, North Dakota, USA - PPLs Lake P7 Core (1) Depth... | ecosystem: Environmental > Aquatic > Freshwater >... | reverse complement strand
CTCGCAGAGGGGACAGTCTCCTGATTGGAGCACTCGGAATCAGGCGTGAATCCCGCGCCACGGCTTGTTTCCTTGCGCTGGACTAAGCTATTGTTGCGCGGTGACGATTCCCGCAGATTACCCCCTGGAATTGGGACCTGACGACATGGAGATCCTGGTCAACGAGGCTATGGAGCGGATCCGCGACTTCCTCCGGACGCTTCCCTCGCAAGCTGCCGCTGACGTCAGTGGCGCAGAGGAACTGGCCCGGACCCTGGTCGAGGGATTGCCGACGGAAGGCACCCCATTTCCCGAGCTGCTCGACCTGCTCTTTGATCGCCTGCTGCCCAAAACATTCAATACTGCCGGCCCGGGGTACCTCGCCTACATTCCGGGTGGCGGAATCCCGATGAGTGCAATTGCGAGTCTGATCGCGGACTCCGTCAACCGCTATGTGGGAGTCTGGCTGGCGGCTCCAGGATTCGCGCAGCTGGAGGCAAACGTCGGGCGTTGGTTCTGCGAGATATTCGGGTATCCGAGGGGAGCCATCGGTCTACTGACCAGCGGCGGTTCGATGTCAAACCTGATCGGTATCGTGACCGCCCGGCGGACCCGTCTTCCCGACAATTTTCTATCGGCCACCATCTACGCATCGGACCAAACCCATTCATCAGTGGCAAAAGCTGCCGTAATCGCCGGTTTTCCCCAAGGCAACGTCCGGACGATTCCAAGTGACGACGTTTTTCGGATCGATTTGTCCAAGCTTTGGGAAACCGTGCACGAAGATAGAAACCGCGGCCTTACACCCTTCCTTATCGCTGCAAACGCCGGGACAACAAACACGGGCGCGGTAGATAGCCTGGAGGATCTCGCCGACATGGCCCGCGAGGAAGGAATGTGGCTTCATGTGGATGCCGCGTATGGCGGTTTCTTCATGGTGACCGAAGATGGCCGGGCCGTCCTGAAGGGAATCGATCGTGCGGATTCGATTACGGTTGACCCCCATAAGGGGTTGTTTCTTCCGTATGGGACCGGCTCCCTCCTGGTTAGAGACGCCACGACGCTGCGGCGAGCGCACAGCTTGCATGCTGACTACCTCCCTGCCATGCGCGATGATGACGACCTGATTGACTTCTGCCAGGTGTCTCCCGAGTTGTCACGCGCCTTCCGTGGTTTGCGCGTCTGGTTGCCACTGAAGCTTTACGGCATTGGGCCTTTCCGACGCAACCTCCAGGAGAAGATTGAACTGGCCCGATGGATAACGAACCAACTGAAACAGATAGACGAAATTGAAATCGTCGCAGAACCCCAGCTATCCTTACTCGCTTTTCGGATCAAGCTTCCCGGACTTGATGAAGAAGCACTTAACCGGATTAACAGGCGGTTCTTGGATGCAATCAACGCGAGAAAACGCGTCTACCTGACATCCACACGACTGGGCGGCCGCTTTGTGATTCGCATATGCGTACTTTCATTCCGTACGCATATGGACAGGATGCAGATGGCTCTCGATGACATCCGCGCCGCGCTGAACGAGGTGATCTCCCGGGATCCGCACGCCTAGCCGCAGTTCCCGGTTCACGACCGGCAGGATTGTTTCAGTTCCTGGCTATTTCCTCGGCGTGTCGCTTGATTTTCTCGACCGCCCCGACGATCTGGTCGACGTCGCCGGGACCGCCGAGCAGGCACCGTTGAGACAGAAACAGTGCCTCTTTGCAGAGCGCGTCATTGACCGGGCAGACATTCATCTCCCGGTACTTCTTCAGCCGAGCGTCTGAGAAAACTCGTCTGAAAGCCCTCGATTGCAGGATCTTTTCCAGGAAGGGCTCCTTGTTTAGCGGCTTGTAGCCGGCACCGATTGGTATGCCCTCCTGTTGAATCGCACGCAGGAACCGATCACGAGAGAGCCCCTTGAAGGCTTCAGGCCGGTAACGCGCCATGAATACGTAGAAGGTGTTGCGGGTGCAGTTCTTGTACTGCCCAGCCGGGTCAACGCCGCTTTCGGCGAGGGCAGCGGCCAGCCGCTTTGCGTTCGCGTCGCGGTTGCGGCACTGCTCCTCGAAACGAGTCAACTGCGCGAGCAACAAGGCAGCCTGAAACTCGGTCATGCGGAGATTGCTCCCCTGGTGGAGGTAGCCATTCTTCGTTCCGGTGACGCGATCGCGACCGTTATTCTGGAAGGCGTGCATGCGGTCGTACAGCTCCGGCTGATTCGTGACTACGGCGCCGCCTTCACCGCACGGAAGGATCTTGCTCGCCTGGAAACTGAAACAACCGACGTTACCCAGGGAACCGACCCTCTTCCCATTCCATTCGGCGAAGTGCGCTTGACAGGCGTCTTCCACTACGGCCAGATTTCGGTCCTTGGCGACTCTGGAGACCCCGTCCATGTCGACCACATTTCCACCCATGTGCACAGGCATGATGCAGCGGGTGTCTGCTGTAAGCGCAGCTTCGATTTTGCGCGTGTCCATCAACTGCGTGCTCGGATCTGTGTCGATAAAAACCGGCAGGGCATATTGCTGTACCACGGCGTTGACGGTCGCGACAAACGTGTAGGCAGGAACCAGGACTTCATCACCGGGTCCCACGTCGAGCGCGTAGAGGGCCGAGTAGAGAGCATTGGTGCCGTTTACGACCCCGATCGCGTGCCGAACCCCGAGCAACTCGGCCCATTTTTGCTCAAACCCTGTGGTGATATCGCCGGAGAGTCGGCACCAGTTCTTTTCGCGTAGCGAATCCAGGAACTTCTGTTCGTCGATTTCCTTGATAACCGGCCACTCCGGGAACGGCTGGGACCGAACCGGCGTACCGCCGAGAATCGCCGGACGGCTGTTGTTCGCTACCACGGTGACGCTGTTCGGATGGCCTTTTGCAGCCAACCCTGCAGCCGATCCCAGCCCGACACCGATAGCAAAATCGCGACGCGAAAGCGGCTTGCCCTTCATGATCACCCCTTTTCTTGGCCCAAGAATAACGCACTCGACGATTCAAAGACAGCACGCTCCACAACCCGCCAAACCGTCGGAACGGCACCATCTTCCCCGATCTCATCCGCGGCCTGAAAAGCCAGACTGTTCGTTCGACTGGTCTCGTGCGTTTGTCCACCGACCGTAAGTATCGTTTTGTCTGACAATTACGACTATCGATCTGGAGTCTGTCCCTTGGCCTTGTCTCGATTTATCTGCCAATTAGGACTATCGATCCAGGAGTCTGTCCCTTGGGCCGGACAGTCGCCTCGACCCCGGAATCGAACCGCTTCATTCCGCCCACGCTGCTTCGATCGTCCCAGATTTGTGTTGACCCCCGAGTGTCGGTGTGGAAGATTCTCGACTGCTAAACCACAAGGAGACAGACAAAGATGGCCTGCGCCACGGAAGCTCTATACCAGGAGAGACTTAACCGCTACGTCACTGCGATGCGAAACGGCCGACCTGACCGCGTCCCTATCCGACCCTTCGTCGCGGAATTCACCGCCAAGTATGCGGGTTTTACTTGCCAGGAAGTGACCCACGATTTCGAAAAAGCGTTCTCGGCCGTTCGCAAGTGTGCGGCCGATTTTGACTGGGACGCGGTTGTCTCGAACATGGTTTACGTTTGGACGGGTCTAACCGAAGCAATCGGCCTCAAGTACTACGCGGTCCCCGGCATTCACATTCCGCCCGATACCGGATTTCAGTACCGCGAACCCGCCGAGGATGAAGCTTTCATGCGGTCGGATGAGTATGACCACCTGATAGACGACCCGACGGGATTCCTGTTCACCGTGTGGCTGCCTCGCGTATCGGCGGATATTGTTCCGATCGGTCACCCGAACACCTTCAGGAATAACGCTTCGTTCCTGAAGGGGGGGATGGCAATGCTCGATTACTTCAACGCTTTTGGTCGCCAGCACGCGTTGCTCCGCTCAGAATCGGGAACGGTGCCTGCCATCGCCGGAATTCTCAAGGCCCCGTTTGACATCATCGCCGACAAACTCCGCGGGTACATAGGTCTCTCAATGGACGTCATGGAGCGACCCAAGAAGGTGCTGGCGGCCTGCGAGGCCCTCGCGCCGCATCTGCTGCACGTCGCCCGGACGAGCGCCGATCCGGACCGCCAAGTGCCGATAGGCTTCTGGATGCACCGGGGGTGCGTTCCTTTCGTCTCGCCGGAGACGTTCAATGCGTTCTATTGGCCCACACTCAAACCCATCATCCAAGAATTATGGCGAGACGGACACCAGACCCTGTTCTACGCTGAAGGCAACTGGGACCACCATCTTGGCAGCTTTGCCGAACTGCCCGAAACCAGCATCGTCTACCACGTCGACCAGGGCGACATCTTCAAAGTTCATCAGAAACTCGGACACAGGTTTTGCTTGAGCGGAGGGATCCCGAACTTCCTTCTGAGCTACGGAACTCCCGATCAGGTGCGCGATTGCTGCAAGAAAGTGATCGACACGGTGGCGGCGGACGGCGGATACCTGATGGACGCCAGCGCCATCATGCAGAACGATACGGATACAGAGAACTTACGTGCTTTAACGGATTTCACCCGCGAATACGGGGTCTACTCTACGTCTTCGACGCCAGCAACGGACGCGGCGAAATCGGTGGCTGCGGAAGTACCTTCCTTTCTATCCGGCCCTCCTCACAAACCACGCTCAAAGCCCGGAGTCTGCATACCGTGGGAGGAGAAAGCCGCGGAGCTTCCGGGGATCACGGGGGACATCGGAATCATTCGAGACGTCTGGCAGAACGTTGACGCGCTTGGCAATATGTTCATCTGGCAGTGCCTGCTGTCATTCTAAGCTGTCGACCGGGATCGCCTGGCCAAGACTGCGGACAAGGGTCCTAGGATGAAGCGATGGCTTCCAGAAGCCTCGGGACATAGCCGTTGAGGCGCTCGGGGAGCCGGGGGTCCCTTGCGGGCAGCGCTGCCACACGGGCGCGCAGGGATGCGGCTTTCGGTCCGAGCGCCGCGATGGCGTTCAGGGCAGCCAAGGCAACGTAGAGACCATTGATTTCCACGTTGGCCAGCTCAACCAAGACCGCCAGCGCCTTGTCTCGCTCCGCGCCCTCCTCGAACTCCGCCATTGCGTGCGCGGCGACGACGCGGACACTGGGACAAGGATCGGCCAGAGTCCGTCGGATTTCCTCGACCGCCTGTCCGACCGCTTTCGCTCCTCTCAGAGTCACTCCGCGCACAGCCCACCACCGTACCGCGCTGTCTTCCGCCTGCAGGGCAACACGAAGGACGCTCTCTTCGTCGCTTTTTCCGGACGTCGCAAACTCCGCGATGTCCAACACTTTTTCGATTGGATAACGTCCCTGATCGTGCCCCATTTCATAGGGACTGTCCCCTTTTGTACGCGCGTGAATCTCGTCCTCCGGCAGAAAACCGAGATCTCGTATACCCACCAGGTAATCCCTCTGAACCTTTCGAAACCGCTCGAGCACCGCCCTGTACTGCGGCATCGCGGCGAGATTCTTGACTTCGTCAGGGTCGTTTTCGAGGTCGTACAACTCTTCGACCGGCTTGGTCTCCCAGAAATAAGTCATCGGTGGCTTCAAACTGCCCTTGTCATACATCTGCTTCCAGATTCGGGTAGTGGGTGTCTCGAACATATAGGCAAGGAACTGACCGTAAATCATTTCCGGTCGGTAATTACGCACGTACACGAACCTCTTGTCGCGTACACTGCGAACCATGTCGTAGCGCTCATCCATCCGGCCGCGGAAGCCGTGTATGTATTCGTGCGACCGGCCCCGGTGAATACCGTGGAACGGGCTCCCGTGCATGAACTCAGGCGGACGGATCCCCGCGAGGCTCAAAACCGTTGGCGCCAAGTCGACGAAGCTGAGCAGCCTTTTCGACTCACCCCCGGGACGATAGTCGGCACCCGCCAACTCCCGAAACTTATTCGGTATCACAACAATCAACGGTACATGCAGGCCGGAATTGTAGGGCCACCGTTTGAACCGGGGCATTCCCGGTCCGTTGTCGCCGTAATAGAAAATGATCGTGTCCTCTGTCAGACCGTCCTCGTCCAACTGGCGTAGCAACTGCCCCGCCTGTCTATCCATTTCGGTCATCTTGTCGTGGTATTGAGCCCAATCGAGACGAACCTCCGGCGTGTCGGGATGGAATGCAGGGAGCCGGACTTTGGCAGGATCGTGGACCGGAATATGCGGACGGGCACGGATCTGGCTCTCGTGCGTGGTTTCGAAGTTGAAAACCGCGAAGAACGGTTGCCCCGGTTTCCGGTTTCTCCAGTGAGCCTTCTTGGATGATTCATCCCACACCTGGCCCGTCTTTTCGAGGTTGTAGTCTTCTTTGGCGTTGTTGGTACAGTAGTAACCCGCACCCCGCAGGTAACAAGGGAACATGAGCATGTCGAACGGCAGGCGCGTCTGGCTTCGCATGTGCTCTGACCCGGTTGCAGTCGGAAGCATTCCTGTAATGATCGCGGTCCGCGCCGGTGCACAAACCGGTGCACTTGACCAGACGTTCGAGTACCTGGTGCCGCGTGCAGCCAACCGGTCCAGGTTCGGGGTTACCGCGTACTTGTCACCGAAACAGCCGAGATTCGGCCCGTTGTCTTCACTGACGACCCACAGAATGTTCGGACGTTTCTGCTTCCCGGATTGAGCAAGCGTGGAAACGCTCGCCGCCGCACAGGCTGTGGCACCTGTGAGACAAAGGAAGTCTCGACGCGTGGACTTCGTTTTCATTCTCAGCTCACCTCAGAGTGTTCCGGTATGATACTAGCAAGCCTCGGGAAAAACCCGACAAAAGCCGTTCGAGACGCGTAGCATGCACCTGAGATGGGAATTGCTGGACAGACGAGTGAAGAGGCAGAGAATTGAGACGCGCACGCTGGATATTTGGTATCGGCGAGGTCGCACCCGCCTCCACTTCGAGAATGTCCACGCGGTGCGGACGGCCTTGAGGGCCTTCCTGGAGGCTACTCACCTCTTGGCGCGAGGTCGCGCGAACAGTCTCGCTGTCCGAATCGCTCACCTGCCTCTGCGTTTTCCGAACCTGCCCGCCGCCTTTGACGGCTGGAGAATACTGCACCTTTCAGATCTTCACCTTGACGGCGTTCCCGGTCTGACCGACCGCCTGCTCGAGATCTTGCCTTCGCTTAAGGTCGATCTCTGCCTGATGACGGGCGACTACAGGTTCGAGGTATTCGGCTCGTGTGACGCTCTTTACCAGGAACTTGAGCGATTACTGCCCTCAATCCAGTCCCGTCTGGGTGTCTTCGGCGTTCTCGGCAACCATGACTTCCTGGAAGAAGCGGACGCAATGCGGGCGATGGGAGTGAAAATGCTCGTCAACGAAGCCGCCCAAGTATCAGCAGGCGGACAGTCCCTCTACCTGGTCGGCCTTGATGATCCACACTATTACGGATGCGACGACCTCACCGCCGCGACCCGCGACATCCCCGCCGGACCGTTCAAGATAATGCTCGTGCATAGTCCGGAAATGATTCCAGAGGCGGACAGGGCGGGAATGAGCCTGTATCTTTGCGGCCATACCCACGCCGGCCAGATACGACTTCCGGGAATCGGGCCGATCATTACCCACGCCAACTGCCGCCGAAGGTTTACGGCCGGTCTGTGGCGACACGGGTCCGTAACCGGATACACCAGCCCGGGTGCGGGAAGTTCCCTGCTCCCCGTTCGGTACATGTGCCCGCCGGAGGTCACTGTCTTTACGCTCAACCGGGGCTAGGCACACCGAATTGCCGGCAGCAACCGCTCACAAGGCGTCTAGAACTTCCTTTCAACTGGTTGATTACAGAATCTTTATACCCGTCATCCGCAGGGGTCTGTCCCTTGTTTTTTTGTCCCTTGTCTTTTGCGTGCGAGCGTCGCAGGGCCGGTCATAGCCGCACGGCCGGCTGAAGGCAAAGTGCCGGCGCTTTTTGCTTTTGCATTGAGCCTCGTACCTCCGCTACAGTTGTTTTTTTCCAGGGAGCAACAATGAAGAAGGAGACGATTTGTGTCCACGCGGGCGGTGTTATCGACCCAACAACCCGGGGGGTAAACACTCCGATCTTTACATCGTCGGCGTTCGGTTACCTCGACAGCGATACCCGGTTCTATCCCCGATATTTCAACACCCCGAACCAGGCAGCCGTGGTCAGTAAACTGGCCGCGCTCGAAAAGACTGAGGATGGACTGATTTTCAGCTCCGGCATGGCCGCGGTAAGCGCCGTCACACAAGCCTTTCTGAAAACGGGCGACCACGCAGTTGTTCAAGACGAGGTCTACGGAGGCACCCATGCGTTCGTCTCGGCGCACTTCCCGCGGTTCGGGATTCAGTCCAGCTTCGCTCCAGCCGATGCCGATGCGATCATTGCGGCCATGCGTCCGGAGACTAAGTTCATCTATATCGAGAGTCCCACCAATCCGATGCTCACCGTTGTCGACATCGCGAAGGTTGCCTCGGCGGCGAAAGAGCGAGGGATCATCACAGCGATTGACAATACGTTTGCGAGCCCGATCAACCAGAATCCTTTCTGTCTGGGAATCGACGTCGTCATTCACAGCGGAACCAAGTACCTGAACGGCCACAGTGATATGTGCTGCGGCGCCGTCCTCGCAAGCAGGGAACTGACCCAGCGGGTCTTCCGTACTGCATATTCCCTGGGGGGAAGTTTGAACGCCAACGCCTGCTATTTGTTGGAAAGAAGTCTAAAGACCTTGGCTTTGCGAGTGGAAAGACAGACCGAAAACGCGATGGCGATCGCGTCCTGGCTGAGTGGACGCCCGGGAATCGCCCGGGTCAACTACCCAGGCCTCGCCTCGCATCCCAACCATGACATTGCACGAAGACAGATGAAGGGTTTCGGCGCAATGATGTCCTTTGAAGTCAAGGGAGACCCGGGGGCGGGCGTCAGCTTCATGAAGAAACTGAAGTTGATTTTTCCGGCATTGAGCCTGGGGGGTGTGGACTCGACCATTTGTGACCCGGTCAGCACGTCACATCAAAAGGTTCCGGTCGAAATCCGAGAAGCGATGGGTATCACCGCAAACGTGTTGCGGCTCTCCGTTGGTATCGAGCACCGCGATGACCTGATTGAAGACCTCGATCAGGCACTCCGCAACTAGAACACACAGCAGAGCTTATGGTCTAACGGACAGTCTCCTCCACAGGGGACTGTCCCTTGTTTGAGGCGTTCTGCGATAATCGGCGGATGGATCGGTTTGATGCCATAGTCGTCGGAGCGGGACCGGCAGGGTCTTCGGCGGCCCTGACGCTCGCAAGAGCCGGGATGACTGTTGCGATCCTCGAGTCAGCAGTCTTTCCGAGAGAGAAACTGTGCGGAGGATTGCTCAGTCGCCGGACCGAGAAGCTCTTTCGCGCACACTTTGGCGACTCCTGGGAGGACGCGGTGGTCCAGGAGGCCTCCGGTGCCTCTTTTTACGCCGGATCCACCTTGGTGCGAAATATCGACGGTTACTCCCGCCTCTACCTCACATCCCGCTCGCTCTTCGATCAACATCTCGTCACCCTTGCATGCCGGGCGGGCGCGCGCTTTCTTCAGCAGTCGGCAGTCAGGGACGTGGATGTGGCCGCCTGCCAGGTCAGACTAGCCGACGGCCGCAACTACCGCGCGAAGTTTCTGATCGGCTGCGATGGTGCCAATAGCCGGATCGCCAAGGCTCTGGGGACCCGCGGACGCAAGCGTTCGCAAATGGCTGTCGGGCTGGAGATCAACCTGCCGGCCGCCGAAGTGAAGAGACCCGTCACCCTTCCCGAGATCTACTTCGGGGTCGCGAAATGGGGATACGGCTGGGTATTTCCCAAGCGAGATTGCCTGACCATCGGTGTCGGTGGCTTGACAAACCAGAATCCCGACATGAGGCAAGTGTTCTTCCGCTTCCTGGCTGACGTGTGCGGTCGGCTGCCGGACGTGACTCCGAAAGGGCATCCCATCCCCTACAACAACTTCACGCGCAACCCGGGGCGGGGCAACGTCCTGCTTGCAGGTGATGCCGCCGGACTGGTCGAGCCGATTACCGGCGAGGGGATTGCCTTCGCTATCCAGAGTGGGCGGATTGCCGGCGAATCGGTGTTAACCGCGGCTGGGGACGGGCGGCCATGTGATTCGGCCAAGCTGTACCGTCAAAATCTGGGGGAGATCTTCAAGCTGTTCCGCTATGCATCGGTCATGCGGCTACTTGTGTTCCCTCGGCAGACTCAACGCCTGTTCCTTTCGGTCCTGGCCCGTAGTGAAGCACCAGCCAGGAAATTTCTGGATCTCCTGGCGGACGAAATCGAGTACTCCGATTACGCGAAGTTCATTGCTGGACGGTTGGCCGGCAGACTCTTACGAGCGGCAACAGGCGGCTAGGCCGCTCGCTACATCGGCAGCTTGATCGTGATCATCCGCTGCACTGCATTCAGCTGGAAAAACGGTTCGCTCGTTCCGCAGTGGATAATCGTCATGAACCGATCCCACCAGTACCCGGCGTAAACGGAGTACAAGAGAACCAGCATGCATATCCAGAAAACCCGCTGTTTCTTCATATGACCCCCCGGGAAACCCTGCATATGCGCTTAGACTAAGGGGCTCCGGAAAAGGTTGGAAGAATCAGCGCGATCCCGTCACTGACTGCCGACTGGCAGGCGGACGATGGTCTTGATTTTCTCGGGCGCCACCCGGCGGGGGTCGCTTATGTAAATCTCGTGACCCGGGCATTTCGGTGTCAGCCCGCGTTCACGCGCATACTGGTCCAGCTTCTCGTAGCTTTCGCCCACCTTGTCGTACGGTCCGATGTGCATGAGCTGGACGGCCTTGCCTTCGTCCCAGGCGACCCGTTCGACGTCCGAGGCGTCCACCCCCCGTTTCGCTCGAACTTCCTCGGCGGTTCGGGCGAGGTCCTCGACAGTCAACGTATCCGGGATGCGGACAAGCAGCTGCCATTTCCATTGTTCTTTCGGCGTATTTTCAGGATCAGTCATGAACCAGAGGCACTCGAGATTGCTAACCTTGAAATCCGCGTTCCTCGGTTTCATCACGAGGAACTTAGCCGTGTAAACCATTGAGTACATCTTCTCGATAGCGTTCTGGAATACGGTTCCCCCCGGCTCGCCTCGGCCCTTAACGGAAAGAAACACCGCTGGACCGGCTTCCACCTCTTTGATCTTCTGCGAAGCGGTGTACAGATCCTTGTGAGTCTTCGAAAAATCAATCTTGTCGCTCGTCCGAGTTGCCATTGTCATCCTCCGTGGACTCGTCAAGAGTCACTTGGATTTCTTCCAAAACTGACCGATGGTGAACATGTTGCGTGTGGTGTCAGCCGCAATCTAGAGTCTCCCCCAAGGGGAGAGTCAAGCTTTTTTTTCCTCGATTCTGTGGCATACTTCGCCGGGTTGTACAACGAGGTGAACAGTGCGTCAGAGATTTACCGTTGCCGTCGTTTCGCTTCTTGCCGTTTTTCAAGCAGTTGTCCAGTTCGGTTTTGCCGCGGAGCGCGACGGATACATCGTCGTTCTGCGCCAGCCGGGGATGGCGGAAAGGGTGCGGCAGCTCGCGACTGAGCCGCGCCTTCGCAGACAGTTGCTGCAAAGCCCGGAGATGCAGGTGTACCGTCAACAGCTGGAGAGTTCCCAAGACCGGCTGGCCGGGGATCTCTCGGCTTCGTTCGCAAGAGCTGCTGTCCCACCGTCCGGCCAACCGGACGTGGAGGTGACCGGGCGACGCTCCCTGCTTCTGAACGCGCTGTTTGTCAAAGCGAGCCCCAAGGGGTTGGAAAGCCTTCGCAATCATCCTCTGGTCAAGGCCGTCTACCCCAACCGCCGCCGACGGCTACAGCTGGATGACGCCCCGGAGATCGTGGGAGCCCCCGCCGTTTGGCAGATGGCGGGCGGTTCGGCCACGGCCGGCGCCGGTGTGAGGATCGGAATCGTCGATAGCGGGATCAACCAAAATCACCCGATGTTTTCCAGCCCCGGCCTCGTTCCACCTGCCGGGTTTCCCCGCCCCTCGGCGGATAGCTCCTACACCAATAACAAGGTGATCGTGGCGCGAAACTACGTCACGCTCGCGAATTTCTACGATCCGCAGGAGGTCCACTCCCCAGCTGACGAAATGGGACACGGAACCAGCGTAGCGAGCATCGCCGCCGGCGTCCGGGCCGAAGGTCCATTGTCACCCATCCAGGGCATCGCTCCCGGCGCTTTCTTGGGAAGCTACAAGGTGTTCGGTGCCCCGGGAATAAACGAGTCAACCACAACGGCTGGCATTCTGGCGGCATTGGACGATGCAGTCGCTGACGGAATGCAGATCATTAACATGAGTATGGGAGGGTTCCCGATCAAGCCGGAGCTGGACCCCGAACAGCAGCAAATCGCCCTGGCGACCGGACTTGGGGTGCTCTTCGTAATCGCTGCGGGAAACGAGGGACCGGATGCCGGGACGATCACTTCTCCGGGAACGGCCCCCGAGGCGCTCACAGTGGGCGCGACGGCCAGCAGCCAGATGATCGTCAACAGCATCGAAGTTACGTCGGCCTCACCGGTTCCGGCCGACCTCAAACAGATCGCTTCGCTGCCTCCGGACGGGCATCCGATCAGTCAACCGATGGGACCCTATCCGGTCGTTTCGATTCGCGACCAAGACCCGGGCGAGCTCGCCTGCAGCCCACTCACCCCGGGCAGTCTGTCTGGCAAGGCGGCGATTATCAGGCGAGGAACCTGCACGTTCCAACAAAAGCTCCAAAACGCCAAGAACGCCGGAGCTGTCGCGGCGGTGGTCTACAACCAGTTCCCCACCGCGATCCTCCGGATGGGTGGAGTGACCGTCGACCTGCCCGCGGTCATGATCCCGCTCAACGAAGGCCAGCGGCTGGTTGAATTCTCGTCGGCCAACGCCACCAAGGTACTCATGCAACCCGATGATGAGATCCATGCCATGCCCGTGCTCGCCGACGCGATCACTGCCTTCAGCAGCCGGGGCCCGGGCACCACCCTCGATATAAAGCCGGAACTAGTCGCCCCAGGACAGGACATTGTGGCCGCGACCAAGCAGACATCGCCGACGCCCGGTTACTCGTTAGCACTTGCCGGGACGAGTTTCTCCGCTCCCATAGTCGTCGGCGGCGCAGCCCTTATCAAGTCGCTCAACCCCGACCTTTCCGCCGAGGAGATAAAGTCACTTCTGGTGACCTCGGCCGACCGGGTGGCTACCTGGGAAGGCGCGCCTGCAAGGATTATCGAAAGTGGCGGCGGAAGAGTGAATCTGGCCCGTGCGGCAGCCCTTCGGACACTTGTCAAGCCGTCCATGATCGGGTTCGGCGTGACCACGGAAAGCGCAGACAGAACCCTGAACCAGTTGATTCGTATTGAAAACATCGGTTCGGCACCGGTGCTGTATCACATCGAGGTCGTTGAGTCCTCGGTCCACCCTCACGCAAACCTGGTGCTTTCCGCGAGTAGCCTTCTTGTCCAGCCTCAGCAGACAGGCGAAGTATTGCTCGAGGCGGTTCTCGTGCCACCTCTCGTTTCGGGCGTTTTTGATGGGTTCCTGCGAATTCGTTCCGACGATGGCCAACAGGAAATGACCGTCTCCTATTGGGGCGCCATCGGCGTTGAGGACCGCACTCGGACAATCAAGATCAATGCCCAATCGGGCGCGGCGGCACTTCGGGACGAACTGCGGAAGGCCCTCCCCGGAAATCGCATCGAGATAACGGACAACGCGATTTACGACGGCTCGCTTAAAATCGGGGTCAATGAAGACGGTGTTCCCTTGAACGGACTGAGTATCCGTTCAACGGGGCAGGAAAAGGCGACGATCGAAGCCATCTCTTCCTCGGATCCGAACATCATTATCACGGCACCCGGCCAGGTCGAGCTCGAAGGTTTTGTCCTCAAAAACGGCCTTGGAGGCCTGTATACGACGGGGGCGGACGTCACACTGCGGAACATTGATGCAGCCGGCTACACAGCCTTTGGCGTGGTGGCCGAAGGTGGGCGACTGTCCTTGATCGACTCGTCTTTCAACAACTCGACCGAAACCGGGGTGGAGGTTTGGGGTGGTCACCTGGCGCTCGTCAACAGCAGGCTCATCGGAAATCGCCGAGGTCTCCTGCTCTACGACTCCGGAGGGCTTATCTCCGGCAGCCAAATCAGCCAAAGTTGGGATTTCGGGATGACCGCGCAGCGGAAACGGGTGGGGCTATACGAAAGCACTTTCTTCGGCAACCTTGGCACGAACCTCAGGCTGGAAGACAGCCTCGCGGTGATCAGAGACTGCGCTATTGTCGCAGGTGGGAGCAGCCTGGCCGATGGCGTTTACGGCTCTCAAGCTTCCGTATGGGCGCAGGACAATCTTATTGATTCCAATGGCGCTCATGGCGTATCCCTGCACGGCACCTCGGACTTCTTTTTGCTCCGGAATCGGTTTCAGTCGAACGAGAAGGGCGCCTTGTCGCTCGATGCCGGTTGTGCGGGCCTGGCCCGCTCGAACTGGTTTGGCAACAACGCAGAAGGGATTCTCGTCCGTGGTTCCTTCCTAACGCTCGGAGATTCAATCATCTACGGGACTACCAAATCCGGCGCAGCGGCAATCGAGCTGCAGGGAGGGGAGATCGCTCTCCACAACGTCACCGTTGGACAAAACACCGGAGTCGGCGTCCGGGTCCTGTCGGGGAACCATCTGATCACAAACTCCATTTTCAGCGGCAACGCGGGTGGGGACTTCTCCGGGGCGAGCGTCGAAAATATCAAGAGTAACCTGCTCTCAGGCGGTCAGTTCGCCGGCCAGAACGACAACATCCAGGGGGACCCGCTTTTCGTCAATCCGTCGGGGGACGACTTCTCGTTGCGAGGCACCTCCCCGGCGATTGATCGGGCAAACCCCGAACTTGGAATATCCGAGTCCGATATCAACGGACATGAGCGTGCGGTCGATGGAGGCCGAGGCATGGGAATCAACCCGGATCTCGGAGCATTCGAGTACGGCTCCGGTGCCGCGCCCAGGTTGATCCTGCCCGTTCTTTCAACGCGGGCGGGCGAATTCGTCGGGCTTGCCGTCGTCAACACATCGGCAAAAGCCAGCCACATCCGCCTCCAGGGCTACACGAGCTCGGGGACAACCTTTGGCAAGACTTTCGAGAAGGACATCGCCCCAAGGAGTCAGTTCAGCATTCTGCTGGCGGAAGCTCTTGAGTCGGTCGAGGAAGGATGGGTAGAGATTCAATCCGACCAGCCGGACCTCGTCAGCTTTTCGCTGGTCGGCAACTACGCGTTGACGCAGATGGACGGGGCGCAGCTCGCTCCGGCTTCCGCATCTCGAGTCTTGTTCCCGGAAGTGCGGGCAACCGGCGGGGTACAGACCCGATTTTTCCTGGTGAACCCGAACCCGGAGGCGCTCGAAGTGGTTTTTGCGTGGTATCCCGACGGCGCGAGTCCGCGGCAGCGAACCGTATCAATTCCGGCAAAGGGAGCGATAAATCCGAGCTTCGCCGACCTTTTCGGGATGCTCGGCGAAGGGTACGTCTCCGCAGCCGTCGAGAGCGGCAAACCCGTGTTCGGCTTGGAACTGTTTGGCCCTCCTCACTCGATCGGAGGACTACTCGCGCTCGACGTCAGCCAGGCGGCATCCAGACTGTACGGGGCTCAGCTCGCCTCGACCCAGGGAGTCGAGACGGTCATCACTCTCGTGAACGTCGGCCAAACGCCGGCTGCAGTGACCCTGGAGGCCTTCGCGGAGAACGGCACACTTCTTGGGAGTACCGCCATTCCGAACCTCGGAGTGAATGCCAGGTTCCGTCGGACTGCAAGACAAGTGTTCGGATTCACATCGGACGTGGTGGGCTGGCTCAAGGTCCGATCGAATGACGCCAGGCTGCTCGGGAACGTGAGTTTCAGCGATAATTCTCAGAATTTCCTCGCCGCCCTTCCGCTCCAGCCCCGTGGAGCGCACGAATTCGTGCTCGGCCACGTCGCCCAGACAGCCGAGGCCTTTACCGGCGTGACCGTGCTCAATGCGTCCGCGGATGGGGCCGCGGTGCTGCTCGAGGTGTTTGACCGGGCAAACGTCCAGACGGGCCAGGTCGTAATGCACCTCCGCGCTGGAGAAAAGCGCGCGAGACTGCTCCCCGAATTCATCCCCGGTTTCGGCCGGCAGGAAGGTGGGTATGTCCGGATTCGTGCCAATGTCCCTCTATTCAGCTTCGAGCTCTTCGGCCATCCGGAATTGCGGTTCATGTCGGCTGTGCCGCAGCAGGTGACCGTGGCCGGATTCGAGTGACGCAAAAGGGGGGGGCGAGGCTGTTAAAAACGTGACCAGTTGTTCGAGCGGAAGCAGTTTGCGGCACGTACAGAACCGCAAACGCAGCGTAGTATGCGGAGTGCGCGGGTTTTCACCGATGGCACTTGCAGGCAGTTTACTTGGGCAACGAATTGCTTGCGGTGACAATCCGCGCACTTCGCATACTACGCTCCGTTTGCGGTTCTGCAAGTCTCGTCAGCTTGGCCCGTTTTCAGCACCGTCGTCCCGCTTTCGCAAAGGAAAGAGCCGATGAGGAACGCAAACAAGAGGAGACACCGCACATGACGTGGCAGCAAGTCTACGAGCCGCTCGGAAACCTTCCACTCTCTGCGCTGCTGGCAGCGCTCCCCGTCGTAGTTTTGCTGGGGTTACTCGCCTGGTTTCGTGTACGAGTCCACCTGGCCGCGCTCGCAGGTCTCGGCACCGCACTGGCGGTCGCGGCGATCTTTTACGGAATGCCCTTTCCACTTCTCGTCTCGTCGGCGGCATTCGGGGCAGCCTACGGCCTGTTCCCCATCGGCTGGATCGTCATCTGGGCGATTTTTGTCTACGACATCACGGTACGAACCGGGAAGTTCGAGACCCTCAAACACAGCATTTCCGGGCTTGCTGCGGATCGCCGACTCCAGGTGCTGCTGGTCGCGTTCAGTTTCGGAGCGTTCATTGAGGGGGCTGCCGGTTTCGGCACACCCGTGGCGATCTCCGCTGCCATGCTGATCGGCCTTGGGTTCCGGCCCCTGACAGCTGCCGGGCTGTCCCTGATCGGGAACACCGCCCCTGTTGCGTACGGGGCACTCGGTACCCCGATCATCGCGCTCGCCAGCGTGACGGGTCTTCCGATCCTGGACCTGAGCGCAATGGTGGGACGCCAGTTGCCGTTTTTTTCAGTGCTCGTGCCCTTCTGGCTCGTCTGGGCTTTTGCCGGCTGGCGCGGGATGAAGGAAGTGTGGCCGGCCTGTCTCACGGCGGGCACCAGCTTTGCGGCAGCCCAGTTCCTGATGAGCAACTACCACGGGCCCTGGCTGGTGGATATCGTCGGGTCGATCGCGTCGATTCTTGCCCTGATCGTCCTGTTTTTCGTCTGGCAACCACGCGCGGGCGCCGCGGACTTCGCCAAAGAGACGCCTGCCGAGGCGGGCTCCACGCCGGACGGCCGGGCAACCTTCTACGCCTGGATGCCGTGGGGAATCCTCTCGCTGATGGTGTTCATCTGGGGCCTACCGCCGGTCAAGGCCGCCCTGAACCGGGTGTTCCTGTTCGCTCTCGAAGTGCCGTACCTCCACAGGGCGGTTGAACGCGTTCCGCCGGTCGTCGCCGCGGCCCGGCCCGAAGACGCGGTCTTCAATTTCAATCTCCTGTCAGCTACCGGAACCAGCCTGCTGATCGCCGGCCTTCTGTCCGGCCTTCTTCTGGGGCTGAAACCCGGGGAGCTATTCCGGGTCCTCCTCGGCACCCTGAAGCGAGTGCGGTTTTCACTCGTCACAATAGCTGCGATGCTTGCGCTTGGTTTCACTACCCGTTATGCCGGGCTTGACGCCACACTGGGGCTCGCCTTCGCGAGCACCGGATTCCTCTTTCCATTCTTCTCCCCGATGCTAGGGTGGCTGGGAGTTGCGCTCACGGGCAGCGACACGTCTTCCAACGTCCTTTTCGGAAACCTGCAGCAGATAACGGCAGAACAACTGGGGTTTTCCCCCGTGCTCGCCTCGGCTGCCAACAGCTCGGGCGGGGTCATGGGGAAGATGATCGACGCGCAGAGCATCGTCGTTGCAAGCGTGGCCACGAATCAACACGGGCACGAAGGGGACATCTTGCGCTATGTGTTCTTCCACAGCCTCGCGCTTGCCGCGCTTGTGGGGCTGCTGGTTCTCGCGCAAGCCTACCTGACGCCATGGATCGTGCCTTGAAGGGGAAGGGGCAAAGGGGCAGAGGGGCAAAGGGGTTTAGTAACCTTCCCTCAGTCCTGCTTCCTCGTCAATCACATAGTGCCTGTCGGCTGAAACAGCGCTAAACTCCTGCTCCTTGCCACTGGGCCACCAGACGTGCACGCGGTCAGCCTTGTTCTGTTTGCCGAGTCCGAAATGCGCCCGCGGATCGCTGGATGAGTAGATGCCGACGGTCCGCTTGACCTCCCAGACCTGCTTTTGTCCGCCGGTCTCGACGGTGATCCTGGCCCCGATTCCGTCGCGGTTGCTTTTCCGCCCCACGGTCCGGAACATCAGCCAGTGGTTGGAGTCGCGCCGGTCGTTTCGGAGCAACTGCGGAACGCCGTTCATGTTCGCGACGACCATGTCGACGTCCCCATCGTTGTCATGATCGCCGAAAGCGACCCCGCGGCTCACGGTGGCGCGCATCAGGTCTGGACCCGAATCAGCGGTGACGTTCAGGAACCTGCCATTTTTGGTATTCAGGTAAAGCGTCTTCGGCTGGCCCCACGTTTCGTTCAGCTTGGCATTGATAAGGTAGGGGTACACGTGTCCGTTGGCGTGGAATAGATCTTTCCAGCCGTCCAGATTGAGATCCACGAATCGGGTTCCCCAGCTTACGGATACCTGTGGGTTCTCGATGCCGGATTGAGAGGTTACGTCTTCGAACATGCCCCCGCCCTGATTCCGATACAGGGCGTTGTACTCCATGGAGAAGTGGGTGAGGTAGACATCAAGAAGCCCGTCGTTATCGTAATCGGCTGCATCGACACCCATGTTGGCCTGCTCCTGGCCGTCGGCGCTGACGGCCAGCCCGCTCAAAAAGGCCGACTCTTCAAAGGTTCCGTCGCCCTTGTTCACGAAGAAGAGGTTCGGGGTCGCGTCGTTGGCGACAACAAGGTCCAGGTCCCGGTCGTTGTCGAGGTCGGACCAGATGACTCCTAGCCCGAACAGATTGTCCTTATCGACTACTCCGCTCTTCTCGCTGATTTCCACGAAGGTGCCGTCGCCTTTGTTCCTGTAAAACGAGTCCCTGGCACCGGGGATCCCGCGAGGCCCGCACATGACGGTGTTCCCCCGGTGATTACAGCGTGGCGTGGGCAGGCTGTCGATATCGATCGACAGGTAATTCGACACGTAGAGGTCAAGAAGGCCATCCCTGTCGTAGTCGCCAAACGCCGCCGAGGTGCTCCAGCGGGGATCGCTGACACCGGCTTTAGCGGTTGCGTCGGTGAAGGTGCCATCGCCGTTGTTCCGGTACAGGACATCGGGGCCGAGGTACGTGAGCAGGATGTCCGCCCACCCGTCGTTGTCGTAATCCGCTACTCCGACGCCCATCCCCCAGCCCTGGAACCGAATGCCTGCTTTGTCGGTGACATCCTCGAAGGTCCCGTCGTGCCGGTTGCGAAAGAGCGATGCATGGGGACTGTCCCCTTTTCGGAAGCGCTCCAGCGTGGATCCCTGGGCAAACACAACGTCAAGCCACCCGTCATTGTCGAAGTCAAGGAAAGCCACACCTCCGCCCTTGGTTTCGAAGATGTAGTTCTTGACCAGGGGATCTCCGTTGATGTGCTGAAACGTCAGGCCTCCCTTCCCGGCGACGTCGACAAACAGCGGCATTGGGTCGAAAGAATCGGCGGTGGAAGCGGGGAGAAAGACGAGGAGGAGCAAGAGAAGCAAGAACGACAGGCATTTCGTGAGGAATTTCGGGGACACCAAGCGTAATTTCTCAACTCGATTAAGAGCGGATCTGCCAATGCAGACATGAAGTGCGGCAAGACGGGGCATATCCGGCTGCAGTCTACCACAGGGGGGATCTTGGAGCGCGGACGTCTCGTCCGCTTTCGCCGGGCATGTTCCCTGCCGTTCGAAAGGCAGCGGTCGGATGGAGCCGCGCACTCGTTATGGGCTGCTGTCGTGCGAGGGCGAGATCGAATGGAGCCGCGCACGAAAGCGAACGGCAGTGAGCGAGAGTAAGCGGACCACCGATCATTCGCTAAGTCGATACATT
>Ga0105092_10000515_pt1 | contig 20196 bp, 23 predicted proteins | sample PPLLak2March2015_FD_87021 | JGI IMG/M metagenome (GOLD analysis project Ga0105092, IMG submission 87021) | Freshwater sediment microbial communities from Prairie Pothole Lake near Jamestown, North Dakota, USA - PPLs Lake P7 Core (1) Depth... | ecosystem: Environmental > Aquatic > Freshwater >... | reverse complement strand
TCGCCCAAGCCGTTCTCGGGGCCATCGTTGGGACCGGCGACAAAACCGTCCAATGAAACCGTCATGTTGAAAATAACTTTTGCCATGATAGATTCCTTCGCTAGGCAATCTGCCTGCGTGTCCTGAGCGCCTGCCAGGCGATGACGATGAACCAGACTGCATAAGACACCAGGTAGAAACGACTGGGCCAGCCCACCGGCACATCGGGACCGAAGTTGCCATCGGCGGGGATACTCGTGGTGACCCATACGAAGGCAAACCAAACGAGTGCGAGCGCTCCGATCATCCATCCGCGCGCCGGGCGCCAGGATTGGTTACGGAGCAGGCTCCCGGTGATGAAGATCGCCCCAATTGCAATCCCATCCCCGAGCACCGCGCCGAGGCCATGCAGCTGGCTGCTTGTCGATTGAGCCTCCATGGGCGTCGTGATCGGATCGGTCGTGAAAATGCCTGCCAGGGTCAGGCCCACCGCGCCGATCATCAGCAAACCGATCCCGATCCTCCCGCCCAGGCGGACCTGCGGCCAAAGTGTAATGGCTGTAGCGACGCCACTGACCGCCATCGAGAGAAAGGCAACAGACATCATCCAGCCATGGCGGCCAAGGGCGTGTTCGCTGATGAAGCGCCAGGCAGGGTCGATCTCCGGTTGGAGCAGGAGCAGTGCCGCGAGCAGAACCAGGAACAGCAGGGCAGCAGCCAGCGCCGTCCGGGCGACTACTTCGGGAATCGTTTTTACAGACTGGAAGGGGATTGTAGTCATTCTCTTATCTCCTTGTACGAATAAAACGTGGAATACCAATAAACTTCGATGAGCGCGGACGTTGTCCGCTGGCTCACTTCATCGTTGCCAATGTCTCATCCAGGCGTTCGTAACTATCTACCGTCCCGCTTTCCATGCCGGCTGCGATCATGCCATCCCGGTCCTCGACCGATCGATAGACAGACTGCGTCCTGACGAGGGTCTTGCCGCCCGGCAACGCTACGAACGTGGTGGTCTCGAGGATCACATGGCCTGATTCGGGCAGGCCTTCGAACTCAAACGTGCCGATGATGCGTTCAGGAGCCATCACATCGTGATAAACGCCATGAAAGCAAAACTCGTTGCCATGTTCATCTTTCTGAATGTAACGCCAGCAACCGCCGCTGACGGGCTCGAACGTGACGAGATCCATCGTCAAGCCGCGCGGTCCCAGCCAGCGGACGTAGATGTCGGGGTCGGTGTGGGCTTTGAAGACCAGCTCGCGGGGCGCGTCGAACTCACGGGTAATGAAGAGTTCCTGCTTGCCGGGTTCGGCCGTGCTCGTGGTTTTATTCTTTTTCTCAGACATGTTATTTCTCCTTTTTCTGAATATCCGCTAAAACTTCGTCGAGGCGGTCGTAGCTCTCGCTCCAGTACTGTTCGAAGGGGAGGACCCAGTCGTAGATGGGCTTCAGTTTCGCCAGGTTCGCCCGGTACAGCCGCTGACGGCCCTCCCGGCGCTCGTGCACCAGCCCGACCTTTTTCAGCACCCCGAGGTGTTTGGAGACCATCGGCTGGGGCCACCCGAGCAGTTCCACGATCTCATTCACGGACCGTTCCGCCGCTCCCAGCGCCTCGAGGATCTGACGGCGTTTCGGCTCGGCGACGGCATTGAACGGATCGTGGGTGGTGGGGATGCGTGCCATGCCCCGATTATATTCCCATATGGGAATATGTCAAGGGGTAAAAACTACGGAGTTCCAGACGTTAATGCGGTTATGAATAGCTAAGATTGTCTTTGGATGATCTTCGCTGCCAGCATGGGTGAGATTCTGTTGACCAGAAACAGCCATCTGACTTTGCCCATTGGAATTTCATATTGATCCTGCTGCATGCTGCGGATGAGTTGACTGGCAACGGATTCTGGCGACATTTTGTCTCCAGCGCGTCCTTTGGTCATTTCCGTATCGACGACCGGTGGGAAGAGTTCAAAAACCCTGACCGAACTATTCGCCAACTGCCGGCGCAATACCGATGAAAACGAATGAACAGCGGCTTTGGTCGCCGAATAAACCGCCCCATTTTGTTTTGGCACAATCCCGGTCGCGGAGGAAACATTCACAACCGCGGCTGCAGGCTGTTTCATCAAGGCAGGTAAAAATAAGGCTGTCAGTTTGATGAGAGACGAAAAATTGGTATCAATCTCTTGTTGTATTCTTTCAGGTGTGGTGTCCGTGTCATATAAATTGTAATTGTATTGGATGCCAGCGTTATTGATCAGAATATTTAGCCCTTTATGTTCGGATGTTACCTTTTCGAAAGCCTGTTTACTCTCGTCATGATTGGTGATATCGCACTTGAGTGTGTGCAGGTCCGGGTACGCTTTTTGGGCTTGTGCCAATTTCTGTTCATCTCTGCCACAGATAATGACCGTATTTTGTAAGTGCAGAAAGGCTTTCGCGATGGACAATCCAATGCCTGCGCTTCCACCTGTAATAAAAATGACATTGTCTTGTGTTTTCATCCTGATGTTTCCTCCTCTTGCGTTGACCGTGCTGTGTTTTGGGATGGGCTGCCTGCTGCATGCTTCAGCGGACAGCGACTCTGCCGCTGAAGCATGTGTTGAGTGCGTTCCGAAGGGATTGTCCGGCGTTATCTTATCCTGTCCGAAAGCCAGACCCCAATGTTGTTGATTGCACGTATCAGGGGTGTCATCTTGTTACCTGCACTGACTGTTTGAGCAAATCCCAGCACGATCAAAGCTGCCAAAACTACTGCATACCAGGTCGGCACATATCCCTGTGCGACGGATCTGGCAATCACATAACAGCCTGAGGGAATGATTAGCAATGCCGCTGTGATCACGCCTGGTGCATACTGTCTGAAATAGTATGACCAATAAATGTGCTGGAGGGCATTCTGAAGCATGATGGCAATTGCCGGCAAAAATATCCATGCGGCTAGGGTTGGATCACCCGGTAGCGTGGCAGCCGCGCACCAAATGAAGCCTACCAGGACGACAAAAACAATCCACATCCGTGCACTCCGGTCCGTGGCGGCAGGCGGCAGGCCTTCAAAATATTGGTGCTCGAATCGATCGATATTCCATTCTTCAAGTTCATGAAGTACAAACTTGAAGAAGAAAAGCCATAGCAGATTTAGGAAGCTAATCTGTTCAAGGGCGGTCGTAAGATTGCTCATTTTTATCAAATCCTTTCCAATGGTCTGTTCCCCAACCTTTCAGTCTGGGTGCGAATGGCTTACGGAATATGTTCCGCAAGCTTGCGCCATGGTAGCAGACTACGGGAAAGAAAGCATTAACCCTGGTTAATTTTTCTTCGGATCCTGGATAAAGCAACATTTGTGACGCCTAGAAAAGAGGCGATATGATACTGGGGAATGCGATCCACCAGGCCGGGATATTCTCTCAAAAACCTGCGGTAGCGGGTCTCCAGGGAATCCAGCAGAAATTCTTTCTCGCGCGCTTCCTTGCGCAGCACCAGGTTCTCGGCGTTTTTCCGCCCAAGCCGCTCCCAGCACGAATGGCGCTCGTAGAGTTCGCGCAATAGTTGATTTGGCAGAACCAGCGTGTTCGTTCTTTCCAGAGCCTGGATGAAGAATCCACACGGTGCTTCCAGAACAAGCGAATAGAACGAGCCGGCAAAACCATTCTGTATGGCAAAGTGCTTGTTGAATTCCTTCCCTTCTTCTGTGGAATAGAAGAATCTCACCAGCCCCTCAATGATAAAGTAAAAGTTGTCAGCCACATCGCCTGCGCTGATCAGATAATCGTTTTTTTCGAAATGGCATTCCACGAGATGGGGAACAGCATACTCCCATTCGCTTTCCGGAATGGAAACCAGGGTTTCAGTGACACACCTGAATCTTTCGATGCTTTTGGGGCTGGATATACGGGACGATCTATGGATGGACATAAGCAACCTGGCCTTGTAATTTGGCGCCCGACTGGGAGTGATACAGTATTACGCTGGAAAATGTTCTGTGCGGGGTGATTACGGCGACGCACTGGATAACAGACTCTGTACATTATACGTTCGCATCCCTGCAGCAGGAAAACAAAATCCGTTGCAAAATTCTACAAGTTAAAACCCGCCTCCTCTTTGAAGACATCTGGCGAAACATTGGTCTGTTGATGTGGATACGGACTCGCCTGATGACCGTGCTTCAAGCTCTCAAACTCGCCTGGCAGGTATTGAAATCATTGTACTTACCACAGTGCCTGACTGACTAGTTGTTCCTGTAACTGTTTTGCGTTTTTAAACTGTATTCCGTTTATCCCTACTGAAGCCGCGACTGCGATATTCTCGGCGCTGTCATCGATCAGCCAGCATTCGTTTGCCTGCCAGGACATCTCCTTCAGAAGTCCTTCAAATGTCTCCGGATCCTTTTTTGTTTTTCCCAACTCATACGAGAAAAACGTTCGTTTGAACTCAGATAAAAACGGATGGATGGATTGGATGTATGTTACCCACTCCCGGGCATGATCAGACAATAAAACAACTTCGTATTTTCTCGCGACATGCTGCAAGACCGATTGCATTCCGTCGACCTCCCGATGAAGGTTATCTCTGATACCTCTCTTCAAGAGTTCCAGCGGCAAGTCCCAACCCTGCTGCATCAATATTTGTTGCAGGAATTCATCCTCCGATATTTCTCCCCGGCATATTTCTTGCAGCTGCCTGGCAAAACATTTTAGGATTTCGTTTTCCGGTAGATGTACGGCAGCTGATAGATTCTTCTCAACACCAACCAGACCAAAAATTAAAACTTCCGAGAGATCAAATATGATCTTTGGCGACATGAATTCCCTTTTCTTGTTTGGTTTTTTCATCTCAAAATAAACTGACCTGGTGTTTCATGCTGGCGGTCCTATCTTGTGCTTCTGTGCTCAATATCCTCGATAGTAAACGGAGTTGAGCAAATGGTTCCAAAATAAGCTTCGTGTCGAATTTATCATTCAATATTGCTTTGCCACCTCTGCTTAGATATTGTTCGAGCGTCATGGGCTTTTGGCATAGTCTATGAATTTCTTCCTTCTCAAGCAATAGTATCCCTTTGACTTCGGACGATGGTCGGGGATGTCCCTCTGCGTGAGCAAGATACATGAGTGATAAAGACGTTACATTTTCGTGGCGGTATGTGACGACAAGCAGAGGGACAGGTTCCTGTTCGGTTTCATGCTGCCACTGAATTTCCTGTATTTCCGCCTCGAAAGAATCCCAATCTGCCAGGTACGTCATTTGTGGGCAGAGCGGCTCGATGTGCAGACTGGCTTCCTCATACACTTCTCGTGCCGCGCATTGCCAGCCAGTTTCATTTTCCTCCCGATGGCCTCCAAGGCGGATGACAGGAATATGCCCGTTGTGCAGTTTACTTCCGATTGCGAATGGAAATAAACCCGCGAGGCATACGTAGGCTCCTGCAGTGTTGACTCTGGCACGGTCGCTTACAACTGGCATATCTCTCTGCCCATGGATGGCTATCCCTTCGTGAACCAGACCAGGGTTTCGCCTGCTGCCCTGGCTGGAAGGGGTCCGCTTTGCAGAGCGTTCTCCAATTTGCTCAGCCCGGTTTGGTATTCCCGCTCTGTCAGGAGATGCAGCATGGAATAGCCTTTTTTGCGGACCAGCTCCAGGAAATCTGCACCCACCTCCATGGCTTCCCCCTCGAACAGGGTCTCCTGTTTCAGATAGTTGAGACATGCAAATTGCGCGGCTGCGATGATCCTGTCAATATCCGGGTAGCGCTGCTTGTCCACGCGGACGGTGCCCGGAAAAAAATGAGCGATCGGACGGGCTTCCACCTGCCGGTGGGATTGTGTCACGATACAGACTCTCCCGCCGGGCTTGAGAATGCGCTGGATTTCCGAGAACATTTTGCGGATATCGGGGATGTGATGGATGACATCCGTCATGAAGACAAAGTCGAAGAAATTCCCTTCGAAAGGAATGTCTTCTGCGGTTGCTTGTTTGAAGGTGATCTGACTATTCTTCTGACGGGCTTTGCTGATCATCCCTTCAGATGGCTCAATGCCATAGATATGGTACTGTTTCGTCCGGGTGATCTTCTGAAAAAGGTCGGTGTAATTACCGGTCCCGCAGCCGATATCCAGAATATTACGAGCACTCTCCGCTGGGAGTTCCTGCAGGAAATGATTGATGAGAAGAATATCGCCCTCTCTGACATCGTCGTATATCTTGCTGATTTCGTTGTAGTTTACTGGCTGCATGGTCATATTCCTTGTCCCGGTGTTTGATGAATCTTCCTCGACGAGAACATGCTGACGAGCGGTTGCACAGCATTATCGCCTGCGCCCTCGAACAGAAAAACAAGATTTGCTGCAAAGATTTATAGATTGAAACTCACCTTCTCCTTTAACACATTCGGCAAGCCAGGCCGCTTACCCCTCTCGATCAAAAACGTCGCCACCTCGGTGATCTCACGGAATGCGTAATGCTGACTTAATGTCCCCTCGAGGTAGCCTGCTCCGCTGGTGCCGCCGGTGCCCACGCGCAATCCGATCATCCGACGGACCATCATGAAATGCCTGTAACGCCAGTTGGAGAGCAACTCGTCAATTTCAGACAGGGTGTTAAGCAGTTCAAACGGCAAATGGAAGATCGGCAAGTTACGGTAGATCGTGATGAAGAGCGCCGCGCGCATTGCGGCAGGCGAAACATCTCCTCTGCCCTCTTCGAAAAAAACTTTGTCGAACTCTTTTAACCTGCCTGCCTCGCTTTGCGACAAGCTGGTTTGATAGGCGCCCCGATAATCCACCCAGAATTTGTGCCTCTGACCGGAATTCGATTCGATTGACTGTCTGTCCACACTGCCGCTCTGCGGCGTGCTGCGCCTGTCCACAGGACTGCTGCGCTTGTAGTCCTGCCAATATTCTTCGTGGAAGAAAGGCATCCTCTCCAGCCACTTGATGATGAGTTCCTTCAGTGTGCTTTCGTTTTCAGCCTGATCCACTTCCTGTAAGTCGGTTTCCGCCAAACTGCCTCGCCGTGTATATTTGTAATATTCTCGCTTATAACGTTGTTCCATCTTCAAACCAAGCTTGGCTTCGATCAATCGAAATTGTTTGCTCTGAAACCCTGAGGCCGGCAATAGGAGATTCCGAAATTCCAGAAAGTCGGGCGCGGTCATTGTTTCGAGAACGCTCACCTGCTGATTGATCAGTTCCAGGATCTTCCCGATCCTTTTCAGCTTTTGGACGACCTTGCTCAAGTCATCGGAATTGTCGTTGATCCGGTCCCGAATGAAGATATGCCTCACCAGGTCGAGTTCGAAAATGATCTGCTTGAACCAAAGTTCATAGACCTGATGAATGATGATAAAAAGCATTTCATCGTTGCCTTCCTCCAGTGCTTCAAAACTCTTCGGATGCTGACTGCTCAGGATTTTATCGAGTTCGATGTAGTCGGAATAATAAAGGTCTTCCATAGTTATCTCTTTTTCCCGTCATTGCGAGAAGTTGCGAAGCAACGACGAAACAATCCCTCATTACATATGAGATTGCTTCGCCGCCTCGCCGTTTGAGGCCCGGGGCTCGCAATGACAGATGCAGGCAAAGTATAGCATGTCGTCGCTCAGGTATAATTTAGTGGCTATGGTCAAAGCTCTTATCTTCGACTTCGATGGGCTGATCCTCGACACGGAAACGCCCGAATATCAGGTGTGGCAAAGTATCTATCGCGAACATGGATTCGAACTGCCTCACGAGGAATGGGGAAAGATTATCGGCGGGTACGGGATATCGAACTTCGACGCCGCCGAACATCTCGCGCATCTGACTCAGGGACGGTTGGATGCCGTTGCCCTGCGCGACCGTCACCACTCGGAGAGCGCCGCGTTAACCCTCGCGCAGCCGGTCCTGCCCGGTGTGATGGACTACCTCCAGGATGCAAAGCGACTCAGCCTCAGGCTTGCGATCGCCTCCAGTTCGCCGCATTCCTGGGTGAATCGGCATGCTGAGAGGTTGGATGTCCTGGATTGTTTCGATAAGATCATCTGCAGGGACGATGTCGCAGCGGGCCGGACCAAGCCGAACCCGGACCTGTTCCTTTTGGCGCTGGACCAGCTCGAGGTCCGGAAGGAGGAAGCGATCGTCTTCGAGGATTCTCCAAACGGGGTCAAGGCTGCCCGGTCCGCAGGGATCTTTGTCGTCGCGGTCCCGAATCCGATCACTTCTTTATTGTTTATAGAAAATGCTAATCTGACACTCACGTCGCTTTCAGATTTATCCCTGGCTGGCCTGCTTGATAAAGTAAAATAAGGGGACTAACTTTACTGGAGCATTACTGGAGGCCACAATGACGACACAAAAATTTAAATGGCAGGGGATTGTTTCGAAATACGCTTACCCGGAAACATGGCGCAGCATCTGGCAGGTTTTCAACTCGGTGATCCCGTTCATCGCGATGTGGTACGTGATGTACCGCAGCCTCGAAGTAGGATACTGGCTGACGTTGCTCCTTGCCATTCCCACCGCTGGATTCATGGTGAGGTGTTTTATCATCTTCCATGATTGTTGTCATGGTTCGTTCTTCAAGAACATGAAAGCCAATGACAAGCTTGGACTGGTGCTCGGTGTGCTGGTGCTGACACCGTTCTATCAGTGGCGGCACAGCCATGCCATCCATCACGCGACCGCCGGCGACCTGGACCGGCGCGGCATTGGCGACGTGTACACGATGACGGTGGATGAGTATCTCGCGGCGCCGTGGTACAAGAAGGTGGGGTATCGTATTATGCGCAGTCCGCTGATCCTGTTCACAATTGGTTCGATGATCGTCTTTACTATCACACATCGCTTCTTTGAGAAAGAGTCCGGGAAACGTGAAAAAAGCAGTGTGATTTGGACTAACCTGGCGCTTGCCGCAGTGATCGGCTGGATCATGCTGGAGATTGGCTGGGCGGCTTTTCTGCTTGTTGAAGTGCCTATCCTGTTGATTACTTGTGGAGCTGGGGTCTGGCTATTCTATATCCAACACAACTTTGACCCAACCTACTGGGAACGTCACCAGGAATGGGAGTTCTTCAACGCCGGCATGGAAGGCAGTTCCTTCTATAAACTCCCGAAGGTGTTGCAATGGTTTACCGGCAATATTGGTTTCCATCACATCCATCACATCAGTCCGAAAATCCCGAATTACAAACTTGAAGAATGTCACAATGAGAACCCTGTGTTTCAGGTCCCGCCGCTGACACTGCGGCATAGCCTGAAGTCGTTGTTCTTCCGGTTGTGGGATGAAAAGGAAAAGATGCTGGTGGGGTGGAGCGCTTTGAAAAAGTATCGCACACGGAATGTAAAAGTGGAAGTATAACAAAGAAGAGACTGGCATGCACCAGTCTCTTCTTTGTTTGAGTATTTGTTCTCTAGAACGATGCCACCGCTTCGTCCACTGTGTCATAGACCTCGATATATTGAGTGACTCCTGAAACTTCCAGGACTTCACGGATATGAGGGGTGGGACTGGCAAGCTTGAGATGTTTGCCGTGATCTGCCGACAACATTTTATGGATGATCACGATGGCACGGATCCCGATGCTGGTCAGGGAGACAGCCTGGCTCAGGTCGATGACCAGGTCATGCATTCCATTGCTAAGGGCTTCCTTGGCGGTTTCTTCCAGTTCGGCAAAGTTTCCCAGGTTCACGCGGTCCTGCAGGTGGAAAACAGTCACAGGTACGCGTCCCTGAACTTGTGAGATTTTCACGAGGCTCATGTCTCTCCTCCATGGTCAACGGATAAATAATTTGAGCAATCATACCCCAAAATACGAAGCGTTTTTCTGCAACTTCAGAAAAAATTACTCGTAAAACAAATAGAACTTGTCTCCCAACAGCCACATATCCGTCATTGCGAGGAGGGCTATGCCCTCCTCGCAATGACGGAAAGATGTTTTGAGATGATACCTGGAATTTTGCCTACTTCTGAAAGGATATCTTTATGAAACTTCAGCACATATTCCATGCAATGCTTGCTTTTCTGCTCCTGTCTGCCACAGTTCTCTCAGGCGCGACGCCGGTCTCGGCGCAGGCGGCAGGTGAGGGTCCAGGTGACCCGGCGGAATTGGAAGCCTTTATGGATGGTTTGATGGCCGCCGAGATGACTGAAAAACACGTCCCCGGCGCGGTAGTCGTGGTGGTGAAAGACGGCCAAGTCCTGTTTTCCAAGGGATATGGTTACGCCGACCGCGAAACGCGCACCCCGGTCGACCCCGAGAAAACCCTGTTCCGCCCCGGTTCGGTCTCGAAACTGTTCGTGTGGACATCCGTTATGCAACTGGTCGAGCAGGGCAAGCTTTCGCTGGATACGGATGTCAATGAATATATTGATTTCACGATCCCTGCCACCTACCCGGAGCCGGTCACGCTCAAGACGCTGCTGACGCATACGCCCGGGTTTGAAGATCGAGGTGAAGATCTTTTCAAACTCAAGCCGGAGAGTGTCATTTCCCTCGAGGCATATCTCAAGAAGAACCTGCCGGCGCGTGTTTTCCCGCCGGGAAAGATCGGCGCGTATTCCAATTATGGGACAGCCCTGGCTGGCTACATTGTCGAGCGCATATCCGGCATGCCCTTTTATGAATATGTCGAAACAAATATTTTCTCTCCGCTGGAGATGACGCACGCCACCTTCCGGCAGCCGCTCCCCGCCGACCTGGCGGCGGATATGTCGAGCGGGTACAACTATGTCAATGGCGGGTATTTGAAGGGTGGATTTGAATACGTGGTCGCATACCCGGCCGGTTCACTGAGCGCATCCGGGTCCGACATGGCGAAGTTCATGGTCGCTCATTTGCAAAATGGTCGCTATGGCGAGGCGCAGATCCTCCAGGAGGAGACTGCCCGCCAGATGCACAGCCAGTTGTATACTGCCGACCCGCGGATCGATGGCATGGCATATGGCTTTTTCGAGAATGTGGTCAATGACCAGTACATCATTTCGCATGGCGGGGACACGATTCTGTTTCACAGTGGTCTGTACCTGTTCCCTGAACAAAACCTTGGTTTCTTCATCTCTACCAATGCGGCAGGCGGAGCGGGCCTGGCAGATGCGGTCGGACGCGCCTTTGGCGACCGTTACTTCCCGATCGAGAAAGCTGCCGACCCGGTCCCCACGGCGGACTTTGACTCACGCGCCGCAAAGTATATGGGTGCATACCATATGTCCCGCAGTAATTTTAGCGGGTTCGAAAAGATCATCATGTTATTGACACCTATCTCCGTAACGGTCGATGAAAATAAGAATGTTATTCTTTCGGTGGCGGGAGAGGTAAGCCAGTACGTGGAGGTGGGGCCGGGCTTACTGGTCAATCGTGAACACCCGGACGACAGGATCGTGATGAAAGAAGAGAATGGTCAGATCACTCTTCATCCAGCCAGCCCGTTTGTATTTATCAAGACACCCCCGTCCGGATCCATGAGCCTGCACCTGCTGATCCTCGTCGGCGGTGCGCTGCTGTTCCTGATCACACTGGTTCGCTGGCTGGTTTCCTTTTTCGCGGGCTTGTTCAAACGGGAGCCGCGTCCACTGCTCGCGCGACTCGCACGACTGACAGGCGGATTATTCGCACTGATATATCTGGTGTTCCTCATCGCGCTTATGGCATCCTTGATGGATGCGGACCCGGCATACGGTATGCCAAACTTGTTTTTCGAGACGCCTCCAGGGTTCGAGATCGTTATGCGATTACCCATCCTCCTGGGTGTTTTGGCCGTCTTGATGGTACCCTTCGCTCTAGTTACCTGGGGCAAACGTTTCTGGAGCTTTGGCGCCCGCTTCTCCTATACGTTTCTCACTCTGCTGGCATTCGCCATCGTCTGGTCGATGACATACTGGAATCTTTTACTCTAAAACGCGCCATAAGTTTACAGATAAAAGTCCCGCTGAAGCTTTTTGCTTCAACGGGACTTTTATTATCAACCAATCACTTCCTGTTTGTTTTGTAACGTCGTCCCCGATCAGAAGTACGACGCTCTCTTTCAAAGGTCATGATGGGAACACCATAACCGCAACTGGTGGTTGTCTTTTCAACGTGAATCTCGATCACGTGGCGCGGAGATAACTTCAAATCCTTTGCACCCATTTTTAACAATTCTTCTGCCAGAGGCGATTCAGCAAGCGGCGTTATTTGTGCCTTTCCATAGAGGCGGACAATCGCCGCATTTTCCTCCTCAAACGAACAAACCATCACGGTGATCGGGCTGCCTGCGATGGAGTGACGTGCTGTTTCATTGCCGCTGCCGGCATAGTCCAGGAATGCTACGCGATTTCGATCAAGAATATACAGGGGTGCTCCCCCTTTGGGAGAGAGGTTGATCGGGCCCAGACCCTCCAGGACATCTGCTGGAGCAGGGGCAGCCGTCGCAACGAAAAACACAGGGCTGCGTTTGATCAGTTCCGCCTGTTCATCAGTAATGGAAGAGAAGTATGTGGCCATAGGATTTATTCTCTTATCTCAATCCGCGCTGACCGGGGGAGCGTCGCGTTCGGGCGATCCTTCTGACAGCTCTGTGCGCGGGGTGAAGAAGACAGTGACCAGCGCCAGCGCCGCGGCAAAGAAGGCGATCACGAACACCACGTGGATGGCATCCGCCATGGCAGCCCGCGCGCCCTCGGCAAGCGAGACCTGCGAGCTGGGTAACGGATCTAGTAATTGCCTCACCAGGCCGAGGTCCAGGCCGGAGGCGATCAGGTTCGAAGCAAGCCGGGCGCTCAGCGCCGCGCCCATCACGCTGACGCCCAGAGTCCCGCCCATCGAACGGCTGAATTGAAGCGTCGAGGTGGCGGTGCCAAGCTGTCGTCGTTTCACGCTGGTTTGCACAGCGATCAGGAACCCCGGGATGGAGAGTCCCATGCCGATGCCCATCAATGCCACGAAGACCATCAGGCTGACCCGGCTGGTGCTCATCCCCGCCTGTGACATCAGAAATGCGCCGATGGCGAGCGCAGCCGTGCCGATCACCGCCAGCTTGCGATAACCGACGACGAGCAACAGGCGTGTGCCGATAATGCTGGCTGCCACCCAGCCCAGGAGCATGGGTGTGATCGTGATCCCAGCCTCGGTGGCGGTTGTGCCCAGTACCGCCTGCACGAATAAGGGGATGAACGAGACGCTGCCGAACATCGCCCAGCCGGACAGGATGCCGTGCGCTGTGGCAGTGGAAAACAGGCGATCGCGGAAAAGCGGCAGCGGCAGGATCGGGTCGGCGGCGCGGCGCTCCACCCACAGGAGCAGGATGAACAACGTCAGGGCGGCGATGATCAAGATCCAGCTGGAGGTGCCGGACCCCATCAAGCCGAGCAGGAGCATGACCACACTAACGGTCAGCAGCGTCGCGCCGGCGTAATCGATCGCGGGCTTCGCGTGACCGTGAGGCTGGTCCCGCCAGGCAAGCGCCACCAGCGCCGCGGCGAGCAGCCCGGGGAACACGTTGATGTAGAAGATCCAGCGCCAGGAAAGTTGATCGACCAGAAAACCACCCAGCAAAGGACCCACGATGGACGAAATGCCCCAGACGCCGGAGAAAAGACCCTGCATTTTAGCGCGCTGCTCAAGGCTGAACATCTCGCCAATCAGGATAAAGGCCAGGGGCATGATACCGCCCGCCCCCAGACCCTGCAGGGAACGCGCCGCGATCAGTTGGGTCATGTTCTGCGCGATCCCGCTCAACATCGAACCGATCAGGAAGATTGCCATCGCAAAAACGTACAACTTGCGGCGGCCGTAAATATCCGAAAGTTTGCCATAGAGTGGAACGGTGGTGGTGGAGGCAAGCATGTAGGCGGAGAAGACCCATGAATAGTGTTCCAGGCCGCCCAATTGCCCGACGATGGTGGGCATCGCCGTGGCGACGACCGTCGATTCCATCGAGGCGAGAAACAGGCTGAGCATGATCCCAGCCGTAACAAGAATGATGCGCTTACGTGACATTTATATAGTACCGCATAAAAACCAAACCTAAAATTTTATCCTTTTCTTTGGTTTCCGGATAAAGGTTTAGTAATTTACGTTACAAGCGGTAATCCTTTTCATTGTTCCATTTCTAAAGCTATAAATTCCGTCATAGGGCAATTGAAGACAAGGAGATCAAGCTTGCTTAAATCCATAAGTGACCAGTCGCGTTAATGGCGGTTTGCCAATAGGGTAAACATTGAACCCGATTTCATAAAGTTTTTTGTGATCAAGAAGATTCCGCCCATCGAAGAGAAAGGCGGGCTTGACCATGGAGTTGTAGATTCGTTCATAATCCAGCTGGGTAAATTGTGACCATTCCGTGAGAATGGCAATTGCATGGGCATGATTGGAAGCAACGTAAGGGTCAGGTTCAAATATTACGCGTTGGGCTAATTCTCTCAGATCATAGCCTGCATTTTCCATGGCATGTGGATCGGTAATAACGACACTGGCTTGTTCTTCCAATAAGGCACGGCAAACCTCCAGGGCAGGGGATTCACGTGTGTCATTCGTATTCGCTTTAAATGCCGCCCCAAACAGCGCAATGCGCTTGCCCGCGACTGTGTTGAACATGGATGTGACCATGTTGGCTGCAAAGCGCGCTTCCTGATAATCATTCATTACTATGACCTGTTCCCAATATCTGGCAGCTTCAGGTAAACCATAATGTTCGCATAAGTAAACCAGATTCAAAATATCTTTCTTGAAGCACGAACCGCCGAAGCCTACGCTTGCCCGCAGAAAATAACGGCCGATGCGTTCATCGCGCCCAATGGCATTGGCCACCTCACTGATGTCCGCTTCCGTCTTCTCGCAAAGGGCCGAGATGGCATTAATCGAAGAGATCCGCTGCGCGAGAAATGCATTGGCAACCAGCTTGGACAACTCGCTGGACCACAGATTGGTTGTGATGATCCGATCGCGAGGGACCCAGTTCGCGTAAATCTCAACCAGTCTCGCAATTGCCTTTTGACCTGATTCTGTTTCCCGCCCGCCGATCAGCACCCGGTCGGGATTTTGCATATCGCGCACGGCCGTGCCTTCTGCTAAAAATTCAGGGTTGGATAATATATCAAAATGGAGTCCATTACCGTTGGAGTTAAGGATCCTCTCCATCGCCTCAGCTGTTCGAACGGGCAGAGTGCTCTTCTCCACCACGATTTTTGACGAAGTGGAGTTTTCCAAAATTTGACGGGCGGTCTTCTCCCAATATTGCAGATCGGCGGCCCGGCCTGCACCCTGACCAAAGGTCTTGGTTGGTGTATTCACGCTGACGAATATGATATCGGCCTCCGCGATATTACGGTTGATATCTGTGGAGAAGAAAAGATTCTTTCCCCGTGTTTGGCGAACGATTTCATCCAGTCCTGGTTCATAAATAGGAAGTTGATCGGATTGCCATGCCGCAATACGCGCTTCATTGATGTCAACGATCACGATCCGATCTTCAGGACAATGACTGGCAAGGATCGGCATGGTGGATCCGCCTACATAACCTGCTCCGATGCAAAGAATGTTTGTCATAAGATGCTCTCTTTTCGTCATTAATAAAAGTTTGTTTTAGGACATAACTAGGCAATAATACCGCAAAATAAAAGAAGAGACTGGCGAGCCAGTCTCTTCTTTTATTAGTCAAATCATCGGCTACTCTGCAAATGAGAATGTGCTCAGGATTTCCGTAAATTCAGCCTTATCTGCCTCAGCATTTCCCTGCGGCGCAATCCATGTGAGCCAGTACCCCTTATTATTATGAATTGATAGAGCAACAAGACCGAACGAATCATGGGAACTTGGACATTCATACTCGAACATGACAGCGGGCTCACCACCCAGGGGAATGGCTTCCTCCATGGCAGCCCGTGCATAGGCCACGCCCCGCCCGAAGCGCTGACGATGTTCCCCCTGCGCCGGGCTCCACGCCACCCTGGACAGGTCCGGCGCCTGCGAGAGGGTCTGTTTGCCATTTCTCAGGCGGTAGACAAACCCTGCCACCCTGCCGCGTAGTTGTTGAAGACCCGGGGTATTCGCCATGATCCCTCCACGTTTCCTCCCGTCTTCACCCCTGGGAGGACCCCTAATCCTGTACTAATCCTGTACTGATCCTGTACTCTAGGTTCGAGTATAGTCCCAACAAGGAAAAAACAAGCCCTATTACTCGATACACCTTCTTCCATACGCCAGCTTCGTTCCAGTCTTGAAAGCGGGCATGCAGACTGCTGTTGGCGCCAAACCATTCCTTCTTCAAGCCTTTCCATTGGCAGCCACTCCGCAGCACGAACAAGATCCCGTTCAGCACTTGGCGGTTCGGCAGGGCGGGTCGTCCTCGGCTGCCCGCCGGTTTGTCCGGGGGCAAGATCCGCTCAATCTTTGCCCACAGCCCCTCGGGAACCTCCCAGAGCTTGGTATAACTCATGTGACACTCCTGGCAGGTTGTTGGGTTCGCACCTGCAATTCTGCTGCAGGAGTGTCTTTTTGTTAAGGTCCAGCTATTCTACGGATAGGCTCTTAGCGCCGCTGCATATCCTTCACAAAAGCGGTGACCTGCTGATCCAAATCCAGAGGATAGGCATACCCTAATCCTTCGCCGACCTCCAGCGCGACCTGGCGGAAGAGAGTCATTGTGCGAAATAACGCCTCCCAGTTATCTGAGATATTCGCACCGGCGTAGGTACCCTCAAGTTGAGACCAAAGCTCAGGCGGCAGTCGCTTTTTCAAGCCTTTCCCCAGGACCCTAGCCGGCACGGACCAGTCGTGATCCAGTTCCATGCGCCATTCCAGCATGGGACGCAGGTAAACATGTTTCATGTCATAGTCCAGACACCATTTTGCAGGCAGAAGTTCGTCCCGCCAGAGACATTTCGCCACGTACGGTACGTCGCTGAAGAATTCTTCAATGGCTTTTTGATATGCCTCGTTCGTGGGTGGGACCGGGATATAGGCAGTATACGTTGGCGGCTTCAGCTCACCGGTCAGGTGGTCTTTGTCGAGAAGCACGCGGTATCCGGCGTCCAGTTCGGCTGGAAGTGTCGGCGCCTGGACAATTTTTCGCAGCCATTCCATGGGACACAGTGTGAAATCAATTTTGAGTCCATCTGAATATTGTATGACGTTACCAAACTTGTCAGTGCCATAATCCGGGTCCGGGTAGATGGGATCCCAATAGACGACAAGGACTTCCCCGAATTCTTCCAGCCAGCGTCGCTCCTCATGAAATGGATGGATATCCTCGACGACCAGGATAACATCATAGTCAGAGAAGATGTCCACGGCAGCGTTGGGAATGGCACGTGTGCTTGTGAGCAGCATGGCGCGGATTGAGTCCTTCTGCTCTGCCCATTGAATTAATTTTTTGATGACCTCATCCGGATGATGTTCAATTGGTTGTTTCATTTGCTTATCGTTGTTTACCTTGTGCAATCAACGCTTCAATATCTTTGAGATGGTCGTTGCGGTGCAGAGAGCGATTCATACGGAATTGGGTGGAAGTGGCTTCGATGTGTTCTTCGATCTGTTTCAGGAGATCAGGCGTGAGGGCGGCGAGTTCGGCATCCAGCGCGTCGGCGGAGGATAGGCAAAGCTCGATGGCTGCGCGCGGCTCAAGCGCGTGACACAAGACCTTGAGCGCGTCGTTGACCGCGGCCGAATCGATGGGGGAGGGATCAAAGCCCGTCTCTTTCCAGCGCTTCAGGATCACGATCATGCGCTGGTCCCAGAAGGCAAGATGTGCCAACAGCGCAGAAACCGTCCACCCATAATCAGTGGAGCGGGCGAAATCTGCATCAGTAAGTCCGCGTACGAGGGTTTCAAGACGTTGTCGAGATTCGGTATTTTCCTGAGCGAAGCGGAATGTCATAATCTACTCCAATATTTCTGATTCGAATTTTCGCATGATCGCGTTGTGCTGCTCGCGCGGAGCCTTCTCCAGCGCAGAGATCAGATCGCGCAGTCTCGGGGTCAGGATGATGAGATAACGTGCCGGTCCCCGGGATTCAAAATAGTCGTGAGCAACTCCCGCAGGTACAAATATGGTTGTCCCGGCGGGTGCTTCCACCTGTTTGTCGTTGAGCCGGAAAGTCAGCGTCCCTTCCAGCACGTGCCAGGCTTCATCGTCAGCGTAGTGAACGTGGAGATAGCCCGCGCCGCCTCCGCTCCACTCGTGAACGTCAAAGGACTGTCCGGTCGCGGCGATCGGCGCCTGATCGTTCGCTCGTTTTTCCTTAGCGAAAACAATGATGGGATCGGTCATGATCTCATACCTCTCTCCTTTAGCCTATAGCCGATGAATGATAACAAAACTGGTGGACACCTGCTCAACGTTTGGAGCCATCGTCCACAGGCTCGAAGCCCAGATCTGCGCGGGCGTTCGAGATATCCCAGAAGGCTTCCTTGTTGTTCGAGATCCCGAAGTAAATCCCAAAGGTGACATTTGTGGTCAGACTCTTTTCCACGAGCTGCACGAGGTCATGGTGACTGAGCCAGATCCTTCGATTTTGCGGATCACCGGTCGGGTCATCGTCCTCCATAACGGCACCGATGCGCAGGCAGACGGATTGTAGTCCCCAGCGATCGGAATAGTAACGCGCCATCGCCTCGCCAAAAACTTTACTCACCCCATACTCGCTATCCGGGCGGACGGGATCGTCCGGCGAGATTTTGGGCGCGCCCGGCTCCGTGAAGGTGTGTGTGCTTGGTTCGAACCCATGATACGCCCCGCTGACATGGTTGGAACTGGCGAAGACCACCCGCGGGATTTGTAACTCGCGGGCGGCTTCAAGGATATTGCGCGTCCCACTAATGTTGGCGCTCAGGACGGACTCCCAACTGGCTTGGACACTGGGGTTGCCAGCCAGATGCACAATGCCATCCAGCGGGAGGAATTGTTGGATGGCGCTGGTTAAGTCTTTATAGTCGGCAATATCCGCCGCAACGACGCGGTCTGAAAACGGTCCATCACGGTCCAGCCCGTAGATCTCGTAGCCCTCCCGAAATGCATTCATGAGCACTGTGCCGATGAGCCCATTAATGCCTGTGATTAACAATCTGAACGGAGCCATAGTATTCTCCTCATGGATATTAAACGATTTTCCCGTCACACTCTTCGGCGGCTCGGCAACCGCTTAGCTTTCCTAATCGAAAACAATAATGGGATCCGTCCTCATCTCATTTCCTCCTTTTTAACTCTATGTATTCTCGTACGGGTGCATCGTCCCACACCTGCGCCTCGATATAACGTTCCGGGCCGCCGCTGCCATCCGGATTCCATTCCTGCGGCAGCCCATATGTCCGAATCAGTTCTCCCAATTCACTTGCGATGTACACTTGCCCGCGATATGGCTTGCCATCCGTGTAATTCATGGCGGGGAATGAATCTCCATAGGTGAAGCTCACACAGTTCTCCGGGAGAGCAACCAGCTTGATCTGCAACTCGCGCCCATCGACGTACCAGTCCCTGACCCACGGACAAGCTCCCAATATCATGTAATGGGGTCTCGTCAGTTTTGGCTGGCCGCCTTTTTCTTCGAAAAGCTTCCTGATTTTGTTCTCCAGCTCCAGACGCTTTTTCAGGTAATCACTCGAACGCTGGCTGGCAAAACGGTTGCCAGCCCTGCGGATCTCCTCCAAAATTTGTTCTGCCTGTTCGGGCGACAGCATGGATAGATTCGAGAAGGGACCGGCGGAGTTTTCATAATAGTGCGTCAGAAAATCCGGAGGGGTCACTCGACAGCCTCGGCTTTCCAAAGACCCGGATAATCAACCACCAGACCCGAGCGGTTGACTTTGAGGTCAGCCACAAACTGACCGCCAGCGCTCTCGTAACGATAAAGGTTCTCTTCCAGCCGGTGATATTGCTGTGGGAAGGGTTCAAGTTTAAAACTTGGGAAACGCAGCCAGGCAGCTTTGACATCCGCTTTTTGCCCGATAACTAAATTCAAACGACAAATGGGAAGCAGGTTGGTCGACGGGCTGAAGTTGAGATCGATATCGGTACAGCCCGCTACATCAGGTTGCTCAACCTCGTTCAGCCACCAGTGTCCGGCGGCGTCGGTTTTGATCTGAATGGCAACGACAGTCGTACCCATCCAGCCTGCCACGCTTGTCGAAAGCGTCCGCCAGGCAGCATCGCAGATGAATTGATAGTCCAGGCGGCAGGGTTGCTGCTCGTGGGAGAATACTGCGGTTCCTTCCAAATACCAGCGTGCATCCTGCGAAAACAGCCGGCAGGATTCATGAGCGGGTAGGACAAAAAC